>Ga0307378_10000566_pt1 | contig 64532 bp, 58 predicted proteins | sample UN1MG_FD_202238 | JGI IMG/M metagenome (GOLD analysis project Ga0307378, IMG submission 202238) | Soil microbial communities from Risofladan, Vaasa, Finland - UN-1 | ecosystem: Environmental > Terrestrial > Soil > Coastal area > Acid sulfate soil | place: Finland: Risofladan, Vaasa | collected... | reverse complement strand
GCTCTTTATCTAAATAATTTATTGCTTTAATCATAAGATCTTTTCCAATTCCTTTGGATTGATATTCTGGAACCACTCCAAAGGTACCAATCCAACCCATTTTTCCCCAAACATGAGTGAAAATTGCTCCAATAATTTTTTTCTTATCTAATGCAATAAAACAACCATTAGGTTCTAATTCAATATAAGGTAGTACACATTCTGGATTTCGTAATCTCCTTGGTGCATCTTTTCCCCTTCGTTTAATTCTCCAAGCAGTAAAAGCATCTGCTAATACTTCAGCAACTTCTGGAATGTGTTTCTTAGACATTGGTTGTATTTTCATTTACATCACTCAAATAGAATTACTTTTATTGAAATGTTAATTTCTTAATAAATAATTTCCAAAAATCATAAAAAAGTAAAAAGAATTGATTTCATGTAGGGACAAAAATTTTCACACCATTTATAATAAAAAGCGTTAAACCAATAGCTACTAGAATTCCTCCAAGTATTCTACTAAGTATATTAGTTCTCTTCAATCCAATTCCATCAATAGTTTTCTGACTTAGGTTTGGAAAAATAATCAAACCTAAACCAAATGAAACAAAGATTGGATATGCGAAAATAAAATTCCAGCTAAAGATAACTAAAAGGATTATCAAACAAAGTGGAATTAAGAAAATAAGAAGATAGTAAAAAATTCTCCATTTAGTTATAAAATTATAATGTTTCAACACCTTTAACTCATGTTCAGAAGAACAGCTATAGAATTGATTGTAATCATCATCTTTTGTATATTCAAATAAATACAATGGTTTCTCTTCTGTCCCTATCTGATGACACCAGTAACAAAGATCAGGTTTTTCTTCATCTATGGGAGGTATTTTTGTATCTTCAGTTTGACTCATAATAATCCAGAATCATTTTTCTTGATTAAAAAATATTTATGTAATTTCACTGGGGATTTTTATATTCTCTTTACCTATAATATCATAGAAAAAGGTTTATTTGTTGTTAATGTATAGTAAAATTACGTTTTATTCATTCCAACAAACTTAAAAGTAAAAGACCTATAAATAAAAACGTACAAAAATACAAGGTGATAAAATTTGCCATTCCAATGTCCAAAGTGCGGAGCAGAAAATATCAAAGAAGTAGAAGATAAATCTAAAGTTTTAGGTTATGCAGGCCATGTACCAATTTATGCAAAGGTTAAGGTTTGCAAAGAATGTGGAAATAGATTTACTGATTAAGCTAGATTTTCAAGCTTATATGCAAAATCTATACATATTCTGAACAAATGAATTCCTATCTTCTATTTGTTCAAACTTTTTTCTTAATTTTTCTTAATTTCCTATTCTTTTTGCCAAATTACCTTCCCTTTATCTACTTGTTTGATTTCAATTATGATTGGAGACCTGACATTTATTTCTAATTTATATTTCATTGCTAGCTCGTTTAGTTTCATTTTTGTGTCTTCAAGAGTATTTTCAATTGTTTCATTTACTAAAAAATCTAGAGTATCCTTATCTAAAGGCATTCACTCACCTCTTAATGAAATTTAATAATAAATTATCTTTTATTTATTTCTACTACTAATTAGTAATCTTTTTGAAATATGTGTTTGTTAAAATTATACATATTAACCAAAGGAGAATCTCAATGACTGAATTTACTAAAATTACTTTTCAAGCATTTCTTAGTGGATTATTCGGTTTTGTATTTACTAGTTTTGCTTCTTTAATGGTAGTTGAAAGATTATCTCTTTTTTGGATATTAACAATACTCCTTTGGTTGATTATTGGAATTATAAATGGTTTTTTACTTAAAACTTGGAAAGAATGTTTGATAATCACAGGAATTATTGGACTATTTTCTTTGATTCTTTTATTTCTCGCCTTATTGTTACTAGGAATTTTTTCTGATGCTATAATAGATATTTTCAATATAGCTCATCTATTCACTCCAGAAAAAGTAATTGGTTTTGCTATGTTATTTGCTTTAATAGGAACAATAATTATAATAGTAATTTTATTAGGATCATCAATAACTACTTTTTACATTAGAATATGGTACAAAGAATCCAAAGGAATTCATTCTACTTTTGATCTTGAGGAAGATTTTTACAAAGATTTTGAAAGATCTGAAACTGGTAAAAATGAACGTCTAGAAGAAATGGAGTAAAAAAATTTCAAGATTTTTTGGTAACATCCTTTCATTTTAATCAAAATCTTCTTATGTGAAAATCGTTAATTTTAACCCGAAAATCGTAATATGAAATTTCAAGTTGATTGTAATGTTTGATCCGATTGATAAAGATATTATTGATCTATTGCGAGAAGATTCAAGAATAACAAACATTCAAATTGCTAAAAAAATTAAGAGAAGTGAATCAACAGTTAGACAACGTGTTAGCAAATTGACTGATAAAGGAATTATTAAGAAATTTTCAATAATTGTAGATCCAATTGCATTAGGTTTCAATACAATTGCTTATGTTGGTATTAACACTAATCCAAGTAGATTGCTGAAAGCAATTAAATCTCTCAAAAAAATTGAGGATATCATCTCAATAGCAACAACTACCGGTGATTATATGATTCTTTGTGAAATATGGACTGAAGATGGATTACATCTATCAGAAGTTGTAGATAAAATTGAGGAAATTGATGGTGTAATTGAAGTTTTACCATCTATAATTCAAGAACGACATAAAGAATAATCGAATTATTTTGAAATTTAAAAAAATAGATAAAAAAATGAGAAAAAAACTCAAAGATAAAATCTAAAAACACTAAAGAATATCTTGATTGAATAGTTCAAGAGAAAATGAAATGTGATCTAGATGAGTCAAAAAATAGTTATTGAAGTGAAAAATCTAGCAAAACAATATGGTTCAGATATCGCTTTATCTAATATCTCATTTAGTGTAAAGAAAGGGGAAATATTTGCATTATTAGGTTCAGATAATTCCGGAAAAACATCTCTCATCGAAATATTGGAGGGATTAAGGAAACCAACAAGTGGGGAGGCTATAGTTCTTGGTTTTAATATTAACAGTACAATTGAAATGAGAGAGATAAAGAAAATTATTGGAACCTTACCTCAAGATTTCAAAACATATGATAATTTAACTGTTAAAGAAAATATTCAATTTTGGGGAAAAATGTATGATTTCATGCTAAATCCAGATGATTTAATGACCTTATTTAACTTGAATGAGTACTCGAATGTTCGTTATAAAAAACTCCCAAATAATATTAAAAGAAAAGTAGCTTTTGTTATTACATTAGTAAATGATCCGGAATTAGTTTTTTTAGATGAACCTACAGCAGGAATGGATCAATATACTAAAAAAGAAATTTGGGATTTATTGTTATCTCTTCGCGAAAAAGGTAAAACAGTGTTTCTTACAACTAACCATGCATTGGAACCTCAAGCGATAGCTGATAGAGTTGCAATTCTACATCAAGGTTCAATAAAAGATATTGGTTCTCCAGAAGAATTAATCGATCGATATAGTAGTGAAAAGAAGTTCATTATTCGATGTCCAAATGTTGAAGTTAAACGTGAAACTATTGCTATTTTAGATGATATTCCTCATTCTGAAGATGAAATTGGTGATATCTTCGTTTCAAGTGATGAAATAATCCTTTCAGAATTGTTAGAAAAACTCGAGAGAGCTAATGTAAAATATTCTGATGTAATAACCCAAAGACCAACTTTAAATGATGTTTTCTTAGTTTTGACAGGTCATCAATTGAAGAGAATCTGATAATATAGGAGAAAATGACTATGAGTGAAGAAATTCCTGAAGAAGAAACTTCAGAGAAGCAATTACCAGAAATATTTAGAAAAATTAAGTCATTTTTCCTATCAATTTTTAAAAGTATAGAAAGAATTTCCAATCAAGTAGGTGCTATTAGTCTAGGTTTCTTTCGTTCTCCAGGTTTAATTTTTTGGTCAATAATTTTACCAGTAATTCTGCTTCTACTCTTTGGAGCAATTTTTGGAGGATCTCTTGAAACCAATTATCAGCTTAATGTGTTAGATTTAGATGATAGTTCTGAATCAATTTCATTTATAGCATACTTAGATTATAATACCACCTTAAAAATAAATCAAATAGAAAATATTACAGAAGAACCTATTGATTGGTTAAAAGAGGGAAATAGATTAATCTTATTAATAATACCAGAAAATTGGGGAAATAATCTAAATCAATCTGGCAATGCTAGTTTAATAGTGTATTATGATCATTCTTCTACATCTGCTCAATCAATACTTCAAATAGTTGAAGAAGCTGTTCTTGAACGTAATTTTCAGATAATGCTTATACCTAATGTAATAGGGGTTGAAATTGAAAATTTCCTTCTAACCGATTTAGAGTATATTGATTATCTCGTACCTGGTATTATAATGATATCAAATTCTATTATTGTTTTAATTTCAGGTCTTAGTTATGACATTGAAGAAAAACAGAGTGGGATCCTAAAGAAATTTGTTTCATCTCCAATGTTTAAATTTGAATGGCTTTTTGCCAAACAAATATGGTTAATAATTCTGGTATTTATTTCCAGCACAATTTCCATTCTATTTGGATTAATTTTTGATTTTAATATATCAAGTTTACAACCTATAATGTTTGTATTTGTAATATTCGCAACATTAACATTCTCTGGAATAGCTATGATTTTTGTACGAGCGATTAATAATCCAGAAGGAGTGATGTTTGCTTCTGTATTATTTACTATTCCACAAATTCTCTTAAGTGGAGCATTAATACCTCTTGATACTTTCCCAAATTTCTTATTATATGTCGCAAGAATATTCCCATTATTTTATTTAACAGAGGGAATGAGATCTTTAATGCTCGAATTAACGCAGCAATTTTGGATTAATTTTGCTATATCAGCAGCATTTGCAGTAGGTATTTTCACTACAGGATTAATAGTAACAAAATGGAAACAAGAATAAAAATAAGGTAATAAAAATGGCTAATATACTAAAAAATAAACTCAAAAAATATTTTAGTCATCTTAGCCATAGCTTTAGAAGAATAAGAAGTCAAATATTAGTTTCATTGAAATTATTTTATCGTTCAAGAATTACAGTTTTCCTCTTTATTGTTTATCCAATTATTTTATTATTATTATTTGGTTCAATTTTCGCATCACAGGATAGTTATTCCTTTCATCTAGAAATAAAAGATAATGATAATACTTCTCTTTCTCAAAATTTAATTCAGAAATTAGAAGACGTAGAAGTATTAGATATTCATTATTTTACAGAAGATATAGATCCACGAATTTATTTACAAGAAAATGATTTACATTCTTGTCTTGTTATACCTCAAAATTGGACAAGATTTACATATGCTACTGAAATTACAACTTCAAATGTAACTTTGATAATAGATCCAACCTCTAATAGTGCAAGAAGAGTTGCACAGATTGTAGTTAAAACAGTAAAAGATTTCTCAATGAGTCTTAATACTTCTTCACCATTAATTAATATCAATGAAATAAGCTTTCACTCTGAAACTCTTAGTTATATAGATTATTTTATTCCCGGAATTATTGGTGTTGCTATTATGAATATCGGAATTTTAGGTACGATTAATAGACAAGTTCATTTCCGCTTATCTGGTCTATTTAGAAAACTTGCAACAACACCTATTACCAGATGGGAATATTTTATCTCAGAAATAATTTGGCAATTTATTCTTGCGTTCATCTCTTCTGTATTAATAATGTTTACTGCATGGATTGCTTTTGGTTTTAGCTGGGCTTCATTTGTTCATCTTGTTCTGGTAATAATATTAGTTGGTGTTATTGTGTTTTCAGGAATTGGTATGTTAATAAGTCAACTAACAATTAACCCAAATAACACATTTGCGATTGGGACATTAATTACTCTTCCACTACTATTCTTAAGCGGAGTTTTCTTTGATATATCAGGTATCAGAACTTTAGTGGTCATATCCAAATTTTCACCATTAACCTATATAGTTGAAGCTCTTAGAGCTAGTATGATAACAGCAAATTATCAATATGCTTGGATTAATATAGCTATTTCAATAGCTATTGGTTCCGTTACTTTTGTAGTTGGAGTATTTTTAACACGTTGGAATCGAGAAAAAATATAGAATGAAAATTAAGAAATTATGTACGGGAAAAATTGAATTATGAAAAACAAAAAAACAATTACTTTTGTAACAAATAATGAAGAGAAAATATCTGACATTAAAAGTATACTCGGAAAAGAATTTAGGCTAAATTTTATCTCAGATAAAGATTTAATTGAGATACAGTCACTATCAGTAGAAGAGGTAGTAAAATACAAGGCAAAACAAGCATATGAGAAAATTCAGTCACCAGTAGCAGTATCTGATAGTGGCCTTGAGATAATTGCCTTGAAAAATTTTCCAGGAGCTCTTGTGAAATATACAAACGAGACAATTGGACAAAGGGGAATAGTAAAACTTCTAGAAAATACGAATAATAGAACTGCTTTCTTTATTGCTGCAATAGCAATCTGTAAAAGTCCTGATGAAGTAAAGGTTTTCATTGAAAAAAGTGAAGGAAAAATTGCATTCGAACCAAAAGGTGAAGGTTGGCACTTTGATAAAATATTCATTCCGAAAGGTGAAACTAAAACTTGGGCAGAAATAGGTCGTGAACAAAAAAACGAGAATTCTGCATTTAAAAGAGCATTAAAACAAATGTCCTTATGGTTAAAAAATGAATTATAAAAACTAAATTAGCTTCTATAATTCATCTCTCTTTGCTATGGGCTGTCTTGTAAACAAATAGAATGATACTACTAAGAACGAGATATAAATTAATTTCATTATTATTTGTAACGCTGAGTGCATAGACTTTATTTCCTTAGCAAAAAAGGAGAAATAAGCAACAGCTAATATAGCAATTAATGATACTGCTACAATTACTAGAAACACATTTTCATATCTTTTAAGTTTCTCTCTTTTAATACCGGATTTTATTCCGAGAACAACAGATAAACCACCTATAGGTGCTACAATTAACTGTGAAAGACCAATTGGTATTAGTAATGATCTCCCAATTATTTGTTTAATATCATAATAGTATCTTCTTAAATCCTCAAATTGTCTATTTAACAATGTTCTAGTATCTTTAGTTACTCTTCTTTTCCACCAATCAGATATTTTTCTTCTTCTTCCTTGGAAGACTTGTGGAGCTACTTCTTTTTCTGGATTTTTAATTAGTTTTATAGCTGGTATAATATAGAATGTAGTAATAGTTACGCCTGCTATGATTCCTTTGTAATATTCATTTATTATGTCTAAAACATCTAGAGCATCAACAATGTTTTGCAATATTTGAGATGCAGGTACTGCGTCTCCAGGCCAAACAATGATTGCTTTTATGATAAAAAAAACTGATAAAACTATTCCAATAATCATCATAACATAAATTGGAACCAACAAAATTAACTTGAATCTTTTGGGATCCATTTCTTCTTGCTTTTTAACAACTTTTTCTTCTAATCTTCCTCGATATCTTTTCAGTTTCGCTCTTAGTTTCTCCTTTTCTTCATTCATTTCATTATCAAACTTTTCTCTCTCATTTTTTAATTCCCTTTTCTTTTTTTCAACATTTTTCAACTGTTTACTTGCTCTTCTTTTTGCTAAAAATCCTTGAGTTTCTCTCTCGTTTAATTTTTTATACTGAGTATTCAATTTCTTTTCTAATTTATCATAATCATTTTTTACATTCTTCTCTCTTAGTTCTAATTCATCTAGAAACTTTTCAAGATATTTTACATCTTTTTCACTATATGCTTTTTTCTTCGCTGATTTTGTTAATCTTTTAATGATCTTCGAACCTATTGGTATGTATCCTGTTATAAATCCAAATCCGCTCAAAACTTGTTGAAAAATGAAATAAACTAGTAACGGGTAAAATATAATTTGAGTCCATGTAACGTCTTCTCCTTTGAATATTGATACTAAAACTAAGGTAAGTATTAATGCTATTAATCCAATACCAAATCCAATATAATAAAGCAAGTCAACTTCTTTTATTGAGTCTATAAATTTGGAGGATTTGTTTTTTTCATTCATGACTATAATAATAAAAATATTAAGAAGAAAAAACTTTCGTTAAAAATTATCTTTTGTAATTTTCATTGATTTTTTCCCTTACTTTTATAGATATATTGAACTTAATAAATTATGATGAAAATAAATAACCAGAAGACTTGCAGGATTCAAAGTGCAAATTTGAATGATTTAGAAGCAATTTATGAGATAGAATCTTTATGTTTTGATAAATATGATGCTTTTGATAACCAAGTCTTTCAATACTTGTTAGAAAAAAAAGATCTATTCCTTGTAGCAAAAATTGAAGAAAATAATGAGCTCAAAAACAAAATTGTAGGTTTTATTGTTGTTATTCAAAAAGCTAATTCAAAATATGAAATAGTAACTCTAAATGTACATCCAAAATGGAGAAATTTAGGTATTGGTACTTCTTTACTTTTTGAAATCGAAAAGTATCTATCACTCAATAATAGTACAGAATCAATTACACGAAATCAAAATGATAAAATATCAAATAAAGTATTTACAATTGAATTAATGGTATATGAAAAAAATGAAAAAGCAAAATCTCTCTATGAAAAATCTGGATACAAATTCGTGAAGTTAATTAAAAATTACTATAAACGAAATAGAAATGGTATACAAATGGTAAAGGAAATTAATTCTTTAGCAAAAAAGTAAATTTTTATCTTAAATTTTTTTAATTTAATAAATAGTCATTTTTTACTAGAATATTCCATTATATCTTAATGAATAATAGAAACACATAAAAGTGTAAGTTTTCGCCAAAACGCATACATTTTTATTTTAGTTTTAAACTATTCTCACTAGCGTATAAGTGAAGTGGAGCAAGGTAAAAATATGAATCCAGAAGTTGGACAAGACGATGATGGTAAAGATATAGCTGAAAAAGATAGAAGCTATTTATTATCATATACACGTCACTTGGAAAGAAAAATTCGGACGCTTGAGACCGAGAAGCAACTAATTGATAATGAACGAATGCGTATGGAACGTGAAATTGCTTCTATGAGAAACGATCTTGAACAAATGAAAAGAAGTCCACTAATAACAGGTCAAATTGTTGATGTTTTAGATGATAATAGAGCTGTGGTAAGAAGTTCTAGTGGACCAAGTTTTGTTGTAACTATTATTAAATCCATTAATCAAGATTTATTAAAACCGAATGCTCGAGTTGCTATGAATCAGAGAAATTTCGCAATTGTGGAGGTTTTACCACAACAAAAAGATCCTATGGTTTCTGCTATGGAAGTTGAAGATCGACCCACTGTTTCATATGAAGATGTAGGTGGACTTGAAGATCAAATTTTGGAGCTACGTGAAACTGTTGAACTTCCACTAACAAAACCAGAATTGTTTGAAAAAGTTGGTATCACACCACCAAAAGGTGTGATGCTTTTTGGTCCTCCTGGTACAGGGAAAACACTATTAGCACGGGCTGTTGCTCACGAAACTCATGCTACCTTTATCAGAGTTATTGGTAGTGAATTAGTTCAGAAATTCATAGGTGAAGGTGCAAGATTAGTTAGAGAAATTTTTGAATTTGCAGAAGAGCGTTCTCCAACTATTCTTTTCATAGATGAATTAGATGCTATAGGTTCTCGAAGATTAGATATTGCTACAAGTGGTGATAGAGAAGTTCAGAGAACTCTTATGCAACTCTTGAGTAATTTAGATGGTTTCGATGTTAGAGGCGATGTGAGAGTTATAGCAGCTACAAATAGACCTGATATCCTTGATCCTGCTTTATTAAGACCAGGAAGATTTGATAGAGTAATTGAAATTGGTATGCCAGTTCAAAAATCTCGAGAAGATATATTCAAAATTCATACAAGAAGAATGTCACTTGATGAAACAATTGATATTAATATACTTGTAAGCTTGACTGATGGAGCTTCAGGAGCAGATATTAGAAACATTTGTACAGAAGCTGGAATGTTCGCAGTAAGAGGTGAAAGAGATCATATCACTAATGAAGATTTCAGAAAAGCTGTCACTAAAGTAATGGGTAAAATTAAAGCCGAATCTGGTCAAACAGAGAGATTCTTTGTATAGAATCTCTTTCTTTTCCACTTTTTTATTTAAAAATAAAATTTAAATTTTTAATTCTTTTGTTTCATATTTGCTTTCTTTTCAAGTTTTTCTTTAATTTTCTTGAGTTGAGCAAATTGTTCTCTTTCCTGTTCTTCAAGTGTGGTTTCAATAAAACTAATATTTTGTTTTAAGCGTGGAACTAAAATAAATCGTAATGCATTTACTCTGCGTTTTGTTTCAGTAATCGCTTGCCCTAAAATTTGCAACATCGCTAGAGTTTCTGCAAGTACTACAATTTTCTCAATAGCTAAACGATAATTTTCAACAGTTTTATCTATTTCTGCACTTGAACTTAGAAAGCTATAAAATAATCGTGATTGTGATTCATCCCTAATTTTTTCCAAATCTAATTTTGGTACTACTACACCAGCAACATTATTTTCGTATGCTTCTATCTGCCAAATTTCTGGAGCAGCAAAAGAAATTTCCTTTAGTCTTAAAGGTCCTACAGCCATTTGAGCATCTATAAGTGATTTTTGAGCATTAATAGTTAATTTTGTAGTTTCTTCTCGAAGTCCTCTAATTTGATCTACAACTTCAAAAAATCTTATGACTAAAGAATCAAGTTTTTCTTGAAGTAAGTCATGACCTTTTTCAGCTAATTTATATCTCTCTCGTAATTTCATCAGATTCATTCGAGTTGCTTGTACACCTTCACTCATATTCACTCAACCTGTTAGGATATTAATTAATTTAATAATGTGTTTTTTTAAGGATATTTCTTCTTTTGAAATAAAAAATAAGAAAATTTTTTTACTTGAACTCCTGATAATTGTTTTGTTAAATCGATTAGTAAGTAATCTTATAAATTAAATATGTAGAAGAAAAGTTTGGTGCTTAAAGTGATTGAAGAAGAAGCAATTGATAGAGTAACTACATTTCTTAAAATTCGTAAAATTCTATTCATAATAACTATTATTTTTTGTATTATTGTGGTTCCTTTCCTAATTTTATCAGTTTTAGATATAGGTGGAAGTTCTATTTTCATTACTTTTATTATATTATTATCTATATTATGCTCGATAATTCTATCATTAATAATAATAGATATTATACGAATATATTCTAAGAAAAAATCTATCAGCTGAATATTTAATTTAAACAATGAAATTGAAATAACTTTTAAAAATAGAATTTATTCCTTGAATATATTCAAATAAAAAGAGTGTACATTATCAAATTTTATGAAGGTCAAGATATGAATAAACTATCTAATTCACTTGAAAAAACTTTAGGGACGCATAAGAATATTTTCTTCAATATTGATCGGAGAAAATTGATAAAAGAATGCGTCGATAATCATGAAGCTTATATTAGTGCTAATGGGGCCTTATCAACATGGACTCCACCCGAATCAACTGGAAGAAGTCCAAAAGATACTGTTATAGTAAAGCGGCCTGAAAGTGAAGGAACTATTGATTGGGATTCTCCAAATTGCATAGCAATCACAGAAGAAACATTTGATATGGCTTGGGAAGATGCTCTTAATTTACTCAAAGAAAAAAAGAAAATTTACGTTTCTGAAAGATCATTAATAGCTGATTCATCTTATGCTATTAAAGTAAAGATAATTAGTGATCAAGCATTATCTGTTTTATTTACATATAATATGTTTCGACCTTTATCTGAAGATATTGAAAAGAGCATTTTTGCTGAAAAACCCTTTACTTTTGTTGCGCTACCTTATGATAAATTGGATAGAAAACGATATGAAGGAAAGATTCGAAAATTACCAGATGGTAGAACAAGTAATATGATTGTTGCAATGGATTTTGATAGAAGACTAGGAGTAATAATTGGTTCTGCTTATTGTGGTTCCATAAAGAAATTAATGTTTACTGTACTAAATTACATGTTACCAGAAGTAGGTATTTTACCGTTACATTGTTCAGCAAATGAAGGTGTAGATGGTGATATAGCTTTACTTTTAGGTTTATCTGGGACTGGTAAAACTACTTTATCTGCCGATCCATCAAGGGCTCTTTTGGGTGATGATGAACATGGTTGGAATGATAATGGAATAGCAAATTTTGAAAATGGTTGCTATGCAAAATTAATAAATTTAAGACTAGATAAAGAACCTGAGATTTACAATGCAATGTTGCATGAAGATAATTATCAAGACCACGGAGCTATTTTTGAAAATACAATGATGTATCCCAGTGGTAAATTCGATCTCTTTGATGATCGATTAACACCTAATTCTCGAGGATCTTATCCATTAACATTTCTTTCAAACATAAAATCTCCTCCTGTTGGGACTCACCCAAAAACAATTTTGTTCCTTACAGCAGATGCTAATGGAGTATTACCTCCAGTATCAAAATTAACTCCAGAACAAGCCATGTTATGGTTTTTAATGGGATATACTAGCAAATTAGCAGGAACAGAAACAGGCATTATTGATCCTGTCTCAACATTTTCAAGATTTTTTGGGGAACCTTTTATGCCGAGAAATCCTGATGAATATGCAACCTTACTTGGTGAAAAAATGAAAATGCATGGCACAACCGTCTATTTGGTAAATACAGGATGGTCTGGTGGTCCTTATGGTATTGGTGAAAGAATGGATATTAATTTAACACGCAGATTAGTGGAAGCTGCTTTAAATGGTGAATTAGAAAATGTTGAATATCAATATGATGAGCTATTTAAATTAAATGTTCCAAAAACTTGCAAAGGCGTTCCCTCTGATATTTTATGGCCAAAAAATACTTGGACTGATAAAGAAAAATTTGACGCAAGAGCTAAGAAATTAGCAAGCGATTTTGCGGAGCATTTCAAAAAAGCATACAGTGATAAAAACATCGATCCTAAAGTAGCTGATGCATGTCCTAAAAAATGGACTTAGATAAGAAAAATTGGGAAATTGTTTCAAAATGGAAACAAAATCCCTTTATTTTTTTCTTTTTTTGTTTAAGAAAATAATTACAAATGCTTTAAAATATCTAAATTAGATATATTTAAAAAAAAGATATATGTTAGTACAAAAGAAGGGAAATCAATGTGTCAAACTTACAAGAAATAGAAGATGCCTTAAATCAACTTAAAGATCAAGATGAAGACATCAGAAGTCAGGCAGCTTTATCTCTTGGTTGGGTTGGAGAAGAAGAGGTTGTTGAGCCATTAATTCTAGCATTAGAAAATGATCCTTCACCTAAAGTAAGAGCAAATGCAGCTATGTCCTTAGGGCAACTGGGTGATAAAAGAGCTATTGATTTTCTTATTGGAGCTCTTAAAGATCTAGACTCTAATGTAAGAGGGATGGTTGCTTATTCTTTAGGATTAATGAAAGTAGACGAAGCATTAAACCCTCTAATGGAAATTTTAAATGACGATCCGGATAAAGAAACAAGAATAGCCGCAGCAGATTCAATTGGACAAATTGGCGATTTGAAATCATTAAATTTTTTAATCAGAATATTTGTTCAAGAAGAAAATGAAGATTTAAAACTAGAAGTTAAAAATTCAATAAATAAGATTGGTCAAATTCATAAAATTGATAATATTGAAAATATAATTCAACAAGAAGTAAAGCATAAAGTTGAATATATAGAACAACGAAAACAATCTGAGAGAGAAAGAATATTAGAAGACATTGAGAGAGAGGAAAAAGCTTCAAAGCGATTAGAACAAATCGAAATCATTTCTGCGAAACTTCCTCCTATGCTTGAATTTGCAATTCATGATGAGACAATCACATATGAGAAAGTATGTCAACAATTCGATTGTGATGACATAACTTTGGAACTTGCTCTTAATGAGATGCCAAAGATAGGTTTTGATATTGAGATAAATTCAATTGATAGACTTTTCAAAGTTCTAAAACCACAAGCTGAATTAAGCGATGAGGCAAAAGAGAAAATTAAACTTTTGAGAAGGAAATTTGGCATTGAATGGTAATTTACTTACCAACTAGTTTCTTTTGTTTCTTAATTAAGAAACCAAAAGTTAATAGAAAAATAAGACTAATAATCGTAATTCCAAAACCATATCCAGGAATGAACCCAGTATAAGCATAGAATTTGAAATCAGGTAATGAATATTCAGTTTGTTTACAAGTCATTAGTAAATTTTCAGTTATCGTTTGATTTTCATATTCACCTGAAAGGTAAGAATTAACTCGATATCCAAGTAAAATTCCAGAACTTTCCTGCCATACAAATTTTATATTATGATCAAATTGCATGTTTGTCTCTAATGTATCATTAATGAAATCACCATACATGTGTAAATCAAATATAGCCTGATTATCTCTTAACTCGAAAAAAGATTCAAAATAAGCTTCAAAATCGAAATTGTTTTCTTTTGTCTTATGAAATTCAATAGCTGAAATTTCATCAAAATAATCCCATAATTCTTGATTTGGTTCAATGAAAAACCAAGCAGGCATATATGGTCCATGTTTAATACTTACAGAATTAAATCCTTCTGTTGTGATTCTAGCACATTCCTCTGCTGGATAATAAAGGTATTTTACAAATTCAAAAACAAATGTATCTGTTGTTATTACACCTGTTGAAACTTCGGTTGAATTGTCAACAACAAATTCAACACCCCACTGATCATCTACATTAATTACTTCTACTTCAAATGTACCAGATGGATTAATTTTGACATTGTCAAATTGACTTCCTTCTCCAGATTCAGATAAATCCCCATATTGTACTGTCCAATTTGCTTCCTCGATTGTATATTCAACAGATGTTCCAGTGGATATCTTCCATTGCCCTTTAGTATCAAGGATTTTAGCAAATAATGAAATATTCACAATTAATACAATGACAAAAAGTAGTTTAATATGACGATTCAAATTTCTAATCAAACTAATACACCAGCTAATGGAGTTGAAGTTCTATAAATTAAAAATAAGCATAGAAATTTAAACTCTTGCTTATGATTGAAGTGATGAATTAAAATCACTCAGAAATTTATTATAGTTTTAATAATGATATATTTAATATCAATTCATAAAATTTCAAATTGTATGTTTTATTATTGAGGAGTCAATTGGATTTGAAGGAGATAACTGTTGGTAAATTAAAAAGCATTCCCGGAGAAAAAGTATTTGGATTTTTAGATGTACTTGAACACCCTACAGGCACTATTGAAAGATTGCCTGTTATTATTGCTCAAGGGAAAAAGGAAGGACCTACTTTATGGCTTACAGCAAATATACATGGTGATGAATATACTGGCATTCCAGTGATTCATAAAGTATTAGCTGAATTAGATTTACATGAATTAAATGGTACAATAATAGCGGTACCAAGTCTAAATCCAGCAGGATCTCGCACTACTTCTAGATATCCATATTATGATAGAAAAGATCCTAATCGATTATTTCCAGATGGAAATCCATTTAGAGATAAGATAAATAGAGAAACAGAAGAATTATCTAATATGATTTTGGACGAAAAGGAAGAAAAAATTTCCAAGGAATTTTCTTTAAAAGCTGAATCTAATGTAACTATCTCAATTGAAAAAAGTTCAGAGAAAAAAATTGACGATCCACTTACCATTTTTGAAAGTGATGAACTTTATCCTTCAGTTCAAGAATTAATTTGGAAGAAATTATTTGTAATCATTAAAGAATCTGCTGATTATCTAATTGATTTACATAATGCTTTCCTTAAATCTATTCCATTTGTATTTCTAGATAGAGTCCTCTATAATGATGAAATTGATAATTCCTTAAGGGATGCTGAAGAATTGTTCAAAAAAACTGAAGAAATGGTTCAGGCTTTTGGCTTAACAATTGTAAGGGAGGTTACTCCTAAAAGATACGTTCAAAAGAAACTCCATCGTTCTACTTCTGGAGCAGCATTGAATTCTTTACGAATTCCTGCTTTTACAGTTGAATTAGGAATGCATTTAGATGTTGAACCTGCTGTAGTTAACGCTGCAACTATTGGTATAAAAAATGTCTTGAAATGGGCTAAAATGATAGATGGTGAAATCGAAGAAATTAATTCCGTTCCAGTAGTAGCAAAAAGTGAAGCAGTAAGGTATGTTGGACACCCACGAATAAAAGATTCAGCAATAATCGAATTGAAAATTAATAAAGGTGATTTTGTCAAGAAAGGCGATATAATAGCTATTGCACGAGATATTTTTGGTCGTCAGCTTCCTAATGGGGAAATTAAAACAGAAATTGATGGTTATATCTTTATGATAAATGAAGGCATTTTAAGATATCCAAATGAGGAAATTTGTTGGATAGCCTCAAATGATGTACAACCAATGATAGACAAGTGGCCAAAAAAATAAACCACTTGGATTTTTTTATTTCCAATTTTATAACTAACTATTTTTAATGAAAAAGAAAATCATTAATTATAAATTTGTGGTGTGTTATTTGCCTGAAAAATCTAAATATAAATCATTTATAAATTCAATTCTAATTTTAATTCTGATAATTTTTCCATTGTTGTCACCATTTAATTTCACAGAAAAAATTAACTCAGCCTCTGGAGCAAAAGAGCAATGGCATGTTTATGATTTTGATGTAGCAATTGGTACATCTAATAAACTATATACAGTTTATCGGGAAAACTACCAAGATATTGATCGTATTTGTTTTGTGGAAACAATTTCAGGATTTGAATGGAATAAAACTATCCAAATTATTAAGCAAGAGAATGATACATATAAGCTGTTTGGAAAACCTACTATAACTTTTGAAAATAATCGACTTCTTATTGTTATTGCTTTTCAAAAAAATAATTATTGGGGTTTAGAAATATTCTCAAGAAGTTATCAAGGTGGAGCTTGGGGGCATCAAATAATAATAAATAATGTCAATAATACTGTGTTAAATCCTATTATTAGATATTATCCTAATACAATGAGTATATGGTTGACTTGGAGAGATTCACATGAAGGGAGCTATAATCAATATTTTATAAAAACTAATAGTAGTTCTATTGATTGGTCTAATATTACCAAGCTCTCAGAAGATAACACGTTAGATTGTAGTGATTGTGATTTTATAATTGATGAAAATGGCACTGCACATTTTGTTTGGTCTGAAGGACCAACTGATTTTGGTAAAATACTTTATCGTAGTGTTTATAACAATGGTACGATCACTTCTATTGAATATATCACAGACGGTTCCACAAATTGTGAGGATCCAGCTCTTGTTATTGATTCCTCAAATTTAATTAATGTTTTTTGGACTAATAGAACTGTTATTGATCCAGAAGAATTTCTTGGGACTATTTTTATCCATTCATCTATAAGGATAACAAATAATACTTGGTCAAAACCTCTGGAGGTTGCTCCTTATATCCCCACTGAAAGACCTGCTTCTGGAGAATCTGATGGTTTAAAACCTGGAGTTGCTTTTGATACTCATAATCAATTGTGGTTAGCTTATGAGATAATAGAAGAATATGCTTATCACGTAGGAGTAGATATTAGATATAGGATAGGAAATTCTTGGCAACCTTGCATTTATTTATCACTTTATAGTAATCGAGCATATGATCCTCTTCTTTTAGTAGATAATTATGGTAATTTACATTGTTTTTGGATTGATTCACGACATATAACAATGGAGGTATACCATAGAATAAAATATGAAAACAATGTTTGGTCTGAAGAAATACTTGTTACTGGTGGATCAACATTTTTTGGTACTGATGCTTTTATTATAATCATTGTTGTAATTGGAGGAGCAGTATTGCTAAGCATCCCTGTAATGATTCTTAGAAGACTTCGTCAGAGACGAGAAAAGAGAAAAGTACTTGATACAATTAGAGGATTACGCTAATAATTCATCAACACTCATCTTCTTACCTTTTTCTAAGTCCGGCAATTTCTGTACTAATTCCAAAATAACTTCTTTTGCATGTTTAATTCCAAGAAATTTAGCTACAATTTTACTTTTACCGTTTTCCTTTGTTTTTATAAACAAAATAGTTCCAAAATCAAAATAATCTGAAATTATAGGAATTTTTCGTATTTTTATATAATCAACTTCTGAATATTTTATGATTCTTTTTTTCTTAGGTCTAAAGGAATTAATAATTTCAAATGATTCGTAATCAACCCAATACCTGTAAGCGTTAATTGATGCATATGTAATAGCAAATAAAAGAAAATTTAAAAACACCAAAGAAGCCCAAAAAATTTGTGAATATAAATTAGCATTTTGAGATGATTCAATAATTGGATTAATAATAAAATATGCAATTGTGAAAATAATTAAATTTATTATGAAAATTATAATGAGAAACGAATATAGATAAGCATTACTTGGTTTTAAAGAAAAACTTGATTCAACTTTGCTCATATATTCACCTAAAAGAATCATATCAAACTTCTTTATTTATTTGCTTATTACTATAATTTACATAAAATATTAATATATTTAAAAAATAAAAAAAAGAGATAGGTTAGGAAAACAATAATTCTTCTCTATTTTACTGAATTTTTTCTTCTTTGTCTTCTTCGTCGTCTTTTTCCTCGATTTCTTCATCTTGTTTTTCTTCTTCGTCAACTTCTTTGGACATTTCTTCAGCTATGTTATCTAATACGTCCTCATCAATTGCTTCTTCTTCTATATCTTCTACAGCATCTTCAATTGCTTCTTCTGTTGCTTCTTCTATGCCTTCTTCAATTGCTTTTTCTTCTTCTACGTTTTCATCAATTTCTTCCTGCAGTATCTCTTCTGTTATTTCCTCAGCAATTTCTTCTATAATCTCTTCATCGAGTTCTTCATCTATTCCTTCTAGTGCTTCTTCCTCAGCGAGATCCTCTTTTACCTCTTCAAGAAATTCTAGATCTTCATCATCTTCTTTTTTAGAGGGAGTGACTGTTTTTACTTTCCTTTCTTTAGGCTTTTTCTTTGATAATCGGAGGCTGAAAATTACAATATATGTGATGAAACCTATAGCGACAAATGATGCTCCCACAATAAAAAGTACAATAAATATTATTGGTAAATCTTGAATGTTGTCAATTTGATCAGTTAAACTCATCAATGAAGGGACTATAACTAATAATAAACCTAGAACAATTAAACTATAGGCTATTGATCCGGTCAAACCACCTATTTGTTTTGTTTCTATTTCTTCAGTAGACGACATAATTTTCATACTCGCAACAAAGAAATTAAATTTTTTGTAAACCGCAAAATAATAGAAATATAGAGAAATAACCATTTTATGTATAATGAAAAAATAATTCTAAGTCAAACAAATTCGTTTTTTATTGAAAAATAAACAAAATAGCTTTTGAGTTCTAAGAAAGTAAATCATCATCATTAAGAAATATGTTAGGTAAAAGTAAAGTAGAATAAATCTCTACTTTGGAGGAGCAATTTAGTGGAAATAACAAGTAAATGGATAGATAAATTTCAATTTAAAGTTGATAATGGACGAAATCAAACAGTAATTTTAGATGTACCACCTAATTATGGTGGTGACAATACTGGTCCAACAGGACTAGAATTAGCTATAATGGGTTTAGCTTCTTGTTTAGGAACAACATATAAGATGATTGCTGATAAAATGCATATAGAAATTATAGGATTGGAAGTTAAAGCTATTGTAAATAAAGACGAAAGAGATATGGTAACAGACATTAACTTAAATGTTAAAATAGAATCAAATGATGAACCTGAAAAATTACAAAAAGTATTAGAGATGGCTGAGCAAAATTGTCCGGTCGATAATATATTTCATCAAACAAAAATTCCTATGGAAACAAAACTTGAAATTGTTAATTAGGAAATATAAGAATTTAGTAAAAATAAAAGTTAATTTATCAATTTTCTTTGCTAAAAAATTTTTATCTGTTCATAAGATTTTATTATACGCAGATTTAGTAAGATTTATTTAATGTTTATTTTCATTAAATCCTTTGTCCAATTTAAATTGGAGGTATTAAATACGAAATCCACATATAGATGGGTAAATAATTTTCAAAGTATAGTTGATAATAGTAGAAACCAAACAGTAATAATGGATTTACCACCTGGTAATGAAGGAGATGATACTGGTCCTACTGCCCTTGAATTTGCAGTTATGAGTTTCTCAGGATGCATAAGAACTATTTTTGCTTTAGTTGCAAAGAAAATGAGACTTACATTTGATAAATTAGATGTAATCTTAGAAGCAGAAAAAGGACCAGGTGATCCAACAGTAACAAAAGTTTCCGCAGAGGTTTATGTAAAATCAACTGAACCAGCAGAAAAATTACAGAAATGTCTTGATACTACTATGAATTCTTGTCCTGTTGGTGTAATATATAAATAAGCTGGAATACCAGTAGAAGTTGTTTTAAAAATTAATGAATAATTGCAAGAAATTTATTTCCTGTATTATTCCAAATTTAATATCAATTATATTTTTTATTATCTAACTTTTTCCTTAATGTGAAAGGTTTTTAATTGATAAGCTCTAAATAATCCTAGAGCAAAATTAAAATAATAATGGTGTAGAAAAACAATGTCATTTGGTAGTATATTGCTTGGCGCATTAATAGGTGGAATTGTAAGTACTGGAGCTATTATCGGTGTTACATTCTTAGGTACAATGGTTCCCTGGTGGGCTTTGCTTTTAATTGGTGCAGGTGGCTGCTTAATCGGTGGTATACTTGCAGGCGTAGTCGCAAAGGGTGCAGGAAGTGGTGCCTTAGCTGGTCTACTCTCAGGATTACTTGTATTTGGTGGAGTATTTTTATTCCTCTGGTTATACTATAAACAAGTACTTTTAGATTTCGTAGGTTCATACAGTGATATAGATGCATTATTAGCTGCGTTTCTAGGCAAATTCGGTTTAGTAAGTGGAACTGATATTTATTTAATGATATCAGAATGGATAAAATCTATTGCACCAACAGTTGGAGAAATTCAGAATTTTGCAAATAATAATTTCATATATTTAGCACTAATACTTGGAGCAATTTTCGGTGGTCTTGCTGCAGTAGTAAACCTGTTTGCTGGATTAATCGGTGGTTTATTCACTAGAAAGAAAAGCGAAAGCTACGATTCCTATTATTGATTAATAACCGCGTAGAATTAATACGCGGACTAATTTCTCTTTTTTTTTATTTTTTTAATTCCCAATTTTCAATTATTTTGTAACAGATTTTTTATACCCAATATCTCTTACTAACAAGAGAATTCAAATGAAAATAGTATTTAATTATCCAATAAATAGAGAAGCATTAGATTTCCTCAAGGAAAAAATACCAAATGATATTTTAATTATTGCTAGAGTAAGAGATGAAGATCCTCTTGATATTCTTCCTTCTCAAGATAAAGAAATAATCAAGGAATGTATTGATGCTGACATAATAATAGGTCCTTATATTACAGAAGAAATTCTAAATCAAGCATTTCTTAGCTCTGAAGTAAAGCTCAAATTAATACTAATTCCGTGGACTGGAGTGGAGAGATTAGATTTTCAACTAATTAAGAAATTTCCAATAAAAATAGCTAATAGTCACGGTAATGCTCGTACAGTAGCAGAACATGCAATTGCATTGTTATTAACAGGAGCAAAACAGATAATACATCATGATCAACTATTAAGACAAGGTTTGTGGTCTTCTAGATTTAAGGATAGACCTTCGATTATAATAAATGGTAAAACTGTAGGATTACTAGGACTTGGGGCCATAGGCACAGAATGTGCAAAAATTCTCAAAGGATTTAATGTAAAAATAATAGGTTGTAGGAAGAATCCTGAGAAAACAACAAGTGAACAAAAACTACTAGTATCAAAGATATATTCAATTCAAAAATTACCTCTGTTTTTGAAAGAATCAGATATTATCATCAACTCCTTGCCATTAACTGAGACGACTAAAGATATTCTAGATAAAGAACAATTTCAACAAATGAAAGAGGGAGTAATAATAGTAAATGTAGGGAGAGCAAAGACAATCAATGAGAAAGCATTATATGAAGCATTAAAAAATGGCAAGATTTTTGCAGCAGGTTTAGATCCACAATGGGAAACTGCTCAACGTATAAAAATAATTGAAGGAGAGAAGAAATATCCTTCAAATTATCCAATTCATGAATTTGACAATGTTGTTCTAAGTCCACACCGTGCAGCAGACATAATTGGTGGTTATGAGCAAAATCATTGGGGTGATGTTATTGAAAACATTCTACGAATCTATGATGGAAGAGAACCAATTAATGTTATAGATATAGAAAAAGGATATTAAAAAGAAAAAATTAGGTTGTTAATTCTAATTTTTCCTCTTTGCTTAGTCTTCCAACCCACTCTTTGAAAATAAATTTACCAAATATATATTTTGAAAATTCCATTATTAAAGCTGCAATCATACAAATTCCTACTATTAAAGCTAAAGCTGGAAATGTTAGAGTTTGTGTTTCAAATATTTGGCTATGATAATTTTCATCAGCTCTGAATGGAACATAAATTGCCATCATTTGTAAACCTATTGCTAGAATAACTGAAGCCCAAATCCAGATGTTATTAAATGGATTTATAAAGAAAGTTGATCTTTCAAAACCTGAACGAGTTATAAATACATTGAACATTTCAAAAAGTACTGACATAGTAAAATTCATTGAGCGACCTAATGAATACCATTTTTCTGATGTGAAATCAGTTAAAGATTCTGCTTTGGAGAAAGTTAATGCGAAATTTTTCATCCATTCTGGTGTTGCTGCTAAAGCAGCATCAACAGCTGCTGGATCAGTAAAGGCAGTTGCTTCTCCGATATATGCAAATGGAATGAAAACACTTATTCCTGCAGCAAAAGCTAATACTCCTGCAATTGCTGAAAATACATAGATATCCTTCATAAATCCTTCATCTTTCTTTCTTGGAGGTTCTCTCATAATGCCTTCTAATGGAGGATCTACACTTAATGCTATAGCAGGTAAACCATCTGTAACTAGATTAATCCATAGAATCTGTATAGCTGTAAAAGGAGATTTTAAACCTAAAAAGACAACACAAACAAAAACTACTAGAATTTCATCGAAATTTGATGCAATTAAATATCGTATGAATTTTAACATATTCTGGAAAATAGTTCTTCCACGTTCAACAGCTGCTACTATCGTAGCAAAATTATCATCTGCTAGAACCATTTGTGCAGCTTCACGAGTAACGTCAGTTCCTTGAATACCCATAGCTATGCCAATTTCAGCTTTCCTAATTGCTGGAGCATCATTTACTCCATCACCAGTTGTAGCTACTGTATGGCCTTTCTCTTGAAAAGTACTAACAATTCGATGTTTATGTTCTGGACTAACTCTAGCAAAGATCTTAACATCATCAATAATTTCTAGAAGCTCCTCATCTGACATTTCCTCTAATTCAACACCAGTAATAGTTGTCCAATTATCTCCTTGAATTAATCCAATGTCTTTCGCTATTGCTTCTGCAGTTATTTTTTGATCACCTGTAACCATAATAGCCTCTATTCCTGCTGTTCTACATTTCTTTAATGCTTCTTTTACTTCTGGTCTTGCTGGATCAATCATTCCAACTAAACCAAGGAAAATTAAATCAGATTCCACTTTGTCTTCTAATTCTGTGAGAAAATCATCTTCATCCACTTGAATTAATCTATCATCTACCATTCGATAAGCAATTGCTAGTACTCTTAATGCTCGAGAAGCCATCTCATCATTCATTTTAAGAATTGATTTTATCATTCCCTCATCTAGTGGTGATACTCTACCATCAATAGATGCAAAACTACATCGTTCTAATAAAATTGCAGGCGAACCTTTTGAGTAAGCAATAAGGTCTTCTTCAAATTCCTTCTTTGTAAGTTGTCTATTTATTGTAGTCATTCTTTTTCTTTGCGAATCAAAGAAGATTTCTGATTCTCTTGGAAAATCGCTTTCATCGTATAATCCTCCTTTTTTAGCTAGAACCATTAGTGCTACTTCAGTTGGATCGCCAATAATTTCTATCTCTTCTGTTTCTTTGTTATAATTCACTTTTGAATTATTACAAAGTAAAGAAGTTCGAAGAATTCTTAATAAATCTACATCTTTAATTGGATTGATTTCTTTACTATCTTCAATAAAAGTTCCTTCAGGTTTATAACCAGTTCCAGTAACTTCAACTGTGTGATTAAAAGTTTTTATTTCTACTACAGTCATTTCATTTTTCGTTAAAGTTCCTGTTTTATCACTGCAAATGATATCAACAATACCTAAAGTTTCTACTGCTGGGAGACGTGATATTATTGCATTTTGTTTAGCCATCATTCGTACTCCTATAGCATAAGTTAGTGTTATCGCTGCAGGAAGTCCTTCTGGTACTGCAGAAACTGCTAAAGCAAGAGCTGTTTCTAATGCTTCCACCCATCCTTGAAGGTTTCCAAATTCTATATAATGTTGAATCATTACTGTAGCAAAAACGATTGCACAAATGACTACTATCGTTATACCAAGAACTTTTCCTAATTTATCAAGGTTCTTTTGAAGAGGTGTTGGTTCTTCTTTTTCTTTTTGCATTAAAGCAGCAATTCTACCCATCTCAGTTTCCATACCAATATCTACAACAACTGCTTTTGCTCGACCATAAGTAATAGTTGTGCCCATAAAAAGCATATTTCTTCTATCACCAATAACCGCTTTCACTTCTATTATCTGTTTAGAATCTTTACTAAGACTAATTGATTCACCTGTAAGAGAACTTTCATCCACTTTCAAACTAGTTGATTCAACTAAACGCATATCTGCTGGAACTTTTTCACCTGCTTCTATTAAGACGATATCACCAACAGTCAAGTACTTTGAATCAACGATGTGCTCAGCTTCATCACGAATAACTCGAACTTCTTTACTTACCATTTTCTTTAGTTCTTCTAGTGACCTTTCAGCTTGATATTCTTGAATAAAACCGATAATCCCATTAATTATTACAATAGCAAAAATAACAGTCGCATCTATATAATCTCCAAAAGCCATGGAAACAATTGCTGCAATAAATAGTAATCCAATTAGGATATCAACAAATTGTCCAAGAAATAAAATAATTGGATGTCTTTTTCCTTTTTCTACAAGGACATTTTGACCATATTTTTGAAGTCTGGATTCTACTTCATATGTTGTTAGACCTCTAACTGGATCTGTTCCTATTATATCAATGACTTCACCAGTATCCATTGCATGATAAGCAACATCTGGTCCAGCTTCAGCAATCTGAGCATCAATTTCTTCTTTCTTATTCCGGTTTCTAGCCATTTGGACTCCGCCTTACTAGAGATTGAAGGGTGTAGATAACTTAACAACCGAATATTTAAACAAAATCATATTACTCATTTATTTAATTTTTTCATTAGATATCTATTTGAAAAAAGTTAGAGATATGTTTTTAAATTAGCATATAAGGTCTCTTGAGAACGAAGAGCTGTTATTATTGCACTCTTTCTTGCCACCTCAAAAGAATTTGCTGATATTACTAAAATGATATAATTCTCTTCTTTAGTGGTTTGAAATATTTTATTAATTTCTAGTTCTAAATCGGGATAAAAATTTTCGAGTGACATTTCTTTTTCCGGAAAATTAATTTTTCCTTTTTTATCCAAATAAAGCACTAAGATAGCTTCAGAACCATATGAGATTGCTATATCTCTAATTTTCCAAGAAAAAATTTCCTCTTTTTTTAATTTCGTTTTGTATATGACGTAAGAGTGTTGTTTGTTTTTGAATGCTTCATAATTAAATTTACCAAAAGAGACGATTTTTTCTTTAATAATTTTCACAAGTTTTTCTCCTTGTTGACCTAAAGAGTGCCCTTTCCTTCCAATATTTGTAATTAAGAAGAATTTATTTTTACAAAAATTCAATAAGGATTTAGAACTACTGTCTGTTAGCTTGAGTTCTTTTTGAAGTTTATAACGACCCATTGGTTCATCATATAAAAGGAGTAATGTAGTAAAAAGATCACTATCTGAAAATTCTGCTCGTGCTCCTCTTTGACCGGTTTTAATCCACAATACATTATCAGACATAATTATTACCAAGACACTTAATTTATCATATGTGTTTATATTTACTTTATATCCATTAACTATTCATAATTAAAACTAGTTAGAGATGAATATCTGACCAACATTTTAGAATAATTACTAACTCATCTCCTGTTTTTTTCCTTAAGGGATAAGCTCTAACCCAATATTCTTTCTCTCCAGTTTTTATTTGAATAACTTCAACACCAATTCTTCCCACTCCACCAATTTTTGTGAAATAAGTATAGTAGCTAGGTATAGCATTAATTTCTAAAATATCCTTATTAGGAACCTCTTTCCACCAAAAAACATTACGCCATTTAATTTTCTCGTTACCTATTTCAATCTTATAGGATAAGGTAGAAATTAAACGAATAAAAGCATAAAGATAGAGGAATCCTCCGAAAATAATCAAAATTAAAAAATAAAGATCATCAGCTAATTTTATCATTCCTGGTACAAATAAAGTCGATCCAATAATTAAAAGTGGAATAAATTGAGAAATAAAGAAGATAAGAAAATCACTAATATTAGTTTTGATTTGAAGACCTTGATTTATATCATCAGTAATTTTTTTTCTCTTTTCCTCATCTACTTCATGTTTAACAGATCTTCTCTCAACAAATTTCTGTCTTCTTGCTTCAACATCACTTATACCTTCTCCTCCAAGTAAAGATTCTTTCAAAACTTTGATATCAACTGGTTTTTTTGTTTTATTTTCTTTTTTACTCAAATAAAACCACCCTTTCTTAATACTGGATAATATCTTCTATAAGTTAATTTATTGTTTTACAAAAAAGTTTCGTGTGAGCTACTAAATAAAACTTTTTTACATAAAAGAAAATAAATAGATAATATTCAAAACTCTTATCTAATGTGCTATAATTTTATTTAAATTCCGCATTAACAGTAAACTAATTAAAGGCTATTATTCCCCGATAAAGTTTGATATACTTCTGAAGGTTGAAATATAATGGAAGTTCACCAGCATCCTGAAAAAAAACATTACATTGTTACCGAAGAAATTAGATGTAAAGGCTGTGGATTATGTATTGATTTTTGTCCGAAAAATTGCCTAGGTTTTTCTGAAGAGTATAACGAGAAAGGTTGGCGAGTAGCAAAAATGCATAGAATGAATGATTGTATAAAATGCTACATGTGTGAAAGAATGTGTCCAGATTTTGCTATTTATATTACAGAAGCAGAAACTAAAGAGGTTTCTAAGGCTTCAGGATGAATGGATAGATACAATAGGAGAATATTTCAATGGTAGTAGAGCAACATCAACCAAAAATTTATCCTGGTTTACATTTTAAAAATGGTAATTGGGCTATAGTTGAAGGGGCAATTATAAGTGGAATAGCAGAATTCTTTGCTTATCCTATTTCCCCCGCATCTGAAATTGTTGAATACCTTAGCTATCGTCTTCCAGCAGTGGGAGGAAAAGCTGCTTTTATTGTAGAAGATGAAATTGCTTCTATTAACATGTGCATCGGTGCTTCCTGGACAGGCTCTAAAGTTATGACAACTACTTCTGGACCTGGTTTTTCTTTGAAACAAGAAGGAATAGGTCTTGCCTATATGACTGAAACACCTTTAGTGATTGTTAATGTTCAGCGAGGAGGACCTTCAACTGGATTGCCAACATTTTCAGCACAAGGTGATTACATGCAAGTTCAATTTGGTTCACATGGAGATTATCCAGCAGTAGCTTTAACTCCTTGGTCTGTACAGGAATGTTTCGAACTAACAATAAAAGCATTTAATCTCTCTGAACAACTTCGAACACCTGTCATTTTACTAACTGATGGAGAAGTGAGTAGAATGATGGAATCAATAACTATTCCGGAAGAAAAGGAGATTGAAATAATTAATCGCAAAACTCCAGCAAAAGGAACTGATAAAGCAACATTTAAACAATTTGATGTAACAAATCAACCAGATTTAGTTCCACCTATGGCTCATTTTGGTGAGGGTTACACAATCTTTGGAACTGGTTTAACTCATTTAGATAATGGAGTACCTTTGCTTGATGAAGATTTACATTCTAAACTCATTCACCGATTATTTAAAAAAATTGAAATCAATAAAAATCTATTCCCTGAACCAGATTTACATAATGTTGATGATGCAGAAATAATCGTAATAGCAACTGGTATATCAGCAAGATCTGCATTAGAAGCAATAAATATAGCCCGAGAAAAAGGGATTAAAGCAGGATTGATTAGATTGGTTACTGTTTGGCCATTTCCCGAAGAAATAATAGAAAAATATACCAAGAAAGCCGAATTTATAGTCGCTGAAATGAGTATGGGGCAATTAATTTGGCCTGTTGAAAGGTACGCAAGGAAAAAATGTACCTTGGTTTCAAGATTGGGTGGAACTCCTCCAAGTCCAAAACAAATCTTGAAAGCAATTGAGGAACTAAAACAAAGGTGAAAGTGATGACTGAAGAAGAATTAAAAATAGATAAAAGTACACTCGTTAAAAATCCTAAAGGTTTTAAACACCCACATGATGAATTACTTCGAAAAGAAGCCATTCCAACAATTTATTGCCCTGGTTGTGGAATCGGAACAACTATAAATGCTTTCCTGGAAGCTATAACAAAATATTGTACTATCCCACATAATGATGTTTTTGTTGTAAGTGGTATTGGTTGCTCTGGAAGAGCTAGTGGTTATATTAATTTGGATGGATTTCATTCTATACATGGCAGAGCTATACCATTTGCTTCAGGCGTGGAAATAGCACAACCAAAATTGAAGCCTGTAATCATTTCAGGTGATGGTGATTTATTTTCAATTGGTTTAGGACATCTAGCACATGCTGCGAGAAGAAATATTGACATGGTTGTTATTTGTATTAATAACGCAATTTATGGTTTAACTGGTGGTCAAGATGCTCCAACTACTCCTGTTGGGGCATTTTCCAAAACTACTCCTTATGGAAAAATATCCTTTCCATTCAATCTTTCACATATTACTATTGCAAATGGTGCTACCTTCTGTGCTAGATATACTGTTTACGAATATATCCAATTAGCTAAGGCAATTGGACGAGCAATGAATCATCAAGGCTTTTCATTTATTGAAGTAATCTCAAATTGTCATGTGAATTTTGGTAGACACAATAATCTTGGTGATGCAATAGCCATGAGACAGATGTTCAAAAATGCCCGTGTAAAAATGGATGAGAAAGATATCGGTTTAGATTATCATAAAACAGATATAACTTATGAGGTTGGTAAAGGATTTACAAAAATCCCAACTGGAATTTTTCTTGAAGAACGAGAAAAACCAGAAGAATTTTCGGAGAGGATTGTTCATGCCTATGAATTCAAAAAATAACTGTGATATCAATATAATGATAAGAGGAATTGGTGGTCAAGGAGTAAAACTAGCTGGTACCATTATTGGACAAGCAGCAATTTATGCTGGAAGATATGCTGTCCAAAGTACAAAATATGGATCAGCTATCACAGGTGGAGAAACAAGAAGTGAAATTAAGGTTTCTACAAAAAAAATAATTTATCCTAGAGTTACAGATATTGATGTTTATGTTGCTCTAACACAAAATGATCTCGATAATTATTTTGAATCTCAAGTTTACATTTCTCCTACCGAAAGTATAAAAAGAATTCCTGAAGCAATAAAAGACAAAATTATTTTCGCACCTATGATTGAAGAAGCTGAAAAGAGTATTGGTACTCGTAAGGTTTTCAATATGGTAATGATAGGTATTCTAAATCAATTATTTGATTTAGCTCCAGAAAAATCATTGATAGAGGCTATTAAAGAACTTACAACACCTAAATTCCATAAATCAAATATTGATGCTCTTTATTTAGGTATAAAAATGAATTTAAAGGAATACAATTCAAAAGAAGTATTGGAATTAGCTGATATTTGTAGAATTAAGGAATGATATTGTTAAAATAAATCTCTAAAGAGATTCAATACAATTAATCTCTTCCAAGAGATTTAGTTTTAGACCTTAGTTGAACTCCTTCATGATTTGGATAAGCTTTAGCCATTCGTTCGAGTTCATCATTCAATTCAGCAACTAAATCTTCATGTTCCTTTTCTTTACCAAATGCATTAATAGCTGTCACAATACCATTTGCTCTTTGAAGTATGAAATTTTCTTCATCTGGATATTTTCCTGTTAAATCCATTAATTCATCTAACAGTGGTATTGCTTTTCTATATCTCCCATGCTTACTAAGATAGCCCATTGCATTAACCAATCCTTTTACTAATGCTAATTGTATTTCTTCATTTTGATTGTGAGCATTGCCTAAAATAAGTAATTCATGTATTAATTGCTCAACCGGATCAAGCAATTCTCTTTGACCAAAATTGATTATAGCATTTACTAACCCCCCTGCAAGAGATCTCTGACATGACATATTCATTGGATATGTTCTAGCAAACATTCGTAATTCTTCAAGACGTTCATACATTGATTCAAATTGTTGCTTTTTCATTAAATAAGACATTGAATTAGCTAATGCAGTAGCAAATTGATTTTGTATTTCTTCTAAATGACCATATTCTTCAACTATAACTCTAAATCTGTCAAGTACCAGGTCAATACCCTCTGGATCACCTGACATCCCAAAAATAGTAATCGTGTTAACTAAACCTTTAGCATATCGTAAGAGGTTCAATTGATTTTCTGGATCATCCTGAACTTTCTCATACATTTCATCTAATTGACCTATTGTTCTCTGATAGAACTCTTGTTTCCTTTTTTCGTCATCTTCGGCCATTAGTATTTCTCCTGTAATTTTAGTCAAACTGTAAATTTTTTCGTATGTTAGTTTATAAATTCTTTTTTTAGTAAAATGAAATTATGGTTTTTTTTAAGTTTGGCTCTATTTTTATCACAACTTGTTTTTTTATAAGTTAAAGAGTGATTAAAGTATTTTGGATTAACACTTATTTTTTACAAAGTATCAATAATTTCTTTTAATGCATGTAAAAATTCTTCATTATTTTCTTTAGTTGTAATAGTCATTCGAAGAGTATTTTCACATAGAGGCATAGCACTCATATTTCGTACAAGAATTCCCCACTCTTCTAATAATCTTCTTTGAATAATTGAAGCTCCACATTTTTCAATTCTGAATAAAATAAAATTAGTAAACGATTTGTGTGGAGTAATTCTATCAATTTCTTTTAAATCTTGGAATACTCTTTCTCTCTCTAGGACGATATTTTTTAATAAATTTGATAAAACTTCTTTTTGTTTAATAACTAATTTAGCTAATTCTAACGAAGCTATATTTACATTAAACGCTGGATGTAATTCTTTAATTCGTGAAATCAAAAATTCATTTCCCAATGCATATCCAATTCTCATTCCAGCCATTCCAAAAAATTTTGAAAAGCTTTTCATAATGATAAGATTAGGAAATTCATTCAAAGCACTAACAAGAGAATAAGTTCCAAAATTTGAATATGTTTCATCTAAAGCAACAATTCCAGGAAATTCTGCAATAATTTTTCTTAATTTTGATTCATCAAATTGATTACCAGTTGGATTGTTTGGTGAACAAAGAAATAATAATCGATCTTCTTTAGGAGTAATATTCGATAGTATATAATCAGGATCCAAATCAAATTCTGGTGCTGGAGTTAAAAGCAGCTCTTTCATATCTCCTCCCTGAACTTTCAAAGCATGCTCATACATAGGATAAGTTGGATTTATTATTACCCCTTTTTTTCCTTTGACAATTGTCAATCTGACCATAAGGTCAATAATCTTATCTCCACCATTTCCTACAACAACTTGATTCGAATTGATATTATGCTCCTCAGCCAACATTACACAAAGAGATTCACAATAATCCTCAGGATATATTCTTGGATCTATTCTTTTTGCAACTTCTAGCATTAATTTTTTTAGAACATCTTCTGGAAAAGCAAGATTTTCATTTAATCCTATACGAATTTTAATTTTCTCTTTTATCTTTTCAGGCATAAAACCTTCTTTTCCTTCAAATGGATCATTTACTAAATCTGCTAGATTAATTTCTTTTTTCATAAATATCAACTCAAATACTGAATAAGACAATTATTGAAAAAGAAATGAAACAAAAGTATTATTCCAAATCTAATTCTTTCTTTACTGTATTAGTCCATTGCTGGAATTTCATTCCATGTCTCAAAGGTCCAATGAATTTTAATTGTTTTGACATATATGCTGCTGAAGCATTCACTTCTCCTGTAAATATCCCTGCAGCAATATTTTTGTTCATTTCAATAGCAACATCATAATTATCTAATATTCCATCTCCAGTAGTAAATTGACCATTATTGATTTTAATCCAAAAACCAGGTCCTGGAACAACTAAAAATTGAAAAGCTAGTTTAATCTTCTTTGATTTTCCTTGGATTTTTTTATTTTCATTACATATTTCTGTAAGAACTTGCAAATATTCAGGTATATCTTCTATTGTAAATAAACCCCCCTTAATTTTCTTTACTAGTAACTCTCTTAGTCCCCCTTTAGTTTTAAAATCAGCAATAGATGGTTCAGGTTCCGCTGTTTCTAAAGTTAAGCCTATTTCATATCCTTCTGAAATGGCATCAAGTATTTTTCGAACATTTCTTTTTTTACAATCACCTATCTTGAAAACCTTAGGAACCAATTCCTTTATTTCACTTTCGAGATAATTCTTTGGTTTTGGTTCAAGAGCAATGACAATATCATCAAATGTAATATCTGTTTTAGTACCATTTTGAGTACATACTAATTTTTTTTCATAAACCACATCAATAGTTGTGTTAGTAAAAACATTCACAAATTTATCATCATACGTACATTGAACCAATTCAGAACCAACAAGAGAATATAGATCAGCTCCTAAAACAGCGTTTTCTTCAATTAATGAGACGAATTTTCCTTTATTTGACAAAAAGTTTGCCACTTCGATTCCGACCATTCCACCTCCTATTACAGCAATATTACTTCCTTCTGGAATTTTTCCATTTAGCACTTCAGCAAAATTATAAACTTTAATTGATTCTAATCCTTGAAGATTTGGCAAAATTGATTCTGAACCTGTTGCGAGTATAACTACATCTGGTTTTAATTCTTCAATGATTTCAATGCTGTATGGAGTGTTAAGTCTAATATTCAGACCATATTGATTTATTGCATATTGATAATTCAAATTAACATTTTCTAATTCAAAATTCATTGGAGCTGCACTAGCAATATTTAAACTTCCTCCAATTTTGTCTTTCTCATCAATAACTGTTACATCATGACCTCTTATTGTTGCAACTGTTGCTGCCTCCAAACCAGCTGGGCCAGCACCAATTATCAATACTTTTTGTTTATTCTCAGAAGGAGTAATCTCTTCATAAGTTTTTAACACATTTGGATTGATTGCACACTTTAATTGTTCTTCTATTAAAATTTGATTTAAGCAAGCATTGCAAGCAGGACAAACTCTCATCGCTTCTCTTTTTCCTTGTTTAATTTTCTCAGGAAAATAAGGATCTGCAATGATTGCACGTCCCATAGCAACCATATCGGCTTTTCCCTTTTGCAATATTTCTTCAGCTATTTCTGGTGTATTAATTCTTCCAACTACACAAATTGGTGTTCTTTTAACTGCCTTTTTGATTTCAGCTGCATAATCTGAATAAACTCCTTTTGGTTGATTCATAAAGGGTACAACTGGATAGTAAGGTGAATCAAAAATTCCTGCTGTTATATTAATTAAATCAACTCCTCCTTCCTCGAGTTTAACAGCAATTTTGGTCATATCCTCTACCTCCAAACCTCCTTCTATAAAATCCCGACAATTTATCCTAAAACAAATGATGAAATCATTTCCACATCTTGCTCTAACAGCTTTTAATACTTCTAAAGCAATTCGTATTCTATTTTCAAAACTGCCACCATATTCATCTGTTCGTTTATTATAGAGTGGAGAAAAGAACTGGTTTAACAAATAACCATGTCCAGCATGTATTTCAATTCCATCGAAACCTGCTCTCTTAATTCTAAAGGAAGCATTAGCATAATTGGAAATAATTTTCTTAATCATTTTTTTAGTAAGAGGTTTTGGAACTACGCCGGTTAATTTACTCGGTATATCAGAAGGACCTACTATTTGTTCTCCTGTGAGAAAACTTGTTGCTTGAATACCTGCATGATAAATTTGAACAATTGTGCGAGCACCATGACTTTTGATGACTTCAGCAAGTTTACTCAATTTTGGAATTTGGCTATCTTTTTCAATACTAAGCATATTTTGGGTGCCACGACCAACTTTATCAAAGTATGTCGCTTCAACAATTATTAATCCAATTCCACCTTTTGCTCGTAATTCATAATAAGCAAGATTTTTATCGGTAATGTCGCCATTCTCATCCCCGAAATTGGTTTCCATCCCTGGCATTACGATTCGATTTCTTATTTCAATATTATTTATAGTAATAGGTGCAAATAGTTTCAAATCTTTCACTCACTTCATAGTAATACTGATTTGGGAACATTATTTTTATTACTAATATTCTTCAGTTTAATATATCTAACACTCAATGGTAAAAAATTTTACTAGATAAGGGAAAGAAATGAACTTTTTCTTATGTAAATAATCATAAAAAACACATTTTCAAGATAGCACAAAATCCTTTTGAGAAGAATAACTAATTTTCAATTATGAAAAATGCCAACTTAAAGTTATCAAATGAATGGATTAGATTATTCCTTATTTTCATTCTATCATTATTTGTTGGAGGATTAATATTTATAATCAATAATTTAACTGGAATATTTAGTGCTTTCATTTTTATTATTCAAGTATTATTTGGAATATTATTTGGTCTTTGGTATTTTAGAATAGTATTAGTATATATTAGAGAACTAAGAAAAAAGGATCCAGAAAAGAAGATTGGTGTACCTCTGGGATGGTCAATTTTTGGTTTAATAGTTACAATATTGAATTTCATAATTTGGACATTATTATCTTCTCTAGCTTTTAATTTTCCAAAAATTCTTTTCTTTGTACCGACCGCTTTAGCATTAGTACAAATTTTCTATGTCTTTGTTAAAGCAAATCGAAGGAGAATTAGAGATTGGGTAGTAGTAATTTATAATTTATTTACATTCTTTCACCTATTCATTTGGACTTTTATTGATTACGGTGTTGATATCCCTAATTTTTTAGGAATTTTTCCACATACAATAACAAGTAGTGTTATGTGGTGGCAATTATTATTTGTGAATACAGGTGCTTTTTTCTCCCCCACTTTTATCTTTCCACCTTATCTCTTAAATCCAAGATATTATTTTGCGATGCCCGTGGAGGAATATTTTGCTCTTAAAGATAAAGAAAAAATGGAAGAGCAAAAAGAAACTAAAGTTAGTTTAAATGATTCCGAAAAACCTCTGCCAGGAGAAAGAAAACCATTTTTCGAAGAAAGGGAAAAACAAAAAGAAATTGATGAGCAATTATCTGCAATAAGAAGAGAACTTTCAAAAGAAAAGAAAGATCAAGATGTTCAATATGCAGAATTTGTGGGATCAAATGATATAGCTTTTGGAACAAGAAGAATTATTATTCGTTTTGATAATTTTCTAAGAATAATTTCTACAAGTATTATTCTTTGTTTGATTATCATAACTCCTATAATGTTCGTAGGAAATATTTCTATGAGTGCTTTGCCTAACTATCAGAAAATTACATACAATCAAAAAGCAGATATGATGATAGCTGTTACTGGAAGTATTTTTTCATCTCCTGATTATAATGGCAGTTTTATAAAAAATTGGGATGAAGAACTTACAAAAGAGATAACTTTAGCAAAGGAATTAAATGTCTCTCATCTCAGGTATGATATAAAAACTCGTGCTAGGAATAATAACCTCTCGAGAGAAAAAATGGAAATTGGATTAACTAATATACAATCAAGTGGTTTAAAATTAATAATCAATATTGCTGGAGATGTTGTCTTTTCTAAAGATGAATTAATGAATAATATGTATGCAGATGCGAAATATTTCGCGGAAAATTTCTCTCCTGATTATATGATTATTTTTAATGAAATAAATGGTGAATTATTGAATAATATCAATATTGCTCTCACACTAGATGATTTGTTACTAGATATTAAGAATATTTCAACAATGATAAAAACCTATAGTCCAACAACAAAAATTGTTACAACATTTTTAGCAACAAAAAATGGAATAAATGATTTTAAGAAATTGTTTAACTCTACTTTGAATATTGATGTAATAGGTGTAAGTTTTTATCCAGTCTTTTTTGGTTGGCGATTTGATATTTTACAAGAATATAGCAATATCTTTCATCAATTAAAAACAACTGAGAAATTTTGGATAAGCGAGACCGGAATGGAATCACTAAATTATGGTGAAGATGCTCAAGCTAAATATCTCACAAAAATATTGAATCACGCTTCACAGATAGAACTATTTAATGCTGATGGAGTTTGTATAAAAAGTTTAATTGATAATGAAGGATTCACAGCTGAAAGAGGAATTACTAGTCATTTTGGATTAGTTTATTTCAATGGAAAAAAGAAGAAATCTTTTGAAGCTGTTTGTTATATTATTGGTAATATTCGGATTTGAAACTAGTTTTTAAAGGAAATTCTTCAAAAATCTTTTTTAACTAAACAAATTTAAAATTCTGTAAAGGAATTGCTAACCAAAAGATGCGAAGAAATTAAAAACAGTAATAAATAATTGTACAAAGAAGGAAAACAAAAGGTGTTAGCACATCAAAATTCTCTTCCTGACTGAGGTGCAAGAACAAATGAGTTTCCGTGAAAGAAGATTCAAAACTTCAACTGAAAAAGAAATAAAAATCAGATTATTAAATTGGACAGATTTAAATGGAATAACCAAGTTCCATGGTGAACTTTATGATTCAAATTATTTTGATTCTCCTCCAAATACCACTCTTGAAGTAAGGTATGTTTTAAGAAATTTAGAAGCCCGTGAATTAGCTGGTGGTTTAAGTTTAGTGGCTGAAAATCAAAAAGAAATCATTGCAGAAGCTACCTTGGAGACAAGTGTTTTCGGCATTCCAGTACAAAAACACATAGGTAAAATAGGTATTGTCGTACTACCGGAATGGCGTCGGTTAGGTATTGGTACAGAGCTAATAACTGCTCTTGAGCATTTTGCCATTCGAAATGGAATTTTAACTCTCTGGACACACTTCGAACGTGATTGTGAAGCTGAAGAGAAATTCTATTGTGATAAACATAAATATGCAAAAACAGGTTTAATCAAGAAAGCATTAATGCGACAAAATAAACCAAAAGATCATTTAATTGTACAGAAGGAGCTACCAAGAGGGGGAATTTAATTCCAACTCTGGCTTTTCTTCTAAACTTTTTTTTCGAAGTTAAATACTATAATAACAGTTAAGTATTCGTTCTTTACTAGAGTGGATAAATTCTAAAAAATTGGTGATATTAATTTATGAGTGAAACAAATAAATTGCCTCGTGTCGCAATTGTCACACTAATCCAAGAAGGAGCCATTCGGGTAGGTGGAGAACATGCGATGCTTTTTCCTTATGTTGAACAAATTTTGAAAGCAGCAGAGACTGTTAAAGAAAAAATTACTGTAATTCCATATGTCATCTCTCCTCGGCCCAAAAAATATGAGAAACTTGATCGAGTTGAAGAGCTAAAGGAAAAAATGCAGCAAATGAATGGTGGAAAAATGATTCTCGTTTCTAATGGTGCTGCTGGACCTTATGCTAATCCATGGAATTGGGAGAAGTATGGTTATGAAACCAATAAAGCTCTAATTAGATTGGTGAAAGAAGATTCTATAAATGCAGTAATTGTTATGGCTCATGGATACGCAAGTATTCCAGCCGTTCTAGACTTTATTCCTTCAAAAGAAGTGGGTTCTTTTGGTACTAAACCAATCTCAGTCTATTATATCACTCATTCAACTTTTGATGAACATAAAGATAATCGACCACAGAGAAGAATTTTAGAAAGGGAAATACAAAATCATGCTAAAATGATTGCTATTAGTCCTTATATGGCTAAACATCTTGAAGAAATAAAATTGGTTAAGAATAAGAGCGATACAGTTCCCCTCTATAATGCTCTGCCTGAATCTGGATGGTTTTCAAATCGAATATCAAAAGAAGAAACAATAATGATGCTTAAAGAAAGAAATCAAAAAGTAAATTCAGGACCGTTTTATGGCAATCAATTACCTTTAGAACAGATTTTGGAAGGACAAAAAGAATTAGTTCTCTATTTTGGTCGAGCTCAAAAGTATGTAAAGGGAACAGATGCTGTTATTGCTTGTGCAAGGAATGATTCTAAACGTCATTATTTCTTAATATGTAGTGGTTCTAATAAAGAGTTAAATTGGCATAAAGAATTAATTAAAGATTTGGAAAATATTACAATTTCTTGGGAACATAATTCAAAATTAGTTCTTGGCACTGTACAATTAACAGAGGAAGATTCAAAAGCTCGTATCTATGCAGTATTTCTTTCAAGAAGAGAACCTATGGGATTGGTAAGTCGTGAATTAGTCTTGATGCAAAAAGAGGGATCTGTTTTACCCATAGTTTCAAATAATTGCGGATTTGAAGATGAATGGCAAAAGAAATTTGGTTTTATCGTTGCAAATCCAAGTTTATGTGAAGATGATCCAATAAAATCAAAAACCTATTCTCAACTAGCTAAACAATCGGAAATTTTCGTTCATGATGATTGTATTAAGGATACATTAAAAGCATTGGACCAAATGAGCAATTTATCTTCAGAAGAATTGAGAAAGAGAGTACAAAATTATTCCGAAGCAGTAAAAATTAATTATTCGCAAAATAGGTATTGGTCGTTTTATCTTCAAGCAATAGGTGAAATATTACCTGATACTAATGACTATATTGAAGAATTACTAGAAGAAAATAAATTAAATAAAATTCAAAATATTTAGTAAATTCTTTAATTTATTTTATTTTTTTCTCTATTCTTTGCTTCAACACATAGATTTATTTTTACAATTAAGATAAAGAAATCTACTTGAATATTTGTATTTGAGGACTCAGAAATCAACTCAATATATTTTATTTAGAAGGTATTTAAATGGCAAAAGATGAGATTCAAAATCAGACTTTATCAAAAAAATCTAATGAATCTCAACAAATAAATTCAGAAAACAATATTGCTAAACTTCAAGATAAAATAACTCAATTAGAGTATGATTTATTAGAAAGTGAAAGGAAAAGGTTAGGCCATTTTGAACTAACAAATGATGCAATTTTTATAATTGATTCAAATGGAAATTATTTGGATGTTAATCAGAGAGCAGCTGATCTCCTCGGTTATAACAGACATGATATGATTGGAAAAAATATGCTTGAATTTATTGTAAAGGATGAACAAGATAAATCTAAACAAAGTCTAGAAGATTTAAAAGCAGGGAAAATTCTTCCAATTTATCAAAGAAAATTCAGGAAAAGGGATGGATCAATTTTTACTGCGGAAATAAACGCTGCAGTTGTTCAAGATGATGAAGGAAAACCTGCTTATATTCAAAGTGCTGTTCGTGACATTAGTGAAAGGATAAAAGCAGAACAAGCACTTGATAAAGAAAGAAAAGCCTATCATTTAATAGCTGAAGCACTTATTTATTCATCAAATCTAAAAGATTTTTGTGAACGATGCTTAGCTGGATTAACTATATTATTAGATTTTGATAATTCTACAATTCGAATTTACGATCCTGATTCTCGAATGTTAATTCCTATTGCTCAGACTGATTTTAAAAATGAAGGACTTAATCCTGATATTATACCACAATCAATTGATAGTCCTCATCATGTTTTTGCACTTGCTGCAAGAAGTAAACGTGTAATAATTGCTCCGAGATTTGAAGATAGAGCAATATTAGCACCCTTTAAAGAAAAAATGAATAAAATGAGTATTTATTCTTCAATTACTTGGCCTATTCTTGATGCAAAAAAAGATTTGATGGGTGTATTACAGCTCGTTTCACACAAACATAGAGAAATACCTGAAGAAGATTTAATTTTCTTTGAAATTGTAGCTCACATGTTTACAGTGGCTTTTGAAAGAAAAAAAGGAGAAGAGGCTATTCGTGAAAGCGAAGAAAAATATCGTGCTTTTGCTCAAAATTTTCAAGGTATAGCTTATTTATTAAAACTAAATGAACAACCTATTTTCTATAATGGTGCAGTTGAAGAAATTACTGGTTATACTACTGAGGATTTGGTTGCACAAAAACCTAAATGGGATGATATATTATTTGAAGATGATAAGAATAAAGTAATAAAAGAATTTGAGCAACTTCTGACTGGTCAATGTACTTTCGAAAATATAGAATATCGTATTGTTAATAAAAATGGTGGAATACGTTGGATTCATGAAATTGCTCAAGCAATTTGTGATGAAGAAGGTGATCCAATATGGATTCAAGGTGCAATGTATGATGTCTCTGATGAAAAACGTACTCAAGATATCCATGCAACTCAACGAAAACTTAGTAACGCTTTGGCTTCTACTAGTAATTTAACTCAAGCATTAAAATTGGTTTTAGATGTTACTTCTGAGATGGATGTAATAGATTCAGGTAGCATTTATGTTATCGATAAAATAACAGGATTTCTAAATTTAGTTACTTCAAATAATATCTCTCAAGAATATGCAGAAAATATAGCCTATTTTACAACCAATTCTCCATTTACTCAAACAATTCTTTCTGGTAAACCTAGCTATGCTGATTTTCATGATATTGATAATGAACCAGATGATAGTCAAAATAAAAAAGAAGGAATCCATTCGTTAGCAATAATTCCAATTGTCTCAGAAGGTAAAATTGTAGCAAATCTCTTCTTAGCATCACACACTTCCGGTGACATTCCTATTAATACTAGGAATGCATTAGAAACTATTGCATCCCAAATTGGAGGATCAATAGCTCGAATTAGGGCAGAAGAGGCTTTTAGAGAGAGTGATCAAAGATATCGAACTTTTGTCCAAAATTTCCAAGGGATTGCTTATAGAACAAAAGAAAACTTAGAACCAATTTTCTTCCATGGTGCTGTTGAAAATATAACTGGTTATACAAACGAAGAACTTCTAAGTAAAAAACCTAGTTGGTCAGATATAGTTCATCCCTATGATTTACCTTTGCTACAAAAAGAAATTGAAGAAATACCAAAGAAAAAAGATGAAATGTATGGTATGTTAGAATATCGAATTATCACAAAGAATAAAGAAATTTGCTGGATTCAAGACATCTGGCAAATATTGCTAAATGAAGATAGCAATTTAATAGGTATTCAAGGTTCAATTCATAATATCAATGATAGAAAACAGGCTCAATCAGAGATTGAAAAACTCTATGAAGATTTAGAAAAAAGAGTAGCAGAAAGAACTGAACAATTGACATTAATTAATAAAGAATTGACTGCTTTTTCATATTCAGTTTCTCATGATTTACGAACTCCTTTGCGTCATATAGGAGGATTTGCAAATTTACTCCAGAAAAGAGTTGAAAGTCAAGACGATAAAGATGAGCGAATACAAAGTTACACTCAAAAAATAATTGACTCCGTAGAAGAAATGAATCATCTTATTGATGGTTTACTAACCTTCTCAAGAATGAGTAGAGTTGAAATGGTGAAAATTCGGATTAATTTAACTGAATTAGTTCAAGATGTTTTAAATGATTTCCAAGTTGAATTGGGAAATAGACAAATAGATGTTTCAGTAAATTTCTTACCTGACGTTATTGGTGATCCTTCACTTTTAAGATTGGTATTGGTTAATCTTATTAGTAACTCTTTCAAGTTTACAAAATTGTGTGATATAGCTGAAATTACTATTGGTACCATGCCATCACAAGATTCGGAAAAAATTACTTTCTTTATAAGAGATAATGGTGTAGGTTTTGATATGAAATATTATGATAGATTATTTGGAGTATTTCAAAGACTACATAAAAATGAAGAATTTGATGGTACCGGAATCGGTTTAGCTACAGTACAGCGAGTTGTAAGAAGAATGGGAGGAACGATCTGGGCTGAAGGAGAAGTAGATAAAGGAGCTACTTTTTATTTTTCAATTTCAAAAGCAACCGAGTTAGAAGAACCTATAATTGAATAAATTTAACAAGAGATGATTTTTATAATCTTGCTCGCCAAATATTTAACAATTCTTGAAAATCCTTTTCATCATCATGATTCTCAATATTTGTAAATAATTCTTCTAAAGCATCTTCAATAAGGTAAATATTACGACTAGATGTTGGATAGCTCATAACAAAGTTCAGCAAAGGAAAATAACTATTATCAATTTCATTTACTGCTTTAATTATCATAGGAAATAGACCATTGGGTACTGGTAATTCTTTTACCCAAGATAAAGCAATCTCCTCTTCAGTCACTTCTTCATTTGAAAGTATATAGGATGCAATAGCTATTTTATTCATAGCTTTTCCACAATATTCAAATGCTTTTTGATGTGAAAGACTTCGTTTAGCTTTCAGAGCAAATTCATAATTTTCAAGCGCTTGAATTACTAAATGAGAAATTTCCTCGGGATTAGAAATCATATTCATCCTATTACTATATTGCAAACTAATCTATTAATATGACTAAAAAAGTAATCTTAAAATGTTTAAAATAATCATATCATATATGAAGCAATTTTATGTAGGTATTGGCGCTGTTGTTGAGAAAGATAATAAGTTTCTCGTTCTAAAACGATCGCCAAATAAAGATGTGGGTGCAAATTTATGGGAAGTAGTTACTGGTAGATTAGAAGCAGAGGAATTACCAGAAATTGGTACAATACGAGAAGTAAAGGAAGAAGTAAATCTTGATGTTGAAATATTAATGCCGATTGATACTGGTTTTTTTTATAGAGGAGGAAAAGAGTTTCCAATGGTTTTCATTCTCTTTTGGTGCAAGTATCTATCTGGCGAAGTGAAAATATCTTGGGAACATTCTGAATACAAATGGTTATCATTAGAGGAAGCAATTAATAATCCTGATTTATATTTATATCATTCAAGATTTAAAATAATTAAGAAATTAAAACAGTATTTGCCAGAGAATTTCAAGTTGAATAAATAAAAACATGTTTTCTAAAATTTTTTATTTTTGAATCCAAGAAGCAATGTAATTATAATTGGCAGGTTTAGAAATTATTTCTGGTTCCTTTAATTCCCAATCCCCTTCCAATCCAAGTTCATTTACCATTAAATCAAAATGACATAAAGCAATTCCAACATCAATTAATCCCATATAAGAAAAAGCATCTATGAGATAACTAGATTTGGTTTTTAAAAAGAAATGAATCATATTATTTTCTTTTAATATACGCCAAGGTTGTAAGTTTCTTGCAGAGGGAGCTAATCTTATCATTTCTAGTGGAAGAGCAAAGTAGTTAGCATTTTCCTCAGTTAAAGGAGTAGTAAAATTACCTTCAAAAAAAATCTTATCCCATGATTTTCTATTGCGAGCACGTATTCCCCACGAAATGAATTTTTCAGTAATACTTTTCTTTTCAGCAACATACCCAACAGGACTTATAGCTGGTATTGTTTCAGACTCTTTTAAATTAGCGTATTTTGAGAAAGTATCAAAATTAAAAGCTCTACCAAGCCAGACAGTTCCGAGATTTAGCTCTGTCATTTTCAGAATTATTTTTTCAAATAGATACCCAAAATCTACTAAATTAATGGATTCTTTATTCATTGTTCCTACAATGAAATATCTTGCACCTTTAATCATTCCATATGTACCGAGTTTCTGTTTCTCTTCAAAGTTTTTCATCCCAGTATCTATTAATATGAATTTTGCTTCACTCTTAAAAATGCCATGTTCAATTCCAAGAAGACTATTAATTTTCTGTATCGTTTTATTGTCTAATGGTTCATTTTTATAAGTTCTACAAGAATATCTTCTACGAATTATTTTTTCGATTGATTGATTAAATTTCATAAAATCACTTACCTAATATTGAATGGTCTGTAGAAAAAAGTTTTTCTTTGATTTAATATTCTAAAGTACTTCTCAAATTAATGTAATTCTTATTATCAGATTATTTGTAATTAGAATTTACTGATTAAAAAACAAAAATGATAAAAATTGTTAGGAGGTGCTGAGTTGGGCTGCTCAGCACCTTCCTACATTCAGGGGCGATTTTTCAAGGAGATAGAATAAGTGTTATGGAATATGTATACCACCATCCATCATATTTAAGACAAGATCTACTTTTTGCATTACAGATTGATCATGTGTTACGATTACAACTGTAATTCCAGAAGTTTCATTTAATTTACGAAGCAAATTGATAATTCCTTCGCCAATTTTGCTATCAAGATTTCCGGTTGGTTCATCAGCAAAAATTATTGTTGGAGTATGAATCATTGCACGCGCAATAGCAACTCTTTGTTTTTCACCACCACTTAATTCTTTAGGACGATGATTAGCTCTCTCTCTTAAACCAACCTGCTCGAGAATATTCATTGCATGTTCTCGATCCTCTTTTTTGATACCATCAGGAATTAAGGGTAGCAAAACATTTTCAATTGCAGATAGTGTTGGTATAAGTAAGAAATCTTGAAAAACAAAACCAATCTTGTTTTTTCGAATATCTGCCAATTCTCTTTCAGATAAATTTGTAATCTCTATACCATCAATTAAAGCTCGACCACTTGTAGAACTATCCATGCATCCGAGAATATTTAGTAGTGTACTTTTCCCAGAACCGCTTGGTCCTACTATTGCGATCATTCTACCTTTCTTTAAACCAAATGAAACATTGTCAAGTGCTTTTACCTCAGAAGGCATCCCTTCATTGTAGATTTTTGTAAGGTTATAAGATCTAATGATATAATCACTTGATAAATTCTCATGTTCTGTTATTTGTTGATCTGGAATATAATCTACCATCTTTTTGTGCCTCCTTAAAGACCTCTAATAACTTCCATTGGTTTCACAGAAGCTGCTCTAATACCTGGAATTAATCCGCTTACAATTCCTAAACCTAATCCATAGGCTAGTACTTGAGCTACAATTTGCCAAGTGATTTTCATGAATGTTTCACTAGCTCCCATTTGTACTAAGAAGAGTAAACCTGCTCCTATGCCAAAACCAAATAACGAACCCAAAAGACCAATCACAACTGATTCAAGAATGATGTCAAAAAGAATCGTTCTGTTTTTCCAACCTGTAGCTTTCATAATAGCAAATTCTTTCATACGCTCATTTACTCCCATTAATTGTGCAACAAAAATAGCCATTCCACCTGCAACAATAATTATAACAGTAAGAATAGTCTGCATAATTGAGAAGTTATTTAATAAATCACCAGCAGTTTCTAAGAATTCCCCAGTAATACTTACATCCATTTTAGGTTCGAGTTCTTCTAGTTGTTCTGCATAACCTCTTGTCTCATTAACACTTGCTGAATTAAAACGAATATTCACGTAATTATAACCTGTCTGTTCATAAGGCAAATAGAGACTGTTTAATGCTAAACCAGTTTCAATTGACATAATAATATTGGTATCCATTATTGCTGTTGGATCATCTTCATCAGTTTCAAAAATACCCACTGTTCGTAATTTAATAGAATAAGTAAAATTGATCATGAAATCTATTTCTTTATCAATTGAAAAAAGTCCATCTGATCCTTCAGCAATAAAATCAGCAACGATTATTTCATACAGGTTTACAAAAATAGAACCATTATTTACTTTAGTGGTTGGCCCTTCAAATTGGGCATCATTAATAATATTGACTCCTACTGAGTTTATAGGTACAAATGGCATTTGTGCGCCACCAAATCCTCCACTATCCAAAGAAATATTCGCCATGTATTGATCAAATCCTAAAACAAAAATTTCAGGACTAATTGCTTCAATTTTATCACTGTCCTCAATAGACATTATAATATCAGTAATGTTTTTTGGTAATTGTGAAATTGAAATATCCTTATTATATTCTGTAACTTGCACATCACCAAGGGTTTCTGCTATTGAATCATCTAATAAACTATCAAAACCTGCAGAAGCTGATGAAAGCGCGACCATTAATGCTATGCCAATAGCAATTCCTGCAATAGACAAACTTGCTATAAGCTTCTTTCGAAAAGCGTTCTTCAATGCAAATCGTACCGTTTGTAAACTCAAATTTTCTCACCTTTTAAAAGAAATTATTTTTTTATCTTAGATTTTTTTGTTATGACTTATTTATAAATTTGTTTATACTAGTCTAAACATATCATAATCTTTATATAAACCTTTACAATTAAAGCTCGTTGATGAATTATGTCAGAGGATACTACGAAACTGAAAAAAGGACAACGTTGTGATTCTATTCTCCAATCCGCATTAGAAGTAATGTCTGAAAAAGGTATTGAGAATACAACAATGAGAGAGATAGCAAAACATGAAGGTATTTCCGAGACATTATTGTATAGATTTTATAAAAATAAATTTGAGATTTTATTTGCAATAATAGAGAATAAAGCACAAATAACAAATGATTCTCTTTTAGAATTGTTTGAAACTACAAAAGGAATGATACCTGATCCTGAGGTAACTCTTCCACTAATTTGGAAATTAATTAAAAACAAGTTAAATGAAAATCATTTATTGTTAACTTTAATGTTAAAGGAACAAAAAAATTTTAATAAACTATTTTTTGAAAATGCTGAGATTAGAATTCAATTGAAAGAATATATGGAACAAAAAGGAAAAGCCACTAAATCAAATATAGCTTCATCAGAAAAAATGCCATTTCAACATTTTATAAGTGATATTAAGTTTAAGGAAAGTCTTACAGATTATTTTCAGAGATGTAAAGATGCAGGAAATTTGCGAGAAGAATTGAATCCACAACATTGTGCGATTATGTTCTTGCGTTTAATATGGATGCCAGTACTAGCACCAATGCCCATAACAATACGATTAATGCCAGATTCATATGAAGAAGAAATGGATATTTTTGTTAAATCACAAATATCTGTTCTCTTACACGGTCTTATTCCAACAAAAAAAGATTAATTCTAGCTATCACTTATATAACTAAATTTTCCTATAAAGAATTGTTTAATTAATAGTTTCTATTGAATTATTAGTAGAAATAAACTAGGAATGATATGCGAAGGTAAATAATTTGAGCGAAGAGGCAAAATCCCTTTTAAAAAGGTTGAAAAAAGAAAAGAAAACTGCGAAACAAATTGATCTGATTCAAGAATTAAAAAATCACAATCAAGAAGAAATGGTAAATCATGTATTATTAGTACATCTCGAAAGAAAAGATCATGATTCCTTAAGGTTAGAAATTTTAAATGCTCTTAACTATAATTTTCAAATCATCGTACAACCATTATCTCACATATTAAATGACCCTAATGAAACACTCCCTATAAAAGAGAAAGCAATAACACTTCTTGGACATAATAGAGGGAAAAAGGCACTAAAAGTTTTACTTAAGGTATTTAAAAAATCTAAAGATTCCAAAATAAAAGATAATATTGCACAAGCTTTAACATATTTTGATGATAAATCTGCTATTAAAATAATGATCAAATCTTTGGATAAGGATGAATATCGATTACATGTTTTAACAGGTTTAGCTAGAAATGATTTTACTGTATATGGTTCAAAAGAATTAATCAAGGCATTAGCTTCATTAAAAGTAAATGAACGATTTGAAAAATTACATCATGAAAAAATCATTGAAGGAATATTTGATAAATTTAAACTTGCTACTATCGAAGAACTACAAAATGCAATTAAGGAAAATAAACTGGACAAAGCAATTGAAGCACATAGAAAAGAACAAGTTGATATTGATGTTATCCTAAAAAAAGTAGAAATGTGAATCTTTGTCACTTTTTTACACTCACTAATTTTCTTAACATTTTGCATACATCAACAGTTTTAAATACTTTAACCATTCAATTAATATTGAATGTTTAATCATTTAATTTAAAAAATTCCACTAATAAAGATGACAAAGAAGACGGAGAAGAGCAACAAAAATACAGCTCTCAATATCCAAAAAGAAACTAAATGCTCTTCCATAGTTTCACCCTAAAAGTTGCTCACTCTCTTTGTCATTTTTATCATAATAACTTTGTTCAAAAAACATCTTCCACATTAGCCAATTCAGTTTTCCCGAGCTGGATTGGCTTCTTCTCCACATTTAAATTTCAACAAATTAATTACTATTTTTAGTTAAAATAGATAAAAAAAAGAAGAGTCTAATGTTCACCTAATTTTTCAGTAGATAACATTAGTCCAGCAATATTAGATGGTGTGAAGAATCCATCGAAATCACCGAATCTTTGAATATATTCTATAATATGATTTGAAGTTTTGGTTGGCATGGTAAATATCTGCTTTATTCCTTCTTCTTCGCTACCAATAATATTCTCCGTAGTGAATTTGATATCGCGAGATTTTTGAATTGTGACAACTTTTTCAATATCAGTAACTTCATAAGCAAGATGATGGACTCGACTACCAAATTTTTGGCAATATTTTTCTACAACAGAGTCTTCGGTTAATCCTTCACTTATAACAATGATCGGTAAAGTTTCTTCCAACTTTAAACATGTGGTAGTAGCATTTGAGTTAACAACTTTAAAGCTTTTAAATAATCGATATGGTAAGACGTTAGTTAGCTCTGCCATTAATTTCTCTCTATCACCTATTTTTACTCGATAAGCAATATGATCGAGTTTCACGATATATTCATCAATACCTGATTCTTTTCGATTTTTCTCAATTTTCTTAAATTCTTCCAGCAAAAAAAATCCTCCAGCTAATATAGATATATAACAAAAATAAGTCTCTAAGTCTTAAATTCATCGTTACAAAAAATAAAATGAATAATTAAATAGGATTGAAAAATTTATGAATTTAGTAATCTCCAAGTCTTTCACTTCTAACAATTATCAAAAACTTTTAGGATAAAAGATTTCAAAAGAAGTAAGAGGAGATTATTATTTTGAAATTAACAAAAGATATGCAAAATTTCATTTTAGAAGAAGCAAAAGAGCGATTTTTAAAATATGTAAAATATGACACTCAATCAGATGAAAACACAGGAACGTTCCCTTCAACTGAAAAACAATTCGAATTAGGAAAAGTTTTAGCAAGTGAATTGAAAGAGCTTGGATTTCAGAATGTTGTTCTAGACGAATTTTGTTATATTTATGGAGACCTTCCTGCTACAAAAGGTTTTGAAAAAAACCAAAAAATTGGTTTTGTAGCCCATATGGATACATCTCCTGCTGAAAGTGGTAAAGGTATTGAACCAGTCATCCATGAAAACTATAATGGGAAACCAATAAAATATCCTAAAAATTCCGAAATAACTTTGACACAAAAGGATTCACCAGAACTAAAGAAGTTTATAGGGATGGATATAATCACTTCTTCTGGAGATACATTATTGGGTGCTGATGATAAATCAGGTATTGCTGGAATAATGGCTGCTGCAGCTGCATGGAATAAATATCCTGAAATAACTCATGGACCAATAACAATTTGTTTTACACCCGATGAAGAAATTGGTCAAGGAACAACCAAAATTAATATGGACAGATTACCAAAATATTGCTATACATTAGATGGTGGAGAGATGGGAGAACTTGAAATTGAATGTTTTGATGCTTGGAAAGCAACTATTTTATTCCATGGCATTAGTGTTCATCCTGGTTATTCAAAAAATCTAATGGTAAATGCAATTGAAATTGCCTCTAGATTTGTATCAGCAATTCCTGAACCAGAAACTCCGCAACACACTGAGAAGCGTGAAGGATTTTATCATCTTTATGCAATGGAAGGAGATTGTGTTAAAGCAAAAACAGTATTTATTCTTCGTGATTTTGAAAAGAAAAACAATGAGAAAAGAATGAATTTTATAACTAAACTAAAAGATGCTTTTGAGGAAAGATATCCAGGACTGAAAATAGAGGTCAAATTTGATCATAGCTATGAAAATATGATTGTTTATCTCAAAGAGCATCCAGAGGTTATTTCTAAAGCAGCTGAAGCAATTAAAATGGCTGGTTTAGAACTAAAAGAAACACTGATACGTGGTGGTACAGATGGTGCAAGATTGAGTGCAAAAGGTTTACCTACTCCTAATCTTTTTGCAGGTGGATTATTGTTTCATTCTCTAAAAGAATATATCCCGATACCTGCACTACAAAAATCAGCTGAAACTGTTATTTACCTTGCACAAAATTGGCAAGGATAATTTAATGCTAAATAAATCAGCAACAAATTAACTCTGAGATATTTTCTTAGAAAATATTTCAGAAGCTTTCTTATTTTTTGCAAAATTAAAAAAATTCTAAATTTAGTAACAATTATACCATAAAATATTATTAACATTAGATTAGAATAAGTGTGGGTAGAAGTATGACAATTAAAGAAAATCTAAATATAGTAATTACTGGTGCATCTAGTGGTATTGGTGAAGCTATCGCATTTGAGATGGCAAAAAGTAAACACAATTTTTTCTTGATTGCTAGAAATAAGGAACGATTAGCAAAAATTGCAAGTAAATTAGATGAAATGGGAAACCTAGTACATTATGCAATTGGAGATGTAGGAAACTCTGAGGATGTTGAAAAAATTTCAGAGTATATTGAAAAAGCATTTGGAGATAAAGTGGATGTTTTTGTTGCAAATGCTGGAGTTGGATTCTTTGGAAATTTGGAGGATATTACAGAAGAACAATTTGATTTACAATTCAATACAAACGTTAAAGGTGTTTTTTTGTGGTTAAAGAAAATCTTACCAAAAATGAAGAAAAATAATTCAGGTCAAATTATTGTTATGTCTTCAAATTTAGGTCTCAAAACAAGTGCTAGAGCTTCTATATATGTAGGAACAAAACATGCTGTACAAGCTATGGTAGGTTCGATTAGAGAAGAACTAAAAGATACAAATGTTAAAGCTGCAACAATTAATCCTGGATCAGTTAATACTCCTTGGTTTGATGGTAAAGAAGTGGATAGAAATAAAATGCTTTCACCAAATGATATTGCCAAAGCTGCGAGATTTATTATTGAACAAGAAGAAACATCAAATATTGATCATATACATCTTTTACCTGGAAAAAGATAATTTATTTAATTAAAGTGAGATAAAAATAGTATACTTTGTAATGCTTATTCAAAACTTTTAATTATAAAAAACACAATTTGTTTAAAAGAAATCAGTAAAATAAATTTACATTCATTTAGCAAAGACTTGGAGCGTGTAAAAAAAAATGAGTGAGAAGAAAAAAACAGCTACAAAAAAAACATCCACAAAAAAAGCTACAACTAAAAGTACCACTTCAAAGAAGGCTACTAAACCAAAGACTAAACCAAAGGAGCCAAAGAAGGATGAGCTTAAAACTGAAGGAATCGATGATTCATTATTAATTGATGGTATTACCTTCATTGAAAAAAATAAATTGGATACTGCTTTAGAAGCATTTGAAGAATTTTCTAGTAAATATCCGAAAAATCATTTTGGTTGGTATTATATCGGTTATACGAAAATGCTTCAGGACAAAAAGAAAGATGCTATGAAGAATTTTCTAAAAGCATCAAAACTAAATGAAAATTTTCTACCTGGTATTTATTATCAAGGATTAATAGAATTTGAAAATAATAATTGGGATAAAGCATTGAGAATATTTGATGGGATTATGGAAAAATTCAATTCAGATGAAATAAAAGATAGTAATTTTAACATTCCATATTTCATTGCAATTTGCCATCATTATCTGGGGAATTTACAAAGAGCAGAGGAATATTTCCTATTTGCTTATAATCTCTCACCAGATGATCCTGTTGTTCTATACTACAAAGGTTTTAATGAATTAGCAATGCGTAATTACGATTTCGCTATGGAAACTTTCAAAAATCTTCTAATGGTAGATATGAATTATCAAAAATTTTGGGATTTAGTAAAAGGTTATAGTTATTTCTATCATCAAAATGAAGATGAAAAAGATGATGATTAAGTAAACATCATCTGCGTTCTTTTTTTTTAGATAAATTTAATATTAATAAAACAAGAAATTTCAATTATTATAAAGCTAAATGAAATGTAAAGTAAAATAGAGGTTTTTCTCTTTGATTTCACAAAAAGATGCTTTAACAAATGAAGAAAAAGAATTGTTAAATTTAATAGCTAAAGCATCAAAATTATTCTCATGGGAAATCAAAAATCAGATTTTAAAGAATATCAAGATACAGAAAAAGAAAGTACAAAAACAAAAAAAATATTTAAAAAAATCTAAAACTAAACGGGATAAAGAGCGAATGCGAATTCAATATATCCCCTTATTAGTTTCTCAAGCAATTCTCAAAGGCATTCCTCTTAGAGAACCTAAAATGAAAAAAGATGCAAGAGCAGAACCTGAATCCCTTTTATTTAATCAAATGGAAAAATTTCAACCTACAAAAGAATTTACAGATTTTATAAAAAAAGCGAACCATACTAGTAATGAAACAGTAGAAATTAATTTAGAATCTTTAACATATGTTCCTGACAGTATATATTTACAGAGGATAAATGAAAAAAATGAAAATCTTCTAGTAAAAATGTTTGTAGATTGGGGATACATTTCAGAAAGTAAGTTAGAATTATTTATTGATGATAATAAAAATGAAATAGCTTTTTGTCTAATTCGAGTAATTGATAATCAAGACAATTTAGTAGGATGTTTTCAACTAAAACACAGATCTTTCTTTATAGTAGATGAAGAACCAACTGCTGAATCACTTTTCATTGGACTAATAACAGATTTAGAACCAAATACTAAATACAAATATCGAATTGAATGTTATAAAAAATCATGTGAGACCTTATTTGCTGCAACAGCATTCAAAGAATTTCGAACTTCCTTTAACCTTAATGAACAAAATGAAGCATTATTTTTAACAGTATCATCAGATTTACATGGAGGAAGAAATGGAAGATTTTTGCGAGGAAATCTAAAGAAAAGAAATGTAAGTGGGAATATTGATTTAGAAAAAGTATTCAATAGTATTGCAACTACTGAAAAGTTAGTAACTTTTGATGAAGGATATTCACTTTCCATTGTAACAGGTGATCTTACAGAAAACGCCTCCTATAGTGAATACTGGGCTGATTTATTTAAGAGATGTAGTAATGTTTGGAATCATATTCCTTTGCTAACTTGCATCGGAAATCACGATTATTATTCTGGAGGAAGAAGAAAAGGGAACATTCTTGGTGGTACTGAAGAGGATTGTCGATTTTGGCATAGATATATTACCAATCCATCAACAGGAGGTGGTGTTTTGCCTGGTCATTGGTATTCCATTGATCAAGGGAATGCTCATTTAGTATTTATTGATTCTAATGGTACAGGATGGGGAAAATATAAAATTGATTGTAACTCACAACAATGGTATTGGTTAGAAAATGATTTACGTACTTGGAGAGAAAAATTAGAAAATGGGGAAAAAGTGCCTCAATTTTGTTTTGTATTTCTCCATTCTGCAATTATGAGCAGTGGTTTTTGGGGAAGAGGTTTTAGTTGGGGAAACGATGAAAAAGCACAGTCTTATTTAACTCCTTTATTCAGAAAATATGGTATAACCATGGCAATCTTTGGTCATGATCACATCTATCAAAGATCAAAATGGATGGGTACCAATTATTTAGTAAATGGTCGAAATGGTGGAACATTGAGACCTGATTTAATTTTTTTAAGGAATAGACTATCTTTTGATATAAATCGAACATGCAGTAACCAACATACTCGGATCTATACAACTTTGTATATCCCCCCAAATATTGATTATTTTTCTTCTGATGAAAAAGAAAGTTTTTCAAAATATAAGCAATCAATTCGAAAGCAATTGCTGAAACAACCAACTTCAAGCTTTTATTTCTTTGGTATACGTTTAATCAATCAAAGGTTAGGTCGCTTATTTGATAACAATATCCGTTTGAAAAAAGAGTTGATAGATAATTTTGTTTTACTAAAGTTGGATAACCATATTTGGTTAAGAGCATATGCAGTTGAACCTATTTATTCCATAAAAAAGAGGGAAATTTTCGATATGTGCTTTATTAAAATGAAATCATCAGAGAAGTTACAAGAAGAAAATTATCAAATGATTTGTCCAGAAAAAGTAGTTGATTAAAAGAGTTGAAAAAATTTAAATGTAAATTTTCTCCTTGTAAGAGTAAACTTTAAAGGAATGAAAAAAGACTAAGTTTGCAATTAGTGAAACTTTTTTGGTGACCATGTTGGCCAATATTAAAGAAAAATTACTGATAACAGATGCTAAGCTCAAGACTATCAATGATTTTTTTATAAAAAAAGATAATCCATTGATAGATGATTTACTAGCCGTAGTTGAAAAATACGGTGGTGTAGATGAAATCAACAAAAAAGCTAAAGAAGCAAAAAAAATTGATAATCTAATTAGCCGATTGGAAAAGAAAAATCCTGATTATGTAAAGGATTTAGAATGGGTAATAAAAGAAAGAGATAATGAATCTTTTATTACTATTGCTGATTATAGAAAGAAAATTCTTGGATCTGAAGCTGAGAAAATTACTTTTGATGAATCTACAGCTGTTACTCTAGAGATAAGCGCCTGCCAATATTTTCCATACTTTGTAGCACAAACTAAACAAGCAATTGCCAAACAAGAATTAATGCCTAGTCGATTTATTCGTGTAAGGAAAATGAAAGAACAAGAAGAAGATGGTGATTTATTAGCAATGACTGCTGCTATGCAAATTATTGGAGCTTCGTGTGTTGAAACTCTAGATACAAAGGGTACCGCACCTGGACCAGATGGTGCACCTGTAAATATTCATTTAGGTGGTCCTGCAACTATTACTGGGTATTTTGGTGGTGTAGGTCAACCAAATGATTATGCATTGAAGTGGATTGATGAGTTTCTGTATTACTATACTAATTATGGCATTCAAGCTGTTTTAAACATTAATCCGGGAACTGTTATCTTAGGATATATGCTCCATAAATTAGGTGTAGATATGGAATACAAAATTTCTGTTTACATGGGTAATGATAATCCATATTCTTGTTTCTGGACACTTATGACTGCAAAGCTCTTTAGTCGTGAGGATGGAACGAGTCCATTGATTGGTTTCAATCTTTCAAACTCAGCTAATAATAAAACAATGGAAATGACAGCTGAATTCAGAAAGGATTTTGGATTTGAGGACATAATAAGATTTGAGCATCATATCGTTGAAACATGGAAAAGTATAGTTAGACAACCATATGATAGAACTGATGAGCTCATTGAACTTGCTAAAACAGTTAAAAATGTGAGTGCAAAACATGAGGGCGGAAAGCAAGCGATAGAAGAAACTCGAGAACATCCATCAGATATACTTGATTACTTTAGAGATAAATCTGAGATTATAGAAGCTGGCGATTGGGATCATTTGATGTTAAATTATCTTGATAAACAAGCTTCCGTAAATTTCACTGCAGAAGCTTTAACTAAAAACAAACTTGCTTTTATTGCAGCAAGGAAATTACACAAATAATTATGGGATTCTATGAGATGAAATAAAATGGGAAAATTCCTACCTGGTGGAGTTAGTCCTGCATTGGTGACTCCCTTTACGAAAAATGATGAAATAGATGAAGAAGCATATCGGAAATTAATTCGATTTGTTATCGATGAATTAGGTGTAACTGGTATTGTGCCAGCTGGATCTACTGGAGAATTCTCATCTCTTCTTTGGGAAGAACATAAGAAGATAATTGAGATAGCTGTTGATGAAGCAGCAGGTAAAGTAGATGTAATAGCAGGCACTGGTACTAGTGGTACAAAAAGAACCATCTTAATGACTGAATATGCTAAAGATGTTGGTGCTGATGCTGCTTTAGTAATAACACCTTATTATATGAAGCCTACTCAAAGAGGACTCTATCAACATTATTCTGAATTAGCTGAAAAAGTAGACTTACCTATTATGCTGTATCAATTACCAGCTTTGACAGATGTTATTCTACCTAGAATGGTGGTTGAAGATCTTGCAGTAGAACATGAAAATATTGTAGGTATGAAATGTTCATGGGGAAACATGGCTTATTTAATGGAAATACTCGAGAGAGTAAAACCAGTAGCTCCTGACTTCAAGATTCTGTGTGGTTGGGATGAAATTGTTTTTCCAGCACTCGTAGCAGGAGTTGATGGATGTATCTTGGCTTCTGCTAATTTCATAGGAGACCATTGGGTAAAGATTAAGAAATTAGTTGATAGTGGAAAATTTGTTGAAGCAAGAAAAGCAGAGATGGAAATTCATAAACTTACAAGAATAGCGGTCAAAACTGGTGCAACAGGAGCAAAAGAAGCACTCAATATGATGGGAATAAAAGTCAGAAAACCAAGATTACCATTAGAGATAGGTGGAAGTATCAGCCATGAATTGCGTTCTGAATTACGTCTTGAACTTGAGCGAATTGGTAAAATCAAAAAAGAAGTAGATATAGTATTACCAGACACCCCAGAAAAGATTGAGGAACGATTCGGTGTAGTCGATGTTAAACCAGAGACTATATTACAAAATAAACTACTTGTAGGAGAAGGCTTTTTTGGTGGAGATCGTCCAGAAATGGCGCATATCGACTTATTAATAGGACCTAGAGATGGACCAGTTGGTATAGCATTTGCTAAAGCTATTGCTATGGTAAAAGAAGATCCATCAACAGTGGAAGGACATGAACCATTATTAGCTTTGTTAGAAACAAATGAAGCAGTAAAACCTGAAACAGTTCTTATTCCTAAAGTATTTATTCGCAACTTGCGACAAGCATCAATGGTTTTTGGTCCAGTTCAATCTGGAGTCGCAAAAGCTGTAACGCAATGTGTTAAGGATGGTTTTATACCAGAAAAGTATGTTAAGGATCTTGTTATAATTGCCAGTGTTTTTGTACACCCAACAGCTGTCTCTCGAAATAGAGTTTTTGTAAATAATAGAAAAGCAACTGTGATGGCTATAAGAAATGCTGTGGAAGGAAAACCAGATTTAGATTTCTTATTCCAAGCACCTGCAAGACATCCTCTAAAGAATGAACCATAGATTTCATTCTTTTTTTTTCTTTTTTTACTACTTTTACAGTAATATCATTGTAAAATTTAAGAAGTCTTTTATAGTGATTTGTGTTATTTTTGATTAACTGAAACATTCCTTCATTGAAGGAATATATTACCAACTATATGTCAAGATGACAGTTAAAACCAACTATGAGATAATTTGGTACCTATGAGGGAAAGGATTGAATACTAGATATATTTTTCAAATTAGGATAAGTTGAAAATATTTTACTGTATCCTACAAGAAAAATATTGTGATTTTCCCAAACAGCAAGAATTTCTCATTTTTGGCATTTAACTAAAAATAGGAGTAGAAATAAATGGCATTGAATTTACTAACTATATTAGCAATTATATATCTATCAATAGTAATAATATCATTCATTTATTACATATTAATAACTATAGATTATCAAAGTAGTTATACTACAGAAGAATTTGCAAAATTAATAGATGAACCATTTGTTAGCGTAATAGTACCAACTTTTAATGAAGAATCAAATATAGTAAACTGTCTTAAATCATTACGTTCACTAGATTATTCTAATTACGAAATAATTTTATCTGATGGAGGTTCAACTGATAGTACTATTGAATTAGCAACTCCATATGTTGATAAAATTATAATTGAAAATGAGGTTCCTGAAAGCTGGGTAGGAAAAAATTATGGTTGTCATATTGCCTACAAAGTAGCAAGTGGAGATATTTTACTTTTTACTGATGCTGATACATATCATAAACCAGATTCCCTTTCAAAAACCGTGAGTGTTCTTAAACAAAAAAATGCTGCTATGGTTACTCTACTCCCATATCAAAGACTCGAAAAATGGTGGGAAAGTATTATCCCTATCTATTATATTCTCTCCCATGTAGCATCTCAGGGAAAGAAGAATGTAAATAATCCGGAAAAAAGTGATTGTTATATGGCTTCCGGACAATATCTATTATTTGATCGAGAAATTTATGAAAGGATTGGTGGACATGAAAACCTTAAAGGATCAATAGTAGAGGATTTAGCATTTGCTAGAATAATTAAAATGGAAACAAAAGCTCTTTATTATATGGATAACCATAATTTGGTTTATGCTCGAATGTATCCAGATTCTGTAAAATACTGTTGGACAGGAATTAAAAAATGTCTATATGCTGGAACAAAATTAACTCCTCCCAGGAGAATCATATCTACTCTATTATACATTCTTTGGGGAATATTTTCACCTATTGCCATTGCTATAAGCATTTTATTTGGAACAAATTTAATGATTATTTTAAGTAGTGTATCTTTGGCTATTTATACAATTATTATGTGGACATTTTGGCGTGGTAAAGGAAAACATTATTGGGTAGCTTATTTATTTTTACCATTTTTGATGCTTGTTTTTATAACTGCAATGACAGTTTCAACAATAGAAATTATTGTGAAAGATACAACAACCTGGAAAGGAAGAACTTACCGACCAAATCTAAAAGCAGGATTGGAAGGTTCGGATCACTATGCTTTCAAAGAAATTCAACATTTAGGTCAGTTAGAAACAGATAACGAAATAGAATCGATATCAACAAACCTAAGTAAATCAACTTCAAGTTTATCTTCTCAAAGTAGCAATCAGAATTCACTGTTAAAACAAATTTATGAAAAATGAGTATATACTTACTCAATCTTTCATTTTTACTACTTTATTTTTAAATGGATAATAATCTTTTTCAGATAAATTCTTTCGATTATTAAAACAATGTTGATTCCAAATTTTCTTTAAATCAGTAAAATTAAGTTGATTAGATAATTCTTGTAAATTAATTCTCATTAAAACTTCTTTTGTATATGGTCTTTTTGAATCAATAAAAGTGATTGAATCAAGAAAATCTAAACAAATTCTACTATTTAGAATTGAACATGTAAAAACTGCTTCTTTGTAAGAATTAAAACTAAGATAATAACAAGTATCATCAAAGATTACAGGTTTATTATCAATCTCATTAATAAAAGCAAATTTAGGTTTTTTATACATACCAGAGATAGCAACTTTAAATGGAGAAAAAGCATATTTTCCAACACCAAAAATCGAAAAAGGTAAATTATTTTTGTAAACAATTGATTTTCTACGGTTGAAATACTGACTGTGATTTTGTAGATATTTCCAAGCTTTTGGAAAATTCATTTCAATTGATAGTGTGTCTTGATTAAGTGCCATTTGAGTGAGAAGAATTCTGCGGTTTGTGCTATTAATATTAAATTCTCTTAAATCAGAGCTTTTCATTAATGGATAAATTAGCTCTTCTTCAACTTCTACACTTTCCCCTAGTTTGTTAAACAATTTTCCCTCCTCATTATGTTTTAGTTCTAAAACTTTAGAGCAATCATGTTTAATCCCTTGTCGCCAAATAAAAGATGATTTTCCATCGAGAAAATTAGTTTTTGTATATTTTTCTATATTTGAAACAAATTTGTTCTCAAACCAACCAATTTTTTTAATTAAATTATTAGGATAGTAAATATCTCGAACTTCACAAATTCCATAATTTTCTCTGCTATTAAGATCCAAAATTAAAAGCGAAGCATCACACTTTTTTCCAAATTCCTTCTGCAAATCTAAAGAATAAGAAACAATATTTCCTATTTTATATTGAGTTCTTAATAAATCTTTTAGAATATTGTTAATTACAATATTTTTACACAATAGTGCTATTTTTCCTTTTTTCTCTGAAAATAAGTTAATTAATTGCACAATTATTGATTCAGAAATATCAAAATTACTTTTTCCAGTAATTGACTCAATTCCTCGAAATTGCTTCTTATTAAACTTCATAGGTATATTTTTTGAATTTAACGAAGATAATTCTGAGACTGTAATCCAGGGCGGATTTCCAATTATGAGTAATTCTGCGGAATTTGATATTTTTTCTATATCTGAAAAATCATGTTTGAAAAAATCTTCTGTATAGAGCATGTATTTTAGTTTGTTTTTCAATTTGGTTTTATCACTTAATTTTATGAGTAGAGAAATTATAAAATTCCATTTATGTATTTTAGAGATTTCAATTCCATAAATTAATTCAATTTTTGGAAAATAAGAATCAGTGAATAGAATAAAATTACCATCACCAAAAGTAGGCTCTATAATAATATTAGGAGTGAATTCTAATTGTAAAAGTATTTGATATATTATATCCACAAGATGTAATGGTGTTTGAATATCTCCCCATTCTCTATTTCTTTCTTCAGACAAATCAATCCAATATTTCTGAGATTTGATATAAAGCAGAAATTCTTGATAATCTTGTTGATTTTTAAAAAAGGTCAATACGTTGAAAGAATCTAAGATTTTATTTGCTTTAACAAAACTAATTGAGTGACTAAATAAATTCATCAAATAAGTTATTTGATTCTGATAATCTTCATCACTCAAATCTGGAACTCTCCTATAGATAAAGGAACTAAATACTAAGAACACTAAATAAATTTCCGAAGATATTTTGAATTTTCAAAGTAAAACCTCGACGAAAAGATAATATATGGATAATACATTCGTAAAAGATGTGAACAGGTTACTCTTGCAGAGTGTTTAACATGAAAGTCTGTAGTAGGGCACATGACTTTCTATTTATAGGTCTCTTGAGTTGAAACAAGTTATGACGGGAACTGAAAATTCAGAAAATCTAATTGCTAGTTTGGGAAATAAAGAATTCGATATTAGAAGCAATGCTATAGAAATTCTATCGTCTATGGGAACTACTGAGATTATTGAACATCTAATCTCTCTTCTAAGAAAAAATTCTCCAAGATTAGTCAAAGAAGGCGCTTGTAAGACATTAGGAAAAATAGGTAATCCTGAAGCAACTGATGTTTTAATAAATATTTTAGAAGATGAGGATGAAAGCGTTCGATATCAAGCAACAATTGCTCTAGGCCAAATTGGTGACCGAAAAGCAGTTCAGCCATTGTTGAATATTTTAAAACAAAAAGATGATCCTCTTGTTCGATCAGAAGCTGCTAAAGCACTAGGTATGATTGGAGACCCAAGTGCTCTAAAAATTCTCTTGGAAATTCTCAAGAAGGAAGATGATCGTTTTATTAAATACCATGCTGTAACTTCTCTGGGTAAAATTGGAGATACTAAAGCCAAGAAAGTTTTAGAAAAATTAGCTAAAGAAGAAACAGATGATAGATTAGTTCTAAGATCATTAGAAGCAATTGAAAAAATAAATAGAAAAGAAATCGTTGCCGGTTGATTGAATTTCAGAAAAAAAATTAAAGAATAGTGATATATTGAATATGTCACTAGTTTTCCCAATCAGGAGCAATTATAGGAAAATTAGCATAACGCTTTACAGTTTCAATTGAATCTATCAACTTTATTTCATCTTTTGTTAATTTTAATTTCAAAGAATCATAATTACTTTTTAGATGTTCTATGTTTGCACTTTTGGGTATTGGAATAGCATCTTTACTCATTATCCAAGCAAGTGAAACTTGTGCAGGACTAACACCATGTTTTTCTGCTATTTGTAACAATTCTGAAACACTATTAAATCTACCATGCATTAATGGGAAATAAGCAACTAGATGTATCTTATTTTTCTTAAGAGTAGCTAATAATTCCTTCTGCTGTAGCCAAGGATGCATTTCTACTTGGTTAGCTACAATATGATTCTGTGTATATGTTAGTGATTTTTCAATTTGCTTTGGAGTAAAATTTGAAACGCCTATATGCTTTATCGCACCTTTTTCTACTAATTTATCCATTGCTTTGAATGTAGATTCTATTTTATCAAATTTCCAAGGCCAGTGTAAGTAAAAGATATCAATTGTTTCTAATTGCAATCGTTTTAGACTTTTATTTACACTTCTCAAAACTTTTTCAGGTTTGTAATTTGAAATCCATAATTTGGTTGCTACTGTAAATTCATCTCTAGAGATTCCAGATTCTTTAATCGCCAGACCAACTGTTTTTTCGTTTAAATACATTTGAGCTGTATCAATAAAACGGAAACCGTATTTTAATCCTTCAACAAGTGCGCCTCTTGCTTTTTTAGAATTAGTTTGCATAGTGCCTAATCCAATTTTGGGTAAATTTATGTATGACATACAGTATTTTAGTTTGAACTCTTTATAATATCTTGTTGAATAGAAAGTTAAGAAAAAACATTAATTTGTTTTAATCATAACTAGAACCATTTTAAATTTCTCATTTGCTTTAACTGCATGAGGAATGTTCGCAGGTAAAATTATCATTTCACCTTCATTTACACTAAAGCTCAGTTTATCAATTATAATTTCTGCTTTCCCATCAATAACAAGAACAAGTGCTTCAAATGGAGCTGTATGTTCACTTAATCCTTCTCCTTGATCAAAAGCAAAGAGTGTGACGTTACCTGTATCTTTTTTTATTAATTGTCTACTAACAACTGATCCTTCTTGAAAGTCTATTAAATCCTTCATTAAATGTACTTCAGAATTAAGTTTTGAGCTATTCATAATAATCATTTTAAAATTATATAAAAAGAAGATAATATAGTAATTGGTTTAAAAAATGATTTAAGATATACTATACTATCTTTTCTTATTTTATTGGTACATTCCAACCGTAAGGATCTTGAATTCTTCCATATTGAATTCCTGTGAGTAAATCATAGAGTTTTTGTGTTATTGGACCAACGTTCAAACTATTTATATGATATTTTTTATCTTTGTAAAATAGTTCTCCAACAGGTGCTATTGATGCTGCTGTACCAGCACCAAACGCTTCAGACAAATTTCCAGAGTGAATGCCCTCTATTACTTGATCAATTGATAGAGCTTCTTCCTTAACTTTGTAACCTTGATCTTTTGCTAATTGAATTACACTTTCTCGAGTTACTCCTCTGAGCACGGTACCTGTAAGCGGTGCTGTGTAGATGACCTCATCTAGAACAAAAAATTGATTCATCGTGCCAACTTCTTCTATGTATTTGTGTTCTATAGCATCTAACCACATGACTTGACTACAACCAGCATCAAATGCTTTTTTTAATGCTAAAAGGCTCGATGAATAATTCCCACCAGTTTTCGCTTCACCAGTTCCGCCAAGTACTGCACGCACAAAAAATGGTTCTACAAAAATTTTTATTGGTTTAAATCCTTCTGAGAAATATGGTCCTACAGGCGTAAGTATCACATAGAAAAGATATTCTTTAGAGCTCTTTAATCCTAATGCTTCTTGTGAAGCAATCATTGTTGGTCTTATATAAAGTGATGTTCCTACTAGTGAAGGAACCCATTTTCGTTCAATTCCAACTAATTTTTGAAGCGCTTCTAAGAAATAGTCTATTGGATATGGAGCCATATCCATTCTAATAGCTGAATCAACCATACGTTGAGCATTTAATTCTGGTCTGAATAAAGAGACACCTTTGTTATTTTGTTGATGGAAAGCTTTCATTCCCTCAAATATTTCTTGGGCATAATGTAAAACAAGAGCTGCTGGAGAAAGTGATAAATTCCTATATGGTTCTATCTTTGGATTTTGCCACATACCTTCCTTAAATTCATGGATAAACATATGATCAGTAAAGATCCTCCCAAAACCAAGTGTATTCTCATCTTTTGGTAAAGTTCCTCTTTTAGAATCATCTTTTAGAGTAATTTCAACATTCAAAATATTCTCACCAAAGAATCAATGAATTATTTGTTCAAATAATTTTTGTAAATTAGAACATAATCCTATCTTGCCTTGGTTAAATTAATGAAAATAAAAAAAATAAAAAATATGACTATTTACCTGCAATAGTCATTTCTGAAATTTTCACAGATGGTGAATAAACTTTGAAACTATTATGAAGATCATTACCTAAAACTTCTATTTTATTTAGAAGAATATCAAATATATTTCCTCCAATAACAACATTAGTTACAGGTTTAGTAAATTCACCATTTTCAATTAGATAACCATGAGTTACTATGGCATTTAAATCTCCACTAGTTGGGCGTGACAACCATTCACCAATTGTATTTTCAATGAACAATCCTTTCTTCGTATCTTTTATCATATCCTCTAAAGAAGTTGATCCTGGTTGAAGAATTAGATTGTTAGTTGTTGGATTTGGTGTAGTCCAATAGTTTCTATTTGCATTTCCTGTAGATTTTGTATTTCCTTTGAGTGCAGTGTAATTATCAAATAATATATTCTTCAGAATTCCTTTAGAAATTATCTTAGTCTTTTGTGTTGGTGTTCCATCTGTATCAAATGATC
>Ga0307378_10000565_pt1 | contig 64579 bp, 71 predicted proteins | sample UN1MG_FD_202238 | JGI IMG/M metagenome (GOLD analysis project Ga0307378, IMG submission 202238) | Soil microbial communities from Risofladan, Vaasa, Finland - UN-1 | ecosystem: Environmental > Terrestrial > Soil > Coastal area > Acid sulfate soil | place: Finland: Risofladan, Vaasa | collected... | reverse complement strand
TTTTGCCGGGACAGTTTTTTACCGAATGGCGCCTCGTACCATGTAGGGGCAGTTCCCCGAACTGACCGCACAGAGGACCGTTTGGGAAACGGTCCCCACATAATATCCTATACATAACACGGGAGAGAAGCAAAGGTAAAATTGTATTTGCCTATTAGTCTGGATTATGATTAAAATCAGAGAACCTGAATAATAGTGGTGACAGATGAATAATTCATGTGGGAATGGTAGGAGAGAAGATATGGCAAAAATCAAAGTAAGTGTCGAGAGGATCGACGGTTATTGCAACCTGCCCATGCAGGTGGGGAACTATTTCCTCGTCGAAGATTCCAAGCTCACCGTTCCTGAGGGACAGCATGTGTGCATCTGGGCCCTCCAGAGCATGATGCCCATTTTCCCCATTCTGGAAGAGAGAGATAAGCTCGAGGATGGGCACTGGGTGAAAAAAGTGAAAAACTTTTCATGCCCGGACCCGGATGGGCTGGTCCAGTTCCGGCTGGATGTGATCGAAGAATAGCGAGTTTAAAAGAGGATAAATTAGCGTGATTCGTGTTGAACTGAGTAAATGCACAGGTTGTCAGCGGTGTGAAACGGCCTGTTCATTTGTCCATACGGGAAGGATCAATAATTTTCTCGCCCGGATAAAAGTCCTGAACCTATATGAGTCTGGATTGGATTCTCCCCTTGTTTGTGTCCAGTGTAAAGAACGCTATTGTATGAGTTGTCCTGAGGATGCATTAAGCCTGGGCAAGCAGGGCCAGGTCATCGTCTCTCCTACGCTGTGTACATCCTGTGGGGTGTGTGAGAAGGCCTGTCCAATCGGGGCAATCGAGATCTTTAATAAAATTGTGTATGTCTGTGACCTCTGTGGGGGAAAGCCCAAGTGCATAGAAGCCTGTACGGAGGAGGCCATTACTTTCGAACCTGACACAATCGAACAAATTTCCCTGGCAGACATCAAAAAAGTTACAGCAAAAATGAATCCCAGCCAGAAGCGACACTTTTATATCAAAAGGATCGGGTTGAAAGCCAAAAAAAGGAGAGATCAGGCTTTTGCTTAAGTACGGCTACGGTGGGCGAGTGCTGAGGGTGAACCTCTCCAACCGGACTTTCTCTGTGGAATCTCTCGATCCCGCCTGGATAAAACCTGTGGTCGGAGGCCGGGCAGCCAACACCAAAAGATTGTTTGAAGAACTCGACCCTGAATGTGATCCACTCGGAGAAAACAACATCATCATCTTCGGCACCGGTCCTCTCACCGGTTCGCTCCTTCCGGCATCCGCCTACTACACAGTCACAGCCAAATCTCCCCTGACAGGAATACTGGGGGATTCCGCAGCTGGAGGACAGTTCGCCGCAGAGATGAAGCAGACAGGATTCGACCAGATCATCATCACAGGGAAAGCAGACAAACTCGTCTATCTTTGGGTGACAGAGTCAGGCGTTGAGTTCATTGAGTGTTCTGAGCTTTCGGGTAAAACCATTTTGGAGACAACAGAAACGATCAGATGCGATAGAAAGGATCACTCCATCGAAGTGGCTGCCATCGGGCCTGCTGGAGAGAATTTGGTCCATTATGCAGCGATTGTTTCGAGTGGGAACAGAGTGAACGGCCGGACAGGAATGGGCGCCGTTATGGGGTCAAAGAATATAAAAGCCCTGGCTGTAAGGGGAACACATTCCGTAGAGATGGCAGACCCCTTGGCGTTTCTCGAAGAATGCAGGACAATCGAAGCAGCCATTTTGGACCACAACGAATACCAGAAGCGGTACAAGTTGGGCACTACGATGTTGATGACAGACCTAAACGGCATCGGCATCCTCCCGACAAAACATTTCCTCGAGGGTGTATGCGCCTATGTGGATAAGATCTCAGGACAGACGCTGGCCAAAACCTACAAGGTGAAAAACAAGGCCTGTTTCAACTGCAACCTTCATTGTTCCCGCTATTACATGGTGGGAAATAAGGAGGCCGAAGGTCCCGAATTCGAAACGTTGTGCAGTTTTACCTCACGACTGGGGAGCAGCGATCTTCCTTTTGCCCTGGAGATGAATGCCTATCTGAATCAGGTGGGATTGGACTCTATCTCCACAGCCGAAGTCATCGGATGGATTATGGAATGCCAGGAAAAGGGGCTCCTCCATCCTGACGACTTGGATGGATTAGAAATCACCTGGGGGGAAATCGACAAGATCCGTGACATTGTAGAGAAGATCACCTATCGCCATGGGATCGGCAACATGCTCGCAGAAGGAGCAACAAAATTATCTCAGAGTTTCAGTGAAGAGGCGCAAAAACTTGTGATGCAGGTGAAGGGATTGGATGTCATCTGCGGCGATCCGAGGGGGATCAAGGCCTATGGGCTCACCTATGCCATTGCATCTAGGGGAGCCGACCACCTGAGGGCCGAGCCTTATTTCGAGCTGACGAACAGAACGGAGGAAGCAAAAAAGCGCTTCGGCACGGAAAAAGCCGCACACAGAATGGAAGAAGATGGGAAGGCAGCCCTCGTGACCTATTCGGAAAAGATCGCCCTACTCACCGATTCTCTCACCATGTGCAAAAATATAGGCCTCTGCATGGATATTCTGAATCTCGAAAACGCCTCTCGGCTTCTCCAGGCGGGTACGGGGATTGACTATTCTCCCAGCGATCTGAATAAAATTTTGGGGGAGGCCATCCACACAGACTACAAGCTCAACAAACGATTCGGCGTTAAAAAAGAGGACAACACCTTGCCCGAACGATTCCAAAAAGAGCCATTAGATGAAGGCCCGACAAAAGGATCGACTGTGGATATTCAAAAGATGGTGGATGAGTATTACAAGCTGCACGATTGGGATTAGCCTGAATTTCAGGTTTATGAATATAGGGAATGTTCCCCAAAAGGAACACTCATTCATCACTCATAATGTCTTTTTTCCCTCTCCGAAGCCGGTTTCGAAAGCCTTTAAGTTACTTTCCAGGTCATTTGTCCTACTGACAGATTCCAAAGCATTTTTCAGGTCTTTATATTGAAAAGGAAGCAGTCCAGTCCCCGCTGAATATCCGATGAGTGCAATGTTGGCCGAGCGGATAGCCCCCATTTTTAATGCGACCCCAGCAGCATCATAGACCCTGAAAGTGATGTCTTTGTTTTCAAGATGATGCAGAATTTTGCCGTCGAATCGATTGGCACTCGCAAGATTCACAAAACAGAGACCTCCGCGGCGGAGGAATTTCAAGTTTTTGTAGGTTTCCTTCTCATCAAAAGAGTAGAGGATATCTGCCGTGCCAGCTCTTATCATCGGGCTCTGGTAAGCGCCCAGCTTCAGATGGGCCACCACAGAACCCCCACGCTGGCTCATGCCGTGAGTTTCTGATCCCATAATACCCAATCCGATTTTGAGTCCGAGCTGGGAAAATATCCTTGCAGCAAAGAGAATCCCCTGCCCGCCAACACCTGCCAGAATGATCTGTATATTCATAGTTCGACTGGTACGATAGCTCCTCTCGGGCACACCTTCACACACACACCGCAATCCACACACAACATCCGGTCGATCTCTGCTCTATCCTCTTCCTCATTCATTCGAAGGGCCGGGCACTCAAAATAATCGACACAGTACCGGCAACCGTTGCATTCATCCGTGATGTGGACTTCTATCCGGCATTCTCCAAGCGCCTCTTGATAGTGGATAATGCAAGGGTGCCTGGCAACAATAACAGCGATCCCTCCCTCCTCACTCTCGGTGTATTGTCTCGCTTCCTTTAGGAGCTGGATCATCCCCTCAATATCATAGGGATCTATGGTTTTGATCCATTTCACACCGCACCCCCGGATCAAAGCCTCCAGAGGAATCTTTTGGCCCTCCGTTCCTTCCGCCGTCACGCCAATGCCCGGTGTGGGTTGCATCCCTGTCATGGCTGTTATTTCATTATCCAGGAGCACGAGGATAAAGCGTGCATTGTTGTAGACCGCATTCAGGAGCGAAGATGTTCCCGAATGATAGAACGTGGAATCCCCCATTGTTGCCACGATCGGGATGTCGTTTTTATCCTGGTGATAGGCTTGATAAAATCCACTGGCCAGAGTGATCCCCGCCCCCATATCGATAACAGTGTCCACAGCCTGCAGGTTGAGCCCCAGTGTGTAACACCCGATATCGCTGGGATATATGGCCTTGGGAAGGGCACGCTTGATCGCAAAAAAAGCCGGACGCTCTGGACATCCGGCGCAAAGAGTGGGTCGTCTCACCGGAAGTTCAAGCTCCTTTACCAGCTCTTCCAGACGCTCATCTTTAACCATCTCTAGATCAGAGATTTTAAGCTTTCTCAACACATCCAACAGGATCTCATGGATCACTTCGGGAGTGAGTTCTCCTTGGATCGGAACGTGGCCTGTCAATCGCCCCCACACCTTACTCTTGTCAATGATCTGAATTTCGATGACTGCATCGGTCTCTTCAAGGATCAACACCTTTTCATGCCGGCTAATAAAATCTGCGATCCGTCTCTGCGGCAATGGATAGGGAGTGCCGATCTTCAGGATGTTCACGGCCTCTTTGATGTCAAGGTCTTCCAGGAGATCCAGGAGAACAGCAAAACTCACGCTGCAAGTGATGATACCAAGAGGTCCTTCACGTTGAGATCCCACTTCATAGTTCCACACGCTGTCCTCTTCAAACCTCTCTTGGATCTGACTCAGAGTCTCATTCAGCTTCTTGTGGAGGATGAAGCGGTACCTTGGTGTTGCCGCCCACCGTCCGGGATCTTTTTTAAAATCTGCTGGCCTGTCGATCACCTCGGGAGGCGCGAGTTTTACGCTCTGCTTTCCATGGGAGATTCTGATCGTCGGCCTCAGGAGCACAGGAATTTGATAGGTCTCCGAAAGTTCAAAAGCCTCCTTCACCATCTCTTTAGCTTCTTGAGGGGAGGAGGGATCATACACGGGCACTTTGGCATACATGCCAAAGAACCGAGAATCCTGCTCGGTCTGAGAACTGTGTGGTCCAGGATCATCACAACTGACAATAACCATGCCACCGATCACACCCGTATAGGCAGAACTCATAAGAGAATCCGCAGCAACATTCAATCCCACTTGTTTCATGGCCACGGCGGATCTTTTCCCCGCCCAACTGGCCGCCAGTGCATTGTCAAAAGCGACCTTTTCATTCACCGACCATTCGATGTAAGTATTCAATCCCAGTTCTTTTTTGAAAGCGACGGCTGCAGGGAGAATCTCAGAGCTGGGTGTGCCGGGATAGGAAGTCAACACATGGCATCCCGCCTCGATGATGCCTCTGGCTACGGCGACATTTCCCAGTAAAACTCGGATATCTTTGCCTTTTCCCATTTATCTATACATACTTTTAGTATATGTTCTGGAAAGCTTCGATAAATTTTTGGTTCTGTCCCGGGGTTCCGATCGTCACGCGAAATAAGTTAGGTCGTCCATACATCGCCAGGTGCCTGACTATGACACCCCTTTTCTGCATATCCTCACAGATCCTTCGTGCATCCGTTTTTGCATCTATGGTCACAAAATTGGTTTCAGAGGGGATATAATCCACAGACATTTTCTGGAGGCCTTGATAGAGGAAATTTTTCCCCGATTCATTCATCTCAAGGGTTTTCTTGACATGCTCTTCATCATCCAGTGCAGCAGCTGCACCGATCTGAGCAAATTTGTTGACCGAAAAAGGAGGGCTCACCTTCCAGAGAGCCTCGAGAAAGCTCTCTTTAGCCAAACAGTACCCGACACGAAATCCTGCTAAACCGTACAGTTTAGAGAACGTCCGCAAGACCAGTATATTCCGGCCCTCTTCCACAAGCTTGATTGTTTGAGGACAACTTTCTTTATCGGCATATTCATAATAGGCCTCGTCACAGATCACAAGGACATCTTCGGGTATCTTCTCCATAAAAGATGAAAACTGCAGTCGGTTCAGGGAAGTCCCGATCGGATTCATGGGAACATCCAGATAGACGATCTTTGTATCGTCATCGACCGCTTCGAGGATGCGATCGAGGTCATGACAATAATCTTTCAGCGGGACCTCGATCAAACGGCAGTTCACGATCTGTGCTGTTATTTTTGCCATTATAAACGCGGATTCACTCATGATGAGATTGTCTTCGGGGTTTAAAAATGCGATTCCAGTCAAGTAGATCAACTCTGTTGTGCCATTGCCCACGAGGATATTCTTGGAGGGCAAGCCCAGGTATTTCCCCAGCTTCTCTCGCAAGAGATAACAGCTGTTATCCGGGTAGAGATTGCTCTCATCGAGTGAAGTTCTAACCGCCTCGAGAGCCATAGGAGAGGGGCCTAAGGGATTCTCGTTGGACGCCAGCTTACAGATCTCGCCTACCAATCCGAGCTCTCTTCTGAGAACTTCGATCGGCTTTCCTGGCTCGTATTGTTCGACCTTAAACACGCAATCTTTGATTAGTTTTTTCATGGCTCCTGATAAAAAATGAGATATCCTTTATAAAATTATGATAACAATTTTTGGATGGAAAAAGTTCTGAAAAGTCCATGTGCAAAGGGGCAAAGAGAATTATGCCAGATTTAAAAACAAAATTCGAGCATAAATTGTAATTTTTGACATCGTATACGGCGTGTGCTATAAGTTTTTTGCCTGAGGGAGGGCAAGAAATGATCAGACAAATCAGTCATCTTGGGATAGCGGTCAAGGACCTCGAGGAATCTATGGATTTTTACAAGACAGTCCTTGGCCTGGATCCCTCTGCTCCCATTATCGGAGGAAACGGCACCATCAAGGCGTGCATGATCAAAGTGGGAGAAGTCCATCTCGAGCTCCTCCAGCCTCTGGGGACAGGAGGTGTGATGGCCAAGTTCCTGGAAAAACGTGGCGAGGGGTTTCACCATGTCTGCTACGAAGTGGAAGACCTTCATGCAGCCATCGCTTCCATCAAAGACGCTGGAGTTGAGGTTCTTGGCGAACCGATGGATGGTGTTGAGGGACTGAGCATTTTCCTCCACCCGCGTGGCACACATGGCATTCTCACCGAGCTCGTCCAGAAGGATAATAAAGAAAAGGCGCAAGATACTGACTGAAACGGGAGGAAACGTTATGAATTTTGAACTCACAGAAGAACAAATCATGTTCCGTGATATGGCCCGGAAGTTTGCCGATTTGGAGATCCTGCCCACCCTTAAAGAAAACATCCGCCAGGAAAAATTTGATCCGAATATCATCAAAAAGATGGCGGCACAGGGACTTTTAGCCCCTCATATGCCTGAGGAGTATGGAGGATTGAACCTCGATTACGTCACTTCGGCCATCATATGGGAATCTCTCTCGACAGCAAGCCTGGCAGTGACACAGGCCGCGGTGAGCGGGCCCATCCAGCCGGCAACAAACCTCCTGGATGCGGGTTCTGAAGAACAGAAAAAGAAATACCTCCCCGCAGTATGCAATGGTGACAAGGTCATGTGTGGAGCCGTTGTAGAGCCTAACGCCGGAAGCGATTCCTCCATGATCGAGACAACAGCGGTGCGCAGCGGCGACCGATGGGTGATCAACGGGACAAAGATCTTCATAACTAACGGAGAATTCGCAGACATTATTCTGTTTATTGCCCAGACGGATAAAAACAAGGGGCTTAAGGGATTGGCCACTTTTATCGTGGAGAAAGGCACGCCCGGTTTCTCCAGCACACCACAGAAGGGGAAGATCAGCTGGCGCGGGGGGAGTGAGGGAACTCTGCGATTCACTGATGTGGAATTGTCCCTGGAGAACCAGGTAGGGGAGACAGGAAGCGCGTTGAGGGATGCCCTTCGTGGCATCGATACAGCTCGGCTGTTCTTGGCCGCAGGTGCCTTGGGTTTGGCACAAAGCTGTCTCGAATCCTGCATCAAATACGCACAGGAACGGGTCCAGTTCGGGAAGCCTATTGGAGGTCATCAGTTGATCCAGGAAATCATTGCCGATATGGCCACCAAGATCGAGGCGGCCAGATGGCTCACCTACCGCGCCGCAGACCTAAAAACGCGCGGAATCAGACACATCAAAGAGATGTCATACGCCAAGTATTTCGCCACAGAGGCGGCACTCTGGGTGGCTTCACAGGCTGTGAAGATCCACGGGTCTTTCGGGACCATCGATGACTTTCCCGTAGGCCATCACTACCAGGATGCGATAACAGCCACTATACTGGGAGGCACAGCGCAGATGCACCAGTTGACCATCGGACAACAACTTTTGGAGATCCCGGCCTTCCGGTAAGAGATAGAAAGCAAAATTTTAAATTTGCTTTAGTTATAATAAGTATCGGCAGCTTTTATGAATAATTCAGGTTAGTTAGTTACAGAAAGAAACAGGATAAATGGATCAAAAATTTGATGCCATAGTTGTCGGAGCAGGGCCAGCGGGCTGTCTTTGCGGCTATACACTTGCTAAAGCTGGCCTAGAGACACTGATCGTCGAAAGAGGCAAATTCCCTGGTGCTAAAAACATGTGGGGCGGGGCCTACTACGGGCCTCTCCTCCATGAGATATTCCCCGATTTCTGGGAGGAAGCTCCCATCGAGAGATACCTCCTCAGACGCAGATTTTCTTTTCTCACCGAAGACTCATCCCTGTCCATGGAATTCAGCACACAAAAATTCAGAGAGCTGCCTTATAACGGATTCTCTGTGCTGCGTGCCAAATTTGACCGATGGCTTGCATCTAAAACCGAGCAGGCCGGAGCCATCGTGGCTGCGGGTCTCCAGGCCGATGACCTGCTCTGGGAGGGAAATCAAGTGTCGGGGATCAAGGCCGGGGGTGATGAGATTCCCGCCAATGTTGTTGTTGCATGTGACGGGGTGAATTCCCTGATGGCCGAAAAAGCAGGGCTGAGAAAAAAACTAGCGCCCAAGGATTTAAAACAGGGAGTTAAAGAAGTCATCCAGCTACCGCAAGAGACGATCGATCAGCGTTTTTTCCTTTCTGGAGAAGAAGGAATCTCTTGGGAATCGCTCGGATCCTTTACCCAGGACATTCCTGGGGGTGGTTTTATCTACACTAATAAAGATAGCTTATCAGTGGGTGTTGTGGTCCGGCTCAGTGACCTGGCCGAGAAAAAAATCAAGGCGAATGACCTCCTCGAGGGCTTCAAAAAACACCCCGAGATCGCTCCCTATCTCAAGGATGGCAAACTTGTGGAATACTCGGCCCACCTCATCCCCACGGCTGGGAAGTCCATGACGCCTAAACTCTATGGGGACGGCATACTGGTGGCCGGAGATGCTGCTGCCTTGACTCTGGTAACAGGACTCGCTTTGGAGGGAGCAAATCTCGCCGTAGCCTCGGGGATAGCGGCGGCCGAATCAGTGATCGCGGCAAAACAAAGTAAAAATTTCTCCGCAAACTCACTCGCATCCTATCAAGACAAACTCGAGGAGAGCTTTGTCCTTAAGGACCTGGAAGTTTTCAAGAAGGCTCCCAAGTTCCTTGAAAATTCACGCATTTATAAAGATTATCCGGAAATCGCCTGCGATCTGGCCAAAAAAATATTCACCAACGATGGAAAACCCAGAGAAAAGATGATCGCAATTCTCAAACAAGCGACTAAAGACAGAGTGTCCTTTCTTCAGATTATCCGGGACCTCTGGCAGATCAAGGGAGCTCTATGAGTAATATCAAAATCGAGGATAAACTTGCCGTCAATAAATTCGACATCGATGAGGATGTACATATCCGGCTTCACGAAAAAAAGTGCGAAGAATGCGAAAACCATCCTTGTTTGTACATATGTCCGGCCGAATGTTTCAAATGGACTGAAGATCACATCACTTTTTCCTTTGAGGGTTGCTTGGAGTGCGGCAGTTGCCGGATCGTATGCGACACCGATGCGTTAGACTGGACTTTACCGAGAGGCGGATTCGGGATATGCTATCAGTACGGATGAACTCATCTCTATCCACCCTTGAGACCTTTAAGTTTATGATATATATTAACAAGGTCTCCATTATAAGAGTTAACAACCGTTAAAATACAGAAAGGCCAATTTTGTCCGATAAGATGAACATCGTTGTCTGCATCAAGAAAATCCCGGACCCGGAGATCCCGCCGGCAAAGTTCAAACTGGATACAGAAGCCAAACGGGTGCTTCCTCCTGAGGGAATTCCACCTGTGATCAATCCCTATGATGAACAGGCTGTTGAACTGGCATTACGCATCAAGGAAAAGAGCGGCGGCAAAGTGATTGGCCTAACCATCGATGATGAGGCATCTCCCACAGTTGTCAAACATGCCCTTTCCATGGGAGCGGATGAAGGATATGTCCTCACCGATGCAACATTTTTGGGATCGGACAGCCTCTCAATTGCCTATATTTTAGCCCAGGCTATAAAAAAAATCGGAGACGTGGACCTCGTTCTCTGCGGAAGACAAGCTGCGGATTGGGATGATGGAGTTGTGGGATCGCTCCTTGCTGAAACACTCAAATATCCGCTCGTGACATTGGCCAGCTCCATCGAAGTCTCCGGGGAAACGTTAAAAGTGAGTCGTGTGCTGTTAGATGGATATCAGGAATTCGCCGTCCCCAAACCGGCCGTCGTCACAGTCAGTAGTGAAGTTGGCAAATCCCGGCTGCCCTCAGGATGGGGCATCATCTCGGCATCACGAAAGGAAGTCCCTGTGTGGGATGCCTCCGCCATCGATGCAGACCCGATCCGCATCGGAGGCGGTGCAGCGCGGAAAGAGCTTGTGAAGCTCTATGTCCCTGCAAGGGAACGCCAGTGTGAAATCATCGAGGGAGAGACCATAGTGGAAGCGGCGGAAAAATTGGCGGAAAAATTGTTAAAAACAGGATTGATATGAATCAAAATAGCGAAATCTCAAAATATGAAGATGTTCTGATCTGCGGAGAGGTGAATCACTCAAAAATATCCACTGTGACCACAGAGCTCATGCGAACGGGAAGAGAGCTCGCCGATAGACTCGGCAAGTCCCTTCATGTCCTCCTTGTTGGGAAAGATATTGAGGAGGCTTCTTCTGAGGCGATTGCACTCGGCGCAGATAAGGTCCATCTGGCCTCGGGTGCTCCTTTTGAAGAGTCATTGCCAGAATTTTACGTCCAGATCCTTACAAGATTGTGCGCAAAGCTCGAGCCACGGATCGTCCTCTTCGGCCAGACAGATATGGGAAGGGACATCGCCCCCAGGTTGGCAGGAAGGCTAGATGTTCCCGTCTTTTTAGATTGTGTCAAACTGGACATCGACCTCGATTCTCAATCTATCCTCCTGACCAAGCCTGTTTATGGAGGGAATGCCATGGCCGAGTGGAAAGCGCACGACCAAAATACACAAATCGCAACCATGCGCCCGCGAGTGACCGAGCCCGCAGAATCCGACGACTCACGACAGGGGGAAATCCTTCCAGTCCCAGAGATTCTGGATGAGCCGAGTATAAAGGTAAAACTCCTGCGCACTGTCAAGGAAGAGAGCAAGGGAATCCTCCTGGAAGATGCCAAAGTGGTCGTTGCCGGCGGAGGGGGCATCGGAGGCAAGGAGGGATTCTGGCTCATCGAAGAACTCGCCCATACGCTCCGGGGCGCCATCGGTATCAGTCGCGTTCCCTGCGATGAGGGATGGATGCCCAAAAATCTGGAGATCGGACAGACGGGTCATATGGTGAGACCGGATGTGTACATCACCGTCGGAATATCCGGAGCCCCGCAGCACCTCGCAGGATGCTCTGGCTCCAAGTTTATCGTGGCCATCAACAAGGACCCAGACGCCCACATCTTCAAGGAATCGGATCTCGGACTCGTGGGAGATTACAGGGAAGCTCTTCCCTCTTTGATCGAAAAACTAAAATCCATCCTGAGCGCTTGAGTGGTTTCAAACCTATCTGAAATAAAACCGGCTTAGATAATCCTCCCCTTAGAATGTAACGAGTTTTTGAAATTCTGCAAATCTGCGGTCAACCTCCTCTGAGGAAAGGGATTTGAGGCGGTCGATGCCGAATTTTTCGATGGTGAAAGAGGCCAGGATGCTTCCGTACACAGCCGCCCTGCGAATATCCCCCTCAACATACGAATCGACCCTGTCCAGATGGCCCAAGAAGCCGCCTCCGAAACTGTCGCCCGCTCCCGTCGGATCTATAACAGTTTCACTGGGATAAGCTGGCACGACAAAAACAAAATCTCTACTCAGGAGAAGCGCTCCATGTTCCCCTTTTTTGATGACTACAAGTGAAGGGCCTTTCTCCAAGAGACGTTTGCCAGCTGTGATCAAGTTCAATTCGTCGGTCAACATCCTGATTTCCTCGTCGTTGGCAAAAAACACATCCACTTTTTCAAGAACATTCAACAAGGACTCAGATCTAGTCTGGATCCAATAGTTCATAGTATCCATCGCAACAAGCCGAGGACTTTTCACCTGTGCAAGGATATCCTCTTGGAGGTCAGGATCGATATTTGCCAGGAACAGGATGTCTGCATCCCTGTAATGATCGGGAAGCTGGGGACGAAAACCTTTCAGAACATTCAGCTCTGTGGCAACCGTGGTCCTTTTGTTCGGATCGTCTTCATAATGCCCCTCCCAGAAAAACGTCTTTCCTGGCTTGACAAGAAGCCCTTCTGTATCGACTCCCTTACCCTTGAAAAGCTCGAGTGTGTCTTTGGGAAAGTCCTCGCCCACCACTCCTACTATTCGGGGAGTTGTGAAAAAACTCGCTGCTAAGCAGCAGTATGTCCCGGACCCTCCAACGATCCTCTCCCGTCTTTCCTGGGGGGTCTCGATCGTATCCAGGTTGAAAGTTCCGACAATAACTAAACTCATTGAGTTCCCGTTTATCTGATATATTTCCAGATAAAAAGAGACAGTCTTTCCTTTGCTTCTTGAGAGAGGAGGTCCGGATTTGTGACGATACAGTTAGCAAGAGCCTGCCCGCAGTCACACTTGGTCCCCCTATCTTCAGGGAGGGAAATAATGGCCTTCTTGATGATGTTTTTGGCATTCTGAATGTTCTTTCTCAAATTTTCCAGGATCATCTCGATAGAGACGGTCTCTTCAGTTTCGTGCCAGACATCGTAATCCGTGACCAGGTTCATGGTAGAGTAACAGATCTCGGCTTCCTTGCACAGCTTGGCCTCGGTCACACTGGTCATGCCGATAACGTCACAGCCCCAAGACCGATAGATCTCAGACTCGGCTTTTGTGGAGAAGAGAGGACCTTCGATGCAGATGTATGTCCCCCCAAGATGGCATCGCACCCCCAGCTCCTGCCCCGCACTGAATAACAATCCAGAAAGCTCAGGGCAGACGGGATGGGCAAAACCGACATGCGCAGCGATCCCTTCTCCAAAAAAAGAGTTCTTTCTCCGGGTTCTATCAAAAAATTGGTCTGCAAAGACGATGTCCCTGGGCCTTAAGTCTTCCTTTAACGACCCAACACAATTGGTAGATATGACTCTTGTGACACCGAGTTTCTTAAATCCATAGATATTGGCCCTGTAATTGATATCCGAGGGTGTAAGGGTATGCCCCTTGCCATGGCGTGCGAGAAAGGCCACTTTTTTCCCTTCCAGTCCACCGATGATATAGGAATCCGACGGCTGGCCAAACGGTGTGTTGAGGTCGATTGTCTCGAAAATTTCAATACCCTCGATCTCATACAGGCCTGTCCCGCCCAGAAGCCCGATCTCAACCTGGGGGAGATTTTCTGGATTGGGGATCGTCATGTCTCCTCCTTCTATTCTCTTCGGTTGTAGAAGGTACTCATTATTGCTGTGAACCTCATGCGCATTCGAAACTAATGATATATAACTTAAGCTACGCCAAGTCAAGCTCTCTCCATTTTAGATGTAGGGACCGTTTCCCAAACGGTCCGTTCGGGGAACGGACCCTACATAGAACCATGCCCGTCCATCCCTTCACACGGTTTTCTCCACCACACAATTGGAACACTCAATAACGCAATGCGATTCTTGCCATCACGAATTTGGGGATATTTCCACCGGTTTATTTGAGTTTTGAGTGAAAATTGGTTATCCTATGCGAAAAGGAAATCACGATGGAAATAAGGACAGAATTAGCTCCGTTGATCGACATCCTGAATAATACAAGGCGAGTCGCGGTGCTAACAGGTGCAGGGATCTCCGCCGAGTCCGGTATTCCTACATTCCGCGGGGAGGAGGGGTTATGGAAGACATACCGGGCCGAAGAGCTGGCCACACTCCCCGCGTTTATCAGAGATCCCCGGCTTATCTGGGAATGGTACGACTGGAGACGGGGGATCATCGGATCCAAAGATTTTAATCCCGGGCACGAAGTTCTTGCCAGCTGGGAAAAACTCTTCCCGTCATTCCATGTGATCACACAGAACATCGACGGCCTCCACCAAAAAGCAGGTTCTTTTAACATCCTGGAACTCCACGGAAACATATGGAAATTCCGCTGTACGGAAGAGGGAACAGTCACCGAAGATCACACCACCTCCCTCGGAGAGATCCCCCCCCACTGCCCCAATTGCGGCGCTCTACTCAGGCCCCACGTGGTCTGGTTCGGTGAATCTCTGGATGCCTCCATACTCCAAAGTGCATTTGCTCTGAGTTCAAGCTGCGAAGTCATGTTCGTGGTCGGTACTTCTGCAGTGGTTCAACCCGCAGCTTCACTCCCACTTGCAGCGAGTGAATCCGGTGCGATTGTTGTCGAGATCAATCCGGACCCCACTCCCATAACTCCATATGTGGATTATTCATTCAGAGGAAATGCTGGTGATATCCTCCCCATAATCGATGGAGAGTTATCTTTGACCAATCCCCAGGGAGAGGAATGAACTGACATGAAATACGTCTACTTCGATGCTTTTTCCGGGCTGAGCGGAGACATGATCTTGGGAGCAATGTTGGACCTTGGAGTATCAGCTGACACATTCATTGAGAAGATGTCTGAGCTCGAACTCCCTGTAGATATTCGGGTCGAGGAGACCAAAAGATGTTCTCTCCGAGCACTCAAGGTCGATGTCAACGTCCGGTCCAAAACAGAAAAGACACGGAAGTGGAAAGACGTGGAAAAGCTTATAACAAACACCTCCTTCACCGAATCCGTGAAGAACAACGCTCTTCAGATATTCCAGAAGCTATTCGAGGCAGAAGCCCATGTTCATGGCCATACGTTTCGAAAAGCCCACCTTCATGAGGCGGGCGCCGATGACGCCATTATCGATATCGTGGGCAGCTGTTTCCTCTTTGAACAACTGGGCATCAGCAAGTTCTATGCGTCCCCGCTGAATGTGGGGCAAGGGACTGTCAAAACATCCCACGGCACACTCCCCGTACCACCACCGGCTGTGGCTGAGTTGCTAAGGGGTGTACCCGTCTATTCGGATTTTGTGAAACAGGAGCTCGTCACGCCCACAGGTGCAGCGATCATTTCCTGCGTTGTCGAAAAATTTCTGCCCTTTCCGGAACTCTGTTACGAAAAAGTCGGAGTTGGTGCTGGCGGCAGAGATTTTCCCGACTTCCCAAACATCCTTCGGGTATTCTATGGAGAGAGACAATCCACTGAGGCAGACAGAGACATCTATATCATCGAAACCAATATCGACGATTCTACGCCCGAGATCCTTGCCAGCTTCTATGACAAGGCATTTTCCCTCGGGGCCCTGGATGTTTATCTTACACCCGTCTTCATGAAGAAAAACAGGCTGGCTACTAAATTAACTCTTTTAGCTGAGCTTGATAAAATAGACACCCTTGTCCGCGCAATATTTGAAGAGACTAGTTCCTTGGGTGTCAGATACTTCCCTGTCTCAAGGCGGGTTCTCGAACGCAAAATCATAAAAGTCCGATTATTTGACGAAGAGATCTCCGTCAAGGTTGCATTTAGCGGGCAAAAAGAAGTGAACATACAACCAGAATTCTCAGACTGTTTGACTCTGGCTCAAAAGAAAGGTCTCCCCGTGAAACAAATTTTGGAGCTTGTAAAGCACGAATACTTGACCCGTAATGAAGGCTAAAAGAACATAAAAAAAAACACTGTAGTGTTGAAAGGGATAACGGCCAGTACATGAAAAAGCAAAACACGATCGATACTAAATCGATCGAAAAAGGCGTAAAACTCATTCTGGAAGGGATCGGTGAAGACCCAAAGAGACCCGGCATCCAGGAAACTCCAAAAAGAGTCGCCAGTATGTTCAAGGAGATCCTTGGAGGTCTGAGCGAAGATCCTGCCAAGCATATGCGTGTGATCCAGGACGAAAAACACGACGAGATGGTCCTGATCAAGAACATCCCCCTCTATTCCATGTGTGAACACCACCTCCTCCCCTTTGCTGGAGTGGCCCATGTGGCCTATATCCCCAAGGGAGGGCGCATTGTGGGTCTCAGCAAGATCGCCCGCGTCGTGGAGGCCTACGCCCGCAGGCTCCAAGTGCAGGAAAGGCTCACCAAACAGATCGCCGACCTCATCGATCAACGGCTGAAACCCCTCGGTGTGATGGTCGTGATCGAAGCAGAGCATATGTGCATGTCCATGAGAGGCGCAAAGAAACCGAAGTCAATGACCGTGACCTCAGCTGTAAGAGGCTCCTTCCGCACCAGCCATACCACACGAACAGAAGCGATGATTTTGATCAAAGGAGGAATTCCCATTGGAAAAGAGCTCTAGAGAGACCTTTTTCATCACGACCCCAATATACTACGTGAACGATGTCCCTCATATCGGACATGCGTACACAACCATCATTGCAGATGCCCTCAGTCGATTCAAGAAACTCTCGGGGAAAGAGGTGTTTTTCCTCACGGGAACGGACGAACACGGACAGAAGATCGAAAAATCTGCTGCAGAGAAAGGCTTAAAACCCCTTGAACTGGCGGATCGGATGGTGGGACGGTTCAAGGATCTGTGGAAAGATCTGAATATCGAATATGATTATTTTATCCGCACTACTCAGCCCTTCCATGAAAAAGGCGTGCAGAAGATCTTCCAGAAATTGAAGGACAAGGGGGATATCTACAAAGGCATATACGAGGGTTACTACTGTGTGAGCGATGAGAACTTTCTCTCCGAAGATGTCCCGCTGGAGAATGATGGACACAAGGTTTGTCCTGATTGCGGGAAAAAGGCGGGGAAAGTATCTGAGGGGTGCTATTTCTTTAAACTGTCGGCCTACCAGGAACGCCTCCTCCAGTTTTATGAAAAAAATCCCAAATTCGTGCGGCCTCAAAGCCGGATGAATGAGATCACGAGCTTTGTCGAGCATGGCCTCAAGGACCTGAGTATAACCCGGACCACAGTCAAATGGGCTATTCCCGTGGCCGATGATCCCGAGCACACCATTTATGTCTGGTTCGATGCTCTGCACAACTACCTGACTGGGATCGGGTATGATTGGAACGAGGAACTCTACGCAAAATTCTGGCCACCGACAGTGCATCTCATCGGCAAAGATATCCTCAGATTCCATGCCGTGTTCTGGCCCGCTTTTCTGATGGCAGCAGATTTTCCTCTCCCCAAGACGGTTTTTGGTCACGGCTGGTGGCTCAAAGACGAGACAAAGATGTCCAAATCCAAGGGAAACGTCCTTGACCCTCATATTATCCTTAAAACTTTCGGAACAGATTCTCTCCGGTATTTTCTTCTCAGAGAGATCCCGATCGGTCTGGACGGGAATTTTTCCCATGAAGGATTTGTCCACAGGGTTAATTCCGACCTGGCTAACGACCTGGGAAATCTCCTGCAACGTACGCTGACCATGATCGCAAGTTACTTCGGCGGAACGATCGAACACATGGATGAGGAAGGCCCACAGGATGTCGCTCTCCGAACCGATATGGACGCCGTAAAGGAGAACGTGTTCGACCACTATGAGAATTACGCCATAAACAGAGCGCTGGAGGAGGTATGGGTTTATATCAACTCGGTCAACAAATATCTCGCACTAAACGAACCCTGGAAACTCGCTAAGGACGACACACAGAAAAACAGGCTGGCAAGAGTGCTGTACCAGGCTGCAGCTGCGATCCGGGCTATCGCCTATTTGATCTACCCGGTTTTACCTGATTCCGCAAACAAAATTTGGGAATATCTCGGAGAGCCCAGCCCCCTCACGTCAGAGACCTACAAAGACCTGGCTTTCAACAGTTTTAAACTTGGCCGAAAGATTCAGAAGCCCGAGCCTCTTTTTCCAAGGATCGGCTTGAAAGATTTTTTGGAAGGGAAGGAAACCGAGCCCAAGAAACCTGTCAAGGAGGAAAAAATGGATATCATCAGTTTCCAAGAATTCAAGAGAATGGACCTGCGAGTCGGAGTGATCCTGAATGCAGAACGTGTGGAGGGAACGGACAAACTCCTAAAGATCAACGCCGATATCGGGAGTGAACACAGACAGATGGTGGCGGGGATCGCAGAGACCTATGCGCCGGAAGACCTTATCGGGAAGAAACTCATCGTGATCGTGAACCTTCAACCCGCCGTCATCCGGGGAGTGGAATCTCAAGCCATGCTCCTCGCAGCCGAGATGGACGGAAAAGCTTATATTCCGTTTTTTGTCGAAGATCTCCCCGCAGGAGCAAAAGTCCTCTGAAAACCATAGAGAGAAGACATTTTTTGAAGACGGTTTTTTCTGTAGTTGCCGGTATTGGAAGTCTTTCTGCATCCCATAAACCCCGCAATCCCCTGAGATCTTTACGGACTGTACGCAGCCCAAAAACCAATGTTCTCGTAAAGGTTTTAGGAACTGCTCAAGATGGTGGGATCCCACAGATCGGTTGTTATTGTAAAAACTGCCAAAAGGCAAGGCAGGACTCACAGTTTTTACGCCTGCGGTCTTCACTGGCCATCTTTGACTTCAAAGAGAAGAAGGTTTTTATCGTCGACGCATCTCCGGATATCAGTCTCCAATACGACAGGGTTCACGAGCGGATGGAGCCCGTTCAACCCCACAAAAAAAATGCGCCGGACGGCATCCTCCTCACACACGCCCACATCGGCCACTACACAGGTCTGATGTTCTATGGATATGAAGCCCTGGCCGCGGACAAGCTCCCTGTCTATTGCTCCCGCCGGATGGGCGATTTTTTATCGAACAACGGCCCATGGAGTCAACTGGTCGAGTTTCAGAACATTTCCATTCATTCGCTCGAGCCGGACACACACATCTCTTTAACGCCCGAGATTTCAGTCACTCCTTTCAGTGTGCCTCACCGGGATGAATACTCGGACACACTGGGTTTTGTGATCGCAGGACAAAAGAAAAAGCTCCTCTATATTCCTGACATCCAGAGCTGGAAAGCATGGGACCGGGACATAAGAGAGGAGGTCGAAAGAGTTGATTTCGCCTTGCTGGATGGGACATTCTACGGCCCTGAGGAGCTTCCGGGGCGTGACCTCTCCCAGCTCGGGCACCCCCTTATCACCACGAGTTTGGATACACTCAAACAGGCTGCAAAAAAGGGGGAAACCCAAATATACTTCACTCATCTGAACCATTCCAACCTGGCTCTGGACCCCGATGGCGATGCCATAAAACACATCAATAGTGAGGGATTTGGGCTGGCTCAAGAAGGGATGGAGTTATCTCTTTAGCCTCTTTTGAAGCTCAGATGCAGGAATCGCCCCTTCTCTGAGAATCCGGGGTTCTGGGGAAGTGAGGTCGATCACGGTCGAGGGACGACCTCCCTTTGTTTTTCCTCCATCGACGATACAATCCACTTTGCCCGCAAATGTGTCGAAAACTTTCTTGGGATCTGAGAGCTCCTCCTCTCCGGAAATATTGGCGCTCGTAGCCGTGATGGGGAATCCTGCATTTTTCACAAGCTCCCTCAATCCCGCATGCGCAGGGAGACGGACACCGATGGATTTCGTCGCTCCAAGAAGCTCCTCAGGGAGAAGAGGGTTGGCCGGGAAAATAAGGATCAAAGGCCCCGGCCAATACTGCCTGATGAACGGCTCTGCAGCAGGGGGGATCTCTCTAGCCACAAAGTCCAGCATACTCCTGTCAGAGATCACAACAGGAAGAGGCTTTGTTCTGTCCCGTTTCTTCAACACAAATATTTTTTTTACAGCTTCAGGAGAGAGGCAGTTGGCACCTAATCCATAAAATGTCTCTGTCGGATACACAATCAAGCCATTTTTTTTCAAAACAGACACGATCGTGTTCAGTTCATTGACAGGGTATTTCTCAGTTTCGATCTTGATGACTTGCGTGTTCATCGGTTTCCTCGAACACAGTATATCGTATGTCAGAGTGAGTATGTAGTAAAATAATAAGGTGTTGACTATAGCCAGTATCTATTCTATAAAAGTAACTCGGCCCATGAAGATGAACTTTTATGAATAATTCAGCTTAAGAAGTGGACAGTTGACCTATATTAAGAACAAAAGGAGCTCGGGCTTCCCCCTGGAACAGGGAGTTCCGCTTTTTGGCATAGATTTTGCATAAGATCGAGAGAGAGGAGTAAAAAATGAAGAAATATTTGGTTGTTTTTGTTGCGCTTTTTCTGTTAATCCCGGGATTTGCTTTTTCTGACCTTGTGACATTCAAAGTGGGATATTTTTTTCCCAGAGCGAATAGCGATCTATGGCAAGATGAGTTCGATCAGATGACATTCGAGAAAGGCGATTTTCAAAACACTATTTTTTGCTTCACCTACGAGTATTTCTTGTCCAACCAGATCAGTCTTGCTGTGAGCATAGATGGATACAGCGAAAAGAAGGCCGGAAGCTACCTGGACTATGTGGGTGATATCGTGGACGATCAGATCTATGCTTTTGATTACGGACAGGGCTCTTCCATCTCACATGTTTTCACAGTCGGGATAACTCCCCTTCAGGCCTCGGTAAAGCTGACTCCGATGGGGAGACGCGCGAGCATCATTCCCTATATCGGAGGAGGTGTTGGCGTTTATATATGGACGGTGAGGATGCAGGGGGATACAATTTTTTTCGACGATCCCACACTATTTTGGGACGAAAGTCTCCAAAAGGAAGTGACCGGCTACCCCGTTTATCCTACCGATGTCCGCGTGGAGAGCAAATTTACCGTCGGCTTCCACGGATTTGCCGGGATCATGGTTCCAGTCGCAAACCGGATCAGTGTCGAGGGTGAGTTCAAGTTCAACTACGCCAGCGGAAATCTGGACCCGCACTTTCAGGGCTTCGAGAATTTTGACCTGAGCGGCTACCAGGTGACTATCGGAATTAATTACTGGTTCTAAATCGCATAGAGAAAAGCTTCTGCCTGTTTCCCAAATCAACAGCTATCTCTAGACAGTCCCTTCCGTTTTCTATTTATGGTAAGAGCTAAACTAACCTGGATTATTCACGGACCGAGGCCACCCCACCCCACCCTAACAATAAGGTGGAGGCAGTGGCCCACGAAGCTGTAGTGAACTAGTCCAGGCTAATCAGAAGGAATCATAAGAGACAATTTTTTCGAGCGACTTTCGTCCACGAGACTCAGGCATCTCGCCAGGGTAGCCAAGAGGTGTGAGAGCTAGCACTTTGACATGTTCGGGAACATCGAGCAGAGATTTGACCTCCTCTTCCTCGAAAGAACCGATCCAACATGTTCCAAGGCCCTCCTCTTGTGCTTGCAGGATCAAATGCTCCAGAGCAATCGCGACATCCACTGGCCACGATTTCATGTACCGCCCCAGGGCTCGATAACTCTCGTCGGGAAAACCGCAAGCGACGATGATGAGAGGCGCATCAGCGATAAAGTCCTGCTGATTGGAGGCTTTGGCCAATTTTTTCTTCAGCGCGCTATTCTGAACGACCACAAATCTCCACGGCTGGAGATTTTTCCCTGAAGGGGCAAGACGAGCGGCCTCAAGAACTCGAAGGAAACTCTCTTCAGGAATGGGATCTTTCTTGTATACCCTGACACTCCGCCTCTGCCGGATGACATCCAATACACTCATTAGACCTCCTTACAGAACGTAAATATATTTTACACGAGGTGCATCACAATAGTGAGTCCTTGACGTGAACATATTGATAAAGAATCAGAGGTGATGGATTGAGCGACATCGTCAGATTTAGCCTTCCTCGAATCGCCGCCAAGGGGACCCGCCGAAGGTGGGCGTCGAGGACTCTGTATGAGCACGAGAGGAATAAAAATGTGTGGCACTTCAAAATCGAGGCCTTAGAGGCAGAATACGGATAAACATGCGCAGATCCGCAGACGCCGAGAAGGTGATGAGGGAATGGCGTTAAAAATCTGACTAGAGCGAAAACATCTCCTCTGATTTTATCTTTAAAGGTACTCATAATTATTATGGACCTTGCACAAATTCTGTTATTGGAAAATCAGCCATCGGTCCCGCTGGATGTGTATACATCAATGAGTTTCCTGTATTTTTCAGCATCGGCCGTTTTTCCTCTTTTTGCAAAACCGTTCGCCAACACCCGGCTCTTCTTGACGATCTCTGCCTGGACAAGGTCTCTCTGATGGGAGGACAGGTCCATCGCGAGGGCTTTTTCCAGTGCTTTGATCCGGAACCTGTCCATTCCCCAGTATCTCTGGGATAACTGGTCCTCATGTCCTCCTCTCTTTACGATCAGTGGCCGGGTCAAAAAATAGACAGGATACCGGTGAGCCAGTCGGATCCCAAAATCATAATCCTCACAGACAGGAAAATCCTCATCGAACGAACCGATCTTTTCGAAGACCTCTCTCCGGAAAAGGGCGGAGGAGAGACTGATAAGACAGAGGGGCAGAACCTTGTCGAAGATCCAACCGGAATATTTCTGGTGTCTTTTCTTGGGATTCACAAAGATCCCGTGCCTGATCCATGTCTCTTCCGTATAACACATCATTGTGCGGGAAACGGTGTTCATCAAACTCATCTGAACTCCGATCTTGTCCCTTTTCCAAAGATCGTCAGAGTCCAGAAAAGCGATAAAGTCTCCCCTGGCATGTTGAAGTCCCGCATTTCTTGCGGCACTCACTCCCCTGTTCTCCTGATAGATATACCGGATGTCACACGCAAAGGACTGGACGACTTCTTCGGTCTTATCCGTCGATCCATCATCGACCACGATGATCTCAAAAAACCGTTCCCTGTCGAGCCTACGGAAATAATCCTGGTCTAGAACAGACTGGATCGCTTCTTTTAAAAACTCGGCCCTGTTAAATGTGGGAATGATGACGTCAATCATGAAGAAGGTTTATTGATAACGGTATCCTTGGACACATCAAAGGGGAGCATCAGCCTTCCCCAAACTGTCTGGATCTCGATCTCCCCGGAAAACTGGCAGGGGGCTGTATCCTGTTGCAAGAAGGCATACACGTCCTTTCCCACCTCGAAAAAATTCAATAACTTGGGGAGCTGGAACGTCTTTTCACCATAGGCGGGAATACTTTTGTCCCCGCCGATGATTCCATCCCCGATAGGATGATTCCCGACTTTGATCCTGTAGCTGACTCTCTGGATCAGGAGTTCGAATCCATTTGTGTTTATCAATTTTATCTCAAGATTCAGATCCGAGCCACCGATCGTGAGCATGTTGACGTTTAGTGCAACAAGGTCGACCTGGGGATTGCTGTAGATCGGGAACTCCCCGGAAAACGAAAACGGAAGGCGCCCGCGTTCCTTTTTTTCATCGGCAAATGCCAGTTCACCCATGATATAACACAGAGCTTTGTCCTTGGCCTGGACGCCCTCGATTGTTCGAAACAGGTGCTCATACGTGATTTTGACAGGCAAGGCTATGAGAGTCTCTTTGGAAGGTTCGAGCCTGAGCCTCGAATCCAGGGAGGTCTGCAACCGGAGGTATTCCGTCTGATCGACGACAAAACGGTAGGAGTACCCGGAAAGATAGTAGGCTTTAGAGGAAGAATTTTTTATTCTGATATAAAACACCAGGTTTAATCCGGTGTTGTCCAGGTTCTGAACCTGTCTTTCTCTCAACAAGATCGTGATATCATCTTTCAAGGCCAAAGAAAAGGCGCGAACAGGAAGGAAGCCGAAAAGCAAAAGCAGGATGCACAATCGTCTCATGTCACAAATCTCCTAACCTGAATTATTCAGGCCAGCTTATGAGCTACTAAGAATACACTAATCTCCTCTAAACGACAAGGCTTCTGCCTCCGGAGGGTTTGAAGTTTTTGAGGCGCTAATATATCATCCCTATGGTATGAATCCACCAAAAAAGGAGAGCCCTATGAGAAAAAATGCCATTTTCCTTCCTCTCTGTGTATTGGTTATTTCCCTGTGTTGCGCTTTAAACGTGTGCAGCCCGGAACAGAAGAGTAGCCAGAGACAGACGATCCAGATCGGAGAGAGCGATATCCAGGACAAAAATGTTGTCTTCTATAAAACACATGAGTTTCGGGGGCGGGAGAGAACTTATCTAGCAACGGACCTCTCTCTAGTCGAAAAACCACTGTCTCTCGATGAATTCACACAATATTTCCACAATCCTCCAGTCCGCCAGAACAGAACCAGTACATGCTGGTGTTTTGCCACCACATCTTTTTTTGAATCCGAGCTGAAAAGGCTGGGCAGAGGGGAATTCAAGCTCTCTGAACTCTATACGGTGTACTGGGAGTTCCTCGAAAAAGCCAGAGGTTTTATTCAGAAAAAGGGAGATCAGCTCTTCACTTCCGGTTCTGAGCACAATGCCGTTATCGCCCGGATGAAGGAATATGGTGTGGTTCCAGCTTCGGCGTACTCCGGATTACTCCCAGGGCAGACGGAACACGATCACAGCCAGCTCTTCAAGGAGATCGACACATACTTGATGTTCTGCAAAGAACATGGCTATTGGGATGAGGATAAGGCGGTCTCCTATGTGAAGAGCATCCTGAACAAGTATCTAGGGGCCCCGCCGGAAACGATCCAGGCCAACGGAAGAACCATTACTCCCAAAGAATACCTGGATGAGATCCTTCAGATTCCTTTGGACGACTATGTGTCGTTGATCAGCTTCAAATACATACCTTTCTACACAAAGGGAGAGTTCAGAGTCCCGGATAACTGGTGGCACAGCGAGGAATACTACAACGTGCCTCTCGATGAGTTTTATGAGGCCATTGTCAGTGCACTCAAGAACGGATACTCGGTGGACTTCGGCGGGGACGTCTCAGAGCCCGGGATCAGTGGGGATGACGACATCGCCATCATCCCGACCTTTGATATCCATCCGCAGCTCATCGATCAGGACAGCCGTGAGTTCCGGTTTAATATAAAAACATCCACCGACGACCATGCCATCCATGCTGTCGGCATCAAGGAAGCTGGGGATCACACCTGGTTCTTAATCAAAGATTCGGGGGGCAGTGCCCAAAAAGGACAGCTTCCGGGTTACTTGATGTACAGGGATGACTACGTCAAACTCAAGATGCTCACCATCACGCTCCACAAAGATGCGGTGTCAGACCTCCTCGCCAAGTTTTCCCAAACAAATCCCTGAGGCAGATGTATCTGGCAATCCTGCTACGAGACAATATATAATAGAGGCCGATGACACTTAAGTTGGATTTTCGAGATAAGGCGCTCTTCATCGAGCACTTCGGGGAAGATGTATACATTGTCGGCGGCTATGTCCGCGACAAGATCCTGGGATGCGCCAAAGATGAGGGGATTGATATTCTGATCACTCATTTTACTATCGAGCAGATCATCGATCGTCTTATGGAATACGGTAAAGTCGACCAGGTGGGGAAAAGCTTTGGGATCATCAAGTTCAACACCAAGGGAAAAACCTATGACATCGCTCTTCCCCGAAAGGATCTTCCGAGTGAAGCTGAAGTCCGGGGACACAAGGATTTTATCATCTCTTCAGACCCCAACCTTCCCCTCGAAGAGGACCTGAAACGCCGCGACTTCCGATGCAACAGTATAGCAGTCCGGCTGAGTGATGGAGAAGTCAATGATCCCCTGGATGGTCTCGAAGACATCAAACAAAAAATCATTCGCCTGACAAACCGCCAGGCTTTTCCAGAAGACCCCTTGCGCGTCCTTCGGGCGGCGCGTTTTGCTTCAGTCTTGGGTTTTTCTATCGATCCCGATATCTATGACATCTCCAAAACGATCGACCTTGCTGGCCTGAGTATAGAACGCGTGAATGAAGAGTTCTTCCGGATACTCCTTGAATCACCCATGCCATCCGTAGGTCTTGAGGAGCTTTTCATGCTGGATGCCTTGCACCAGCTCTTTCCTGAGCTCTACAGGCTGACTCTATCCATCCAGGATTCTATTTTCCATCCGGAAAAAGACCGCTACGGCCATCACACGGTCTGGCAACACACCAAGATCACTGTGGATCAAGCCAAACGCCTGGCCGAGAAAAGAGATTTTCAACCACAGAAAATACTTGCCCTTCTTCTAGCAGCTCTCTACCACGATATCGGTAAGGCTTCCACTGCGCAATGGGAATTCAAACGTGGCCGGATGGTTATTATCAACTACGGACACGACATTGCCAGTGAAAAAATGACGGAACAGATCTTTGATCGCTTCAAGATCTATTCCTGGAACGGCTATGACCTGCGAAAAACCGTGCTCTCTCTCATTAGATGCCATCACCGCGCCTCTGAGCTCTGGCAGAACAGAGACGTCCTCACAAAAAAAGCGTTCAACAGACTGGCCGCTGATGTTAATGGTGAGATCGAGATGGTCGTGCTTCTTGACGCAGCCGACAGAGCCGGGAGGAGCGAGGCACCTGTCGAGGATCTCGATGAGGAGACCCAATGGTTACTGGATAAATTCGAAGAGCTCGATATCTCTAATGAGTCCATCAAACCTCTTATTCTGGGCCGGGACCTGATCGAGATGGGAGTCTCTCCAGGACCCGGAATGGGAAAGATCCTGGACAAACTGTACCAGAAACAGTTGGATAACGATTTCGAGACCAAGGAAGAAGGCCTTAAAGTTGCGAACAGACTGCTCAAAAAAACCGCTGATTAAAGGCAAAAAGATAAGCCTCTGGCCTCGTGCAGCATCCCCCTATTACAGCTAATGAAACGGAATGAAGTTTTTTTGCGTTGTAAGCTATGAATCAATTTGTATAATTCAAATTAATTTGGAACGAGTTCGTACGACTAAATAATAGAGTAAACAGGAAGAACGAATAGGCCCGACAGAAACGGCTGTTAATTAGTGTTCAAATGAAGCAGAGAAACATAAGCGTCCCAGAAAATCGTGATGGCGGGAATCATATTGCGTTATTGAGTGTTCCAATTGTATGGTGGAGAAAACCGTGTGAAGGGCTGGACGGGCATGGTACATCTCCCATGGGGAGATGTGAGGGAAGCCCGCAACCGAGCGAAGTTTCCTCGCTGGGGAAACTGTGAGTTTTTTCGAAATCATTAATTGGAACACTCGGGATATCATTCATCACGGCATTGGAGATGATCCTAGAGAAACATGCCTGTTGACTCAACAGGGTAGAAATGCTATAAATACCCTTTTTCAGGAAAATAATTGAAAATATCAAAGATTTGGCTGTATTTCATAAGTGTCCTTGCTCTACTGGTTTTTACCTGGAGTTGCTCATCCAAACAACAACCGGTGCAGCAGGTCCCTGAAATCGCGACTCAAGAAACAGTCACCGAGGAACCACCACCAGAAGAGGTCCAAGCAGAGGAGCCCCCTCCTGTCGCAATGGAAGAGACAAAAGAGGGAATCCAAGAAATCTCACAAGAGCAGCAAGAAGAACAAGAAGAGCCAGAGAGAAAACGAACAGCAGCGGAAATCCTGGAAGACGCACTTTCTGCTTACCAGGATGCACAGATCGCCTGGAGCAAGACAGATATAGACACAGCGCTAGCAGCTCTGGATGACGCATACAGCCTGTTGCTCCAACTGGAACTTCCCCAGGAATCCCCTCTAAACCAAGAAAAAAATGACTTGAGGCTTCTGATCGCACAGAGGATCCAAGAGATTTATGCCTCTCATCTCATTGCGGTCGGTGAAAATCACAAGTCCATCCCTCTATTTGAGAACCAAGATGTTCTGGCCGAGATTAAGAGCTTCCAAACAGTCGAAAGAAAGTATTTCGAGGATGCTTACAGACGAAGTGGGCTCTACAGAGAGATGATCCTCGAGGAGCTCAGAAAAGAAGCCATGCCTGAAGAATTATCCTGGGTGCCCATCTTCGAAAGCGGATTCAAGGTCAATGCTTATTCCAGCGCACGGGCTCTGGGTCTCTGGCAGTTCATATCATCCACAGGATACCGGTTCGGGTTGAATCGGACACGCTGGGTGGATGAGCGGATGGACCCGGAAAAATCCACGCGGGCAGCTATCCAGTATTTGAAGGAGCTCCACGCCTTCTTCGGAGATTGGACAACAGCACTGGCAGCGTACAACTGCGGCGAGTTCAGGGTGCAGAGGCTCATCCGGAATCAGCGGATCAACTATCTCGATAACTTCTGGGACCTATACAAACTGTTGCCGAGGGAGACGGCTCGTTTTGTCCCCCGGTTCATTGCCACGATTCTCATCATCAATAACCCAGAAAAGTACGGTATTACTCTTCCAACACCCGATCCTCCAATAGATTACGAGACCGTTGAAATATACCGTCCTGTCAAACTCTCCACTCTTTCATCAAACATGGGATTGAGCGCGGACGAGATGGATAAGCTCAATCCAGAATTGCGCCATAAATCCACACCCGAGGGAGAGTACTCCCTTAAAGTTCCCGTAGGGTATGGAGAAAAAACTCTGGCTGCCCTCGAGTCAACAGCCCGTTGGATCCCTCCGGAAGCCACCTATTCCATCCACTATGTCAGGAAGGGTGAGACTGTTGGAGGAATCGCCCGCCGGTACAGGACATCCATTTCTACCATCGCCCATCTCAACGGGCTCAACAGGCGGTACACCATCTACCCTGGACAGAGGCTCAAAGTTTCCGGCAGTTCCGGAAGCAGTTCAACCTCTGCCCAATCTCGAGAGCTCGTTCGCGAGGGAGAAAAGCTCGTCTACGTCGTCAAGAGAGGAGATTCCCTCTACCAGATCGCCAGTTCCTTCAACACATCGGTCGCAGAAATAAAAAGGAGAAACAGCCTCACGAGCAACACACTCCAGGTGGGACAGAAACTAACCATACAGACCGGCAATCTCTCCGGAGCCGCCCAATACACGGTTAGATCTGGTGACACACCCTTTGAGATAGCCAAGAAATTCGGGATAAACTTGAGCGTCCTCCTCTCGCTCAATGGGCTCAACTCAAGGTCCAAGATCTATCCCGGGCAAAAACTCTGGATCAATTCGAATAACAACCTTCCTTAGCGGACGATGAATGTTCGGCGCCCTGCTAATTCTCCGTTGACCAATATCACAACCACCCAATGGCCCTTGAAGCTCTCCTCTTGCTGCATGTCTAGCCCGTCGTAGGCGGTCACAGCCTCCAAATAAGACTCGTTTTTGTTCACAGAAACATCGGCCGTCTCTTTGAAAAGCGACCCATCTGGGGCATACCACTTCCATTTAAGCGTCATGGCCCGTCCCACATTTTTTAGCTCCACAAAGCAGAGCACATCCGGATCATCCATGACAAATTCCGTAGTTATATCCGCAGGAGCCAGGAGTTCACCGTCCGGTAGCACTCTTTTGCAGAGCACGAGAGTTTCTACGAGCTGTTCGGGTTCGGGACGCGGTTCGATCTTAAAAGAGACACACCCTCCCCCGGCTAAAAAGCTGGCAACACTAAAAATAACAACCGCTTTTTTTATCATCTCGGTATCAATTCCACAGAAAACTGTTTGGACAAGCTTCGCCATATAAACCGCAATTGTATACGGCCGGCATTTCTCACTAGGAACAGGTCGATATTGTTGAGCTTATTCAGGATAAAATCATAGTTGATCAGAGTATGAAATTTCCATTTTCTGATGACCTCGAAAGAGATATCGGCAAAGGACTGTGTCCACTGTTTGTTTTTTGGATCATAGGAGACAGAGATCCAACTGTTCAGTTTATCAGAAGGATTTGCCCGGAAGACAGCGCTTAAATCCTGACTTGTGCTTCCCTCGATGAGCCAATCTCTCGATCTGCGCCGCGATTGGAAATTGTACAATCCTTCCAAGAAGAATCCTCTTGCGATCTCAACGGCCGCATTCCCTATGAAACCGCCAGAAGTGAAATTCCGGTCTTCCTTCTCGAGAAATTGCTCTACGGCCACACTCATATTCAAAGAAAAATGCGGCGCCACATACATAGGCTGGGTGGACAGGCTGAAAATCATGTTGTTACTGTACGTATCCAGGTGTTCGGCGCCCGCTGTTACATCGTTATAGATAAATATATTCGTGAGGCTCGCCACAAGGATCCCCCCATAAAAGGAGAAGGGATTGATCCCCACCCGGAGTTGGGGCTGGGAGAGGAGCTGACTCCCAAAGAGGTCATGGTTGAGGTAATAATCTGTGGACAGGTTAAAGATCCGGGAATCATAGGAAAGGCTCACTCCCCCTGTGAGGATCTCAGAAAAACTATCGCTCCCAACGATCTTGATCTTGGAATATGTGGAGTTGAGAAAAAGGGTGAAACGCTCGAGGAAGGTGTTGCCATAGGCGAGACTTCCCAAGACCTGATCCTGGACCTCATACCTCCCTGCGAGAGACAGGTCTCCCAAATGTCCCCCACTTACGGTGGAGGTGAATCCAAACCATGTTTCTCCTTTGAAATTGATCGGTTTATTGTAGGAGACATCAAAGTTTGTGGCGACCGCTTCGCTCCACCTTCTGTTCAACACAAAACTGGCATTCCAGAGATTGCTGGAATTATAGTTTCCGGTAAAACTGGCGTTTGTTTTATTGTCAAAAACAACAGAGGTGGAATTCAGGATATCTATCTGTCTGTCTGGTCCTGAGTAATCTTTGAGCACCGAACGCTCTTCATAATTCAACTGCGTCAAACTGCTGATTCTATCCGGAGTCCTGAGAAGGTAGCTGCCCCGGGCGATGATCCCTTGGGATTTTGTGAACCAGATCTTATCCAAGGAGAAACCACTGCCCCTCTGTTTCAATCCCGAAGATAGCTTGAATTTTTTGAAGCCGACCGATTCCAGCCCCTCAAGATGGAGGACAACTCTTTCCCCCAGAACCTCATAAACCTCTGTTATCTGAGCCATCTCACAGGTGAAATAAAACAGTGAAGACTGTATCTTGGACAGGGTGAGGGTCTCGAGCACATCAGAGGACAGAACGGGTTCTTCTTCTTCCTGCCTAAATTTTATCACTCCAACCTTTTCCGAGTAATTGATGAGTGTCCCTCTTCTCTCCTCAGGGCTGAAAAAAAATTCGTCCCCTTCAAATCTCTCCCCCTCCTTTGTCAAGACAACAGAGCCGTACGCATAGAAGATCCGGGCCCCGATATCGGCTTTCAGGTGGTCGCAGGTCACATCATAGGATAGGATTTGGAAAGATACGCCCTCTCCGTATATCTGGTTAAAATCATAACTGTAGGCAAGATAAGAACCTTTAAATTCGATCAGGATATTTTCTTCGGATACAAGAAAGGATGTCCCGCTCAGGAGCATCGTGATAACACAGAATATTTTTCTCAATAATCTCAATTTTAAAATTTGAGTTGATAAATCCTTCGGTTCCCGTCCACGTTCCATAAAAAGGCACCGTCAAAGGTCAACCCGCGGGGAGACTGGCCAGGCGAAAGATAGGCCCTCAAAACATCGCCCTCCACACTTATCTGGAAGATCGTAAGAGTGGCCATATCAGACACCCAGAGACTTGCTCCATCAAAAGCCATTCCATCCACTCGAGTTCCAGGACTCGCAAAGGAAGACAAAATCTCTGCCGTGTCGGGATCGACCCGCATGATCTTATTCGACAGGGCATCGGCGATCCACAAGGCTCCGTCGCCGTATTCAATAGCTGTGAAAGAACCCCTCTGGAGGTTAAGTCTCTTTTGGATATCGCCTGTCAAGAGGTTGATCTTGTAGACCTCGACCACTGCCTCACTGCACACCCAGAGGTCATGTCCATCATAGGCGATGCCCGATGTCACTTGAAGGACGGATGTCAGCGCTCGCACTTGAGATCCATTCAACCTGTTGAGGCTGTAAAGGGTTTCGTTGTAGCCGTCCACATTCCAAATTGTGCTGCCGTCCCAGGCAAGTCCGAGGGGGATCAATGCCGGCGTAGGGATCGTGTTGACCACCTCGAAGACAACTTCTCCAGCCTCAGGGTCAAAGGGATTATCAAAGATACGATCCTGGCATGAAGGTAACGCCAGTACGCTAAAAACTATAGCTGACAGTAAAGGCCAGACTTTTATTTTTTCCACTTTCAAACTTTAACCTCAGGTTTTTTCCCTTGTTGTCTTTATTCTTCATGATAAAATAGATGTCGATCAGGTTGATCGCCCAGACACCGGCTGCCACTAACAGATACTGATTTCTTTTCTTGTCATAATCCTCTGTCATCTGTCTGCGATGGACAGCGTCAGCCACACTGCCTGCTTCCTTATACTGGGCATACTCCCCATTTCCCTTGTGATTGAAGGAAAATACTTTGTAGAGCGCGAATATCTCTGCTGACAGGAACACGACCCCTTCGATATACTTTTTTTCGGCCAACTGACCCCAACCAGGGAACAACAGGGATTTATGGAGGGACGTGAATTTTTTCTCTGGGGGGGATTCTTCCGGAGCCACTTCCTGACCGAAGCATGGAAGAAAAGAAAAAGAGAGGGAAAATAAAACTAGGACGGTGATTAATCCTCTCTTCATCCGCTCTTGCCCAGTATAGAATGAACTCGTTTTTTTTTCAAACCATGAAATTATCGAAGAGGAGGTTCGGAGAAAACGGAAATGGAGAGGTGATTTACAGGAAAAATAATGAAAATGGTTGATTTTGCTTCGTTGAACAAAACATCGACATTTTTTATGAATAGTTCAGGTTATTTTTTGGCTTTTGAGGCCTTGGCCTTCTCTTTCAGGCTCTCTTTTTTCTTATCTTTTTTCTTGAATTCTGATCCCACGAGTTCTAGGATCGCCATTTCCGCCCCGTCTCCGGCACGGGGACCCAGTTTGATGATCCTTGTGTAACCTCCAGGCCTCTCCGTGAAACGGGGGCCGATTTCCTCAAAGAGCTTTTTAACCGCATCATTCTTGTAGATAAATTGCAGAGCCTGCCGCCGCGTATGAAGAGAGTTTGTCTTGGCGAGAGTGATCATCTTCTCGGCAATCGGCCGTGTCGCTTTTGCTTTAGAAAGAGTTGTTCTGATCCGCTCCTTTTCGACAAAAGATGTCACAAGACTTCTGAGCAAGGCCTTTCTCTGGGAGGAGTTTCTTCCTAGCTTTTTTCCGCTGAGCTGATGCCTCATTCCAAGACTCCTTCTCCTCTCTCATCTTCAAGCTTTGGGGCGCCTTCGATCTTCTCGACTAATTTTGGTTGAAGCTCCAAGTTCAAACCCAATCCCAATTCTTGAAGGGTTTCCTTGATCTCAGTAAGAGATTTGCGGCCGAAGTTTTTTGTCTTCAACAGCTCATCCTCTGTTTTCTGTACGAGTTTATAGATCTTCTCGATGCCCGCTGAACGGAGGCAGTTGTTCGAACGCACCGAAAGCTCCAGATGGTCGATCGACTTAGAGAGGATATCTATCTGAGAGAAATACGGGATTTCTTTCTTTGCAGGGGCAGATTCCAATTCTGCTGGCTCATCAACGATGTTCAAGAAAATGATCAAGTGGCTTCTCAAGATCTTTGCAGCTTGAGCAAGGGCATCTTGAGGAGTTTTGGCCCCAGTCGTCCAGACTTCCAGGGTCAGTTTTTCATAATCGATTCTTTTGCCCACACGAGCGGGGGCGACCCGATAATTCACCTTAAGGATCGGAGAGTGAGAGGAATCCAGCGGGATAAAATCAACGCTCAGATCCTCGTTATAGTTTAGATCGGCAGGAATATATCCTCTGTTGTTCTCCACGATCATCTCGATATCCAAATTTCCATCCTTATCCAAGGACGCGATATGGATTTCTTCGTTGAGGATCTCTATATCGGAGTCATGTTCGATATACGAAGCATTCACTTCTGCAGGTCCCTTTTTCTTCAGGGTCATTGTTTTAGGTTCTTGACCCAACAACTTCAAAGGGATGCTTTTAAGACTTAAATTGATATCTGTTACATCTTCAACAATACCCGGAAGTGTCGAGAACTCATGAAGAACATTCTGGATGCGGACGTTCGTGATGGCCGCACCCGAGATGGAAGACAGAAGAATCCTCCGCAACGAATTCCCGATCGTGATACCAAAACCTCTTTCAAAAGGCTGAGCTGTGAACTTGCCGTATTTCTCTGTTAATGTCTCATAATCACATTCCAAATATCTCGGTCTTTGAAAACCTATTTCTATCATTTCTCCTCCTATCCTGGTTCCATTTACCCTGATTCAACCCTCAGGGACTAAAGACATTTTCGGTCTTTAGCCCTCAGGAGTTTCTAGGATTATTATCTGGAGTAAAGCTCCACGACAAGATGCTCTTCAACAGGAATCGACACATCCTCGCGAGTGGGAAACGAGAGAACCTTTGCCGCCATGTTATCCCTGTCCACTTCCATCCAGCCCGGAACTGTTTTATTTTTATTGAATTCGACGATCGCTTTATATTCTTCGTGACCGGCCGATCTTTCCCTGAAAGCCACAACATCGCCTTTGGTCACCAACATGGAAGGAGCGGTGATTTTTCTTCCGTTGACGCTGAAATGACCATGGGTGATCATCTGCCGTGCATGGAAGCGGGAGTGGGAAAATCCGATGAGATACACCATGTTATCAAGTCTTCTCTCCAGCATGGACAAAAGGGTTTCTCCAGTGATCCCTCTTTTCCGTTCCGCTCTCTTGAAGAACAGCTTGAATTGTTTTTCAGACATGGCATAGTATCTTTTCAATTTTTGCTTTTCCCTCAGCTGAATACCATATCCGAGGATCCTTCGTCTCATCCTCCCATGTTCACCCGGCGGATAAGGTCTACGTTCAACCGGACACTTATCGGTAATACACTTGTTCCCTTTGAGGAACAGTTTTGTCCTCTCTACCCGACAATAACGACATATCGCATTTTTCTCCTTTGACATTTTTCACTCCTTAGAGGGGAAAACCCCTCAAACTCTCCGCCGTTTTCTCACACGACAACCGTTGTGAGGTATGGGTGTTACGTCTTTGATGGACTTTATCTCCAATCCTCCTGCCTTGAGGGCCCTTATCGCGGATTCCCTCCCAGCTCCAGGACCTTTAACCCTGACATCTACATATCTCACACCAAATTCTTTGGCATCGCTTGCGACCTCTTTGGCCGCCAATTGGGCCGCAAACGGCGTCCCCTTCCGAGCGCCCTTGAAGCCTGCTGTACCCGAACTCTTCCAGCAAAGCGTGCTTCCCTGCTGGTCTGTTATGGTGATGATTGTATTGTTAAACGTCGATTGGACGTGGGCGATACCAAATCCGATGTCCTTTCTGATTTTTTTCTTTTTTACTTTTCTCTTCGGTCTAGCCATTAAACGCTCCCGCTATTTTTTCTTGATAGTACGCCCGGTAGGGCCCTTTCTCGTCCGTGCATTCGTTTTTGTCCTCTGCCCACGCACAGGAAGTCTTCTCTTGTGGCGCATGCCTCTGTAAGAACTTATATCCATCAACCGCTTTATATCCATGGTGACCTCTTTTCGGAGGTCTCCTTCGATCTTCTCTTGCTTTTCGATGATCTGGCGGATCTTATTGATCTCCTCTTCGCTCAAGTCTTTGACTTTTTTATCCGTATCGATCTTTACCGCTTCGAGAATCTTGATTGCTTTCGATCGGCCGATGCCATAGATATAGGTCAAACCAATTTCGATCCTTTTTTCTGGGGGAAGGGTGATTCCAGCGATTCTAGCCATTTTTACCTCATCTATCCTTGTTTTTGTTTATGCTTCGGGTTTGTGCATATGACCCGGAGTGTACCTTTTCTCTTGATGATCCGACAGTTCCGGCACATCTTTTTAACTGAGGCCCTAACTTTCATTGTCCTGTCCTTTATTTGAATCGATAAGTGATTCTCCCTTTGGTCAAATCATACGGTGATAGTTCCACCAGAACTTTGTCCCCGGGAAGAATTCGAATAAAGTGTTTTCGCATTCTCCCCGAAATATGAGCCAAAATTTTGTGTTTATTAGACAACTCCACGCGAAACATTGCATTCGGAAGCGTTTCGAGCACTGTGCCTTCGGCTTCGAGCACATCATTCTTAGACATGCCGAGACTCCTTTACATATCCGCGATTATTTTCATCCTCAAGAAGGCTCAAGATTTCAACTCCGTTTTGAGTAAGAGCAACAGTGTGTTCATAATGTGCTGTAAGGCTCCTATCCTTTGTTACGGCCGTCCAGTTGTCCGAAAGGATCTCCACTTCCCAGTTACCGATGGCGATCATGGGCTCTATGGCTAAAACCATTCCCGGTCTCAGTTTCGGCCCACGGCCCGGTGATCCGAAATTCGGGACCTGCGGCTCCTCATGCAGCGAGAACCCGATCCCATGACCGACAAACGAACGGATCACTGAAAAACCCTGAGACTCCACATGGCTCTGGATGGCGTATGAGATATCCGAAAGCCTGTTCCCCTCCTTGATCTTCGCCAAGCCCATGGCGAAGGATTCTCTTGCCGTAGCGATGAGTTTCTCTACCCGGGGAGTGATCTCTCCGACAGCGTAAGTCACCGCCGCATCTCCATAAAAGCCATCATAGACGACGCCAAAATCAAGGCTGATGATATCCCCGGAACGGAGAGTTCTGGAGGATGGAATACCATGAACGATCTCCTCATTGATCGAAGTACACAGAGAGGCAGGATATCCACGATACCCTTTGAAGGCTGGCACTGCATCCATTTCTCGGGTTCTCCTCTCCGCATATTCATTCAGATCTTTTGTCTGGATTCCTGGCTTGATCATCAGACCTAGTTCAGAAAGAATTTTTGCCACGATCTGATTACTCCGCTTCATGGATCTAATCTCTTCCTCACTTTTGTAGATGATCATTGCTCTGCTCTAATTCTCCGTTTTGTCGATCGCCTTATCGAGAACTTCACGCACCCTGGTAAAAATATCCTCTATGGTTCCCTCTCCGTTGATCTGAAAATAATTTGTTTTAGCCTTGTAGTAATCAACGAGAGGTTCTGTTTGCTCATGATAAACCCTCAGCCTGTCCTGGATCACCTCAGGCATGTCATCATCCCTCCGGATGAGCTTCCCCGAACAGACATCACAGACATTCTCTGTTTCTGGGGTATTGCCAAGCAAGTTGTATATCGTGCCACAGTTCGAACAGATCCTCCGTGTACTCATCCTGTCGACGACGACCTGGTCGGACAAATATATCTCGATCACCACTTCCCGGTGATTTTGATCTATTTCTTCCAACTTCTGGGCTTGATTTATGGTTCGAGGGAATCCATCCAGGACATAACCCACTGCACAGTCGGGTTTTGTGGTCCTTTCTTCGACCATCTTTACAACCAGGTCATCTGCAACAAGGTCACCCCGGTCCATGATCTTCTTGACCTCCTGGCCTAGAGGAGTCCCCAGGGTTACGGCATCGCGCAGCAGGTCGCCCGTTGAGATCCTCGGAAAACCGTAGGTCTTGGTCACCAAGTCTCCCTGAGTTCCCTTCCCGCTGCCGGGAGCGCCTAGCAAAATGATCTTCATCCCCTCCGACCTCTTATTCTCCCCCGACGCATAAAGCCATCATAGTGACGCATGACAAGCTGTGCTTCGATCTGCTGGAGGGTATCCATGGCCACACCTACAACAATGAGTATGGATGTGCCGCCAAAATAAAAATCGACGCCCGCTCCCTGCGTGAACCACTGGGGTAGGTTTTGGTCCAGAAAACTCCCGATAAGGGGAAGGTTCTGCACGCGAATTCCGGTCATCATAAACTCGGGCATAGTGGCCACAGCTGCAAGGTAGAGCGCTCCAACCAGGGTTAGCCGCGAGAGGACGCTATCGATATAATCAGACGTATTCTTCCCGGGTCTTATTCCTGGAATGAATCCGCCATACTTTCTCAAGTTGTCCGCCACATCCGTCGGGTTAAAAATAATAGAGACATAAAAATAAGTGAAAAATATAATGGCTGTGATGTAAAGCAGCACATAAAGTGGCATCCCCATCCCGAACTGCTGAGCGATGTTCTGGATGAGAGGAATCCTGATCATTTGAGCCATTGTTGAGGGAATCGTGATAACGGATGCAGCAAAGATGATGGGAATAACTCCTCCGGTGTTCACTCGCAAAGGAAGATGTGTGCTCTGCCCTCCATAGATCTTTCTACCGACAACCCTCTTTGCATAAGAGACGGGTATACGCCTTTGACCTCTTTCCACAAAAACAATGCTGGCACAGACAGCGATCATTATGACAAGGATGAATATCAACTTCAGTGGTCCCATGTCTCCGGTCCGGATTTGCGAAACAACGCTCTGCATAGCCCGGGGAAAATCAACCACAATACCGGCAAATATGATCAGTGAAATCCCGTTTCCGATACCCCGTTCTGAGATCTGCTCTCCCAGCCACATGATAAAAACGGTTCCTGTTGTTAAGGTGAGAACAGTGAGAAGTTTAAATCCAATGCCAGGATTGGGGACAATGGCTGCTCCTCCGGGACTGCGCAAAGATTCCAAAAGCATGGCAATGGCAGAGGCCTGAATAATACAGATAAAAAGGGTGCCATAACGGGTGTACTGAGTGATCTTCTTCCTTCCGAGTTCTCCTTCCTTAGACAACCTTTCCAAGTATGGCCAAACAACCTGGAGCAGCTGAAGGATGATAGATGAACTGATGTAGGGCATGATGCCCAGCGCGAAGATTGTCATTCGCGACATGTTTCTTCCTGAGAAAATATCAATGAATCCGAATATGGTCCCCTTTTGTGCTTCCCAGAACTCCGCCAAAGCGGCCGCACTGATCCCAGGATTCGGGATTTGCGCACCGATCCTGTAAACAGCCAGAATGAGAAGAGTGAAAATGACTCTCTTTCTCAGGTCAGGGATACTGAAGATGTTTTTTATACTATCGAGCATTGTTAACTTCCAATCAGGACTGCCTTCCCACCCGCATCCTCGATTTTCTTTTGTGCAGAAACAGAGAATTTATGAGCATGGATGGTCTTGGCAGAAGAGATGTCTCCCTGCCCCAAGATCTTGACCCTCTCTGCTCCCTTCTTTATAATGCCGGCTTCGACCAGATCCTTGAGTTTGATCTCATCCTTTGTCACCTTTTCCAATCGCGCTAGATTCACCGTGCTGTATTCTTTTCGAAAGATATTCGTAAACCCCCTCTTCGGGAGTCTACGGCTGAGAGGCATCTGACCGCCCTCAAATGCCCGTTTTCGAGAATATCCGGAGATGGATTTTTGGCCTTTAGTCCCTCGTCCAGCCGTTTTTCCTCTGCCCGAACCAGGACCTCGACCTACTCTTCTCCGTTCTTTTCGAGAATTCTTTGCAGGATGCAGATTGTTCAGATTCATTTTGTATCCAACTCCTCCACCTTCACTAAATGAGGGACTTTCCTGATCATTCCCCTTATCTCCGGACAGTCCTTGCGGATAACTTCCGAGTTGATCCTTCGCAGACCTAATCCTTTGATGACTTCACGCTGTTTCTTTGGATGGCCGATGAGGCTTCTGACAAGTTGGATCCTGACCTGCTTCTCAGCGGATTTTGCCGCCTTTTGTTGCCCTATTTTCGCTTTGGCTTTCGCTGGAGCCTGAGTTTCCTCTTTTACTGCCATATCATCTCCTCTTCTTTGTGTCTGATGGCAGAGATTTTCTTCGGATTTTTGAGACTTCCCAAAGCTTCCATGGTGGCGTTGGCCACGCTGATAGGATTATTGCTGCGCAGAGATTTTGTCAGGATATCTTTGATCCCTGACAACTGAATAATAACCCGCACAGCTCCACCCGCAATAACTCCTGTACCTTTAGATGCGGGCCGAAGAACCACTGTCCCGCCCCCATGCACTCCTTTCACAAAATGAGGAATCGTCGTATCCTTGAATGGGACTTCGATCATGTTCTTTTTGGCATTTTGGACGGCCTTCGCAATAGCAGGAGGCACTTCTCGCGCTTTGCCCATTCCGATCCCCACCATGCCATTCTTGTTCCCTACTGCAACAAGAGCAGAAAAGCTCAGGTTTTTTCCGCCCTTAACGACCTTAGTCGTTCGTCTGATGGAAATGACCTGGTCTTTAAGTTCTATTTCCTCTTTGTATTTCTCTTTGATCTCGTTTTTGGCCACTCTTTGCCTCCTGTCTTAAACACTCTGGGGCTAGAAACTCAGCCCTCCTTTTCTCATGGCTTCAGCCAAGGTTTTCACCCTACCATGATATGGATATATACCTCTATCAAAAATGACTGTCTTGATCTTGTTGCTCTTCGCTTTTTTTGCGACTATCTCACCCACTGTTTTCGCTGCGTCCATGTTTTTGGTATTCTTGGTCTTTGTCCCGAATTCCTTTTCCCTCGTCGAGGCTGAAAAGAGCACCTTTCCGTTTTCATCATCGATCAACTGGACATAGATATGTCTGTTACTCTTAAACACATAGGCTCTTGGCCGTTCCGGTGTCCCCGATATCTTTTTCCGGATCCTTTTTCTGATCCGTGATTTTGCATTTGCCTTTAAGGTCACATTATTTTTATACACCGCTCACCGCCGTTTTCCGTTCTTTTTTCAACAGTCTTTCACCCACATAACGGACGCCCTTTAATTTATACGGATCAGGTTTGCGAAAGCTCCGTATCCTGTGTGCTTCCTGACCGACACGCTGTTTGTCGATCCCTTTGATCGTGATCAGGGTCGGCTTTTCCAAGACGATCTCGATATCATCGGGAATTGTGTACAATACCGGCTTTGAATAGCCCAGGTTGAGTTCCAGTTTTTCATTATCCAGACGCGCACGATATCCCACCCCTACGATCTCCAGTTGTTTTGTGAATCCTGTGGAAACGCCCATGGCTGAATTGAAGGCCAAAGTCCGGCACAAACCATGATACGCAGGAAGTGTGCCGGAGTCATTATCTCTAGTAATCTTCAGCATATTATCCGTAAGATCTGCTTTGATTCCTGGCAAAAGCGGGGAATCCAGCTTCCCTTTCGGACCCTCAAATTCAATTTTATCCGTGAAGATGGTCACATTGACTCCTTCTGGAACGACGATCGGTTCTTTTCCAACTCTGGACATTGTTCAATTTCCTCTCAAAAAAAATTTACCAAACCTGACACAAAACCTCCCCTCCAAGCTCAAGGTCTTCACATTTTTTTCCTGTCATCATACCTTTGGAGGTCGATACAATCACGATCCCCAGCCCATTGAGGACTTTTGGGATCGAGTCCGATTTGCAGTAGATCCGGCATCCTGGTTTGCTCACACGGCTCAGCCCTGAAATCACGGATTCGCTATCTTCCGTGTATTTAAGTAGAATATTCAACACACCCTGGATATTCCCTTCCATAACTCTGAAGCTCTTGATATATCCCTCATCTTTGAGTATCTTTGTGATCTCGATCTTCATTCGAGACGAAGGGATCCGCACATCTTTTTTCTTCGCCATCGCCGCATTCCTGATTCTTGTAAGCATGTCAGCAATAGGATCGGTCATAGTCATAATTGAACCTCTCTTTGTCTTTTACCAGGATGCCTTTATGATTCCTGGGATCTCTCCTTTAAGGGCCAACTCGCGAAAACAGAGACGACACATGTCGAATTTACGAAAATACCCTTTGGAACGTCCGCATATCCGGCACCGGGATTTTTTCCTTACAGCATACTTTGGCTCTTTCAAATACTTGGCCATACTTGACTTTTTAGACACTTTCGCCTTCCTTACAATGCCCCGCTGAAGGGCATTCCCAGTTTTTGAAGCAAAGCATACGCTTCTTTGTCCTTTTTCGCCGAAGTGACAATGGTGATATTCATGCCGCGTGACTTTTCCACCTTCGTATAGTCGATTTCGGGAAAAACGAGCTGGTCCTTCAAACCAAGAGTATAGTTTCCTCTCTTGTCAAAAGCCTGGGAGGGAACTCCTCTAAAATCTCGCACACGGGGAAGGACGATGTTGACCAGGCGGTCATAGAACTCATACATCATTTTTCCCCGCAGGGTGACATAACAGGCAATGGCATGTCCCTGCCGCAGCTTGAACGTAGAGATGGATTTCTTCGCTCTCCCTACAGCCGGCGACTGTCCGGTGATAAGGCTCAACTCCTTCTTGGCTGTATCCAAAGCTTTGATGTTCTGGATGGCTTCTCCTACACCGATGTTAATAACGATTTTTTCGAGTCTGGGCACAGCCATTTTATTGGTTATGGACAACTCCTGCTGGAGTTCCGGAATGATTTCTTTTTTGTACTTTTCCTGGAGGCGACTCATTTTTTATTCCTCATCAATTCTTTTCCAAACTTATGTCACATTTGGCACAAACCCTAGTCTTGCTTCCGTCCTCGAGTCTCTTTGTCCTCACACGCACACCTAAAGCGCATTCGGAGCAGTAGAGCATCAGGTTAGATACATGGACAGGAGCTTCCTTTTCCATGATCCCACCTTGAATATTTTTGCTCTGATCACGTCGGATGAACTCTTTGGCAAACTTTATCTTCTCGACAATGACAGTACGCTTTTCTGGGTTCACTTTGAGGACTTTGCCTGTTTTTCCCTTGTCTTTCCCTCTAAGGACAATAACCTCATCATTCTTTCGGACTTTCATCTTATTCATCAAAGCACCTCCGGAGCGAGGGAGATGATTTTCATGAATTTTCTCTCACGCAATTCCCGTCCGACCGGGCCAAAAACACGGGTCCCGATGGGCTCTCCTTGGCGGTCGATGACCACAGCGGCATTGTCACCAAATCGGATGTAGGAGCCGTCTTTACGTCGGATCTCCTTTCTTACCCGAACGACAACTGCACGGATAACTTTTCCTTTAGGGATCTTGCTCTCCGGTTCCGCTTCCTTCACTGACGCCGAAATGATATCTCCGATAGTTGCAGTCTTGCCAACTCCGCCGCCGAGGGGAGTTATGCACAAAATCTTTCGTGCTCCTGAATTGTCGGCGACTTTGAGCATAGTCTCTTGTCGTATCATTATTTTTTATCCTCGTTTTCCTTCTCGATTTCAGCGGGAGACAGGCCAACGATCTCTTCCACACGCCATCTCTTCTTCTTGCTGAGGGGTCGTGTCTCGACGATCTTGACCACATCGCCGATCTTGCATTTTTCGTACTCATCATGGACGAGAAACTTCTTGCGTCTTTTGATGATCTTTTTATACAGCGGATGTCTCACTTGGCGTTCGACAAGAACTGTCACGGTCTTTTTCATCTTGTTCCCGGTAACGACACCGACTTTAGTTGTCTTTCTCCCTTGAATTGTGTCCATTCTCTGTTCCATCCCTTTATTTTTTTTCTCTAAGTATGGTTTTAATGCGCGCAAGATCTTTTTTTATATTTTTGAGCTTCATCGCATTCTCGAGCTGTCCCAACGCAAGCTGGAACTTCAGCTTGAAAAGCTGGTCTTTCAGCTCTTCTTCCTTGCTGAGCAACTCGTCTTCTGTCAATTCTCTGAATTCTGTGGCTTTCATCTCAGTTCCCTAATATTTCTGGTAATAAATCTTGTCCTGATAGGCAGCTTGTTCGCAGCCAGCCGCATGGCTTCCTTGGCTAAAGGCTCAGCAACACCTTCCAATTCATATAAGATTTTCCCAGGTTTGACCACATCGACCCAAAACTCCGGGTCGCCCTTACCCTTCCCCATCCGGACTTCCGTTGGCTTCTTGGTGATGGGTTTCCAGGGGAAAACACGGATCCACAATTTCCCTTTTCTCTTGATATGGCGGGAGATGGCGATCCGGCCTGCTTCGACCTGACGGGCAGTGATCCAGCAAGGCTCCATAGCTTGGAGGCCAAATTCACCGAATGACAGGGTTGCCCCACGGATAGGTTTTCCCTTCATGCGGCCTCTTTGCTGTTTTCGGTGTTTTACCTTTTTTGGCATAAGCATGGCTAAATCTCCTCAACCTCCGTAGTCTGCACCGTCATTTTTTCTTTTTCTTTGTCTTGGCAGTACACCCAGACTTTGATGCCGATCTGTCCATACGTCGTAAACGCTTGGGTAAATCCATAATCAATGTCTGCTCTCAAAGTCTGAAGAGGCAGTTGTCCGCGAAGATACCATTCCGACCTCGCGATCTCCACACCCCCTAAGCGGCCAGAACACATCACCTTGATTCCTTTGGCTCCCATCTTCATGGCCATCTCGACGGCACGTCGCATCGCACGCCTGTAGGCGATCCTTTTCTCTAACTGGATGGCAATCCCCATCGCAACCAACAATGCATTGGTTTCCGGCTTGTCGACTTCGCGGATATCGATATAGATATCTTTGGACGCAATGTTCTGGAGAATATTCTTGAGGCTCTCGATCTCCTTGCCTCCACGTCCTATCACAATACCCGGCCGTGCCGTGTGGATGATAATCCTGATCTTGGGACCCACTCTCTCCACATCCACTTCTGATATTCCAGCATGTTTGTAGCGTTCCTTCACGACCTTTTTCATCCGGAGATCCTCGTGGATCAATCGACTGTAGTCCTTGCCTTTGGCAAACCAGCGAGAGCTCCATTGCTTGTTGAAGCCCAATCTAAATCCAAACGGATGTGTTTTCTGACCCACTTTTATCTCCCTTTCCTTTCTTCTAAATAGACATGGACGTGGCTCGTCCTTTTCAGAATTCTTGCGGCTCTTCCCATGGGAACAGCTTGCCATCTTTTCCACTGAGGCCCTTGATTGACGAATATTTCAGATATGTACAGGTTGTCAACGTCCACATCGGGCCCTGATTGCTGCGCATTGGCAATAGCCGAGCGGAGGACCTTTTCGACAATGGCGCTGGCCTTCTTTTTCCTGGAAAAATGGAGGATCGTCAGAGCTTCTCCCACATACCTGTCCCGGACAAGGTCTGTGACGAGCCGGCATTTTTGTGCAGAAATCCTCACATGTTTTGCGATGGCATGACTAGTAATATTTTCTTTTTCCATTTTTACTTCTTCATCCTGATAGTGCGTGCTGTTCTTGAAGTGTGTCCTTTAAAAGTTCTTGTGGGAGAGAACTCTCCCAGTTTATGACCAACCATGTTTTCTGTAATAAACACAGGAATAAACTTTCTTCCGTTATGGACAGCGATAGTCAAGCCCACCATTTCCGGAATGATCGTGGAACTTCGAGACCATGTCTTGATGACCTGTCTCTTTTCCCTTTGAGACCCAGACGCCTCGATCCTCTTCAGTAGCTTTTCCTCGATAAAAGGCCCTTTCTTTAGAGACCTGCCCATAATTATTTACTCCTTCTTCGGACGATAAATTTTAGAGTCCGTTTGTTTCTTCTAGTCTTAAATCCTTTAGTGGGTTGACCCGTGGGCGAGACGGGATGCCGGCCGCCTTTAGATTTCCCCTCCCCGCCTCCGTGGGGGTGATCGATGGGATTCATAGCCGATCCCCGCACATGGGGTCTCCGTCCTTTCCATCTTGTCCGTCCTGCCTTACCTATGGAGACATTCTGATGGTCTGGATTGCTCACTTCCCCCACGGTTGCCCGGCAGTCAAGATGGATCTTCCGGATCTCTGAAGAGGGCATCCGGATCTGCGCATAATCACCCTCTTTAGCAAGGATCTGTGCGCGAGTTCCTGCGGCTTTGGCGATCTGCCCACCCTTGCCCCTCTTCAGCTCCAGGTTGTGAACCACAGTACCCAAGGGGATAAAGCGCAGGGGCATTGCGTTTCCGGGAAGAATATCCACCTGCTTGTCCGCAGATAAGATGATCTGAGCGACTTCCAATTTGTATGGTGTTACGATGTATCGCCTCTCCCCATCCATGTACTTTATCAGGGAGATGAACGCTGAGCGGTTGGGATCGTATTCGATCGTCTCCACCTCACCGGGGATGTCGATCTTATCTCGCTTGAAATCGATGATGCGGTAGCTTCGTTTGTGGCCACCGCCTCGAAAACGCATGGAGATCCGCCCCCGGGAGTCTCTTCCTCCCGATTTCTTAAGAGGCCGGACCAATGGCTTATAGGGTTGGCTCGTGGTCAATTCCTCATAAGTCAAGCCGGTTCTGTGCCTCAAGCTCGATGTTGTTGGTCTGTATGTTTTTACACCCATTTTAGACAGCCTCAAAATATTCGATCATCTTTTCGCCCTTTTTGAGTTTCACATAGGCCTTTTTCCAATCCTTAGTTTTTCCCTCGTTCCGTCCCACTCGTCTCCGCTTTCCCGTCTTCTTGACAGTACGGACATTTTCGACCTTAACCTTGAAGAGTTGTTCAGTAGCCTCCTTGATCTCGATCTTGTTCGCATGGGGAGCGACTTCGAAGCAGATCTCTCTGTTGACCTCTTTCAGCAAAGTGCTCTTTTCCGTGATGACTGGCCGTAAAATGATTGTGTAAGGATCTTTCACTTTAACTTCTCCATCAAAGATTCAAACGCCTTTTGAGAAAAAACAAGGGATCTAAAATTCAGCACATCATACACGTTTAGATTGTTGTGATCAATGGCTTTCACTTTTGGAATATTCCTCAAAGAAAGAAACATATTTTTGTTCTTATGGTTATCCACAACCAGAGCGGAATCCAACTTGAGCCCCTTCAAGAACTTGACTCCCTCTTTCGTCTTTGGCTCTTTAAATTCAATGGCATCAAGAATAACGAGTTGCTTTTCGCTGAGCTTTATGGACAGAGCCGATTTGAGCGCATTCCTCTTCGCTTTTTTGGGCATACTGTATGCATAACTTCTGGGAGAGGGGCCGAAGGTTGTGCCTCCCTTCCTCCATATGGGGGAACGGGTGCTGCCTGCACGCGCCCGGCCTGTGCCCTTTTGTTTCCAAGGTTTCCGTCCTCCACCTCTCACCATCGCGCGGGTTTTGGTAGCGGCAGAGCCGCTTCTCTGATTGGCCCGGTAATTCACGACAGATTCATAGAGAAGGTGCTCCTTTAGAGGAGCATCAAGGACTCCGTCCGGCACACTGATCTCCTTGATCTTGTTTCCAACACTGTCCAGAACTTGAACTTTAGCCATTTTTTACTCTTTCTTTTCCTCGCCAGTAGACTTGGCTTGGAAATTCGTCTTTTTTATCATTAAATAGCCTCCCTTAGCGCCAGGGACTGCGCCCCTGACCACAAGGAGGTTGTGTTCTTTATCGGTATCGATGATCAATAGATTCTTCACAGTCACGCGCTCGTCTCCCATTTGACCGGGGAGCTTCTTTCCCTTCATGACATGCGATGGGTCTGCGGAACATCCGATCGAGCCTGGAGCTCTGTGGAACATGGACCCATGAGATGCCTTTCCTCCGTGATGGCCCCAGCGTTTGACAACACCCGCAAATCCCTTTCCTTTGCTCGTCCCCACCACATCGACTTTTTCACCGACTTGGAAGATATCCACAAAGAACTGGTGCCCCTCTTTCACCTCATCTTTTGTTTCGCACTGAAATTCACGGAGGACTTTGGTCGGGGGGACACCGGCTTTTTGAAAATGTCCTTCCTGCGACTTGTTCGGTTTCCTTTTAGGTTTTTCCTCGACAAAACCCAACTGAAGCGCCGAATACCCATCCTTCTCCTCAGTTCTTGCCTGAATCACGGCACAGGGTCCAACCTGAATAATCGTGACAGGAATGGCATTTCCCTGTTCGTCAAACTGCTGGGTCATGCCTATCTTTTTTCCGATCAAACCTTCTACCATCGTTACTCTCCTGTGCCTCCAAAGGCCTGGATCTCCACATCAATCCCAGCGGGGAGGTCGAGCTTCTGCAGTTCTTCGATCGTCTCGTTGTTGTACTCGCCGATATCTATGAGCCTTTTGTGGATCCTCATCTCAAAATGCTCTCGAGATTTCTTGTCCACATGCGGAGAACGAAGAACACAAAATCGATGTATGCGTGTGGGTAATGGAATAGGACCAGCCACTTTGGCTCCAGTTCTTTTGGCTTTGATAACGATCTCTTTAACAGATTGGTCCAATAACCGGTGGTCAAATGACTGTAATCTGATTCTTATTTTTTCCATTTTTGCGTTCCTCGCTGTCCTCTCAGAATTGTTATCTTACTTTTCCAGCTTTTTCCTTGACTATCTTTGCTCTTGTTATCTCTTTCAGCCTATTTCGTTTTTTTTTATTTTTTTATTTCGTCTTTTATCGGTCCGCGTGGGGGGAACGGACCCTGCATCGTTATTCTGTTAATCTAACACCTCTGTGACCGTTCCAGCTCCGACTGTCCGCGATCCCTCTCGTATTGCAAACTTCAATCCCTTCTCCATCGCCACTGTCGTTATCAGCTCAATCTCCAAATTCACGTTGTCCCCAGGCATCACCATCTCCACTCCACCAGGCAACTTCACCGTCCCAGTCACATCCGTCGTCCGAAAATAAAACTGCGGCCTGTACCCCGCAAAAAACGGCGTGTGCCGGCCTCCCTCTTCCTTCTTCAACGCATATATCTCCGCCTTGCACTTCGTGTGCGGCATTATCGACCCGGGCTTCGCCAACACCATCCCACGCTCTACCTCATCCTTATCCGTCCCTCTCAACAATATCCCTACATTGTCTCCAGCCCGCCCCTCATCCAGTATCTTCCGAAACATCTCCACCCCTGTCACCACTCGCTTCCGCGTCTCTCCAAAACCCACAATCTCTACATCCTCACTCACCTTGACAATCCCACGATCAATTCGCCCAGTCACAACCGTACCACGTCCACTTATCGAAAAGATGTCCTCTATCGGCATCAAAAAAGGCAAGTCCACCAACCGCGTCGGCTCAGGAATATGCGCATCCACCGCTTCCATTAACTCCAATATCGACTTGTTCACCTCAGCTTCAGGATCACCATCCGACTCCAACGACTTCAACGCACTCCCTCTTATCACAGGTATGTCATCACCAGGAAACTCATACTTCGTCAATAACTCCCTCACCTCTAACTCCACCAAATCCAATATCTCTGGATCATCCACCAAATCCGTCTTGTTCATGTACACCACTATCGCAGGCACATTCACCTGACGCGCCAACAATATGTGCTCCCGAGTCTGCGGCATCGGACCATCATCAGCCGCCACCACCAGTATCGCCCCATCCATCTGCGCCGCACCAGTTATCATGTTCTTTATGTAATCCGCATGACCAGGACAATCTATGTGCGCATAATGACGATTGGCCGTCTCATACTCTATGTGCGCTATCTGAATCGTTAACCCACGCTCCCTCTCCTCAGGCGCATTGTCAATCTGATCGTAATCTATAAACGATACCTTGTCCGATATCTTGTTCAATACCTTCGTTATCGCCGCCGTCAACGTCGTCTTCCCATGATCCACATGCCCTATCGTCCCTATGTTTAAATGCGGCTTCGTCCTCTCAAATTTTGCCTTCGCCATTCTCCTTACCTCCTAATTCTTTTATCGTTAAACATAAACTGGCAAACGTAAAAAAACAGGTTCATTCTGCGAATTCTCGCTTTGCCTTCTTCAGCCTTACTTTCATGTTCAGATCTCTCACGTTTCCAGTTTTACGATCAGTGAAGCGGCACTCGACCCTCAATCCTTGCGATGATCCCTTCGCTCACCTTCGGAGGGACGGAATCATACATCATAAATTCCATAGAGAATACACCTCGACCCTGGGACAAGGTCCTCAAGATCGTTGCGTACCCGAACATTTCAGCTAGTGGGACATGTGCTCTCACTTGACGTGATCCTCCACTCATCCCCATCTCCTCGATCTTACCCCTCCTTGCATTGATATCACTGACGATATCTCCGAGGTATTCATCAGGACAAAGGACAACGAGACTCATGACAGGCTCGAAAAGTACCGGTCTGGCTTTCGCAGCCGCTTCTTTAAAAGCCAACGAACCCGCTATTTTGAAGGCTATGGGTGTGGAAGTATCCTCATCATAGGATCCGTCTGTAAGAGTGGCTTTCACATCCGTTACCGGGAAACCCGCCAGGATTCCCGCTTCCATCGCCTCCCTTACACCATCTTCGATGGAGTCAATGTACTCATCTGGGATCACGCCCTTTTTTATTCCGTCCACAAAGTCGAATCGTTGTCCTCTCTCCAAGGGTTCGATATATAAGACACAATGACCGTACTGTGTTTTGCCCCCAATCTGCCGGGTATACTTACCTTCGCCCTGTGCGGGCACTGTGATACTCTCTTTGTAGGCCACTTGTGGTCTTCCTAGATTGGCTTTCACACCGAATTCCCTCGCCATCCGGTCCATGAGTACTTCAAGATGAAGCTCTCCCATCCCATGGACCAGAGTTTGACCAGTCATGGGATCGGGCAGTACTTTAAACGTTGGGTCCTCTTTTGTTAATTTTTCGAGGGCGTCAGACAACTTCACGTGTTCACTCCGTGATTTAGGTTCGATATGAGCAGAGATCACAGGCTCAGGGAACTTTATAGTTTCTAGCACTATGGATCTATTCCTCGCACAGAGTGTATCGCCTGTTGAAAGGCTTTTCATAGACCCAAGAGCAGCAATGTCACCCGCATAAAATTCCTCGATATCTTTTCTCTTGTTCGAGTGCATTTCCAGTATGCGCGTGATACGTTCTTCCTCATTTTTAGTCGAGTTGTACACAGAAGAGCCCACATGAGCCTTCCCTGAATATACGCGGACGAATGAAAGAGTGCCGACATAAGGATCATTCATGATTTTGAAGACGAGTGCCGAAAACGGCTCCGAATCCGAAGCTTTCCGCGTTTCTTCTTTACCCGTTCGTGGATGATGTCCAACGATCGGAGGAACATCGACAGGAGACGGCAAGTAGTCCACAACAGCTTCGAGCAGGGGATGGACACCTTTATTTTTGAATGAAGCGCCAAAAAGAACGGGCACGAATTTCAACCCGATCGTACCTTTCCTGACAGCTCTCCGAATCTCCTCTGGAGAAATTTCCGCTTCATCCAGGTATCGTTCCATCAGCGCATCATCGATCTCGGCTAGTTTTTCCAACATCTCACCGCGTTTTCTCTCAGCCTCTTCTTTGTTCTCTTCAGAAACCTCTCTGACTTCATACGTCGACCCGAGGATATCTTTTCCCCAATCGAGTTCTTTCATCTCTATGAGATCTATCACGCCCCTGAAATTCTCTTCTTTCCCCAGGGGCATCTGGATAACCAGAGGGTTGGCCGATAATCTTTCTTTCATCTCTTTAAAAGCTTTTTCCGGATTCACACCGATTCGATCCATCTTATTCATATACACAATTCGGGGGACATTGTATCTGTCAGCCTGTCTCCAAACGGTCTCAGACTGAGCCTCAACGCCTCCCACGCTGCAGAAGATGACGATGGCACCATCGAGGACTCTGAGAGAGCGCTCAACCTCGACTGTAAAATCCACATGACCGGGGGTATCAATGATATTGATTCGGCAATTATTCCAGCTGCAAGTGGTTGCAGCTGAAGTGATGGTTATTCCCCGCTCCTGCTCCTGTGCCATCCAATCCATGACAGCAGTGCCTTCATCCACTTCTCCTATCTTGTGAGTGATACCAGAGTAGAACAGGATGCGCTCTGTAGTGGTAGTCTTCCCCGCATCGATATGCGCCATGATACCGATGTTTCTGACCTGTTCGATAGGTATTCCTCGTTCCAACTCTGTACTCCATTTTGGTCTTTGAAAAAATCCTTAATCAGGGAATCTACCATTTATAGTGGGCAAAAGCTCTGTTTGCGTCTGCCATCTTATGTGTATCTTCTCTCTTTTTTATCGCACCGCCACGATTATTGGCGGCATCCATGATCTCAGCCGATAGCTTTTCGATCATACTCTTTCCCGGTCTTTCCGCCGCGAAGCGAAGAATCCACCGAACCGCAAGAGAGTTGGCACGGCTGACAGTAACTTCGATCGGGACCTGATAGGTGGCTCCTCCAACTCTCCGTGATTTTGTCTCCAGGGAGGGCCGTACGTTGTCCACGGCCTTTTCGAACATTTTCAGGGGATCTTCCTTCGCTTTCTGCTTGACCTGTTCCATCGTACTATACACGATTCTTTCAGCCACGCTCTTTTTCCCTTTCTTCATCACGGAACTGATGAATTTTGAGATAAGCGTGCTGTTATAGAAGTGATCGGGCTTCAACTTCCTCTTCTTGATTGTTCCTCTTCTGGGCATGTGTGGCTCCTCTAGCTTGCGCTCCGTCTCTCCTTGGGCCTTTTGCTCCCGTATTTGGACCGGCCTTGCATCCTCTCCTGTACTCCTTCACAATCCAAGGAACCTCGAATAACATGATAACGGACTCCAGGCAAATCTTTGACCCTGCCACCTCTTATCAGAACAATCGAGTGTTCTTGGAGGTTGTGGCCGACTCCAGGAATATATCCCGTAACCTCTATGTTATTCGTCAGCCTGACTCTGGCAACTTTCCGCATCGCCGAATTCGGCTTTTTCGGTGTTGTCGTGAAAACACGGGTACACACCCCCCTCTTCTGGGGGCAACTTTCTAAGGCCGGAGATTTCCCTTTATATTTCTTGGGCACTCGGCCTTTTCTCACCAATTGATTGACAGTCGGCAATTCACTAACTCCTCTTCAACGTGAAAGTGTTTGGCATCCGTCTCACTCAGGTGAAATACCGCGAGACGAATGTCAGGATAATAGCAAAAATTACCCTTCTATGTCAAGGAAATTAAAACATTTAGCTCAGTTCGAAGTCGCCTAGCTGAATATCGATTTCCTCTCCGATTTTTTCCTCTCGATCCTCCTTGATCTCAATGTCACGGTAGAATTTGTAGCCCGTGCCAGCTGGGATCAATCGTCCCATGATGATATTCTCTTTCAGCCGACGGAGGTAGTCGACTTTTCCGTATAAGCTGGCCTCAGTTAGGACACGCGTTGTCTCCTGGAACGACGCTGCAGCGATAAAACTGTCGGTACTCAGAGCACTTTTGGTGATCCCTAAGAGAAGGGGTCTGGCATTGGCAGGCTTTCCGCCTTCTTTCAGTGCTTTTTCGTTTTCTTCCTGGAAGACAAACTTGTCTACCTGCTCATCCACCAAAAATTCTGTATCACCCACCTCTTCGACTTTAAGCCAGCGCAGCATCTGGCGGATTATGACCTCGATATGTTTATCGTTTATGGAGACTCCCTGAAGACGGTAGACTTCCTGAATCTCGCGTAAAAGATACTCTGCCAGTTCTTTCTCTCCCAGAACCTTTAGTATGTCGTGAGGATTCACAGGACCATCCATAAGAGGGGTCCCCGCTCGAACTCTTTCTGCCTCACCGACGCTCAAATGTGCTCCCTTGGGAATGAAATATTCCTTCTCTCCTCCTCTTTCATTGTGGACCGTGAGCTTCCGGTTGCCTCTGACCAAACCTCCATACTTCACGACACCATCGATCTCAGAGATCACAGCGGCAGCCTTGGGACGGCGGGCCTCAAACAGCTCTTCCGCTCTTGGCAATCCACCCGTGATGTCTTTGGTCCGTGCAGCCTCTCTGGGAATCTTCGCAAGCACAGTTCCTGCATAGACCTTATCATTATCCTTGACCTCGAGGTTTGCTCCGGAGGGCAAGAAATATTTCCGGAAGACCTTTTTATTCTTATCCGTAATGAGGATCTGAGGCTGCATTTTCTCATCTTTAGGGTCTATGATGACAGGAGTTATCATACCCGTCCATTCATCCTGGACTTCTTCCATGGTGGCCCCTAGGACAACATCATGGAATTTGACAATCCCCGATTCTTCACTAATGATAAATGTATTAAAAGGATCCCATTCTGCAAATTCCTGATGTGATTTGACTTCTTCCATGTCACTGACAAGAACGTTTGCTCCATAGGGAACCTGATAATGCTCAATCTCACGCTGCCTGTGGTCGAGTATGGCAATACTGGCGTTCCTGTTCACAACGATGATGGAGCCTTCTCTATTTACAACAGACTTGAGATTATCGCTGAACTTGACTATTCCATCATTCTTTGCTTCCAGCTTGGATCTTTCGGCACCGCCCATGGCGATCCCTCCCACGTGGAAGGTCCTCATGGTCAATTGTGTTCCCGGCTCTCCGATGGATTGGGCCGCGGTGATCCCGACAGCCTCCCCAAGCTCAACGAGAGCGCCGGTTGCCATATCGCGTCCGTAGCAGAGTTGACAGACTCCTCTCTGAGCTACACACGTCAGGACCGAACGGAGCTTGATCCGTTCGATACCCAGATGCTCCAACATCTGAGCGACATCTTCGGTGATCTCTTCGTTGACATCTATGATCACATCATTCGTATCCGGATGAACCATTTTTTCCAGTGACATACGACCCACTACCCTATCAACAAAAGACTCGATAAGCTCACCGTTTTCAACGATAGCTGTGATGTTCACGCCCTTCAGAGTGCCACAATCATGCTCATCGACGATCACCTCTTGGGCCGCATCGATGAGTTTACGTGTAAGATAACCGGAATTCGCAGTTTTAAGTGCTGTATCGGCCAAGCCTTTTCGCGCACCATGTGTAGAGATAAAGTACTGCTGAACGTTCAAACCTTCACGCAAATTCGAGATGATGGGCATCTCGATGATCTCACCAGAAGGTTTGCTCATGAGACCTCGCATACCGGCCAACTGCCGGATCTGCTGCTTATTCCCTCGAGATCCAGAATCTGCCATTACGAACAATGGATTCAGATTATCACTCTCAAAGCTTACCTCGCGCATCTGTTCGATCATCGCGCTGGACACTTTATCTGTGACTCCACCCCAAATTTCGACGACACGATTAAATCGTTCTCTGGACGAGATCACTCCTTCCTGATACAGATTTTCGATCTTCTGGACTTCCTTCTGTGCTCTCTCCACCAATCCTTTTTTCTCTCTGGGAATGATAAAATCATCGATCCCCAAGGAGAAACCGGCCTGTGTCGCATAGTTGAATCCTAATTCTTTCATATCGTCCAAGACCCTGATCGTGGACTCGTGTCCCACCTTGAGGTAGGAGTAGTAGACAAGACTCTCCATGCCCTTCTTTTTCATCTTGCCGTTGATAAAGGGAATGCCCTCGGGAAGGATGTTGTTAAAGATGATCCGTCCCGGAGTCGTTTCGATGACTTTGTTAGCGATGTCTGAAACCGGGCATGTCAAGACGGCCTGGTCATCATAGTAAGTGGACAGGTTCATAAGGGGACCTTTGAACTTGACCTTGATGCCTGCATGGAGTCCAACTTCTCTATTCTCGAGAGCCAAAAGAACCTCTTCCGAAGAAGAGAATGCTCGCCCTTCACCTTTCTGCCGCGGTCTCTCTAAAGTCAAATAATAACACCCCAAAACCATATCCTGGCTGGGAATAGCGAGGGGTCGGCCATGTGCGGGGGAGAGGATATTTTCTGTGGAGAGCATCAGTGTCCTGGCTTCCACCTGGGCTTCAACAGAGAGCGGAATGTGCACCGCCATCTGGTCGCCATCAAAATCTGCATTGAAGGCTGCACAGACCAACGGATGGATCTGAATGGCCTTCCCTTCGACAAGGATCGGTTCAAAAGCCTGGATCCCGAGCCTGTGAAGAGTGGGGGCACGGTTGAGGAGAATGGGATGTTCTTTGACCACTTCCTCGAGATAATCCCAAACTTCGGGTTTTTCCTGTTCATGCCACTCTCTGGCGATCTTAACGCTGGGCACAAGGCCCTCTTTTTCAAGTTTATGGAAAATGAATGGTTTGAACAATTCCAGGGCCATTTTCTTCGGCAATCCACACTGATTCAGTTTGAGTTCTGGACCCACAACGATCACAGAACGCCCCGAATAATCGACCCGTTTTCCGAGCAGATTCTGCCGGAACCGCCCCTGCTTTCCACGAAGAGCCTCACTCAAAGACTTGAGGGGTCGTCTGTTCGCCCCCAGGTGAATGCGACCGCGTTTCCCGTTATCGAAGAGAGCATCAACAGCCTCCTGCAACATTCTTTTTTCATTCCTGATGATGAGCTCTGGCGCCTTGAGTTCGATAAGTTTCTTCAACCGGTTATTCCTGTTGATAACTCTCCTGTACAGGTCGTTCAGGTCCGAAGTCGCAAAACGCCCTCCATCCAGCCGGACAAGTGGCCTGAGATCTGGGGGAATGACAGGAATCACATCCAGAATCATCCACCCGGGTCGATTACCAGAGGTTTTGAGAGCTTTGAACACCCGTAGGCGTTTGGCATGGCGGAGTTTCCGCTGTTGGGACGTCTCCGTCTTCATCAGTTTCCGAAGTTCCTCGCTCTCCTTGTTGATGTCTACCCGTTCAAGGATCTTTTTAATGGCTTCAGCTCCGATGGACACTTCCATTTCATCACCGAACTTTTCCTGAGCCTCTTTATATTCCTCCTCGGTCAACAGCTGTTTCACACGATAGGGAGTATCGCCGGGATCGATCACGATGTAGGATTCAAAATAGAGGACTTTTTCCAGATCTTTGATGGAAAGATCCACCACGAGGCCAATGCGGCTTGGTGTCCCCTTAAAAAACCATATGTGAGCCACGGGAGATGCCAGTTGAATGTGCCCCATGCGCTCGCGTCTCACCTTCGATCGCGTGACTTCAACCCCACATCGTTCACAAATGATCCCCCTGTACTTCATCCGTTTATACTTGCCGCAGAGACATTCATAGTCATTGATGGGCCCGAAGATCTTAGCACAAAAAAGGCCATCTTTTTCGGGTTTGAACGTTCTGTAATTGATGGTTTCAGGCTTGATGACCTCGCCCCACGACCAGCTCTTGATCTTTTCGGATGAGGCGATAGAGATCCTTACCTGATCGAATTCGATCTTGGGTTTTCCTCCCATGGCATGCCTGGTATCCATCATTTATCTCCTTTAAGGATTTGGGGAACATCAATTCCCCAGGGCAATATTTCTTCCTTATCCGCTTTTTCCAGCTCCACATTTAAGCACAGACTCTGGAGCTCTCTGATCAGGACATTGACTGATTCAGGCAGTCCGGGAGTAAAATCCAAGTCGCCCTTGACGATCGATTCATAAATTTTTGCTCTGCCTTCCACATCATCGGATTTCGCGGTCATCAACTCCTGAAGTGTGTATGCGGCACCGTAGGCTTCCAGAGCCCAGACTTCCATCTCACCAAAACGCTGTCCGCCGAATTGAGCCTTCCCGCCCAGTGGTTGCTGCGTTATGAGTGAATAAGGTCCTGTAGACCGCGCATGGATCTTATCATCAACTAGATGGTAAAGCTTCATGATGTACATGTAGCCCACAGTCACTTCATGGTCAAAGATTTCCCCTGTGATACCATCATAAAGGGGCACTTTTCCCGATAAAGGAAGTCCAGCCTTTTTTAGGAGTTCTTTGATCTCACCCTCTCCGATACCATCGAATACAGGCGTTGCGATCCACAGGCCGAGTTCCTTTGCAGCCCAACCCAAATGGGTCTCCAGGATCTGTCCCACATTCATCCTTGAGGGGACGCCCAGAGGGTTCAAGACGACCTCGACAGGATTCCCGTCCGGCATCCGAGGCATGTCCTCTTCGGGAACGATCTTGGCTATGATTCCCTTGTTGCCATGACGTCCCGAGACCTTGTCGCCCACCGAAAGTTTCCGCTTCATCGCGACATAGACCTTAATAACCTGGATAACACCGGGCGAAAGCTCATCACCTTTCTTCAAGGCATCGGTCTTTTCCTTATGAATAGCTTTGAGAGCTTCGATCTGCCGTTTTACCTTCTTTTCGATATCCGCTATCTTTTCATCTCTCTCTGTATTTTTCTTAAGCTTTAGCTTGAGTTTGGAAATGTCACCGGATTGTAAGGAATTCAGTACTTCATCTGTAAGTTTTTTACCTTTCTTTAACTCGACATCCCCAAGCTTTATCTCCTTCTCTACGGTCTCTCCCTTGAGAACGCTCCTTATCTTTCGTTCCTTCTCCCCTTCAAGGATAATAATCTCATCGTCCACGTTTCTCTTCATCTTGGAGATCTCATCTTTTTCGATGGCCTTGGCACGAGGCCCTTTTTCTATTCCTCTGCGGGAAAACACCCGGACATCGATCACAGTCCCCTCGATCCCTGGAGAACAGTACAGAGATGCATCCTTCACATCCAGGGCTTTCTCCCCAAAGATCGCTTTTAATAGCTTTTCCTCAGGGGACAACTGCGTTTCACCCTTGGGAGCCACTTTGCCGACCAGGATATCTCCGGATTTCACTTGAGCGCCGATCCGGACGATCCCATTCTCATCGAGATTTCGCAGCAAGTTTTCCGGTACATTGGGAATATCTCTCGTGATCTCCTCAGGGCCGAGTTTTGTATCTCGCGCTTCAATCGACTCCTCGACGATATGAAGAGATGTGAATATGTCATCTTTGATCAATTTTTCGCTGACGATGATGGCATCCTCAAAATTATATCCCCTCCACGGCATAAAGGCACAGAGCACATTCCTTCCTAGAGCCAACTCCCCTGCATCTGTACACGAACTGTCCGCCAAGATCTGTCCTTGGTCCACTTTGTCGCCTTTTCGTATGATGGGCCGATGTGTCAAACACGTGTTCTGATTTGTCCGCAGGAACTTTGTCAGCACGTAGAGATCGGTCCCCACATCGTATCCTTTGGAATCATCCTTCTCATCCACGCGGACAAGGATCCTTTCTGCATCGACGAATTCAACGACTCCTGCCCTTCGACATATCACGACATCTCCAGATCCTTTGGCCACCATATGCTCGATACCCGTCCCGACCAAAGGGGCCTCAGGCTTGAGCAGGGGTACGGCCTGTCTCTGCATGTTTGAACCCATCAAAGCACGATTGGCATCATCGTGTTCCAAGAAAGGAATAAGCGAGGTGGAAAGAGAAACCAGTTGCTTGGGAGACACATCGATGTAATCGATCTGATCCTTAGGGAGCAGTTTAAAATCGCCCAACTGCCTCGCACTGATGAGGTCCTTCGTAAAATTGCCTTTCTCATCGACAGGCGCGTTCGCCTGTGCGATGTTGTATTTTTCTTCTTCCCAGGCTGTGAGATAGAAGCAGTATGGTTCAACCATAGGAAAATGTTTGGCATTTTTCTTCTCGATCTTTTTGATCTCTTTTTCCAGATCATCCTTTTCCACGACGTCGCCAACTTTAAATACGCTGCCCCCCGGATGAAGGATCTTCACATAATCGATCAACCGACCATCCCTGACCTTCCGGTAGGGAGTCTCTATAAAACCGAACTCATTGACACGAGCAAAGCTGCTCAAGGATGAGATCAATCCGATGTTTGGGCCTTCAGGAGTTTCTATAGGACAGATGCGGCCGTAATGAGAAGACTGAATATCCCTAACCTCAAAACCGGCTCGTTCTCGACTCAATCCACCAGGACCCAGTGCACTCAGCCTCCTTTTGTGCGTGACTTCAGCCAGGCTGTTGATCTGGTCCATGAACTGAGAGAGCTGAGAGCTCCCAAAGAACTCTTTCAACGCGGCGATTACAGGCTTGGAGTTGATGAGATCTTGAGGCATAGCTGATGGCAGGTCTGCAGTAACGGTCATCTTCTCCTTAATGGTTCTCTCCATACGGGTCAAACCGATCCGGAATGCATTCTCCACAAGCTCTCCCACAGAACGAACGCGGCGATTACCCAGATGGTCGATATCATCCACATCCCCTTCACCGGCACGAAGACGCAACAGATATTTGATGACTTCGACAAAATCCATGGGCGTCAGGGTCCGTTCATCAAGAGGAGTGTCTAGCTCAAGCTTGATATTCATCTTGAGGCGTCCGATCCGAGAAAAATTATACTTCTGGGGATTGAAGAAAAGGTTGTGAAAAAGGTTGTGTGCACTCTCCATTGTATGGGGTTCGCCAGGCCTCAATTTTTTGTAGATCTCTCCCAATGCCTTGTTTGTATCCTTGTTGACATCCTTGCGGAGGGTGTTGGAAATGATCTCCCCGATAGTCTCCTTTTCCGGGAAGAATATCTCGAAGGGCTCCTTCATCTCGATGAGCTTTTCCATTTGTTCTGCACCGATCGTTTCAATGGGCATGACCACATCCTTGATATCAGATGAAGAAAGAGCGCCATCAAATTCTTTTGGGGCAAGAACAACCTGCTTGACCTTGAGTTCTTTCAGCTTGAGATAGAGCTCCTTGGTTAGTTTTTTCTTGGCAAGGACCACTTTCGTCTTGGTTTTGGGGTTGATGACATCCTCATCTACAACTTTCCCGATCAAGTTTTCGTTCAATTCCCACATGAGTTTCCCTTTACTGGGGGAAATCTTGTACACATCGTAGAAGAGATGCAAGATCTCCTCATCCGACCCGAATCCGAGTGCTCTCAGAAAGACGCTGGCCAGAAATTTCTTCTTTCTGTCCAATCGAACAAAAAGAATATTTTTAGCGTCGTACTCGAACTCGACCCAAGCCCCTCTATAAGGGATAATTTTCCCGATAAAAAATCCCTTGCTCTCTCCCGGCCTGAAGAACACTCCGGGCGATCTCTGCAACTGGGAGACCACAACACGCTCGATACCGTTGAAAATAAAAGTACCCTTATCCGTCATCAAAGGGAAGTCGCCAAAGTAGACTTCCTGCTCCTTGATGTGCTTCAACCGCTTTACTTTTGTTGCAGGGTCTTTCTCCCAGGAGATCAATCTGACTTTGATCCGCAGAGGGATGGAGTATGTGTACCCTTTCTGGAGACACTCGATCGGGCTGTACTTCATCTTTAGCTCGACTCTATCACCACAGTGATCACACAGGGGGATCTCGATCTTTTTTATCTCCCCGCAGTAAGGACAGATCTCTCTATCTGTAAGCTCGACGTCTGGATACAAAAGTGTCCCACATCCATTGCACCGGCGCCTGGAGTTCTCCACTCCTTTCAGCCGGCCGCATTTGCACTCCCAGTTCCCGATGGAATAGCTGATAAAGTCCAGCTGTGTCGTTTCTTTAAAATCAGAAACTGGGAAGATATCCTTGAATGCCGCCTGGAGTCCGGTTTCCTTCCTCTCATCGGGCAACAGATCCATTTGAAGGAACTCGGCATAGGACAATTTCTGGATATCCAGCATGTCGGGCATGGGAAACGTCCCCTTGATTTTAGAGAAATTGACTCTTTCACGATAATTATTCATTGATTCATTTAGCATAATCGCTCTCTCAGAAGGATTTAATTTTGTAAAGCAAAACACTCAGAGAAAATTGCATTTTTGACTACTGTATCTCGATGATAGCCCCTACTTCTTCGAATTTTTTCTTGATCTCTTCTGCTTCGTTTTTTGAAACACCTTCCTTGACGGATTTGGGTGCACTGTCTACCAGATCTTTGGCTTCTTTCAATCCGAGGCTCGTCACCTCTCTCACTGTTTTGATGACGTTGATCTTCTTGTCACCGATCTCTTTCAAAACCACATTGAATTCGGTCTTTTCTTCCTCAGCTTGTGCTTCAGCTTGAGGCGCTGAAGCTCCAGGAAAGGCCATAGGCATTGCGGCAGCAGCACTGACACCATATCTCTCTTCAAACTCTTTGATATAATCGGCAAGCTCTAAGACTGTCAGATTATCCAGATGTTCGAAGAATTGATCCTTAGTCAACTTCGCTGATCCCTCTTTTTTGCCCTTAGTGGTTTCCTTAGCTTCATTTGTTTGTGCTTTGGCCATTTTAACCTCCAACCCTATTTTTTTGATTTTAGTTGACTCAACATGTTGCCCAAACTACTGAAGGGGGCTTGCCAAGTCTTTAATAATTGTGTTAATGGATACGCCATTAAAAATCCGAGTCTTGCCAATAAGTCCTCTCGAGAAGACAGATTAGCGACTGTATGAAAATCTTCACTAGGAAGATATCTCCCTTCCACGATGCCCGCCTTGACCTTCAAGAGTTTGTGCTTGATTGAAAAATCCTTGATCAAACGGGCCAACCCGACAGGATCCTCCGGAGCAAAAGCGAGAGCGGTCGGTCCGGTAAATTGCTCCTTTAATTCCTCAGGAAAATCCTCTTTCAAGGCTCTTAGCGCTAGTCGATTCTTGACGACCTTGAACACATAGGAATTCTTTCGTAATTCTCTCCGTAACTCGATGGCTTTGGAGACAGACATGTTCACAAAATCCACAAGATAGAACGACTCATAGTTGTTAAAATCCTTGTTAAGCTCCTTAATAAATTCTTCTTTCTTTTGCCGGATAACACTCACTTTCTCTTCTCCTATTTCTCAACGACACTTTCTGCCATCTTCAGAGAGGGCCCCATTGTCGAAGAAATGTAAATATTCTTGATGTATTTTCCTTTGGCAGCAGGGGGTTTCGCTTGAATGATGGCCTGCAGGAACGATTTGATATTATCGATCAACTTCTCATCCGCGAATGACAGTTTTCCGACCGCGGAGTGAACGACAGCTGTTTTATCGACGCGGAATTCCACACGCCCTGCTTTAATCTCACCAACAGCTCGTCCAACCTCGAAAGTCACAGTCCCGGATTTGGGATTCGGCATGAGCCCTTTGGGTCCGAGGATGCGACCCAGTTTGCCCACACTACGCATCATATCAGGCGTAGTGATGAGCGCATCAAAATCCGCCCATCCTTTGGCAATCTTTTCGATCATCTCCTCACCGCCAACAAAATCAGCGCCCGCCTTCTCAGCATCCATGATCTTCTCACCCGAGGCGATTACACACACCTTTTTCGTTTTGCCTGTCCCATGCGGAAGGATTACGGTTCCCCTCACCATCTGGTCCGAGTGTTTGGGATCAACACCCAGCCGGAGGGCGATATCCACGGATTCATCAAAATTGACATAGCTGAGCTTCTTCATAAGGGCAATACCTTCTTCTAAAGTGTACTCTTCCTTTTCCCTCAAACCTATCGCGTTTGTGTATTTTTTTCCTTTTTTAGTCACCGACAATCTCCAATCCCATGTTTTTCGCAGTGCCCTCGATGATCTTTTTTGCAGACTCAAGGTCATTCGCGTTCAAATCCGATATCTTCATTTTTGCGATATCTTCCAACTGTTTCTGAGTGACTTTCCCCACTTTCTCCTGATTCGGGGTGCCGGACCCTTTAGCGATCCCGCATGCCTTTTTTAGCAGATATGAAGCTGGCGGCGATTTGAGGATAAACGTGAAACTTCTGTCCTTATAGACAGAAATGATCACTGGAATGATCGTTCCGGCTTCTATCTTGCTCGTCTTTTCATTAAACTGTCGCACAAAATCCATGATGGCCACATTATGCTGACCGAGGGCAGGTCCAACAGGGGGTGCGGGGCTAGCTTGACCCGCCTCGATTTGAAGTTTTATCATCGCTACCGCTTCTTTGGCCATTTTGCCTCCTAAATTTTCTCCACTTGTAAGAATTCCAGTTCCACAGGAGTCGACCGACCGAAGATCGTAACAAGTACTTTGAGAGTGTTTCTTTCGTTATTCACGTCTTCGACTATGCCGCTAAAATTATAGAAAGGACCGTCGATAATGCGTACGGCCTCTCCTTTCTCAAAAGAGTGTTTCGGTTTGGGCTTTTCAGAAGTGGTCTCCATGTGCTCTACGATCTGCGACACTTCATCCTTGCTCAGCGGTGAAGGCCGTTTCCCTGAACCCACAAATCCGGTGACTTTGGGTGTCTCACGGATTACCAACCAGTTCTCGTCACTCATCTCCATCTCGATCAGAATATAACCGGGGTAGGACCTTTTCGTGGAGACGACCTTTTTTCCTCCCTTGATCTCAACAACACCTTCTGTAGGGATGATGATCTTCCCTATCTGTTCTTCTATACTCAGCTCAATAGCCCTTTGCCGGATAGACTCCGCGACAAACTTTTCAAAACCTGAATACGTATGTACAACATACCAATTTTTTGCCATTATTAAACTCATCTCATTAAAATATTGATTGTATCCTAGAAATCACCCAGGAGAAGATCAAGTCCATAAAGTAAAGGTAAAAGCCGAAGAACAAAGTTGAAATAATAACCACAATGGTTGTGCTGTAGACCTCATTTCTCGAAGGCCACGTCACCTTTTTCATTTCCGCTCTGACTTCCCTAAGAAAAGGAATGATACGCTTATACCATCTTGCTTTTCGACTCATTCTGTTTCCTCGTAAACACTCATGTTTTATAGGGTTTCTCGTTGACCTCCCCTGTGGGATGTAATTTCAATACGAGATATCAAACTCCAATATCATCTGGCAGGTGAGGCAGGACTCGAACCCGCAGCCTTCGGTTTTGGAGACCGATGCTCTAACCCGTTGAGCTACTCACCTACCCTTCTATCTTTCCTCCTCGTTTGTCCTGTATCGCTTGTTCTGTGTCACGCATCTCTAGTTTGAACCCAGGCTATCAACGACTAAAAGCAGAGGACCACGCACAGGACTATTTTACCTCCTTATGCAGAGTGTGCTTCCTGTCGAACTTGCAGTATTTTTTCAGCTGTATCTTCTCTGTCTGCTGCTTTTTGTTCCGTGTGGTTGTGTAGTTACGTCTTTTGCACACCGCACATTGTAGAGTCACTATTTCTCTCATCGTTGTTCTCGTTTATTCGTTTTTTTTTATTTTTTTATTTCGTCTTTTATCGGTCCGCGTGGGGGGAACGGACCCTGCATCGTTATTCTGTTAATCTAACACCTCTGTGACCGTTCCAGCTCCGACTGTCCGCGATCCCTCT
>Ga0307378_10000561_pt1 | contig 64688 bp, 57 predicted proteins | sample UN1MG_FD_202238 | JGI IMG/M metagenome (GOLD analysis project Ga0307378, IMG submission 202238) | Soil microbial communities from Risofladan, Vaasa, Finland - UN-1 | ecosystem: Environmental > Terrestrial > Soil > Coastal area > Acid sulfate soil | place: Finland: Risofladan, Vaasa | collected... | reverse complement strand
ATCTTTGTTTTATCAATAATCCCGCCTCAAGATCACCCATCCCCAGGCTTTGACTCCGGCCAAAGCCAAACTAGAAGTTTCTTGCCTTTTCTCTGGCGGGACTATGGATAAAACTCTATTTAGATATCTGAAAATTCATCAGGGTGAAAACGTGTTCGCTTCACCCTGACTCCTTTCAGCTAGGCATACAAATTATCGATCCATTTCATAGCTTCTACATCGCTTATCTTACCAAGATATCTCTCGGTTGTTGAAAGATTCGAATGTCGCAATATGACCTTCGAGACGATCTCTATGGGCACGCCGGAACGAGATGCATAGGTCGCCGCATGACGCCTTAGATCATGTGGTCTGAGATGAATGCCCACCACGCTACCCACTTTTGCCACCATGTCCCTTGCGGCCTCATAACATATCGGGAAAATACGCTGCTGGGGTTGAATGCCTTTTTGCCTGATATAGTCTTTGAGCCTGTCAGCGAGTCTTTGAGGGATGAAGATGAATTCCTGCTCTCTACCACTCTTGGGGTCCCTTAGGGTCAGTCTCCGGTCATGGATATCTGAAGGAGTAAGCTTCAGCACCTCACTGATCCTCATTCCACCCCGTGCCATCAGTTCAAGCATCAACCGGTTTCTTGGCTTTGATGTTCTGAAAATAACCTCATCAACGGTTTCTTTCTCGATAATGTTCCAGTGATACGACGGTCTGGCCCTGAAAAGTTTTTTCAGCATCGGGGTGTCGCAAGGATTCCGGACCTCCTGATCCAGGTTGTTTTTGATAAAGTTAAAAAAAGCCAATAGGTGGGAGTAACGAGTACGTTTGGTTTGCCGTTTTTTACCCTCTGTGATCCGGTTCAGGAAGAAGAGAATCCTTTCCGTGGTTATATCCTCCAGGTTCTCGGACCCGAATTCCTTGCAGAGTTGGGTAAGAACCAGCCTATAGGCCCTGATAGAGTTTTCTTTAGAATGAGACTTGTGATACTCCAGCCAAAGTTTTGCTGCCTCTGAAATTTGCATAGCTCTACCTCCTTTTGATTTGAGATTTACAAAAAGGTGTCCTGTCTACTTCTCAGCTGTAAAACATCGGGTAGATATATGCAATGAATCCATTCGGATGGGTGATTGTGGATATGGTGAGGTTGTCTAACTCTGATCTACAGGCTCAAGTCACTGAGCGGAGGGAAAGAGCATATGCTCGACATTTCAGTTTCACACCCACTTATCGAAGTTTATCTTTTTTATGACAATGGATTTGGTTATGACTGGGAGAAGAAACCTTAAAAATGTCTTTATTTCAGTATTATAGCAGTAAGCTAATCCTCAGGTCCGATTATGGGAGCCACAAGATGTTGGGGTTGGCCAGCTGAAGGACGACACTAGCTGATTTGGCCACTCGAAGTGATTTCCCAAGGACTTCCCGCCAACGCAACTCTATTTAATCGCGATACAAATATCGCATAACGCGGATTAGCGTCTTACAGCTTAGTTCATCTTGAAGTAAACAGCATCACTTAAAAGAGGAGGTCTGCTGCATCTAACAGTTCCGACTCATGGGAAACTTCACAGCCCAAAAAAGGGCAAGAGCAAAGTACTCCGCCCCGCATAAACGGTTTACCGGCTGCCTCCTCTATTTGTTCGTGTGGATGACTATCGAACCTCCGCCTATGGGCTGGCGCATCCCGTTGTCATAGACGCCGTCTTCACCGTTCGCATCCTCGGACCAAATCTTGATGCTGATGATGCCCGATCCTTTGACTTTTGGCGTGTTGTCGCCATGCACCACGCAGAGCTACTGAAGGGTGGGACATCCTCAACCACTGACCTCAGTCCATTTCCCGGAAACGCCGTCTTTCACGTGCAGCACTTTGCCTTTGACGTCGTCCAGAGATGTGAAGTCTGGACACGGCGGCGGTGCGGAGATATCCTGCAATCGAGCGCACGCTTCCCTCGACGTCTTTGCAATGGCCTTGCGATGGTCAGGTAAATTCTCCGAGAAATATTCACATCGCCAGCATTGCTTATGGACCCTTGTCATTTTACCTCCAGTATTCCCTCTCGACTTAAATAAATCGGCATGCTGAGCAAATTCGTTTAGCAAGAAATGGTACGCCCTTTTTTTGTAACCCATATGGGCTGGAAAAACAAGGTAACGCCAGAAGTATTTGAAGAGTGTCTATCAACGCTCGCAAAGCTCAAGGTGGCATGGGTAAGGGGAGTATGGGTCAAAATTCCTGGCTTTTTTTCAGACTGGATCATCGCGCCAGGAGCACGAGAATCTTGCTGGAATTCCAAAATTCCGCTTTTTTCCTATCTCTGGAAAATTGGAGGCAGCATGAAAGGCTGTGCCAAAATGGCCTCGCTCTGAAAAAAAGGCCTTTCAGCAGAATTCACAGGCTTAGCATCATGCATATTTCACGTGCAATCAATCGACGCATTAATCGTTGAGGATCTCCTGGCTTATCTTGAAGCATGTGTCTTCTTCTTCCATTCAGCTCTTTCGCTCACGGGGTCCAATCGGGTGTCGCGCTTTCAATTGCGACCTGTTTCCTGTTCGTGCTCTGCCCGGTCACTCGGTGGTCGGTCTTGGTGAACTTTCGTACTAACGAAATTGCAGCAGTGTCTGAGATTGTTAATACTCTCCTTCATAATTCCAATCTTCAGGAGGGGTGCACGGCATTCACAGACCGTACATCTGAACCCCCTCCAAGTTTTCAGCTCCCCCTTGGCGGTCCCTGGATTTTGAGTCACACTAATGCCAAACGTCGGAAGTAAATACGGACTACTGTAAACGGAATTCGCTCCTTTTACGGAGTGATTTTGAATTGTGCGCTCCATAACACTTTACCCTGTGGGCCAAGCACATTCACATGCCAGTCCCCAATGTCTTGAGGACGAATTGTCTTCGCACTATAAGTTCTCCAAGTGGAAGATTTCACGGGTAACTGGACTTTTGCCACTGTGCTATTGCCGAAATACCAGACATGGGTAATTTCGACGGTGCCCTGAGCGCCAACAATCTTGGTGAAGCAATAGAGCTTGCCCACCGAGGCCCTGAAGCTCTTTCCTGACACGAGAGGTCTCTTACGGTAGATATCGCGACAAATTGCTCCCTCTTGCACAATCAAATTCACGGATGAATCTCTCCGTTCCTCTTTTAACGGGGGCATTTCCTCCCTGGACCTACCCGGTTGCTCGATTTCAATGGATTGGGCTTCTTGTCCGTCCGTTTTTACTTTCGGGAAGGTGTGTTCATGCGTTGCCTCGGTGGGGGCCGAACCCTCTGTTCCCAAATTCTCCCCTTTTTGAGCCTGCACCTGCCCCACCACGACCTTATCAGCGGGGATCTGCCAGCCAGGCAGTTTGAGCCCGAATAACTTCCAAAGGCTACTTCGCCCTGTCTCTGTCATACCAAAAGCGACGAGAGCACCGATAAAGCACAGCAGTGCAGCCCACTTCAAAAAGCTACCGAGGGTTCGCCCTCTTATTTTGGGCTCATAAGGCTCCGATATTTCCCGCCTGTCCTTCGGAAGAGAGCTCTGCAAGCTCATGTCTTCATAGCATTTCTGGACCATGTGGGGTGTTATTGGTTTTGTTGCCCTTGAGTAACCGAGCAACATGGCGTTATCTGCGAGGATGTTGATGACTCTGGGATACCCATGAGCGTACTGATGAAGGGCCTTAATGGCGCCTTTCGAAAAAACCTCCTCTCTTTTTGGCGCCCCGGCTATTCTGAGCCGGGTTGCTACGTAGCTCCTGGTTTCGTCGAGGTCCAGTGGCGACAGGTGATAGCGCATGCTTATACGCTGCAAAAGGGGCAGGTATTGTACTTCTCTCAGCTTTTCATTCAGCTCAGGCTGGCCAACGAGAAAGATGTTGATCAGTTTTTCATCACCGGTCTCCATGTTTGATAAGAGCCTGATTTCTTCAAGCAACTCGAAAGAGAGCTTTTGTGCCTCGTCAATGATCAAGATGACATTGGTCTGGCTCCGCAAACACCCACGCAAGAATTCTTCGAACTCAACAAGGAACTCCGCCTTGGATCGGAAATGTATCTTTCTACGAAAAGTGGAAAAGGCCAAATAATCCATGAACTCCCCTAGCGATAGCAGGGGATTCGAGATATGGATGCAGTGGACACTGTCGTCAAGGGTGCTGAGGAGCGCCTGAATCATCGTTGTTTTGCCGGTACCGATTTCTCCGGTCAAAAGGATAAATCCCTTTCTCTCCATAACTCCGTACTTCAACATGTTGAGGGCTTCTCCGTGGCTTTCACCTAAATAGAGAAACCGCGGCGATGGGGTTAAGTTAAAGGGTTTTTCTTTTAAGTTATAGAATTCGGCATACATTACTTGCAACACCCTGTAACAGGCTCAAAATTTACACCTCTTGGCCAAGGCGGTCCAGGGCAATTGTCAATATCCTGGACTCCGCCACAGGGATCAGATGAAAGCGGATTGCCAAAACCTAAAAAACGATCTTATTCAACCACCGAGCTGCCGCCTAAAGATGATGGCCGATGACTAAACGGGTACATATTGTAGATTCTTCTATGAAGAATATACAACACCAATTGATCTATCGCAAAGAGCTTCTTGCAGGAAATGGTGGTCTTAGACTGGGTGGGTATTACCACATTGTGATGATCGATATCAATTGGCGATTCACCATACATAGCGTATGTGAGTAGGTAATCCTAAAATGGGGCTCTCCGCTGTGATTGTCACGAAATTGAAAAACTGAAGCTCCTATGTATGTTATACGTGGTTAGAAATCTATGAAGTGTTTTAGTGATCTGCTGATTTTTAACCTATCAAGCTCGGATAACCTCACGCCATAGCACATTTCAACTGGAATTCATTGTTTTCAACAACACATCACTCATCACTCACCCGGTGCAAGTTGCTGCTCACAGCCCTTCCCTTCTTCTTGCGTCCCGCAGCCCTCTTCTCTTTCCCGAAGGTCAGCCTGTCGGTCATTTCCTTTAAGTGGCCTTGCTCAGGTGAGCATGGATCTTCGTGGTCATCATGGCGTGAGGCAGAAATAGGTTAAAGAAAAAGTAATATCGTCCTTCTTAATTGTTCGTAGGCACTTCAGCCCTCCTGAATGCCTTGGATTGTATGAGAGAGTCAAACCGACCGAGATCGGTTTCCCACTCGTGCTGAGACCTTTGCTTCCAGACTCGAAAGGCCTTCTTCACATGCGAGTCGAACTCCCGATCTTCAACGCCGTTTACCGCCTTGAAATGCTCAATCAAGGTGTCTATTAGATCAGCGTAGCCTCGATCCGCCAAAACCTGAGCCATCCCGAAATGTTTGACATGGTGACACAGGTCGCAGACGGCTTGAAACCCTGCCATCTTCTGGATATGCTTTGTGCCATCGTATTCCCATATTTCATGGCAATTCAGCTTATCTTTGGCCCCGCATATCTCACAGGTGTGCCCCGCTCTTTCAAAAACCTTTTGACGTACCTTATTCCAGCGAGATCGGGGCATTAGCTTGCGCAGAGTAAAATTCCAGCAAGTCTTCGGTACCAGTTCGATTCTCAATGGCAGATCATGGTCACTAGTTTTTTCCATGCTATGTTCTCACTCCCCTAATCTTTCTGGTTTGGAGCTGCCCGTCTTCTTTATGTATCGGCATAAGAAAGAGGGGCTTAAGTTTTTCGCTTAAGCTCCAAACTGCTACATTGACTCAAAAATCTTCTGAAGATTAGCGGAGATAAGGAAAGTGGAACCCTCACCTGTAGGTTTCTTTGCTTGGCCACATCGGCGAGGGGCAAGCCCTTCATTCTCTGCTGCCCACCCTTAAGTCCTCTTATGAATTGTACTTGCCGTGCAACAGCATGAAAGCTACCCGGAGAAACCGATTGGAGTACAAGCACGTGCCAGGATTCTAACAGTTCGACAGATTTTGATTCGAATACCCTTGACACCGACGTGAAGACGGGGGTAATGATTCGAAAACTCAAAGGCGGGTATCACTGTGGGATTGTTCGGCATGATCCTTGCCCAAAATCCGCAGTATCTCAGCATCACCAACAATAATAAGTGGGGGGCTTGTGACTGGAAGGGTGCGCTCCGAGGAGCGTAAGGAAAAGCGGAAGAAAGAATGGGGCGTGTTTCACCTCTACCTGCTCATCTCTGCTGCCCTGATCATTGCCATGTGGGGGGTGCTTATCCGGGGTGGTGAGCCGCCCCCTCCCAAAACGATACATGTTGTAGAGAGGCCCACCGTGCTCCTGTTTCTGGTTGACGGAGCGATCAGGCGCTACGCCCATTACGAGGAACGGGGCTACCCCGAACAACTCTCCGATCTTCACCCCAAATACGTACCGTTGCGGAAAGAGGAGCTCTCGTGTCTGGAGGTACTCTCCTACAGCACCGATCCCGCCGAAGGCTACCGCCTGGCGCTCATTGATCGCAGCACGGGCAACGTGACTATTGTCCTTTCACCACAGGGCATTGTCTGCATGAGCCCATCTGACGAGGAATCCTAGATGGAGAGAAAACATGGCTTCACCCTCATTGAACTCATGGTGGTGATCGCGATACTGGGTATCCTCGGTGCCACAGCGGTACCATGTTACCGAACCATACAGCGGAGGAGCTACGGCTCCGAGGCCACCTCCATGCTGAAAAAGCTCCTCGATTCAGAAATCATCTACTTCTTGGACAATGACAAGTTCTTCCCACAGGTTGGACAGACGCTAGCGGTATTTCACGACGATCTCCCCTCCAAGGCCGAGATCACCCAGATTCGAGATGCCCTCAAGATAACTATCCCGGTGGGCCACTTTCTCGATTTCACCATCACGACCCTGCCGGGTCAGACATGTATGGTCACGATATCGTCTGTTGGAAACTCCTTTCCCCTCTTCAAGGACGGCTCCCCCTCAATCACGGGAACCGTTGACAAGACCGGAAAGATTGACATACTCTAGTAAAAGCCCCTTCGTTTCCGTACCCTGAAAAACGGGAGACGGCGAAAACCATATGCGGTGCTCATCTGTGATCTGAGTTCAATGCGGGAAGGTGACTATGGCGCGGTTAAGCCCACGAGACGTGCAAGAGATACTTCAGGTCCTTGAGGACGGGCTTCGGCTTATCCCTAAGCTCAGCAAGCCGAAGAAGGTGGCCATGAGACATAAAATCAGGAAACACTACGGTTGGCCCTCGGGCCTCACAGATCCAACCGCAGGGATGGCTGTCCATGATCTGGAGGAGCGGCTCTCCGATCTGTTTCCACTCTACCCCTACGGCTTTACTGATCGACTCCAGGAGCTCCTAAAGGAAAAGCTGGGGTGGTAGGAACCTCGCGAATGCCTGCTGAAGGGGCTACTTCTATGCTTCTGAAATCTTCGGTCGCTCAAAACCTGGTGAGTAACAATTTTAGCCTTGAATCAGACAACGTATATCTAACTGAATTCCACACTCATCATTCCAAGCTGGAATTGCTTATTTGCGGAAGAATTAATCATCTATGACATCGCCCGTCGGTGGCTCATTAGAAGGCACCTTTCCCGTATCACTTTAGAGTTAGGAAGCAATAGTATTGTCAGAATTCTACTAGATGTTGTGGTGGGTGGCGATAGTTAAGTTTTCAACCCTACGTGCCAAATGCTTAAGCTCGGGAGGCGCTTCTTCTGTTACGACTGGCATAACAATATTTGAAAATTGCTCAGTTCAAGACTTCCCAAATAAACCTGTTATTGAGTGATATCTCCTCTTGAATACCCCAAACTTGACTGAAATCAATTCAAAATAAATGAAAAACCAACATTCGAGTGATTAGAGCACGTGAGGTCAGACATATCACAGGTTTTTGAGGTGGATGATATCCTGAGGGTCTGGCAAGTGATCGCAACTTTTTCTAGATTCTACCTACCCCCACATATTGTGGGTTCGGCACTGCACCTGCCCCCATGCTCGAAGGTGGGTGGGGCCAAAAATGATGAATAATGAGTTGACGATCACATCCCTCGCCCACAATCCAAAATGAGTCTATAACCATAATTCAACCGGAATTCACCAATTTTTGGAGGGGCAGTCACTGACTACTTCAGTTAGGACTCAACAAATCGGTGAAAGACTTCCGGGGTTTCAGGCTCCATCTTGTATGAATGACGGTTTCGGGCCTTTCAATCTTTCACCAGATAGCGGCACAACCCTGCTTTTTTGAAACGCTGGTTACCCTGCACACCCTGGCAGTATGCGATCAAGGAAAGGGGCGAGCACCGGGCCCGCCCACTCGCAGGGAAGGCGCGTGAGCTGAGCGGCTCACCACCTCCGCCTCCTCTCAGAAGCCCCCTCAGGGCGATCCCGCAGTGGCGATGAAGCAGGACCAGTCGTCGTCATCCACCGAATCCCCATCGGCATCGGGTATCCGCCAGGAGGTGATAACCGGAACCCCTGAAGGGGCAAAGCTGATCCAGCCGATATTCTCTCCCCAGGCATAGCCTGAAAAGGCCCCGGTGGCAGGGTTGATCGTGACCCCGCCATCAGTGGGGGAAAAATTAATCCAGCCGATATTCTCTCCCCAGGCGTAGCCTGAGAGCGTTCCGTAGCGGTTGTTGCTCACCCCGCCCTCAGGGGGGTTGAGGCTGATCCAGCCCACATTCTCCCCCCACATGGAGCCGGTGAGGGTATTATCTCCCACCTCTACGCCGGGGCCTCCGTTGCCCCCGGGCTCCAGGTTGATCCAGCCCACATTCTCCCCCCAGGCATACTGGGAGTTGCTGTTGCCGGGGTCGATATTCTCGGCAGATACATCGCTACAAAAAAGAAGTAATGATATTGAAAAAATAGCACAAACCATGTGTCTAAAAAGCCTATTTTTCATGAGAATCGCTCCCTTCATCTCAGGCCCTTACTCCGTACATACAAAATGGGCAGTTTCTCCCTGGAAGAATTGGCCTTTATAATGAGCTTTAGGATGTCCCGGCTCACTGCTCTCAATTCGCTTCCCAGGGTGTACTTATTGTAGCGGCTGAAGTTCCTGACGATCTTCTCGAAATAGATGGTAAAATCCATGGCCTTCTTATAGATGGGAAGATGCTCGTAACGGGCCATCTTAAGACATCCCTCTCAAAAAAATTTGCCGTCGACAGGGGGATATATCCCCCCTGTCCCCCCTACCTTAAATCATCAAATGACTCAAATGACCAAATCATCAATTGTCGGGGCGCACCGGCCACACGTAGCTGATGACGGTCTTATCGTTGTAGTACACGCCGCCAAAGACCATACTCATATCCACGCCCCAGGCGGAGTCGCTGCCGAACGCGAGCGTAGTCCTCGACCAGCAGCCGCCGGACTGCACATTACTGAAAAAATGCATATCCGACGATCTGACATACTCTGTCCCTTGCGTTATTCCATAAAGCTCGTCCTTTGTGGGCAGACGCCAATCACCCCAAATAGAACCATCTGTAAGGCCACAATTACCATTTCTCAATTCTTCAATCGGCTTTTTTATCGCATCAGGCCAGTTCATCTTCCCCATACAACCCGCATTCTGAAGCCACACAAGTCCCGTGGTCATGTCTGTTACGGTACCGTTCCCCTTGTCGCACCAGCGACCTCCGGCTGAAAGAGTGCCCGTGCAGGTAATGCATCTTTCGCCTATCTTATCATGCACCTGATTTAAGGTATGTCCTGTGGGACCGGGGGGTGATGTCGGCTCTACAAACCCGCCCGTACGTTTCGTGCCTGCAACGCCGGTATCCAGATAATGGTAAATGTCTTCGATCGTGTACATGGCACTTGCCGGATCGTCAGGACCGGCCGGCGGCTCCAGATCCCCGGCACGAGCCGGTCCCGGTAAAAGAAGCCCAGTGGCCACAAAGGCTGTGATCAATGCCACTACTAGAAGTGTTATTTTCCCTTTTCTCATGGTTCCGTACCTCCTCTGTGTGTGGGTAATGGATTGATGATAGGTATCAGTCAGGGGGAGGTCCATAGAGGGCTCCCCGCAGGACGAACACGGTGCTCTCAGGAGCAAGAAAGATCTTTTTTGTTCCGTTTTCTCACGAGAGATGAGGTGAGGAGGGCTCCCACACCCTCCTGTGCCCTTTTCTCGTTTCAAGAGATGAATTGAAGCACAAGAAATCCGCGCTCACCGCGCCCTGGCTTCAATGAGCATTCAATCGTCATGTGCGCTATTCTCAAGGGAGTATGCTGAGAAGCTTCCGAAGTGAGACCCTTGCGCACAAGGGGGATACGCACAGGTAACAGGGACGCATGCTATCGTGTCAACGGGGAAAGGATGAGAAAGAAAGCCAGAGGTCAATGTCCGGGAGCAACGCCTGGTTTTGTCTGTACGCTCCCGGCAGGAAACAACCCTGTCAGGAGCGGGGTAGGTGCATGACGAGTTTGTTTTTCATGAGTTAACTTCTGCTTAGGTGAGGTTAACTGAGTGAGGGTACATTTCCCTCTTTTTTGCATAACATACCGGATTTAAGTAAGAAATACAATAGGAAAAAAGTATGATTTTTGGTGCTGCTTCAGGGACTGTTTCAATAGCGCAGGTAGTACTTTTGTATGAGATGGATGGGGGTATTCCAGTGTGGGTTTGTGGGGACGTAGTTGAATGGCTTGACCTTTTTCTATAAAAATCTTGATAAAACCTAAAAGCGCGGTTCTGCCAAAAAGATCCCGGCACACCCACAAGATGTAGGGGCTATGGATCAACTATCAAAATCTGTGATCACTGCTATGGATCACAACTTGCATAAGGAATTTGATATCAAACGGATATCCCAACGACATCTACTTCAATAAAGTCATTCGAATGGAACTGAGGTACCACAGGCCTTTATACAAGATCCGTTAGATATCATCGCCTTCCCACAGGATCTGCCACGTGATCAGCCGAAACCATAGGGCCACAACATGATGAGGCCCCATCTTTATTGACACACAACTCCAGAATCCATATACTCCCACCCATAAGAAAGAGCTGTTTGCAAATCGGAATTCTCACGCAAAAAGTGGCTTGTCTTGACCCTGAAAGGGTCTTTAATCTCTCACGGAGCACACAGAGTGCTCAGAGTGCTGAAAATCAAGATTCTCTCTTGATACACAAGAGATTGCTTACCTTGCCCCTCTGGGGCGTGCAATCACGCTACGCGGGATTGTGTATGGGAAAGGTTCTCAAAGGAAAAAAGAAGAATGGATTCTTTTTTCCTTAAAGACCTTCTCCCATAAAACGGTAAGCAATTATTCGGTAGTTACTTTACTCAGAGGCTCCTGCCCGCCATAAGTCTGGCGGGCCAGCGGGCTCGAGCACTCCTGGCTGCAGGAGTGCGGGCGAGAGATAAAAGGTTAAAACCCACTCACCTACATAGCATAGCTTGGGTCACCCCGCTCAGCGGGATGGTTTATGGTAGTAACTAAGTTAAAGCAAATCTGGTATTGTGTCCCGGAATTTCCTTGTATGAATAGTTGAGCAATGCTTCTCTTGATGAGCAGGGGGGAGCTCCTGTTGAAGTACACTGACTTATACGGGTACTTGCTCGCATATGTCAGCTTAGCCAAAGAGGATAATGGATGGAACAGAAGAAAGCACTTTATCGAAGTTTCATAAACCCGTTCCTGATTAGACCGAACAGGCCCCTGCCTGAGGAGATGGCGGTTATCGGCGCCGGCAGCATCGGCCCTGATATAGGATACTATTTAAGAAGTGCCATGCCGGATAAAAGGCTCTATCTGGTAGACATCGTGGAAGAGCCGCTCAAAAGGGCTGAAACGCGCCTTCGCTCCTATGCGGAAAAAGGCGTGGCTCGGAAGAAGATGAGTGAGGAGCAGGCCCGTGCGGTCCTCAAGAATATCGTCTATACCACCGACTATGAGCAGGTTAAAGACTGCAGTCTGGTTATAGAGGCAGCCACCGAGAATCTCGATCTGAAGCAAGAGATATTCGATACCCTGGAGGGCATCGTTGGTGAAGGGGCTATCCTTACCTCAAACACCAGCTCGATTCCTGCGGACAGAATCTTTTCAAAAATGAAGAACCCGGAGAGGTGCACGGTAACCCATTTCTTTGCCCCTGCCTGGTTCAGCCCGGGGGTCGAGGTCATTAACTGGGAGGGGATAGCCACGGATGTGCTTGATTATCTCTTCTGGTTCTTCGCGCACACCGGCAAGGCACCGGTGATCACAGACAATGTCATCTGTTTCATGCTTAACAGGATCTTTGAGAACTGGGTCAATGAGGCAGGCCACCTCCTGGATCAGGCGACCGCGGCCCAAATCTCTGCCGTAGCCGAGGAATTTGTGCTCCAGGGCCCCTTCTATGTGGTTAATATGGGCAATGGAAACCCCATTATCGTAGAGGCAAATACCCGCAAGATGGAGGAGGGAGCGCATTACAGGCCTGCACCCATCTTCCGTTCCGTTGAGAAATGGGCCGTTCCCCGACCGGGCACCAAGGTGGACGTCCCCGATGAGGTAAAGCAGATCGCCAGGGATAGGATACTGGGCATCCTGTTTTCACAGTCCTTTGACATCGCGGATAGGGGGATTGGGGCTAAGGAAGACCTCAATTTCGGTTGCCAGATCGCCCTGGGATTCAGAAAAGGGCCATTTGACCTCATGCGCGATCTGGGTGAAGCGGAAACGAATCGGATCAGCGAAAAGTATCAAAAAGATCGCCCGGGTTTTCCCCGGGCCAACCGGCCCTTTTCCGCCTACCAGGATTTCAAACGCTACCTCCTGGTGGATGACGTGGACGGCGTCAAGATCATCACCATCAGGCGGCCCCAGGCCTTGAATGCCATCAACGAGGATCTTAACCATGAGATTCTTTCGGTCCTTAAGAGTTATGCGGACGATCCATCCGTAAGGGGTTTTGTGATCACCGGATACGGAACAAGGGCCTTTAGCGCCGGCGCGGATATCGGCATATTCCCGAAAACCCTCGGGAAAAGGGAGGCCGCAGTCAAGCTGGCCAGGGATTCCTCTGTTGTCCACCAATTTATCGATCAGATGGATAAACCCGTTGTGGCCGCTGTGAACGGCATGACCTTGGGAGGCGGGTTGGAACTTGCAATCAGGTGCCATAGTATCGTAGCATTAAGTCATGCCACATTTCAATTCCCCGAGATAACCCTAGGGATACTGCCCGGGATCGGGGGCTCTGTCGTTCCTTATCGAAAATGGCCGGAAGGTGCTGCCCTGTTTCATGAGATGATATGTTTCGCAAGGAAAATTACGGCCCAAGAGGCTGCTGATATCGGGATGGTCAAGCTGATCAAAGGGGATTACATCGAGATGATCGAGGCGGCTGTGGATGAGGTGCATAACCTCCATGGAAAGGGCGCTGAAATTTCCGACCACAAAGTCGATATCCCGGAAGTGGTTGTGCCCCATGAGCCTATGGCCGGGAATATGCCTTTGAGCAAAGAGGCCCTTTCGATTACCGTTAAAACGATTCAGCGGGCAGCCGCAGCCGATAGCCTGGCAAAGGCCCTTGAGATCAATTACCAAGGCGCCGGCGAGATAGCCTGCACTGAGGCCGCCAGGGAGGGAATAACCGCATTTCTTGAAAAAAGGAGACCGGAATTCAAAAAGTAGGGTCCAGCTCCTGATGGGGAGAGGTGGACCCCGTACAAATCGGGTCGATCCTTAATGCGTGCCCCTCATTGCGAATACTCATATCTTCCCTTGAGACTGGAGAAGGGGGGGCAAGGTCGACTTTTACCAACCATCGTGTCTTTAAGGAGGAGGACATGACAACCTTACTTGAGGGTTTTATACCTTACAAGCCAGAGGATGCCGAACGGTACAAGCAGCTTGGGTGTTGGGCGAACCTCACATTCGGCGACATACTCGACAGGGCCGCAGATCGTTATCCTGACAAGGAGGCGTTTGTGGATAGCGAGAGCCGCTTGACCTATGCCCAGGCACGGGACACAGCCAACAGGCTGGGCATCGGCTTGATGAATCTGGGCATAAACCCGACGGATCGCGTACTGGTGCAAGTGCCGAATTGGAATGAGTTCGTATATACCTATTTCGCCCTCCAGAAAATAGGGGCTGTCAACGTCCTGTTGATCGACCGGTATCGGCAATACGAGATCAATCATCTTTTCCGATTGACCGGTGCCACCTCCTGGATCGTGCCCGAGAAATACGGCAAGATAGATTACCTGCCCATTGTCGGTGACGTGTTGGAAGAGCACCCTCAAATCAAGAACGTCATCCTCGTGCGAGGGAAAGAGCATGAGCCCTATTTCAGCCTGGAGAAGCTATTGGCTGATGCCGAATTGACAGATGAAGATCTTGCCAGACTGGCTCAAACACGGCCGGACCCCTTGCAGGTGGCCCACATGGGCCCCACCGGAGGGACCACGGGGCTACCAAAGATCGTCCCCCGCACCCATAATGATCTGCTGTGCGGCTCCGAGTACTGCGCCAGGGCCTGGGAGATGGATGCCCAGGATACCTGTTTGCTTGCCGGGCCCCTAGGTCATGACCTGACATTCACCAAGGGTCTCCTGGCCAGTATGTTGACCTATGGGAAAACGGTCTTTCTGGATTCCACAGATCCCGAGGCCATATGCCGAACGATCGAAAAGGAGCGGGTTACCGCTCTGGTATGGGTGCCTACCCTGGCCAAACGGTTGGTGGGATTTGAGGGTCTTGGAAACTATGACTTGAGCTCCCTCAAAAAGATGCACTGCGGCGGAGGGGCCAGCCTCCCCGACCTGATCAAGGCTGTCAGGGAAAAGCTCGGATGCACCTATTTCAATGCCTACGGTGCAACCGAGGGACAGACCACTATAACACGATCCAACGATGACCTGGAAACCCTTTACAGGACCGTAGGAAAGCCAACGTGTCCCCATGACATCTACAAGGTCGTTGACAGGGACGGAAGGGAATTGCCTCACAACACTCCCGGCGAGCTCCTCATTAAAGGTCCCGGCGTCTTTACCGGCTATTACAAAAATCCCAGAGAAAACGAAGAGGTATTTGACAAGGACGGATTCTTCAGGACAGGCGACGTGGCAAAGATCGATGAAAAGGGCTATATCACCCTCACGGGAAGGATAAAGGAAATGATCAACCGGGGCGGGGAAAGCATTAGCGCCGTGGAGATCGAAAAACTCATCAGTGAACACCCGGGTGTTGCGCTCGTGGCCGTCATTCCCATGTCCGATCCGGAGATGGGTGAGAGGGTGTGTGCATATGTCCAGCCCAAGCCAGGGACCAAGCTGAGTTTTAATGCAATCATCTCCTTCCTGAAGGACAGGAAGGCATCGGTGCTTCAGCTTCCGGAGCGAATTGAGTTTGTCGATGTCATGCTATTCACCAAGGCGGAAAAGATCGACAAGACGGCTTTAAGAGAAGACATTGAGAGAAAACTATTGAACAGCTCCGCAGCAAGCTAGAAGCCTGTCGGAGAACTCAGGAACTGAGATATGCGTGGCATACTAACCGCTGAGGCAATGAAAAATTGAGGAGGTAGTGCCATGAGGTGCTATTAAATCACCAAAAGAAAAGGATGCTAGGTGGAGCGTATGGCGCCAGTGAGAAGATTAGGGATTTATAAAGAGCCGCGCGGTTCAAACTCCATAGGTGCAGGAGGCTAAAATGACTCTCACTAAAAAAGATTTAGCTATTTTGGACAAATTTAACTTCGATCTACAACCCGTAGGCGTTAAATTCTCAGCCAAACGACCAGACACGGTCAAGCGGCTGGACGAAAACATGGCTTTCTGCGAAATGCTCAAGAGGGCACAGGAAGGGAATGCCTTTTTTGCCGATGCAGAAAACCATACCTGTGAAGCAGGACTGTATGTATTAGGGCAGGCAGATGCCCTTGAGCCTTTTATAAGTGGAGCATTTGGGGCCGGGCTAAAAATCTTCGAAGAGCCGCGTTCCGCAAGTAGGCTGTACTTATATATCCCAAAGATAGGTAGAGGTATTGTTAACTATGTTGCCTATTCTCCGCTCGATAGGCTCCCGTTCGAACCAGATCTATTGATCCTGCTCGCCAACACCAACCAGACCGAGATCTTGCTCCGGGCAATGAGCTATAGAACAGCGAAAATGTGGGTGAGCAAATTCTCAGCCGCGATAGGATGCGCGTGGACTTACATTTATCCATATCTAACCGGGGAACTGAATTATTCCATTACCGGTCTTGGCCATGGTATGAAGCGTAGAAAGCTATTTCCCGAAGGTCAGCAGATTATATCTATCCCCTTTGACCTGTTGCCCTCCTTGCTCCAGACATTACAGGAAATGCCATGGGTCCTTCCTGCGTATGAACCGGATGGAATGGAATTTGTCAAACGGCTCCTTGTTGAGTTGGGCATTACCCCGCCCCCGTAATTCGAGGCCACGCCGATACTCGGGCATGACTTTCCTATTTTTGTCACAATCAACACTTGAACTCTTCTGAAATTCATTTATCATTACAGATACAATCGCACGTCTTTGCTCTCTTTCTATCAGAATGCCCTGGGCGCTTTCGATACTGAGAGAGCAAACCCATGGCTCCACCAAATATAACGCCATTCCAGTCTGTTTTGCCTATGAAATGGTCAGTTCTTTTGCTGAGCTTAGCACTAACAACCCTTAACGTCTCCTCTGTAGCGGCAGGAGAAAGGGGGACGGCAATGATCGACATTCAGAAGACCACCCATCGATTGGAGGATCACCTGAAGATGCTCACCCTATCCATTGGTGAGAGGAGCATTGCGTTGCCGGCTAACCTGGAGCGCACGGCCCAGTACATCGAGTCCTTTTATGGAGCATTGAACCTTTCGGCTCATAGACAGGAATATGGATATGGCGATCTCACGGTGGCGAATGTTATTACCGAAATTGCTTTCTGCCCCAATCCGTCGAAACGGTATCTCTTGGGAGCCCACTATGACTCAATAATCGGAACGGTAGGTGCTGACGACAACGCCAGTGCCATAGCCGTTCAATTGGAGACGGCCCGGCACTTACAAGCACTGAAGGGTCGTGAACAGCTAGACCTGGCGGTAAGATTCGTTTCCTTCGCTTTAGAGGAGCCTCCGGTTTATGGGACCAGGCATATGGGAAGCAGGGTCTACGCTACAAAGGCCAAGAAAACAAATGAAAAGATCGATGGCATGCTGTGCCTGGAGATGGTGGGCTATTCGTGTCATGATCCGGGCTGCCAGAAATACCCTTTTCCCCTGATGTTTATGGGCTACCCTAAAGCGGGCGATTTTATCGGCCTTGTCGGCAATACGGGCTCAAGCAAGTTCACTAAATCCCTCTTCCAGGCTTTCGAAAAAAACACAGAACTCCCGGTAGTCAAGCTCACCGTTCCGCTCAGAGGATGGCCGGTACCTGCGGTGAGACTTAGTGACCATGCCTCATTCTGGGATCGGGGTTTCAAGGCAGTCATGATCACCGATTCATCCTTTTACCGCAATCCTCATTACCACCTGCCATGGGATACCATGGACAAGCTGGATTACCGCTTTATGGCGCAATTGGTGGAGAGCCTCCTTATCTTCTTCCGCTCTCATCGCCGATGAGCCCACTGCTCAAGCTTGTAAGCCACCAAGGGTTCTACGATATGTCCGGAAAAGCACTCAAAGACACGGCCGTTTGAGTCAGGCCTGATAGGGCCGAGAAAACCCACATAAAAGAGGCGGGGCCATGTCTGGCGAGCCGATCGCTTAACGTGTTGAAATCAATTCTATCTGGTACTCTAAGTAGCTGATTTATTGAGGATTACTTGCCTGTCAATTTCTGGAAAATATCTTGAGCAGTAGCTAAAGCCGTAACTCATTGAAATCATAAGTATTTACTATACATTATCGGACTTTTTCAACATCTTTGTGTAGCGGCTCGCCATGTCTGGCCCCGCCGCAAGATTCGCCGTCGTCCTAGCCGCTTCCGGCTTCCTTTAGTGCTTTGGCTTTAAGGCAACGTTGCGTTCGTACATTCCCTCACCTTCTATCTCAACCTGCATCTTTGCTTTGTGATAGCCCTCAGCCTTGATTCTCAACTCCCAGGTGCCATCCTCGAGATCACTGAATTGAAAATATCCGGCAACATCCGTCTCAGTCTGTTTCTTCCCATTGCCCTTGATCTTGATGCTCGCACTAGAGACGGGTTCCTCTGTATCCTGATCGGTTACCGTTCCAGTGAGCGTTTTCAGAACAGACGAGGCTTCATCCGTTTCCGTTGCGACCGGCGTGGTCTCCTCGGTCTTTTTCGGCTGCTTCATCCGCGTCATTCCCTCAAAGATGACGCCTTCATCGATCACCACACTGGGGGCCTGTATATCGCCGAACACCTTTGCAGGCGCGTGAATGTCAACCCGCTGATCGGCGGTGATATTGCCGTGTACCTCTCCGCTAATCATGATCGAAGAGGCATGCACATCAGCCTCCACCAGCCCCTGATTGCTGATGATCAGATTTCCGTCGGCCGCTATCTCCCCCTTGAAATGGCCGTCTATCCTCGTGGTACCGTGAAAGCTCATCTTACCCTCAAACTTGGTGCCCTTACCCAAAAAGGCGATCACCTCGTTTCTCTTTTTCATGGCTCGGAACCTCTCGTTGTTTTTTGGGATGCTAGTCTTCGCTCCTGTGAATGGAAGTATGCACCGCCCGTGAGGTTTTGAAAACGATGCAACCTGGTCTTTATACTTCGGCAATTGTATTTTTGCAACTATTTCTCATTGCCAATCTGAATTATAATACCGAGACCCAAGTCAACGACCCCCTCCCTTGACATGGGTGCCACCCTCCACTATACTCCATTTAGCAAATGGGTTATTCCTTCAATTTTTCAGGAGATTTTCCATGCGCTGTCACGAAGTAGATTTCGAAATACTCGGCCAAGACATGCAGATCGTTGAAGTTGAGTTGGACCCGGGTGAGACGGTAATTGCCGAGGCAGGGGCCATGAATTATATGGAAGACGGAATCGCCTTTGAAGCCAGGATGGGCGATGGATCCGCAGCCAACGAGGGGCTCTTGGGGAAAATGCTCAACGTGGGCAAGCGCGTGTTAACAAAGGAATCTATCTTCCTGACCCACTTTACCAACGAAGCTCGCACAAAGAGGCGCGTCGCCTTTGCCGCCCCTTATCCGGGAAAGATCGTTCCGGTTAATATGGCAAAGGTAGGAGGCGAATTTTTTTGTCAAAAGGATGCCTTTCTCGCTGCCGCCCTCGGCACTGAAGTGGGGATTGCCTTTACCAGGCGGCTGGGTACGGGGTTTTTCGGAGGAGAGGGATTTATCCTCCAGCGCCTGCGCGGTGACGGTATGATCTTTATTCACGCCTGCGGCACCGTGATAAAAAAGAAACTGAACGGCGACATCCTTCGCGTTGACACCGGATGTCTGGTAGGCTTTACCGACGGGGTCGATTACGATATCCAGCGGGCTGGAAGCTTAAAGTCCATGTTTTTCGGGGGTGAGGGGCTCTTTTTGGCCACGCTCAGCGGCACCGGCATAGTCCTCTTGCAAAGCCTGCCTTTCTCCCGCATGGCAGACCGCATCATCGCCCACGCACCAACGACAGGCGGCAGCCGCAAGGGCGAAGGGTCACTGCTCGGTACATTGGGTGACTTGCTTGACGGGGATTAGTCCGGTTACACTGTCGCTTGCCCACGTTGAGCATTTTCCCTTGACCTGAGTGTTTCTCCCCATATTCTGTGCGGCCCCTTTGACGATAAGGGCAGGGAAATTAAGCCGTATAGAGCCCTGGTTTCGGAGCTCTGTTTTGAACCGCCTTGCATCGTGCGGGATCTCGGGAGTAGGCACTCCGGGAGATCTTGCCGCAAATGATGTGGATTGCCAATGAAGCTTCGGTTTGATCCTCTCAAGATTTTCAGGGCGAGCAAGACACCATGGGGTCTTTATGCTCGGCAGAAATGGCTAAATGACGAAAATCACCCAGCCTGGAAGGCTGACTTTCAAATAACCGTGGGCCAGCTCATGAAAGGGCAGTCCCCTGACGGGTCGTGTGACCGTTCAGCCCTCAAGACCATCCAGAGGCTCTTCGGTCTTCACCTCACGGTTCGATACCTTAATGAGGACATCGACCGAGCGCTGGACTGGCTCATCGAGAAGGCGTCGGAGGCATTCACTTCCCGCCGAACAGACATAGGAGAGCCTGTCACCGCTGCTGCGCTGAGTGGGCTTCCTTTAAGCCCAGGATGCTCACGCTATCTCATGCTCGGAGCTACCTTGTTTTTGGCCACTATCTTTGGACGCGGGCATGATGAGCGAGTCGTGCAGCTCTATGAACCATTGAGCAGGCTGGGCAAAGAAAACGAGGGGCGCTGGTGCGGGTGGTCGTGCTCCAACAATATCCTAAGGGCCTTTGTGGTTCATCCCACCTATGCAAAGACTGAGACCACGTCATTGGCAGTGGAAGCGCTGGCCCGCGTTCAAAACCCATCGGGCAGATGGCCCGATCAGGTGCCGTTCTACCAAACCGTGAATGCCCTGGCCCACCTTGACCTGGCTCAAGCCGATATGCAGCTGGAGCGAGCCTTCAAGCGGTTGTACGAAATGCAGCGCAGGGATGGTTCCTGGGGCCGGTCTCAGCGGGAGTGGAATACCTTTCTCATCGTTCATGCCCTGAAGAACAAGGGGGTTTTCAGTTTCAGGTCGTGAGGTAGCATGTACCGCGAGACACAGAACGCGCAACCCGGCTGCCTCATCTCGCCAATCGCGCTGCGGTCCTTGACGAACGGTCGTTATTGCCATATTATTCAAATCGATTATTGCATTAGCCCCGCAGCATAATGATGAGCATTTATTCTGCTTGACTTGGCAATAGTGAGGGCCAAAAGCGAGGCAAAGGCGCGGAAAAAGGAGCAGAAGGCCCTAAAAAAGGCCTCCGAACAGGATAAAAAAAGATCTTGAACCGGGCGTATCCAGGGATACGAGGGTTTGTCCGGTAAACAGGGCAGAGCCGAGCTAAAATGGGCTCTGCCGTAAGAAACAGCATTGGGGCGTAACTATGGCAATACCACCTACGCTTACCGTCGGAGAGGTTATGACCAAGGATCTCACATCAGTCGAGACCACAGACAAGGTATTCACGGCTATTAAAGTCATGACCGAAAACGATATTGGATCCGTGCTTGTCACCAAAAATAAAAAGCCCATGGGCATATTGACGGAGCGGGATATCTTGAGGAAAGTGTGCCCTCAGCAACTGTGCACCCGTGGCATAACTGCCAGGGAAATCATGAGCAAACCCCTCATTCACATCGAGGCAGATGCAGGGCTCGGCCAGGCCTCCTCACTCATGGCGCTCAAAAATGTAAGAAGACTCCTTGTCATGGACAAGGGCAAGATAGTCGGAATCGTCACGCAAAAAGATGTGATCAAGGGGACTTTGGAGACCTTTATGTCGCTGGCCAGCATGTAGGACCTGGGACCGCTTGCTTTGGAAGAAGACAACGCTTATCTTCTTGTTCCGCCTTCTTCGTGCTCACATAATGAGGCGCTTTCTTCATCTCAAAACTGCTTTGAATAGCAACCACATCTATCCAAACCGATACTGATAAATGCCCGAAAGGAACACTATTAGAATACGGGAATTTAAGAGAGAGGATATCAATGAAATCCTCGAGATTGAGGCGCAGGCGTTTCCGAAAACCGCTTACTCGAGGGGAACTTTTCTCAAGTATGCCCGCGCCTTCCCTGACGGCTTTTTTGTTTTACAAACAAATGAGGAAATCGCCGGGTACATCATTATCGACCTCGACGGGCATATCCATTCCACTGCGGTTAAACCCGCTTTCAGGAGGAAGGGTTTTGGTACGAAGCTGTTCACCCATGCCACTAAACGTGCCCAAAAGAGACTGTGGCTCGAGGTGAGATCACGAAACAGCGGTGCAATTGCATTTTACAAGACAATGGGCATGACCTTTCTCGGAAAAATCCCCGGCTATTATGGCGACGATGACGCTCTCATCCTGGTTTTAGATCGGGAAGAGGCGACTTACGAAACCTGATGGAATCGATTTACCGAAGGCCCTTCTTGCGCCGAACCCTCCTTTAACGAGCGCGCGTTTACAGCCCTACCGGGTAAATGCACGCTAGGGCAAGAGAGCATGTGTCTTCATCGTTGACGCCGAGGGGTCTTTTCTCTATAATCATTTCACCGAAAGCACAACATCGGCAATCATTTATGAAGACCGGCCCGTGAGCCAATTCAGGCTTCTGGTCTATAGGAAAGGAGGGCACTACGATGAAGGCAAAGGTTCTTGTCTTGTTGATGATTCTCAGCCTCATTGCGGTTATTGCAGGATGTGGGGGTAGCAGGACCTATCTCATCGATGTGAGGTATGTTCCGGCGAAGGACGCACCGGCGGCGTCTGAGGTTGAGCAGAAAGGGGTTGTTGGCGTTTGCCCATTTGATGACGTCAGAAAGGAAAAAGTAAAGGACACAATCGGCGTCAGGCAACGGAGGGGAAATCAAGTTGACTTCGTAAAAGTGGCAGGGACCAGTGTCTCTGATTCAGTTACCGGGGCCGTAAAGGATTATTTTTCCGGCAGGGGATTTCAGGTCACCGATTGCAAGGGATGGGATCAGACCGCCGAGGGACTGGATCGTGTGCCGCAAGATCTCTCCCTGGCAGTGGGTGGGAAAATTGAATCCTTTATGATAGAGGCAAAAACCGGTCTCATAACCACCGAGATTCAATACAGGGTTAAGGTTGCCGCCTCCATCGGTTATCCAGGCGAACGGAGGGTTGTCATTCGCACGATGGACAGCGCACCTCAGATCAAAAAGATCACCTTTGATGCGGAAGAACTCCAGGCTACCCTCAATGAGACATTGACCGAGGTGATCCGGAATCTCTTCAAATAGGGCCATTTTTCCTTCGCTAATGGCGGCTGTCTTACGGCCTTCCGGCACAGTGCTGTAGTGGGATTGCAGGGCACGGCTCGCCCTTTTTCAAATACGGCACCGAGGCGGTGTTTCAGTATCATCTCAGGCCTTCGTGCACCCTGCATGAAGGTTGCTCTTATGGAGAAGTAATACTAACCGGGAAAGGAGAGCTACAATGGCGGAAAAGGTACCGACTCGAGAAGAGGCATTGGCGCTTTTGCAAGAGTACAACAAGAGCGACAGCTTACTCAAACATGCCTTCGCCGTAGAAGGGGTAATGGGCTACGTCGCGAGAAAGCGCGGAGAGGATGAGGATAAGTGGGGGGTCATCGGTCTGATTCATGATCTGGATTACGAGAAATTTCCGGATCATCACTGCACCAAAACGAGAGAGATCCTCCAAGAACACAACTGGCCGGAGGAATACATTCGTGCCGCTGTGTCTCACGGCTGGGGAATATGCTCCGATGCGGAGCCGCAGAGCGTCCTGGAGAAGACGCTCTATGCCATAGATGAGTTAACGGGGCTTGTCACCGCCAGCGTCCTGGTCCGGCCTTCGAAAAGCGTGATGGATCTGACCGTGAAATCGGTCAAAAAGAAATGGAAATCACCTGCCTTTGCAGCCGGTGTGGACCGATCGATTATCGAGAAAGGTGCCGGAATGCTGGGAGTCGAGGTCGGAGAACTCATCGAGGATACCATAAAGGGTATGCAGGAGGTCGCAGAGGCAATAGGCCTCAAAGGAGAGCCGGACTAGGGGTGGCGAAACCTTCCGTGCTATAGTATCTTATGCTGAGAGATTTACTGCCGAAGCATGCAAGGCCCTTTTGGTGAAGGGCGCTGGTGCGCAACCGCGAAGATTCCGATTCCATCATTTAATGACATTATGTGGCGAGCCATGACGAATAAAACTGACTCCATGAAAATGAATCCGGCCTATATTGAAGCCATCATTCCACACGTGAATGATTGCCCCTATTTCTGCCTTCTGTCCATGAAGATCAAGTCCCTTGAATGGGGAAAATCCCACCTTGAGATCTTAGTGGAGAAAAAACATCTCCAGCCCTTCGGCATGGCACACGGAGGAGTATACGCATCCTTAATTGACGCCGCTGCCTTCTGGGCAGTCTATACGCAGATAGAGGCGAGCTCCGAAATGACTACGGTTGAACTCAAGGTGAACTACCTGGCGCCCGCTTCCGAAGGGCAATTTATTGCCACGGGAAGAAGCCTTAAGGTTGGGGAGCGGCTTTGCCTTGGCGAAGCCACCGTTGCAACTGAAAAGGGAAAGTTGCTGGCACACGGAACATCGACCATGATGATTGTCGATTCAGTGAAGATTCAGGGCCAATCCCAGCTCCCACCCAAGTTCTTAAACCGATAGGAGCCCTTTGCCTTTGCATGGAACGCCGTTGCTTGAGTGGGCCTGATGCGTCTTAAGGAATCCCTTCTGAGAATTACCCGGGCAGTTAGCACCCCTTCCGAACCTGTAAAGAGGTCTCCAGGAATCCTTTCAACCGTGAAACATCGTAGGGTCAGGAGCCCTGCCCATACTCCTTGACACAAAACCCCGCCTTTTCTATACTCTATTGGAAAAAAGCAGTAGTTTGTATCAATTCACCATTACCGGGAGGAGCGATGTTCGTTATGGCCTATTTTAAAAAACCCAAAAGGTTACAAAAGGTAGCATATGGTGTCTTTTTCTCGATATCCCTGGTCAGCCTCTGCCTCGCAACAGGTTGGGCACAGCAGACTAGCGGCCCAAAGATGGTTCTGCCGGAAAAACTCTACGACGCACAAAAAGTCAAAGAGGGAACGGTCCTTAAACATGACTTCCCCGTTCTCAACAAGGGAGATCAGCCCCTTGAGATAAAGAGAGTGCAACCCGGCTGAGGTTGCGCAGTGGCCCATTATGACAGGGTCATCCCCCCCGGAGGGGAGGGACGGATTACCTTGAGAGTGAATACCAGAGGGTACCGGGGAAACATCCTTAAAAGGGCCCGAATATACACCAATGAGCCGGGCGATAGGGATCAGGCGGTCAGCATTAAGGCCTTTGTGAATGTCCCTATCTATGTGACATCACGACATGTTTATCTCAAGGGACCGGCGGACCGAAAGATCGTGGCCGCAGTCACGGTCAAAGGCGATGGAACCAAGGATCTGAAACTGGAAGAGACCGAGTTTACGCTCGACGAAAAAGTCACCTATACGATACAGGAGGTTGAAGCAGGCAAGCTCTATAGAATCCATTTTACCCGTCTGCCCGGCGAGGTGGGCGTCTATCGTGGCATTCTGAAGCTCAAAACCACCTACCCTGAAAACCCGGAGCTTGCCATCAGGATTACGGCTCAGTTCTATAAGGTCAGTGAACCTCAAAAAGAATAGCTGTGCACTGCAACCTCGTATCGCTCGGCGCATTGGGGGCGCAGGTTCTGAAGTAACTCATGACATACATGATGCATCTCTGAAACCGCCTTAGAACCTGCGTCGCCGCCTACGTCAGCTGAAACTCAGGGCAACTTCCGGTTACTACGTATGATCTGAGCATGTTCACAAGGACAGAAGCCGAGAACATCGGCCCCAGTAGCTTCACATCAAACCATTCCTCATGGACACACCATTGTAATTTAGTACTTTCAGGTAACTTCTAGTCATCTTTCACAAGACTGTTTGTACCAAATCGCACAAAAGCTTGACAATAAGCGAACATTTTTGTACCATCCACCCATGGGATTAGCCAGACAAAGGGCAATAGATGCCATCAGGAAAAGAGGCGGAACGATCCGCACCTATGAGGCCCTTGCAGAGGGCATACACAGACGCACCTTCTACGGCCTTCGCGATGAGGGAGTCCTTATCACAATCTCTCGCGGCCTCTATCAGCTCGCAGACATAAAGGCCCCATCCTCCACCGTATCCGATCGCTTGATCGAACTCATCATAAGCATGCCCGAGGCGGAGCAACAGAAGCTTTTGAAAGACCTGGAGGGAAAGCTGTCACGCACCAGAAGAAGACATTCCCGAAAACCCTTCTTCATGGTCGTTGACTATGCTACCGAAGATCGGGCTTATAAGGATTTTATTCAAAACATCAGTGCCGGCGGTGTGTTTATCGAAACACCGATGCCCTTCTCTGCCGGGCAAGAGGTTTCCCTTACCTTTCCACTACCCAATTATCAGAAATATATCAAGATTAACGGCGAGGTTGTCTGGACCAGTGCAAAGGGCATTGGCGTGTCATTTAGACTGGCTACCCAGGACCAAGAGGCCACCATCAAGTCCCTCCTCGATATGATTTAGCTCTCTCAACCTTGGTTTAGTGCTCATCAGCCCGCACTTATTTCAAACATTGTACCCATCCCTATCGAATACTTTGTCTTTTTACGCCCCTGTTTAAAAACTCCCTTATGCTGTGGATCGAGCCCCGTGGTAGAGACGATTGCACCAAGAATCGAGTGCGCTCCTTTACTTTGCTTCAATTATAGTCTAATATGCCCTTGAGGAGAAGGTCACAACTGACAGAACCAAACAAAGCGCATCAAGGGACTCACGAAATACGCTTTACCGTGCTGCTGAGCGGTGGCCTTTTTCTGCGATATGGCACCATGTATGCCAAGCCCGTGGGATTCTCTTGTTAAACAATTTGTCGAAAGGAGGATGAAGATGAAGTATTTCCTTGTCATTGTCACATCATTGTTCATCCTAATTTCACTCGGTTGCGCGATGCAAACTGGCAGTGATGCAGCTGCGCCTGCAGCCCAAGAAACTGAAAAATCATATGCCACCGCACCCAAACCTGCTGCTGCTCCCGCGACTCCTACAACCGCTCGGGTCTACCCTGTTGCCCCCGGAGTCTGGTATCCGGGCCAAGGCCCTCTCCCAGAAAAGCCGGTGCGTTACTATCGGGCCAGATGTTGGCCCGGCTGCCACAGTGGAAGTTCACATGGCATGTACCCGGATAAGCCGTTGAACATGGAGCCCATTTTCCCGACATCGACAATTGATCTTGGGCCACACATGCCGGCCAAGAACTAGGTACTCTCCTGTTCATTGTCAGAAGGTCGATTTGCTCAATTTCCCATAACGGACAAAGGGAATGTGGCGGGCTATCTCGGGTGTGTTCCATGGCAGTCTAGTTTCTGGCACGCTCCATCACGGAAACCGACAGGGTTAGTTCATTTGCTCCGTAGCTCACCGTTGAGATCATCTTGCCGTAGAGCCCTTTCTTCTTCTAGCGCTTTAAGGCGGTTGGATATCATCTTCGGAAAAGCCCCTTCACATTAACTGATGCGGCTCGAAACATCGGTCTGATTGTTCATCCGGCCCCTTCAAGTGCTTTCAAGAGTGCACCAAATTCCCGTAGTGCTCCTTGAAGGTTGGGATGCACACCTCTCAATGAGGATTACCCTTCCTGATCTCCCCTACCCCGCAATCGCCAAAAATGGTCGGCGCCTACAAGCCTTTTGATTAGCCCATGATGCCATCCCCCTCGGGTTCAGCGATACACTTGTCTTCCCGCCGTTTATGAACGCATTGTTAATACTGTTATCATTTTCCTATGTTCATCTTAATAAACTACCCATATTTTAACTAAACGAATTCAATTGTCTATTTTAAAAATATCAATTTTTCAAATTAGTTACATTGACGTGGCGGTAGATCGTGAATATAATGATAACAGTATGAACGAATTATATATGAAAAGAGATGAAGAGCTGGTGGGGTATCAGGTCTCGCGCCTGCAAGATCTTATCAATGAGATCGTTCATTGCTGCGAAGACAAGAGGTTGTACGAATCGCAAAGGTTCGGGTTACCCTATGCCGAGTTAAAATGCCTGATGTTATTTGAGGGGGAGCGATACCTTACCGTAAAGGGTATTGCTCAAAGGTTGGAGGTGGCCAAAAGCAGGGTTACGAAACTCATAAACGGACTCGTGGAAAAGGGCCTCGTTGAAACGATCGAAGATCCTCGAGACGCGCGGATCAAACTGATTAACCTCACTGCAGCGGGGCAAGGAAAATCAGAGGAGATAGCCGCTTTTCGCGGGGAAATTCATTCAAGGATATTGATGCATATAGGGGCGGAGGAAAGGTTAAACATGTTTTCTTACCTAGAATTACTGAGGGCAGCCATGGAGGCTGCCAAAGCGGAGTTCATGTAGCACTTCTCAAGTCCTGTTAATGTACGTGGTGGGTAATATGATCCTCTGGAACGTAATACGTTAGTTCCATTAGAAAACCATAAAGCATATACTAGAAAGGAGTGTGCAATGAAAGCAAGTACAGCAAAAAAACAAGAGGTGCTCCAGGAGACGAATCCTCTTGAAAAACTGGGAGATCTTGAGAAGCAGATGGAGGAAATTAAAACCCAGCTCGCATCGCTCTCTAAGGCAATGCCGGAGAATAAGATATCCCTCATCGTGTTTAGCGGTGATCTGGATAAAGTTCTGGCTTCCCTCATTATTGCAACCGGGGCTGCTGCCATGGGCATGGATGTGGTGATGTTTTTCACCTTTTGGGGAACGCCGATCCTCAGAGATAAGGGAAAGAAGGTCGGGAAAAAGGACTTCATGGGAAAGATGTTCGGTGCTATGCTACCAAAAGGTGCCTGTGAGGTGAAACTCTCCAAGATGAATATGGCCGGTATGGGCACGGCAATGATGAAATCCCTCATGAAAAAGAAAAACGTCGCCTCCTTGGAGCAAATGCTTGAATTGGCGGCAGAACTGGGTGTGAGAATTCACATCTGTGAGATGACCATGGACCTCATGGGCTTCAAGCGGGAAGAAATGATCGAGTACCCCAATCTGACATTCTGCGGTGTTGCGAAGTTCATGGAAGAAGCTCAAAACAGCAAAGTTCAACTCTTCATATAAACAGAGAAAATCCAAGGAGGTTAGAAATGAGCGAGGAGATTACTGTTGACAAGGTAATGGACCTAAAGGGCCTGGCCTGCCCCATGCCGATAGTAAAGGTTAGCAAAGGCATCAAGGATGTGGAGATTGGCCAGGTGATTGAGGCCGTAACCACTGATCCCGGATCGCTGGCCGATTTTCCCGCATGGGCCAGAACCAGCGGAAATGAGATCCTGAAAACCGACCAAGAAGGAGGGCTCATAAAATTCTACATCAAACGGAAGGCATAGGGCCGTTTGCCGGTGCCCCCACGAGGGGGCACCGTGTTTGATCCCTAACGAAAGGGGGCTTCCGTGGAGTCAATCTACTATATCATCCTTATTCCAATGGTATACCTTGCCTTTGCGGTCTTTATTGTGGGCATTAGCGTAAGGCTCGTAAAGCTCTTTCGCGAACCGAAGAATCCGACAACCCTTCAGATCTATCCTGAAAAGCGTCCCCGGTGGCTGTGGGCGCTCTACGATACCTTCTTTCTTCCCACCGTGAGAAGACACAATCCGGTGTTTTGGGGCTTTCTCATGTTCTTTCATATCTGCTTCCTCCTTCTCATCATCGGGCATCTGGAACTGATTAAAGAATTCAGCATATTTCAGGTCATTCCCCATGAGGTATTCTTAGGAAGGGGCTTTGTTGGATTGATTCTTTCTATTTGCCTGCTCTTTTTTCTATTCAGACGGTTCGTTTCTCCCTACCGAGACCTATCGGTTCCTGAGGACTACTACCTCCTCATTCTGCTCTTTCTCGCGGTTCTTTTCGGGAGTCAGATGGATTGGGCTAGAACGTGGTATGATTACGGGAACCTGTCGGTCGTAGAGTATCGCGAATATCTGTCCAGCCTCGTCTCTCTGAGGCCCGAGTTATCTCCTGATCTGACATCATCCGGCCATTCCTTCATGCTGGTCTTGCATGTTTTCTTTGCGAATCTGTTCCTCATGTTCTTTCCCTTCAGCCAGCTTATGCACTCTTTTCTGTCTCTGCCAATGAATAAACTGAGAAGAGGATAGCTATGGACAAAAAAACACGGGATAATCTGCTGAAGCTCTTTCAAGGCAAATTGAATGAGGCCATGAGGTTCTACCTGGAAACCTGCACCAGGTGTGGAGTGTGCACGGAGGCCTGCCACGTCTACGCATCCATGGGCCATATCAAGTATATCGCCGCGTACCGGCACGAAATCGTGCGCAGAATCTACAAAAAATACTTCAAGGGCCGAGGAAAACTGTGGCCCTCTGTGGGAGAGGCAAAAGAGTTGAGCGAGATGGCGCTCGAGGAGCTCTATGAAGCCGCCTACTCATGCACAGGGTGCAGGCGCTGCATGGTCTATTGTCCCTTTGGGATCGATACCCAGATGCTCATGTCCATCGCCAAGCTTTTGCTGATCGGTGCCCACACAGAACCGGAAATCCTGACGATGCTGGCGGACACCTCAATCGAGAAGGGGAAATCGCTTGATCTCTTCAAGGAAGGCTTTCTGACCGGCATTAGAAATCTCGAAGATGAGGTTGTAAAAAAGTGGAAGATCGAGGCTGGAGAGACAGCCATTCCTATTGATGTTGAGGGTGCAGACCTCCTCTATGTGGCTCTTGCCGGTGCGCACTCAATCGTTCCAGCTGCGGCAATCTTTAATGCAGCAGGTGAGCATTGGACCTTGAGCTTCTTTGAGGCCGTCAATTTCGGTGCATTCGTAGGAGACCCAACCAAGACAAAGCTCATTTTGGATCGTATTATCAATGAAGCCAAACGACTCAAGGTGAAGGAGGTTTGCATCTGTGAATGTGGCACGGCATTCCGCGTGATGAAGCAACTTTCAGGCAAACAACCCTTCGAGGTCTCCTCGATCACCGAGGTTCACGCGCGGTACCTCAAGGAAGGCCGAATCAAGGTAGACAAATCCGCATTTCCGGAGCCCATCACCTACCATGACCCCTGCCAGATAGCACGAAACGGCGGCGTGATTGACGAACCACGCTATATTCTGCAACACCTGACCCATGACTTTCGGGAGATGTCACCGGAGCCGAAATATAACTGGTGCTGCGGTGGAGGAGGCGGACTTGTTGCCCTCGGTGAAGACACCCTTGATTTTCGAATGAAATCGGCCAGGGTAAAGGTTGATCAGGTGAAGAAGACTGACGCAAAGGTGCTCGCTACAGCTTGCGAGAACTGCCACACGCAACTCAGCAATCTCAACACCCACTACAAGATGGGCGTGGATGTCAGGTTCCTTTCCTCCATGGTGGCCGATGCCCTGGTGCAATGAGCCGATTATACTCAGTGAAAACGTAATGACGACCGGTGAGATTTCAGTGGTCACCGTGCCCTGATCTAGCTATAACTGGGCTCTCAACCGATGAGTTCGTCCACCCAAGGACCCGATCATCGCGGCTTTCAAGGATAGGATTTGCCAGAGCATGAGAGAAGGATCATGATGAAAGAAAGGAGAAAGACAAATATGCTCATTCCAACCGTGGTCATGGGAGCGCTTGCAGTCGCCCTTTTGACCATAGGCTACCTTAAGGGGCAAGGACAACACATCACCGGCTTGAAATCAGCCCTCACCATGACAGCCGGGATCCTGCCCTTACTCGTTTGTGCATTTATCGTGGCTGGCATGGTTCAGGTTCTCCTTCCCAGAGAGCTGTTATCAAAGTGGGTGGGTGCGGAATCAGGCCTGCGGGGGATTTTCATTGGTACCGTTGCCGGCGGTTTCTCTCCTGGAGGCCCGTATGTGAGTTTACCCATTGTTGCGGGACTCTTGCGCTCCGGTGCAAGCGTTGGAACCATGGTGGCCTTTCTTACCGGATGGTCACTGTGGGCAGTTTCTCGATTGCCTATGGAGGTAGGAATATTGGGCTGGAGATTTACCAGCATTCGTATTGCATGCACCTTCTTTTTCCCCCCCATTGCTGGATTGCTGGCTCAATACTTCTTCGGTCGTTTTCAGTAGTCTCCTTGTGGCCAGACCACAGCCCTCAAGGGGGACTTCAGTGCGACCTTTAGAGGGTCTTACCTATCTCTGAGCCTGCAAAAAGCACAGGTGAGCAGGCCGGGTTTTCTGCCTCAGGTGGTGAGATGGAATTGAGAAGGAGGCGTTAAGCGGTGAAAAAAGAGACTGATCCCCGTATGCATTCAGCAGAGCACATCCTGAACCAGACCATGGTCAGGATGTTCAACTGCAATCGCTCCTTCAACGCCCACATCGAAGAGAAAAAATCCAAATGTGATTACCACTTTGATCATGCCTTGAGTGACCGGGAAATCAATCAAATCGAGAAACAGGTAAATGCAGTAAGAGGGGCTGATTTGCCGATTGCGGAGGAGTATCAAACCAGGGAGGTAGCCCAGGAGCAGTACAATCTGAAACGGTTGCCACGCGATACAGGAGATGATATCAGAATCGTGAGAATCGGGGAGTATGATGCCTGCCCCTGCATCGGTTCGCACGTTGCGTCAACAAAGGAAATCGGTACCTTCCGCATTGTCTCAACGAGCTTTGATAAAGGGGTGCTCAGAATACGGTTCAGGCTGAGCTAATAAATAAACTAGAATTTTCAAGGAATTAACGGTTAAGGAAAGTAACAAGCACACCCGCCAAAAAGAAATGCCGGTGAAGGCCCTCCTTGGTCTTACGGAAAGAAAACAATTGGTTATTTCCTTACCTCCAGGTGATATCGCCATGAAAAAAAGGTGATCAACCACGTTAACGATACTGATGATTAAGGCATGGTAACCACTGACTTATTCAGATACACCCTGGCCCTTTTTTGACCTCCCCTGGCCAAAAATAAAGGACCCCATTGACTGCGCGAAAGCGGCATGCTGCGGACAAGGATGTATCGGTTTGGCTCTTCATGCCCAAAGTGCATGATATTCACTATCCGGCCGCGATCGGTCGGCTCTGTGTCTGTCGTAATCTGCGTCGGTCTGCGGTTTATTCCCGTGGCAGAGAGGATCAAAAACTTGCTTGTCTTTTTTCAAACTTTTTGGCATTATATAGTATATGCTTTCCGGCAACTCCTAAACCTTACCAAGAGGGTGCCTTCGACATATACCAAAGCCCCATTTCTTAGTGCGAGAGGTGGGGTCTCTCTTTCTCAAGCCCAATGGGTGTTCTATGCCTGCTAAGCCAACTTACGAAGAATTAGAAATAAGGCTCAGAGAATTGGAGCGACAAGCTGTTGCGCGCAAGGTGTCAGAGGAAGTAATCCTAGAGAGTGAGCAGAAATACCGTACCCTATTCAACGATTCGAGAGACGCAATCTATATTACCAGTCGAGAGGGAGAATTCCTCGATGTCAACCCAGCCCTATTGGGGCTTTTGGGTTACACCAGGGAGGAAATGATAGACAAGATCAATGTCCGGAACATATATGTTGATCCGGCTGACAGGGATAGGTTTCAGCGGGAAATAGAGAGAAAGGGATCGGTTAGAGACTATGAGGTGAAGTTCTGCAAAAAAAACGGGACTGAGATGGACTGCCTCCTTACCAGCACGGTGCGACGGTCCCCTGATGGCACCGTTTTAGGGTACCAGGGCATCATACGGGACGTCACCGAACGCAAGCGAGCGGAAAGGGCCTTACAGGAAAGCGAAGCGCGCTATCGAGCCATCGTCGAAGATCAGACTGAACTCATCTGTCGTTTCCTTCCCGATGGTAAACTGACCTTCGTCAATGACGCATACTGTAAATACTTCGAAGAGAAAAGGGAGGATCTGATTGGGCACACATTTATGCCTCTCATTCCTGAAGAAGACCATGAAAAGCTCAAAGACCATTTTGCCTCCTTGAGCCCTGAGAACCCAGTGGCAACCCATGAGCATCGCGTAATTGGCTCCCATGGTGAGATACGATGGCAACAGTGGACCAACCGAATGGTCCTGGACGAGGAAGGCCAATTGATCGAATTTCAATCGGTTGGACGAGACATCACCGAGCGCAAGCTCATGGAAGAGGTCCTGAAAAGTAGTTCTGAAAAGATAAAGCAATTTGCCTACTCGGTCTCACATGATCTCAAGAGCCCTGCTATTGGTATTCACGGACTGTCAAAGCTCCTTCATAAGCGTTGCAGGCATTTGCTCGATGAAAAGTCAAAGGATTATTGCGATCGAATCCTAAGAGCTGCTGAGCAAATCTCCGCATTGGTGGAACAAATCAATGTTTACATTAAGACGAGTGAAACACCGATAAAGATTCAAACCGTTACATTACAAGAGATCTTCGAGACGGTCAGAAGTGAATTCTCCGGCCAGCTTGACGATCGCCACATACGGTGGCTGCAACCCAAAACCATCCCCCATATCAGGGGGGACAGGATGTCCATCTTGAGGGTCCTGAGAAACCTCGTGGACAACGCATTGAAACACGGTGGCGATGACTTAACCGAGATCAGGCTTGGTTATGAGGGATCCGATGAATATCACACGCTTTCCGTAAGCGATGACGGTGTAGCCATAAAGAGTGAAGATTCGGAAAAGATCTTCGGGCCTTTTCAGCGACAGGAAGCATCGACCGGAGTCGAAGGTTCGGGCCTGGGACTGGCGATTGTAAAGGAGATAGCTAAACAACACGGCGGCACTGTGTTTATGAAGTCGGGCCCCGAGAAAGGGGCAAGTTTCTATGTATCTATTTCCAGATCCCTGTAAGGTTCTCTTCTAGAGATCACGAAAGCCCCTCTAGAGCTGGCTACAAGCACTTTAATTCCCGTACAAGGTTGCTGAGGCCTTGATGTCCCTTCAAAGGAAACTTCTGTTATCTTACTTTTTGCTCATTGTCATTGTCGCAGGCCTTTTTGTCGCGCTTGAAGGGTTCATCTCTCACTTCAAATGGAGCTCGCATCTCCTCTATCCAGCAGTATTCATTATCCTGTTTGCGTCCGGTCTTATCGCTTTTCTTTTAACTCGCATTTTCTTGTCACCCATCAGTATGTTGCGAAACGCCTTAAGGAAGATCGAAGGGGGAGGCCAAGAGAAGCTCCCCGCTTCATTCAATGATGAGACCGGAGGCTTTTCGCAGATCGCTAGCCGAATCTCTCGGCAGCTACAAGAGGGCGAGCAGAAACTCCGAGTGCTCTTTGAGATTGCAAAAATCGTTTCTTCCCTTCTTCACCTTCAACAGGTGCTCGACGCTATCGTTGCTTTGCTCACCAGAGAATATAGGCTCGACGCGTGTTCAATCCGATTACTGGATGAGGGCGGAAACTTGAGAATCATGAGCCACAAGGGTTTGAGCAAGGCTTTTGTGGAAACGGCCACCAGAAAACCGACTATTGACAGTTATTCGGGAGAGGTTTTTCTCACCGGGAAAATCGTTACGATCAACGATGCGGAAGAGATTGATAAACCCATTTCAACCACCCTTCTCGTCGGTGAGGATATCAAGTCTTTTGCCGTCGTCCCGATACAGGTAGAGGAAAAAACGATCGGCGTCCTGGTGACTGCTTCAAGGCGCAAGAATTACTTTTACGAACGGCTCTATGACGTTATTTACATAATTGCCAATCAGATTGGCACGGCCATCAGGGTTTCTCAGCTATATGATGAGATTTACAAGTTCAGTCAAGAGCTTGAAGAAAGGCTCCGGGAGAGAACAGACAAATTAGAGGAGAAGGCAAGGCAGTTGGTTCAGGCCGAAAGGCTCGCCGCTCGTGGTAAGATCGCAAACAGGGTAGCAGACGAATGCAGGAATTCACTCACCATAGTTGGCGGCTTTGCCCGGCGACTCTATGAGAACGCTCCCGATGATGATCCAGATAAGGGATATCTTGAGATAATTGTTAGGGAAGTCAAGAATCTGGAAGACAAAGTTTCCCAAATAACCAAGATCGGCAATGAAGACTAGACAGGCTTTGTACGCGTAAACACCCCTTTGGATTGATGCCCTCTCAGCACGGCGGCGCAAAAACATCCCGTACCGTATGGGAAGGTATTGAGGACCTCAAAGGGGGTCTGCGATGCCTTTACAGGCTAACAGGGCTTGTGCAGATAGACAGGACGATTTATCGGCTGGCCTTAAGCTACTGAGATGAAGTGACATGTGCTGAAAAAACCAAACTAAGGAAACAGCTCGTACCTCCGAGCCACGGTTCACGGCTATTATCGCCTCATCCCTTCAGATGCTTTCCGGAACCTCACATCAGGCCTGATATCCAGTCTCCGCGCCCGTCTAATCACCTCTATGTCTTCTTCAGAGAAATCATTCAACAGAAAGTTGTCTACCTCAATTTTCTTGGGTTTCACATACCCCTCACGTATGAAATAGCTGAGCCTGTCTTTGGTCAGACCATCAATGAGTTTTAAGACTTCAACGGTGTACATAATCGCTGAACCTTAACAGGTTATATTCCGACTCATTATCATTTGGTTACTGGATAGAAAATGTATTGTCAAGAACAAAATAACAACATATAGTATCTTTTTTGTTTTCTTTTCAATATATAGTATTTATAAGGCTACTGTGATCACCTGTCTTATGTCAACTCTTCAGACTGGTGAAATCCAGAAAACGGGAGATGCAGGCCGGAAAGCAGCATCATGCTGGAGAGAACTTAAACCTGATCTTGGTACGGGTAGATGGATAATCGTGCAGTGAATACCACACGGAAAAGCGGAATTACCCGGAACGTCGTGCTTGCCAGCTGTACCTCCTTTTTTACCGATATTTCAACCGAGATGATCTATCCGCTCTTGCAGGCATTCCTGGCCATGGTCATGGTGCCTCAGAGGGCTTTCTTAGGGCCTGTGCTGGGGGTCATAGAAGGCGTAGCAGAATCTACGGCCGGACTGCTCAAGGTCTTCTTTGGTTACTATTCCGATAAGATACGGAAGAGGAAACTACCCGCCCTTGCAGGATACAGCACCTCTGCTTTTGCAAAATTTCTTTTCCTTCTCGCCTCCTTCGGCTGGCACTTCGTTCTCCTCGCTCGCCTCTTCGATCGCGCTGGAAAAGGCGTTCGGACCGCGCCGCGGGATGCCCTGATTTCAGAATCTACCCCTAAGGATGCACTGGGGAAGGCATTCGGGTTTCAGAGGGGCATGGATTTCGCCGGCGCCACGGTTGGTACAGTCATCTGTTTTTTTCTGGTGCTGCGGTTTATGGATCCTGCCACCAAAACACTGAGAGACCTCAATTCCTTTTACACCCTTTTTCTCATCTCCATTATTCCCGCTTTCATTGGAGTAATCTTTCTCTTTTTCATAAAAGACACGAAAATCCACAATGCTGATGGGTTGATGAAGCAGGGATCCAAACCGAATCTGAACCTCCGTGACTACGACAAGAATCTTCAGATCTTCTTTGTCGCGCAGTTCATATTCACCCTCGGGAATTCCTCAAACCAGTTCTTGCTGCTTCGCAGCATGAACCTCGGACATGCCCTTTCCGCAGTCATCCTCATGTATTTGCTTTTCAATTTTTCCACAGCGCTCCTCTCCACGGCCTTTGGCTCGCTTTCTGACAGAATTGGACGAAAAAAGTTGCTCATGGCCGGTTACGGGCTCTATGGAATCGTGTACATCGCCTTCGGATTCATTACTCCAGCCACGAATTCCCTCATCTGGTTTTTTTGGCCCTTGTACGGAATCTATTACGCCATGACAGAAGGTGCCGAGAAGGCCCTTGTCTCGGACATGGCTCCGAGCGATTCAAAGGCAACCGCGCTTGGGTTTTACCACACGATTGTTGGTGTTGGACTGCTTCCCGCCAGTATCATCGCCGGAATACTATTTTCTTTTGTCCCGAGCGCCCCCTTCCTTTTTGGCGGAGGAATGGCGCTGGCCACTGTGGTTATCCTGGGCTTTTCTGTTACCGAAAGATAATCCAAATAAAGAATCCCCGCCCCAAAGACGGGGCTTTGAACAAGCACCCCATAGGGATGCACAGGGGCTGTCTTTTGAGAACGCTCAAATCCGAAGCACGAAATCCGAAACTCGAGATGGTTCGACCAGCTCACCATCCTGAGCCCAGTCGAAGGACAATATCGAATGACCTAAATCCAAATGGGCAAAACTACATGACATGACACCCTTTCGCGAGCCCATATACCGGGAAATCATCTGTTTGTTTCTGTCATTGGGACATTCGAGATTCGAATTTGTTTCGAATTTCGACCTGCCCGCAATGCCGGTGGGTTAGACAACAGAAGTGGCTGAGAGTAAAATTGTACCGCCAATTCTCGTCAGAAAACGCTAAGTGAGATGCATGGCAGGCGGGTATTCTGATTTCGGCTTTTACCAACTTGTTTTTGAGATACTGGGCATAGCCACAGATACATGACTGCGTCCACAGGATGTAGTTTCCTGTAATGAAATGAATTTTTTTGCCCTCCAGGGCAAAGCTCTCCTTATGAGCACGGCAAGATCATCCAATTTTTCCTTTGGAACTCTGGGTGGATACTGCTAGAATGTAGTTGAGAGTAACCTCGCAGAAACGTGAGAGGTAATAGTCATCATCCCCGAAATCCCCTGCAACACGAATGTGAAGAGATATGTCGTTTTCAAAAAAGATCGCATGGCATAAACAAAACGCACTTCGATTTATATGTCTCTGCACAGTTGCAGTTTGCTTGGCAGGTATCAGTACGGGAACTGGTTGTTCAAAACCGATCTCGATCAGAAAACCTCCCCTTGAGAAAACCTGGACCTGCGACATCGCGGCCGATGATGCCATGAAACGGGGAGACTACCACGCCGCCCTGCTCCTCCACAAACGCCTGCTAGAAGGGGACCCTGATAATGCACTTGCCCTCTATCACCTCGGATATGCGTACGGGCAAACAGGAAACCACCAGATCGAAGTGCTCTATTTCGAAAAGGCCGTAGCCCTCGGATTCACCAAAGATTCTATCTTCTTTAACCTGGGCATGGCATATGGCGAGTTGAACCAGATCGAACAGTCCCTTAAGGCCTTTAAGAAGGCGGTATCCCTTGACCCCGACAATGCCGATAACCACTTCGGATTGGCCTTGAGCTATCAGAGACGCCTTACAGACGAACTTGCCGAAGCTGAGTTCTTGAAGGCCATTGAAATCGACCCAAAGCACGTAGATGCGCGATTGTATCTCAGTTTGCTCTATGCGGATATGGGTGAATTGCAGAAGGCCAGCCAGCAATTGCGCAAGATTCTGGAAATTGATCCAAACCACGTTGCTGCCCGGGATTTTCTGGAAAGAATTGAGAAGGAGTGAAGCTCCCCGTGCTTCCGCACGGGGCATCCTGGCGAAGGCGAGTAAACGGGTCGATTGTGCAAGCGAAAGTGAGGACAGCACGGCGCTAGACCCAACCGCACACTATCCCATCACACGGAAATCCTTCAGGGAGGGCTTCGTCAGCTTCCACCCGCTCTCCTCAGCGTATTCAACTACAACGAAAGGCATGCAAGTGACCTGGGAGATCACACCTTGCTTGTCATAATTTTTTACGAGCGGGGTTGTGTAACCGAAGTACGATAACTATTTTATGAACACTGAATATGAATTCAAGAAAGGGGGATAATCTATGGAAGCACAAGGCAAAAAGGTCATTATCTTGGTCGAGGAAATGTACAATGATCTCGAGTTCTGGTACCCCTATTACCGGCTTAAGGAGGCTGGGGCAGAGGTCGTTGTCGTGGGATCGGGAAGTGCTGAACAGTATGTGGGAAAATCCGGCATTTCCTGCAAACCCGATGCAACCGCTGACGAGGTTTCAGCAGCGGATTTTGATGGGATCGTTATCCCCGGCGGTTATGCCCCCGACCATATGCGCCGTCACCCATCCATGGTCAAATTGGTAAAGGATCTCTTTGACGCTGGCAAGGTGGTGGCCGCAATCTGTCATGCAGGATGGATGCTGGCCTCTGCGGAAATCGTGAAAGGCCGGACCGTAACCTCATTTTTCGCCATAAAAGATGACCTGGTCCATGCCGGAGCACAGTGGGTAGATCAGGAGGTGGTTGTGGACGGAAACCTGATTACCAGTCGAAAACCAGACGATCTTCCGGCATTCATGAGGGCGGCCATCGCAGCCCTGTAATGCCAGTTTACCGAACCTGCCAAAGGCAATAGGCTCGGAATGGGTAGGGATAGCGTATTGGAGTCAATGAAGGGATACTGTTAAGGTAACACTCGCCGATGGTGGAGTATGTTTTTTATCTACTTCAACAGCTATTGGGACAAATCAGTGCTGCCCAGAAGGTTTGGGTGTTTTGAACTGAACAAGATTCACGACTGCATACGAACACTATGTTCTGTACTCATAGGATAGAGGAAAAAGCACGGTGGAATTAGATCAACCAATAACCCGAAGGAAATCGCTGAAAAAATTGCTTGCCCTCTCGGGAATAGCAGCCTCGTACGCCTTTCCCGGACTGCTTTTCAGCCGTCCTGATTCAATCTGGGCTGAGACGGCGCGGGCACGGTTCATCGTTGAAGGGCAAGGAGAATCGGAAGCATACTCCATCAAAAAGCTGGCAGGCAAGGTATTTGAAGCGGCAGGGGGCATCCGTAGGTTTATATCACGGGGAGATGTTGTGGCAGTCAAGCCCAATATCTCCTGGGCAAGGCGACCCGATCTAGCTGCCACAACAAACCCTGTGGTTCTTGAGGCGGTGATTGAACTCTGCTATGAGGCAGGGGCCAAAAAGGTGAGGATCGTGGATAATACCATTAACGATGCGCGGCGGTGTTTCGCTATCACCGGAGCAGGCATTGTGGCCAAGAAGACAGACGCAGACCTCGTGTTTCCGAGGTCTTCTCTGATACGGCGAATGAAGATCAACGGCGACCGCCTTGATGTCTGGCCGGTGTTCACGCCTCTAATAGAAGCCGACAAGGTCATCAACCTGCCTATTGCAAAAACTCATAGCCTGAGTTCTCTCACCCTGGGTATCAAGAACTGGATCGGAGGCGTTGGCGGCAGGAGGTATGCCCTTCACCAGGATATACACCAGACCATTGTCGACCTGGCTCAGTTCTTCAAGCCCACGGTGACCCTCATCGATGCCATCAGTATCATGGTAAAGCACGGGCCTTCCGGCGGAAGCCCTTCAGATGTGGCGATGAAGAATACCCTCATCTTGAGTGACGACCCGGTTGCGGCAGATGCCTGTGCTGCGAGGCTCTTCGGCTACAGCCCCGATGAAATTGGCTTCATCCGCTTGGGAAAGAAGTGGGGTCTCGGTACCGATGATCTCCGAAAACTTGATCGGAAAAAGGTGATCGTGTGAGGGCAAAACAACTCGTCTGGATACGGAGAATCACTCAAGCCTTTTTCCTGCTGTTCTTCCTCTTTCTCCTCATGGAAAGTCGCCTTCCGAGAGATGTGTTCGTGGACTATTCCGTCTTCTTTTCCGCTGAACCGGATCTAACGATCAACTATCCGGTAGGGTTTTTCTTTCAGCTTGATCCTTTGGTCTGGCTCTCTTCTCTCATATCAGGACATCAGCTCATAAAGGGATTTTGGTGGGCACTGGGCCTGCTTGTTGTAACCCTTTTCATGGGTAGGATCTTCTGCGGCTTTGTCTGTCCCCTCGGCACCCTCCACCATGTGGTGAGCTGGTTCCGGCCGTCACTGAAAGGGGATGCCATGATTCGGGCCAATGAAAAGGTGTCCAGTCAGAAGATAAAATATTTTCTCCTGATTACCGTACTCGTGGGAGCAGTCTGCGGCCTCAATATGGCGGGGTTGATGGATCCCCTCTCCTTGCTCTTTCGCTCCCTCGCCCTGGCCGTATTCCCCGGTGCTGCAGTGGGCTTGCAGGAATTCTCTGAAGCAATTGCCAACAGCGATAGTAAGGCTTTTCACCTGCTGAGTTATGGAGGAGAGGTTATCGCGCAATTCCTCTTTGGTTTCGGCTATAAGGCATACAAAACTGCCTGGTTTATTGGGATTGTTTTTCTGGGTATTCTGTTCTTGAACAGAATCAGACCGCGCTTCTGGTGCCGGGTCCTGTGCCCCCTTGGGGCATTGCTGGGAATTTGTTCCCGGTTTAGCATTCTCAGGCTCGAAAAGGACCGGGGAAAGTGCACAGACTGTGAACTGTGCACAAAGAGCTGCCAGGGCGCCGCCTCACCGAAACCCGGCCAGGACTGGGAGAACGCAGAATGCCTTATGTGCTTTAACTGCTTTGACTCTTGCCCTGCAAGCGCCCTCTCCTTTCGCTTCAGGTGGTCATCGCCTCGTTTAAACAGGGGTCCGGATATGGGCAGGCGCGCCGTACTGGCAGGTTTGATGGGAGGCATTTCCCTGCCCCTTTTTGGAAGGCTCGATGGCCGGGTGCACAAGGTAGCGGACCCCCGCCTGATTAGGCCTCCGGGGGCTTTACCGGAGAAGGATTTCCTAACCCTCTGTCAACGGTGCGGTCTGTGCATGAAGGCCTGTCCCACTAACGTAATCAACCCGACCCTTACTGAGGCGGGCATGGCGGGGTTTTGGACTCCCCATCTCATCATGACCCAAGGTTATTGCGAGTACACCTGCACCCTGTGCGGAGATGTTTGCCCCACAGGTGCCATTCGAAAGTTTTCAGCCGAAGAGAAGATCGAAACACCCATAGTAATTGGTTCAGTATACATTGACCGTGGAAGATGTCTTCCCTGGTCTGGAAACGGCCCCTGCATTGTATGTGAGGAGCATTGCCCCACGTCGCCGAAGGCCATATTCTTCCACAAAGAGATGGTGACCGGGCCTAACGGCAAACAACAACTGGCACAACTTCCCTATGTGGATCTTAGGAAGTGCGTGGGCTGCGGCATCTGCGAGTTTAAATGCCCGGTCAAAGGACGACCTGCCATACGGGTTATTTCCGCAGGTGAATCGCGATCTTTGGAAAACCAGATCCTGCTTTAATGAGAGAATTCCTTTTTTGATCTGAGCAGGGACGTTCCTCAACGAGCCCATCGCATATCCCTATCCACCGATGCCCTTCGATTATGTCTTGTATCTCTTTCCATGAGCTAAGAGCTATGGGCCATAAGCCGCCCTGACGGGCGCCCCCTCAAGTTCTCACCTCTTGGGACAATCCCACCACTCGCCGCCCCTTTTTCCTTTTCAAAATGAAAAGATCAACGCGCGAGAAGAACAAACTCTTCTGGTTAGAAATTTCACCCCCTTATTCCCTTGACAAATAGGCAATGCAGTATATTCTATAAGTAAACTAGGGTAAGGTTGGCCTCCAGTCGTCCTCAGGACTCAATAAGTAACGGTGACACTTCCGTGAATTGCCATGCCAAGGGGAGATAAGAATGGAAACAAGAAAAGTGCTTCAAGGGAAAAAGGTGCTGATCGTCGATGACGAACCCGACATCCTTGATCTTTTGACTGAGCTTCTGAGTACCTGCATGATCGACCGCGCCTCTACGTTCGAAGAAGCAAAGGGGCTGCTTGAAACCGAGTATTACGACATTGTAGTCCTCGATATTATGGGCGTTAAAGGATTCGAACTCCTCGAAATTGCCAATAAACGGAATATTCCCGCTCTCATGCTCACCGCCCATGCCTTGAACGAAGAGAGCCTGAAGAAATCTGCAGAAGAGGGAGCTTCCTACTACGTTCCTAAAGATGAAATAGGCAATATCGAGATGTTTGTTGCAGACGTTATAGAGGCCAGAGAAAAGAAGAAGAATCCGTGGCTCAGGTGGTATGAAAGGCTCGGCGGTTTTTTTGACAAGAAGTTTAGCGGACCGAATTGGAGAGAGGAACATAAAGAGTTCTGGGATAAGAAAATGAAGAGTCTTCCCGGCATCTGATACTTGTGCAAAAGAAGGCAGAATATCCAAAGGGATCGCCCATAACCTTATTTTTCCCCAGGACAACCCGCTGGTGCGGGGGTCATTGCTCCGCAGATTCCAGCGCCATGAGTCGTTACATTTCTTGATGGCGGCTCGCCCAAGCACCAAGAGTCAAATCATTCCTTATGCCCCAACCTTGAAACACATATCCTTTCCTCCCCGTCCTGTTTTCCTTAGAGCCTTATACCCCCTTGACAGATTTTTGTAATAAGGGTAGCTTACCCTATGTTCAGGCTCGTTCGTCTTTCCTTTCCGCAGATGAACGGATAGATTGAGCAACGTGGTTTATTCGCATTCTCACCAACCACTGCTAGCGTGAAGGTTTGATCCGTTATGCTGCATATCACCGCAGGTCAGCTTTCAAAACCTTGTTCAGCCCTTTTATCACCTTTAGCCCTAATGCCATCTTTGGAGGGATTGCCATGACGGTCTCAAGAATCAGAAAACCGAGCCTCATGCTCCTTTTCTCACTGCTTATACTCCTGTCTGCTCAAGTGGGAACTGCCCAGGCTGAAAGGAGATACGTGTCGGACATGCTCATTATTACTCTCCGAGAAGCCCCGAATTCAGATGGCAGGGTACTAAGGACCCTCACGACAGGTGCCCCTGTCGAGGTACTCGAAGAAAGCGGGCGCTACCTTCGGGTACAGACCGAGGCAGGTGAAGAGGGGTGGGTAGCTGAGCAGTATATCACCGCCGAAACCCCTAAAGCGATCATCATAGCGCGATTGAAGGATGAGTTGAATCGTTTGCGGGAAAAAATCAAGGAGTACGAGGGAGCCGAGAACCCGTTTCTTGATAAGCTCAAGGCAGCAGAGCAGAGTTACCTTCAAAAGGTTAAGGAACTCGAGCAAAACGCAGCCAAGTTGGTAGATGAACGAAACAAGCTTAAGGCGACAAATGCCGGATTGAATACGGAACTGAGGAACCTTCAAAAGCAAATCGAAACCCTCGGGGGTTCAGGAAAGCTCCGGTGGTTCCTGGCGGGAGCCGCCGTGTTCTGCTTGGGATTGATTGCCGGCCAGGTTTCCAGGAGAAAGAAAAGATACTATATTGATCTCTAGCCCCACCGGTAAGCGTTGGTCCAAACCTGGGCACTGGAAATGGATTTCACAGACCACCAGGTCCTTCCCACTTAACAGCGTGTTGACTTCAATGCGTAGTCCATGCTCTCTTAGGGTGTCCCGTTTTGACAGGCAACATTGCCTTTTGATTGTTTGGCCTTAAACACTATTCCGGGCATATGCCTCGTTCTGCGAGGAACGCTGAAGACCTCGCTTTCATATTCTATGTGAGCAAGCCCTTTGAGAGCATCGGCACAGCACCTTGTAGCTCTCCAAAAAGAACATCTGACACTCATGCCGAGCCTTGCTCTTTCCGAGGCGGAAATTTCGCGTCCCATGCGCTTGACACAAATAGTCTGCTCTACCTTCAAGGCCTCCTGAAAGACTATCTGATGCATACAAGAAGCGACTCATATCACCAAAGACGATCTAGGTGACTTTTTCCGTTAGGTATTTCTGCCTACCAAGCATAGGGGTACATTCTAACAGAAGAATCACCCCATTCATAACTGGGGGTAGTTTTCTTGTTTTTGAGTTAATTACCTGATTGAAAAACCTTAAAAGACACGCTAGACAATAATCGTAAAGCGAAGAAGTTTCCCTGTAAAGGCGGCCCCCGTCTTGGGGGCGGTATGAACATCTCAAGTCCTAGGATGCGCCAAGGGCTTTTGGCACTGGGGGGCATTTTCTAAAGCCTTTTCAGGGAGCGAAAAGGGGCTTCTCGGATGCGCGTGAATTAAATTGCCGGGTTCCTCTTAAAAATATAGAGAATTAGATCCCCTCCGGAAAGTCACGGTATTTCGGGAAGCCTTTTTCATGCATGGCACGGTCTCTTGGTTCATTACCGGCTCAACAGTCAATATCGACCGGATAGTTGGCAGTATCCGATACCAGATGACCCTAACTTGCCTGAGCCCCCTTAGCAGGAATGGGCATCAAAGGCGCGGCCGATTGTATATATGGATAAAAGACGTTGGTAGGAACATTTCTCACGATTCAACATCGCTTGAACCCGCTTCATGTGCAATGCCGGTTGATAGACAGGGGGCTCAGCAAAGGGTTCTCTGGTTCACTCGGTAAGTGGTACGAAGCCCTAATATTTGTCTGGGTGAGCTGGGCAATCAAGAGGGTGATTCACCTTTTTTGTTTGATAAATCGGCATTATGATGTTATGGAAAAGGTGAAAAAGCGTTAATTAGCCATGAATCACCGGGGAGATTGGCAAAGGCCGTTTCCAATACGTTAGACGCCGGGGCCGGAAATGCTGAATAAGAGGCATTCTCGCATTGATCGTCGCTGTGGACACGACAGGCGCAGGGTACACAACCTTGATTACTTCCTGAAAGGGGGGATCGAGAGAAGGAGCTGGAAGGAACGAAGATCCAATCTGGAGCGGAGAAGAGGCTGGCTGCGCGTAGAAGACTGGTACAGTGTGTTGGTGTACCAGTAGAATAACTGTAGCAAAAGACTACTTTTCTCGACATAACTTACCCTCCTCCTATGTTGAGTACAAAAGGCAGGGTCTCACGGCCCTGCCTTTTGCCTGTCGCCACCAACAACCCCGTCATACCCCTTTCTTTCCTTGACACAAAGGCACACGTTTCGTATCTTTCGAACCAGATTGAGCGATCGCTTCTTGTTATGTTGTTTCAGTGAAACCCTCAAATCAACGAATCCGACCATCCGGAACAACAGGAGCCTCATGGCAGAACCAAAGACCCTCGAGGTATTCAGCGACTACGTCTGACCCTGGTGCTATTTCGTTACCGGGCGTATCGAACGATTACGTAAGGAATATGAGATAGATATTCGGTGGACCGCTTTCCCCTTGCACCCCGACACTCCGGAGGAGGGGCTCAAGCTCGAGGAGCTTTTTGCCGGTCGTAACGTGGATATCGATGAGATGATGACGCGACTCAGGGAGGTAGCCGATGAGGCAGGATTGCCCCTGGGAAAACGCGAGAAAACCTTCAACAGCCGCCTGGCTCAGGAGCTGGGCAAGTGGGCCGAGAGTAAGGGCAGGGGCGACCGGTTCCACAACGCCGTTTTTCGAGCGTATTTCGTGGACGGCAAAAACATCGGAAAAATCCCGGTCCTCGCGGTACTGGCAGGATCGGTGGGACTTCCCGGTAAAGAGGCTCAAGAGGTGCTCGAATCCAGGGCCTTTAAGCAGGCCGTGGATGAGGACTGGTCACGTTCCCACGCCATGGGCGTAACCGCGGTTCCTACCTTTGTCATGAATAGCCAGACCGCAGTGGGAGCCCAACCATACGAGGCCCTTGAAAGGCTCATGGCCGCAAGCGGCGTCCAGAAACGGGAGCCCTGAACGCCCATTTCATATTCAACCCCCTTGGTACGGACCGTTTGCTCAAAGGTCCAAAAGGCTAGGTAATTCAAGCTCCGTAAGACTTCAAGAGCTCAACGAGAAAATCCCATACTTTTGCAACAGACGGGATGTAGAGCCTTTCATCGGGAGAGTGAGGGTTCTCCAGCGTGGGGCCCACCGAAATGGCGTCCATTCCCTCATACTTCGAGCTGATGATGCCGCACTCAAGGCCCGCGTGAATCACCTCAACTACGGGCTCCTTGCCAAAAAGCCTTTGATACACCTCCTTGCAGCGCTTCAAGAGCGGTGAGTTCATATCGGGCTGCCAAGCAGGATATCCCCCTCCCGTCTCGGCCCTCGCACCTGCGAGTGCCGCCGCCGCCTCGATCTGGGCCGTAATGGCCGAAAGCCGCGACATCACCGAGCTCCGCTGGCTCGATAGGATGTGCAGCTCCTTGTTTTTGGTCTCGATGATAGCAAAGTTATTGGATGTCTCAACGTGGCCTTCTACCTTTGCCGACATCTCGGAAACCCCGTGCGGTATGGCAAGCATGAGATCAATGGCTATGTCGGTGCATTCTTTGGTAAATGCGCTGGTTTTTTCGCTCATACCTTCCTCAGCAAGGGTAACTGCCATTTCCTGTTCAGTTGATACATACTCGCCTTGTACTGCTTTCTCGAATACCTTTACAGCATCCTTCAGGGCTGAGGACTGCGACGGAGCGCAGACGAGAGCCGCTTCCGCATCACGGGCAATGGCGTTGTGGGCGGAGCCGCCCTTGACGGCCAGTATCCGTATCTCGGCCTTTCTTCTTGCCGCATCGAGGGCGCGGGCAAGCACCTTGATCGCATTGGCCCTGAACTTATGGATATCAATACCGGAATGACCTCCTCTCATCCCGTGAGCCGTCAGCTTCCACGCATCATAGTTTTCGGGAAGAGGCAAAAAAGAAAGAGGAAGCGTTACCTCCGTGTGCTGCCCGCCGGCGCAGCCGACAATGAAAACCCCTTCACTTTCTGAATCCAGGTTCAAGAGAATCCTTCCTTCAATAAATCCCGGTTCAAGCAGGTTTGCCCCGGTAAGACCGGTTTCCTCATCCACGGTAAAGAGGAGCTCAATGGGAGGGCGCTCAACGTCGTCATCTGTGGCCAGGGCAAGCCCGAGCGCGAGACCTATTCCGTTGTCTGCACCGAGCGTGGTCCTGTCGGCCGTGAGCCAGTCACCGTCGTAGACAATCCGTATCGGATCCTTTGTGAAGTCGTGGTTCGAGTCAGGGGTCTTCTGGCATACCATGTCCAGGTGACCTTGGAGCACTACAGGGGGCCTGTTCTCGTAGCCGCTTGCGGCAGGAACCCTGACAACAATATTACCTGCCTTGTCCCGCTTTCCCTGAAAGCCCCTGTCTTCCGCCCACCTCATCAGCCAGCTCTCAATGGCAGCCTCGTTCTTTGAGCACCGCGGAATGCGGCTGATCTCCTCAAAAACCTCGAGAACCGCCCGTGTCTTCTCCTTCATTTTCACCCTCCTTAAGGCTCCATATTCCCCTTGTTCATAATGCTCCTGCGGGGGCGATCATCCTCGCCGTCCCTGGGCAGGATCTCTCTGATAAAACCTCTGGCCTCCATCAGCAGTTGTTCATCCAGGAACGCCATAACGCCGTGAGTTTAGCAGGACTTTAAACGCGGGGCAAATCTTTCCTTTCCATGGGCTCGCTCTGCGTCCTCGTGCCCTGCGCTGTGGCGTCCGGGCACTGGAACGACCACAGAGGACTGAGGCCGTACAGATGATTGCATCGTCCTGCAGCCCGTGACGGTTTTCATGGAAGTCACGCCGACATTTTCTTTGACATTATGCTCGGATTTCTTTAATTTCTACTGCTTCCAGATTCTCATGGCACCCGCATTAGCGCCTATCCGTACGGGCTCGAGAGGTCCGATGGTTCGATGGATCAGGGCAAACTGCAGCGCGGGTACGGTGAAAAGAAATTGAAACGCAACTTGGTGAAATGGTAGAGAGCATTCCAGCTATCCTTCGGGTTGGTTTCGTCTTTGCTATCCTCCTCGTCGGCATCAGGAAGAAGCTATCCTTCGGAAACGCCTTTTTGCTGGGAGCCATTGTCTTGGGGGTGGTTTTTGGGTTAACCCCAGGAGCCATACTACGGTCCATTATAGCTTCGATTACCTACCCAAAAACCTTGTCTCTGGCCGCAGTGGTCTCGCTCATCCTGTTGCTCAGTCACAGCCTGGAACAGGCCGGTCAGATGCAGCGGCTGCTGGAAAGCTTTCAAGGACTGGTGAAAAGCCCTAAATTAAATGTGGTGGCATTTCCCGCCTTGATCGGCCTCCTGCCCATGCCCGGCGGCGCTATCTTTTCGGCCCCCATGGTCAAGAACCTGGGCGCCCCCCTCTCTCTCAGTGCAAGCCAGCTCAGCTATATCAACTACTGGTATCGTCACATCTGGGAATACTGGTGGCCCCTGTATCCGGGGGTGCTCCTCACCACTACCCTGGCCGAGATCGATCTGTGGGTGTTTGTCCTCACGCTGTTTCCGATCACAATCGTAGCGTTCTACTCGGGCTGGTGGCCCCTGAGGAGAGCAGGCCTCGGCCCGGACCACAGCAGAAACACCTCCGTCCAGCAACCCCGTCCTCCGTTGGGCCCGTTTGTCAAAGAAATGACTCCCATTCTCATTGCAATCGGCCTCGGCGTTGTGCTTGGCGCCGTCTTCTCAACCGTCCCTCCGTTCAAGGTGCTCTTTGCGAAAACTGCCAAAGAGGTCGGCCTCATCATATCGCTCTGCCTGTCCATCGGCTGGGTCTGGAACGGCGACCGGATGTCCGCGGCCCGAAGACTGCGGCTGTTAAAGAACCGGCAGCTTCTCCTTATGATCTATATGGTGGCCTCTATTTTTGCGTTCAAGGGCATCCTGGGAGACAGCCATGCGGTTCAGGCCATCACCGATGAGCTCATGGCCGTGCACATCCCCCTGTTGGCCATAACCGTCGTGCTCCCGTTCCTCGTCGGCCTTATCGTGGGAATCACGGTTGGATACGTGGGCACCACCTTCCCCATCTTGATCGCGCTGGTACAGGCATTCGGTCAAGACCACTTGATTCTGAGCTACATGATGCTGGGGCTCGTCAGCGGCTTTGTGGGCGTACTTGTTTCGCCCTTGCATATCTGTCTGCTCCTCTCGAACGAATACTTCGGAACCGGCCTCGGTAAGGTGTACCGATATCTGCTTGTCCCCTGCCTCGTACTGCTTTTCGCCGGCATCCTGTACTTCCTAATACTTCGGTGGCTCAATCCGTTTTAGGCCAACCGGAACATGCCCCATCCAGGCCTTGGATCCCGCCGGCAGAACCAGAGGGAATAGGCATGCTCTTCATATGGCCGGCGATACCCGTTTGCCCGTTATGAACGGTTTTCGAACGAAACGGATGTCCCCGACGCCCCGTGCGGCCCTTCGCGCACCTGGCGCCGCGAACGGCCGTCGCATGAGAGGCTACGGCCACGCTCCGGGCGATTGCTGGAATTAACCAACACCCCACGGGGTGAAAAGTCGTCACCCATTAAAGGGCACCCACTGACTCTTGCTCAATCGCTTAAAGATGTTTTCAACCGTATCCTTCAGCCTTGGATCCGTAGCAATCAACCGCAACTGTGAGCACGTTTGAAGTGCTGGGTGTAGACGCCGTCGATGTGCCGCATACATCGGGAGAGATTGGCATCCGGTGTCTGGACCAAGAGATGATCATGGTTGGACAGCAAACAGAAGGCCGAAATTTGCAGATTCCAGGTCCCGGCGGTTTCCTTTAAGAGTCCGGCAAATCGTTCGCAGTCACCTTTGTGGGTGAAAATAGGCTCACCCCCCCTCCCTCGATTCATGACATGGCACCATGCACCAGGGTATTGTATTCGCAGCGGTCTGGGCATGCCGCAATCTACCCTTTTTTGCGGGCAAGAAAGATGTTGTATAACTTGCTGATTACATTATAGTATTATGGAGGTAGAAGCTTGTTACGGACACAGATTCATTTTGAAGAGGACCAGATGGAGTGGTCGAGGGCAAGAGCGAGGGGCGCATTCGAGCCCCTTATGTAACGCGCGGGTGGCCGGGGTGAACATCCATGAAAGCACCTGCCGGAAAAAACGGTTGATGTTCTGGCGAGCATATGTCATGTATGTGCAGGTAGAATTGCAGGCTGTGACACGCGGATGCCGGCTTCTGGGCCGGCGAGCCGTGCAAATCGGCCCTTGGCGTCTGACCGGCGCTCTCTTGACCCCACAGACACCTCAACGGGTATTCTTGGTAGCTGAGAGACATGAAAAAGTTATTGCTTGAGTGGATAAAGAAATACTTATCCGATCCCCAGGTGATCATCCTCGGATTACTGCTCATCCTGGGGCTCGTCACAATATTGCTCCTGGGAAAAATGCTGCTTCCGGTCTTCGCCGGGATTGTGATCGCCTTTTTGCTGGACAGCTTCGTGTCTCTGTTGGTGCGCGTGCACATCCCACGGAGAATTTCAGTAGTAGTAGTATTTGTAATGTTCCTGGTCTGCCTGGTCGTTTTGCTGATAGGTTTCCTCCCTTTGCTATCAGATCAGATTCGCCAGCTGTTTCAGCAACTGCCTTCTATGATTGGCGGGATACAGAAGGCATTGATGCTTCTGCCGGAGCGGTACCCGGATTTCATTTCCGAGGCACAGATCAGAAACATCATAATCTTTCTTAGCTCTGAGCTCACCAGCGCTGGCCAGCGCCTGCTCTCTATGTCTCTGGCATCGGTGCGCGGTGTGATTTCCGTTATCGTCTACCTGATTCTCGTACCCTTTCTCGTGTTCTTTTTCCTGAAAGACAAGACAGCCATCCTGCACTGGCTGGGCGGTTTCTTGCCTGAGAATCGGGGCTTGGCAACGGAAGTATGGCACGAGGTGAACCGGCAAATTGGAAACTATGTTCGGGGCAAGATCTGGGAAATCATAATCATCTGGGTGGCAACATACATTACTTTCCTGGCCTTGAAGTTTGAGTTTGCCATGCTGCTCGCCCTTCTTGTTGGCCTGTCAGTTCTCATCCCGTATATCGGCGCCGCCGTCATGTATCTGCCGGTGGCACTGGTAGCCTACTTCCAGTGGGGCCTGTCTGCCGAGTTTGTTTACGCCCTGATCGCATACAGCATCATACAGCTGTTGGACGGAAATCTGCTGGCCCCCCTGCTGCTTTCCGGGGTGGTGAATTTGCACCCGGTAGCTATCATCTCGGCAGTGCTCGTGTTCGGAGGGTTATGGGGGTTCTGGGGACTGATCTTTGCCGTGCCCCTTGCCACCCTGGTGCATGCTGTTATTAAGGCTTTCTTTAACAGAAAAGAGACCCGCGAGCAGGAGGCCAGTACTTAGCCTTTCTTGAAGACGCCAGGATACTCCGCCCGCAAGGGCAGGGCTTCACTTGTAGCTCGCCTTTTTTTGGAATCATAGATCTTTCATCCGATGTTCATGAATCTCTGTTACAGTACCGCATAGAGTCCCGGTGCATAGTGCGGTTCTTTTTTCCCTTGACACACAAACGCATCGATTCATATGCTATTGGCTATCCTTGCACCTTGGACCAAGCACTTTTTAGTCTCAGGCGCTCATACACAATAACAAATCTTATGTTATCTTCAACGGAAAAACCCCAGCCCACGTCTGAAACAGGCGCAGCTCGAGCCGGTAAATGGGTGACGCTCCTCGCCGTGTGCGTTAATGTCTTCCTTATTGCCTTCAAGTTCTTGGCAGGTATATTCGGCCACAGCCAAGCCCTCATTGCAGACGCCGTCCACTCTTTCTCTGATCTCTTTACTGATGCCGTTGTTTTGCTTGGCCTGAGGATCGGTCGAAAAGCCCCCGACGAACAGCACCAGTTTGGTCATGCTCGCCTCGAAACCCTGGCTTCCGGTATCGTGGGTATCGCACTTATTGCTACGGCCCTGTACCTGGGGATACAAGCCTCCTTTAATATTTACCGTCACACCGAGTACCACCCTACCCTTCTGGCCCTGGTCGCTGCCGGTGTTTCTGTGGGCTTGAAGGAGGCCTTGTTTCACTACACCGTGCGGGTTGCAAGGCGCATCAAAAGCTCGCTGGTCATGGCCAACGCGTGGCATCAGCGGTCAGACGCCCTCTCATCTGTAGCCGTGTTGCTTGGCGTGGCTGGGGCGAACATAAAACCTTCCTGGCACATTCTCGACGCCTACGCGGCCCTGTTTGTGTCGTTTTTCATCATTAAGGTCGGCCTGGATATCCTCAAGGGAACGGTGCGTGAGTTCACCGACACAGCGCCTCCGCGGGAAATCCTGAAGACAATAAGTGAGATTACCCTCGGTGTGGATGGAGTGATTGCCATGCATGATCTCAGGGTCCGAACCTCCGGGGGGCTGCACCAGATGGAAGTCCACATCATGGTCGACGGCCAGCTAACGGTAAACGAGGGGCATGGCATCGCTAAGGCAGTAGAACACACATTGATGAAAGATGTTGCCGATATTGAACGGGTCATCGTGCACGTGGACCCGATCTTCGATGAAAAGGAGACTGAGCATGAGCAGAGCAGGTAACTGCCGCCTTTAATCTCGCTCAACATTAATAGACTATCCTTTCCCGGCCGATAAGATCGGCAGCCGTTACCGTTTCATTCGACGATAGGCACCCCCAAAGCAGTGAAGCTCCCCGTGCTTCCGCACGGGGCATCCTGGCGAAGGCGAGTGAAGTGCTGGCAAGTAATTTGCATTTTGAAACCGTTGCCGATAACATAAGGGGTAGGGCCTTTGGTAGATTCAAAGTGTCGGATTGTTCTTGCGCTCTCCATGTCTCTTAACACACGTTATTTATACGGAAATTGTAACACTTTAGCTCTTTGAAATTGATCTTAAGCTGAGCATGGAGATATCTTTTTTTGACTCTGTCCTCCCATCGTTCAGAGCAGTGGGCGTTTCAAAACGGCGCACACAGGCTGCAACCTTAGTGCTAAGGGTTATCGGGAGGTGCGTCGGTTTGAAACGGCCCTGTACGAGGCCTTGTTTAGAGGGCAGAGCAAAAAAAGATATCTCCATGCTTAGTCCCCTGGGTTCCGTTACGAATAGCCACTGGGCATCAGCAAGTGGGCAGGAGCGCTGCCTTTTCAAAGAGCTAAAGTGTTACCGGAAATTTAGGTCCATGGAGCTATCATCGGGGGCGTGGAGCTAACCAACAGCGCCGAATTCGAGCTAACGACCTGCAGACAAGAGCGTAACATGTTTATGAGATATCGCTTATCAATCACACTCAGTGTCATATTTGTAACAGGTCTTCTATGGTGCACTCCTGTTCATACCACTCAACCGGCCCAGCCTGCTTATGAAATCCTTCTCGACAAGTGCCGGGAAATAGAGACGAAGCCGGCCAAAGGCAAGTACGGCGTCCCCATCTGTATCGAGTCTTCTGAGGAGGGAGATGTTTTTCGCGGCGAGGTCTACGGTTTTATTGAACATCCGTTCAAGACGGTGCAAGATGCGCTTACAGCACCAAGGAACTGGTGTGATATGGTATCTGTTCATTACAATATCAAGGCTTGTACCTGGAGAAGGTCTACGGACCAATATTTCCTTACGTTTTACAGCGGACCAAAGACCTACCAGGCCCCTGAAGATGCATATCAGTTCGACTTTGACTTTCGGGTCATCGAACATACCTCGGCATACCTCAAGCTTCTTCTAACTGCTGATGAGGGTCCCTTTAACACAAAGGATTACCGGATTGAATTCGAGGCGATGCCGGCAGAAGAAGGCAAGACTATTGCCCATTACAGCTATTCCTACCGCAGCGGCTTTTCAGCGCGCCTTGGAATCAAAATCTACTACCAGACAATTGGATATAACAAGGTGGGCTTTACGGTAATCAAAACCGATGAGCAAGGCAATCCGGTCTACGTAGGCGGAACCAGGGGTATGATTGAACGCAATGCCGTTCGCTACTACTTAGCGATTCGGGCCTACCTCGATACCCTTCTATACCCTGATGATGAGCGGTTCAAACAGCGCATCAGCCGGTGGTACGATTTAACAGACCGGTATCGAAGGCAACTGTTCGAATTGAACAAGGCGGATTACCTCCGGTGCAAGAAAAGGGAGCGCCAGAATCAAATAGCGCTCCAACATCGGTTGAGTCAATCACTGGGGGTAAGTTCCTATGCTTGCCCCAACGTGACCCCAGCTCAGTGAAAACCGCCTCGAACAGAAACCCCCCTCCCTATCACATGGCCGCGGACCCACCTTCCTGCGTGTTTCATTCAACTTCAGCCGCAGACCAGGCAACGGATTCAGAGGCTTTTCTCATTGACACATCGGCGCCTTTTTTCTTAGACTCAATAAACCACGAAACGGTCTCAGAACTAGTCCGCAGGGCGGTTTGGCCCCCCATAACGCCTGGTGAACAGAATACTGTTCTGCAACTGGAACGCTCTAGACCGGGGGGTTCTGGGTTGGAGTTACCTGTAGCTGGAACAGGGTCTGGAAATGAAAACAGGAGATCGATCAAACGTTTTTCAGGTCATATCTGAGGGTGTTGGAAGATTTAACGTTGAAGGAAAGACCTGCCTGATTCCCGAGATGAACCGCGTCGGGTGTCGCCTCATGGCAGGGGTGTTCCGCGGCTTTGGTATTAACTCCGCCGTTATGGATACCTATGAGGGTCTCGATCTGGGCAAAGAGTTCACCTCAGGCAAAGAGTGCTTCCCCTGTGTTGTGACCCTGGGGGACATCCTCATGTTCATGAAACGGGAGAAGGAGCGGCTCGGAGACCGATTTGATCCTGAAAACTATATCTATTTTATGCCTGAGTCCAACGGTCCCTGCCGTTTTGGCATGTACAACAAATACCACCGCATAATCCTCGACTCTCTACCCGATCTGGGCAAGCTCAAGATAACCACGCTCACGGCAGATGACGGGTATGCGCTCAATGGTCTGATACCGAAGGGAAAGATACAGCACTTTTACAAGGCAGGCTACCTCTCCGTTGTGGTTGGTGACATACTCGACAGATTACTCTGGCGCATCAGACCCTATGAGAAAAAGGAGGGTATGGCCGATTCCTTTATCGAAGAAGCAACGGAGGAGATGGCCCGGTCTTTCTCCAGAAACTCCTCCAACCAAGCTCTCTCAGCTATTCGAAACGACCTCATACGAATCGTTGCGCAAGGAAAGGAGATCATCGACCCCCGGATTCCCCGAAAACCAGTCGTAGCAGTGGTCGGAGAGATCTACGTGAGGTCACACCTGAGATCCAACCAGGATACCATTCGAACCCTCGAGAAATATGGTGCCGAGGCGGTGAACGCCTCCATTGGCGAATGGATCAACTACATCACCTATGAGCAAGTCAGGCTGGCCAAAACTGCACTCAGGTTAAACCTGAGAAAACTACGTTTGAGAGAGGCGAAGGAAGCCCTGCTACGGTATCTGAAACACAGCCTCAAGCTCTTCTATCAATACATGGTGCAGAGAAATCTGTATCGCCTCGTAAGTATCTGCATCGACATTGTCGATGATCACAAGATCGGGGCTTTGGAGAAGGTATTGAAGCGGGGCAATACCTTCTCATTTGAGGTTGGCACCGAGGCATGCCTCAGTATCGCATCGGCTATAGAGGTTGCCCACCGGGGGTTCAACGGTATTGTCAATATCTTTCCCTTTACCTGCATGCCCAGCAACCTCACCTCCTCCATTGCCAAACCCTTGATGGCCAACTTCAACGTCCCCTATATCGATATCTCCTATGACGGCTCCTTTCAGCCTGGCAGGGAGGCAGCGCTCAGAACCTTCATGTACCAGGCCTATCAGCACTTCAACAGTCACGGTCGACCATACATAGCAAACCGTATGCCCGAGGGTGTTGCAAAACCCGGGTAGGATTTCATTTCTTTGCTCCGAATTTGAAATGAGTAGGCCGATGCAAACGAGAGAGAAATCGAGCGATCATTGCCCCTGATCGAACGGCTCTCAATTGCACGTACTGCAATAAAGGTCCCTATCAGGGTTCGTTTTGGATCAATCAAGCAAGTCAGCAAAGGAGGTATGGCATGAAACGATCGTTATTGGTCATTCTTCTGGTAGCGGTATTTCCGCTCGCAGCCTCTGCTCAACAAGGCTTTGAGGCAGATACCATAAAGACATCTGCCGGTGACGTGACGATCACGTTCATCGGCCACGGTACACTCATGTTTACCTTTGGCGAAAAGGTTATCCACGTCGACCCATGGACCCGGCTGGCCGACTACACCAAGCTCCCTAAGGCAGACCTCATTCTGCTCACGCATGAACACCGCGACCACCTCGATCTGCGGGCACTGGAGCTTGTGCGCACTGAGAAAGCCGTCGTGGTGTTAACCGAAACCTGCGCACGCCAGGTCAAAGACGGTATTGTCATGCGTAACGGAGAAGTAAAAACGCTTGAAGGCCTGAACATAGAGACGGTGCCTGCATATAATGTGGTCCACATGGGGAATGATGGGCGCCCCTTTCATCCTAAAGGGGTGGGAAATGGTTACGTCATCACCTTTGGCGATAAGAAGATTTACGTGGCAGGTGATACTGAAAATACCCCGGAAATGAAAAAACTACGAGATATCGACATAGCCTTTTTACCAATGAACGTGCCCTATACGATGACGCCTGAGATGGTAGCCGACGCCGCAAAGACCTTCAAACCGAAGATCCTCTACCCGTATCACTACGGCAAAACCGATACCTCAAAGCTCGTTGAGTTGCTGAAGGATGTCAAAGGGATTGAAGTGCGTATCCGGAACATGGAATAGAACTCCCCGTCCTTCGCGGTGGCGCTTCATCCATAAAGGGGCATAGCACCTTTACAACACTTAAGAATAACCTGCATCTTATGTGGGGTTTGGCTTTGCCGTTCCGGGCGGTCCCAAAGAAAAACCCCATTCATCTCTGGTTATTTTCCCAACGCACCGCTTGGCCGTGGTGGTATCGGTGCTCAAGGCACGCTTTCTAAGAGGGGCGAGGTCAAACGAATTTTTATTGCAACCGCATTTTGCGCTTCCATCCAATGATCATCCCCAAAAAATACCGTGCGCTATATGGTCAGGCATAGGTACATAACTATTCCCTATCCCTGTTCCGGATGAAAGACCTCTCCGTTCTTTCTATTATCCCAAAAAAGGCCTCAGCGCCTCTCGGCTTTCCTCTATTCCCTTTACTTTCTGGCTGATGGCAACAGGATCACGAAGAAATGTTCCGCTACTGCCTTCACCTTATGGCCTCCAGGTTTCCTTCCCGCCTATACAACAACTGCCCATCCAAGCCCAGCTTGCCGATTTCTATGAGTTCTGTAAATCAGATCAGGAGCGATCTTAATATTTATGCCGGACCCCGTATTCCACTGATGAAAGTGGCACACGGAATACGTTTCAGTCTTTCTTGTCTATGAAGAGCGGTCTTTTTTCATTACCTCGAGAGGTGAGATAATATAGTGCTCCAGGAAACTTTATTCTCAAGGGTCAAGCCATAGAGAATACATGTTATACTGCAAGTCCTGACCCCATTCTATAGGCCGGTAAACAGTTAGCAGTGCGCAGTAATCAGAAGATGAAATTTACGATTGATGATTGGTGAAGGGTGAATAGTGATTGGTGTTTTGATAAAATACATAAAGCACCAATTAGAAATCACAAATCGTAAATGCCTTTGATTTAAAGTGTGGGGTTAAAAGATCTTTAGATTTAGATAGGATTACTTGGACTGCAAATTCAGCGATTCAGGCGAATGAAGGAAAGGATTGATTACCCGGACATCGCCAAACATCTGGGTCTCTCGGAGGTCTTCAGTCAGAAGATAACGGCAGTCACCAATTTGAGCGGCAGATACGATCAGGGAGTCCCACCAGGAGAGCTTAAATCGATCCTGGACGAACCACGCACCTTGAACAACATCCTCGTCAACGCGTATTGGGTGCCATACAAATAGAGACCGCACGTCGTCACGAGCACTCTGAAGGTCCATTCCGGGTTGGAGCTTGTTCGTGACAGTTGAATAAAACTCTTGGAGGACTTGAAAGCTTAATCGACCTGTCTGTGATGTCCAGAGATGCGTCATCCAGGCCATTGCCTGGTCCTGTTTTTCGGGTTCGGAAGCATCCCTGCTATAAACCAGAACATTGGTGTCAACAAAGACCTTAACGCTCATGGAGTTCTTCTCGACTAGGATACTTGACACCAGGTTCCTTGAGCAAGCAGGGTGATTGAGAAAGATAATGCTGCATTGATGCCCGGTAGCTCTCTTCTTCGAGCATTCTTTCCTTGAGCATTTCGCCGACAAGACGAGAAACGCTGCTTTCCCGTTCCGCAGCGCGGATACGAGCCCAGGCGGCTACCTTTTCATCGAGTGTGATTGTTACATTTTTCATGTCACTATTCTAGTGCAACACGAATCTCGTGTCAAGTCTTATTATTAGAGGCTTCATTTGACCAGATTTTAGAATTGATGTAAAATAATCATCAATTGATGAAAAACAACCATCAAAAGGCTAGGTGTGCCTTCACGCGGGGTATTTAGCGCTAGTTTTTCATGAAAAAGACGCGCGTTTTACTGGCCGATGATCATAAGATCATCCTCGAGGGATTACGAAGCCTCCTGGAAGGCGAGTTCGAAGTGGCCGGCACAGTGGAAAACGGCCGAGCCCTGGTGACCGCAGCGGCCAAGCTTTGCCCCGATGTCGTTGTTGCCGATATTTCAATGCCACTGCTCAACGGCATTGAGGCAGTCCGTCAGATCAAAAAGGCTGACCCGCACATCAAAGTGGTCTTTCTCACCATGCACCCGGACGTGACCTATGCGAGCCGGGCATTTGAAGCCGGCGCATCGGGCTATGTCTTGAAGCATTCAGCGCCCTCTGAGCTGATCACGGCCATTCGTGAAGCCCTGAATGGACGCACCTATGTCACCCCCATGGTTGCCGGGGAACTGCTGCAATCTTACAAGGCAGGGGCCCAACGGCAGGAACCGGTGATGCGCAAGCTCACAGCCCGGCAGCGAGAGGTCCTGCAGTTGGTGGCCGAGGGTTACTCGGCCAAGGAAATCGCCGTCCACCTCAATATTTCCACGAGAACCGTGGAATTCCACAAGTACCGTATGATGGAGGAACTCAACCTCAAGACCAGTGCCGAACTGGTCCAGTACGCCATCAAGCACGGCATCGTATCGGTCTGAGCCCAGTATCATGTCAAAAAAGTGAGTTATGAAAATCAATTCATATCTCGCATAAAGAAGACTGCTGGTGCTCCTACCGGTTTCCTTTTGCCACTGAGAGCATAAAACAGTTTGCAGCATCGGGAGGCGCATGAGGTATTTTCTGCCGTGACTGGCCCTGTTGAGTGGGAAGCTGAGAATCCACCTAGCCCCGTTTATCAGCTCAGATATCGACACTGAGCGAAGTGTTCGTGAATTACTTACTCTACAGGGCTGGCGGGAGGCCGCTGTCCTTTTCACGACGTATCAGTGGGGGAAGCCGCAGCTTCCCTGCTCCAAAGGAGCGGGGGAGAATGCGGAGCCCCGCTTCTTCGAAGCGGGACGTTGATATGTCGTAGAAAAGACCAGGCCGTGAGCCTCGGAACAGAAGAAAAGACCTCATGGCCACCTCACATCCTTCTCCGTTACGTCCAATGTAAACAAAAATGTGCTCCCGTTAGTAAGTAGGGTACCTCGCCAACTGTACCTCGCCAACTGTTGACATTACTATACAATTGTGTATAGTAATGTAAATGGTCTGCTGTTATTCCGACCTGGTCACAGACAGAGGCCTGCTCCGATTAATCCGATATAGGCCTAGTGTAGTGTCCCATTAATAACATGCATAATTCACACGACCGCACGCGTCCGGAAAAAGGAAATTATAAATCCGAAATTCTAATATCGAAATGCGAAACAAATCCGAATATCAAATAACTAAAACCCGAAACATGTTTAAAAAATTGGAAAATTTGAATTTTTGAAATTGTTTCGGATTTCGGATTTCGTGCTTCGGATTTCACATTGCGACAACTCAAAACGAACGATCAAATTTAGTTTGATTTTTATAAACTTCTTTTGGGACGTGATACTAGCAAGAAAGTGGAAATACCATGTATAAAGAGAAAACAATCAGACGATCTGAACTCCTCCAGCTAGTCTTGTTGGATAATCTTTATGCCGAGTCCGGTTCAGAGCGTATTATCTTTCAGGGGGGCACAGCATTACGGTGGGTGTATGGCGGGATGAGGTTCTCAGAGGATCTTGATTTTGTAACGCAGTTACCTGCAAAAGTAATCGAGAAGATTTTGGACCGATCATTTGCAAAAGCGCAAAAAGCCTGTGTTGCCCAGTTCGGTTTAGGCCGGTCTGAGTACCGATTTAGGGGCAGACGAGGCCAGGCAACGAGTGCCTTCTTTATATATCGCCCGGAAGCTCAACGAGAAAGAATTGCCGTTAAGCTGGAATTCGAAACCCTGAAAGCCGGTCATCAACCTGATTTTGAGAAAAAGATCCTCAGAGATCTGCCCAGCGTTGTCGGCATGATTTCAAATGGCGAACTCATCATGCCATATTCAAGCAGTATCATCTTGACTGAAACGATTGATGAAATTCTATCGGACAAAATAAGAGCCCTTTATGAAAAAAAGTATTTGAAGGGAAAAGATTTCTATGACCTCTGGTGGATTGTGAATCAGCTCAAGGTAACCCCCGATTGGATGAAACTGCGGGAAAAACTATTCATGTACCAAGCTCCCTTTGTCCCAGCTCGGGAGGCAGATTACTTTCTAAAGAGCGAGTCCAGGCACATGATTAGAAGTGCCATTGAAACAGACTTGCCGCGCTTTATTCCGCAGAAGATTCTTTCAGAATACCAGGGACATGATTTCAGTGAACTCATTGCCACGCTACGGGGAGTCACATTTGACCTTCTGAGTCAAGGAATGGAAGGGTATTTTGAGGATTATGGAAGAACAAAGGGCTACGTATAATCGCCTGAAACTACTGCCCGCCCTTTTCCGGAAGCAGGATGCGGAAAAGGTAGCGTCCCATACCAGCATGTTTCTATCAAGGGCACTTCAGAAAGGGCTCATCTATCGTATAAATCGCGGGCATTACATCAATTCTTTTTTGTATGGATTTCCCTCCACCGAGCAGGTGGCGTGTTTCTTAAAGCCGCCTGCATATGTATCATGCGAATGGGCATTGAATTTCCACGGCATTAGCCTGCAGGCGCCTCTGGTTTGCACAGTGGTAACCCTCAGTACGTCGGTGGGCAAAAAGCGACGAGTTCAATATCAGGGGATTACTATCGAATTCTCGAAGATTTCTTCTGCTCTTTTTTTTGGATTCGAATATCGTGATGGATACTACATGGCAGTGCCCGAAAAAGCCATTCTGGATACGATCTACTATCGTGGGACCATCCCAACCGCAGATGACTTGGAGGTAGATGAGGTAGATTTCAAGCTTCTTTTGGGAATGGCCGGAAAATACCCTTCTTCTGTTGCCAAGTCATTGCAAGAGTTACGGATCTTGCAGGGAACTCCTGCGGACTGACAATGCTTTTCACATTCTAACCCGGTTCCACCGGCCCATCCCCCCGTATTTTTTTCTCCCGAAACCCGTAATTTTACGAGTAGATTTCCGCCCCTCATTCCCGCTACGCTCATAGTAACGCTGCATGTGGTGCCTTGGTGTCTCCGCAATTACCTCGCATTCATTGCAAACGTTTCAAGCTCATGCTCAGATGCTGTCCACCTCATAAGGGAGCAAACATATGAAGTTGAAGCACGATCGGGTTATTCTTGCTGACACACACCACACCATGCTGGAGGGGATTCGCGGCCTCCTTGAGACCATGTTCGAGGCCGTGGTGATGGTGGCCGACGATACCTCGCTCTTTGACGCCGCAGCGAGGCTCGAGGCGGATCTCATCGTGGCGGACCTCTCGCTGCCGCTCCTGCGGGATGTCAATATCGTGCGCCGCCTCGAGGATCGCTTCCCGGAGCTCAGACTCATCGTGTTGAGCATCCATGACGAGTCCATCGCAGTGGAGGAGGTGATGGCCGCAGGGGCCGAGGGCTTTGTGCTCAAGCGCACTGCCGCAACCGATCTCATCCCGGCGGTGCGCGCCGTGCTCAGGGGCCGGAAGTATGTTTCCCCCCAACTCAAGAAAGAGGGTAAGCACACCGGTTGAGGCATCGAGCTCGAACACGGTACCAATCAACCGGCGCTTGCTGAAACCACAGCTAATGATCGTACGGGGAGGGTTGTGGTGATACCGTAAAAAAACCTCGAAAAACCGCTAATTTTTCGAGTTGTTTGCTGAGGCCTTTTTCTTTCATACTTGAGAGAGGGTTATGCAGACCGGCACCAGAAGATAGACAAGTTCCAATATCTCTCGAGCGTTTGCACCATATAGGGTTTGATATACGTGGATAAGCAAATGGTTGCAGAATTTCCGAGACGTTAAATGAGGCGGGTGTATAGAAAGACGAAGAGGCTAAAACTTAGGATCGAGTCCGGCCTGTTTACATAGTTCGTTGGCAGTAATTCGATCAAGCTCCTTATGCCTTTTTACCGGGATAATCTTCTTGTCATTTGTGTAGATAGAGTGTCTACCACCTTCACGAAGCAGGTAGAAACCGTTCTTTTCCAAATAGCGTATCAAATCACGTCGCTTGACCGACATGTTCGACCTCGGCTGGAATTTGTTCAATGAGCGCGTTACCCAATGGAACTTCTTTACCAAGCTCTTTATATGCGAGGATCATCTCATTAAGCGCATCACGCAGCATGGCGCGGCAGTCTTCGAGGTCCTTACCTTCGGTTACGACTTCAGGCCACTCAATAAGCTGCCCCATATAACCGGAGGTAATTTTAGTATATTTTGCAGTATAGTTTATCATGGCAAACCTCCCAATTTAAAAATATTCTATGCTTTATTGTTGTTGGTGTCAAACCTGATATCTGAATAAATAACGCTATATATGTCAAATCGCACAAAAATATATTCCCAAGCTCCTAGAAGAATAACCAAAGGAGCGGGGTAATGAAAAAGGCCAACCTTTTATTAACTGTTTTGACACTAATGCTGCTGGTTGGTTGCAGCCATTCATGTATGAAAGCGCAAGCGAAGGCAGAGTCGCCGCAAGCGATGAGCGGCGAGGCTGAAATCCTGCAGTCCTGGCAGGGAGACTATCCGGTGGATCAACTCCAACTGCTGCCTGAGAGACAGCGCGAACAGGCGATCGGTTTCATCAATGACGCTAAAACCTTTGAGGGCGTCTGGAAAGCCTTCAAGCCGGGTTCGGAAGATAGGGACGTCCATTTGTAAATCAGTTGACTCTTTAATCTATTCATAATACTATTCATCCTATGCCACGATCAGCCAGATTAGATGCCCCGGGTATACTGCACCACGTAATCATAAGGGGAATAGAGCGCAGAAAGATATTCAGAGATGATAAAGACCGGGACAATTTTCTTGAACGGCTCGGCGAATTGGTGCCTGAAACCAAGACCGCCTGCTATGCATGGGCATTGCTGCCCAACCACTACTTATGTTGAGCTCAACATAAAAAATGTTATGTGAAGCTCTAAATTATGTGAAGTTGAACTCCCATCCATTATAAACTCCCCGCCATTTTGCCCCGATTCCCTGGCTTCTGCCTGTATTACTACACATAATTCCATGCTATGACAAGCTCTG
>Ga0307378_10000558_pt1 | contig 64932 bp, 67 predicted proteins | sample UN1MG_FD_202238 | JGI IMG/M metagenome (GOLD analysis project Ga0307378, IMG submission 202238) | Soil microbial communities from Risofladan, Vaasa, Finland - UN-1 | ecosystem: Environmental > Terrestrial > Soil > Coastal area > Acid sulfate soil | place: Finland: Risofladan, Vaasa | collected... | reverse complement strand
CCCGACGGTTATCTGGCAGCCGGCAAGCGCGCCGCGGTGCTCGGCTTTGAAGGCAAGTGGGCCATCCATCCGAGCCAAGTCGATCTCGCCAACCAGATTTTCACCCCGTCGGAAGCCGAAGTGACCAAGGCCAAGCGCATCGTCGAGGCCATGAAGCAGGCAGCCAAAGAGGGCAAGGGCGCTGTGTCGCTCGACGGCCGTCTGATCGACATCGCCTCGATCCGCCAGGCGCAGGCGCTGCTCGACAAAGCCGCCGCCATGGGCATGTAGGCTTTCGCATGTAGGTTTTTTGTCCCTCCACCTTTCAGGGGGAGGGAGTCATCGACGAGAGACTGCACCAATGGCCGGGGTTCGCCCCGGCCATTTCTTATTGGCAGTCGCTTTTCTAGCCGTGTGAACGCGACTCAGATGGTGCGTCTTCGCTCTTCAGCCGGCGCACCATGAGCAGGGCCAGGCCGCGCTCGAATTCCGATCCGCGATCCAGAGTCACGCCGCGCGCCTGGGCTTGGCGCACGAACTCCTCGAGCCGGTCTTGCGCGAGCGCCGCCCGCAAAGACAATCGATTTTCGCGATTCTCGTCCATCAGAACCTCCTCCTTACCGCAGGTCATGGCTAGCAGGCGGGTGCACCGATTTCATGACGGGAGGGTGATGATAACTAGGCAGGCCAGGGCTTGCCCTGGCCATTCTTGTTGCGCAGTCTGCACCTCTGGACGGGAGGATTTGGCATATGGCGATGACGGGCGGATGTCTTTGCGGTGCGGTGCGTTATCAAATAGAGGCGGAGCCGGCTGCGACGCGGGCCTGCTGGTGCCGCACCTGCCAATATCTCGGCGCGGGCAGTGCCACGGTCAATGTGTTCTTCCCGAGCGAGGACATCGAGGTGACGGGCGCGCTGAAGGCCTATCGGAGCGATGCCGACAGCGGCGGCGCGGTAGTCCACGAATTCTGCCCGGTTTGCGGCACCCCGGTGTTCACCCAGTCGGTGACGCGCACTCAAGTGAAGGGCGTGCGGGCCGGCACCCTGGATAACCCTGAGGCCGGCAAGCCGCAGAAAATCCTTTGGACATCAAGGGCGCCGTCTTGGGCGCCGTTCGATCCGAACGTGCCGCGCGTGCCGCGGCAATAGCGCGTCGGGCCTCTAAGCCTCCGACTAAGCCTCCGGCGTGCCGCGCGTGTCGCCGGTATCGGTGTCGTCGGGGGCTGAGCCCTCGTCGACCACGCCGACCCCCAATTCGTCGTCCGCCCGCGCCAAGGTCGCCGTGGGCAAGAAGCTCAGGCCGTAAACCAGACCGATTAGCACGGCCCCGGTCAGAAGTGACAATAGCGAATACATCTCAAGACCCTCCCGCTTGACCGTATTGTGCCAACGGAACTGGGCGGGGCCGGGACTGAATCTCGGCTTTTTTCCGACATTTGCGGTGGGCTGGGGTATGGGCCGCCATGGCGGCTTTACGGAGGACGGCATGACGATCAGCGGAGGATGCTTATGCGGGGCGGTGCGCTATTCAATTGAGGCCGAGCCGCTCGTCACGCGCACCTGCTGGTGCACCGATTGCCAGAAATTCGCCGCCGGCAGCGCCACGGTGAATGTGGTGTTCCCGGCCGAGGCGGTGAACATCAAGGGGGAGCTCGCCGACTATGCGAGCCTGGCGGCCAGCGGCAACACCATGCATCGCGGCTTTTGCCCCACATGTGGGACGCCGGTGACCACGGGGTCGTCGGCGCGACCGCATCTCATCGGTATCCGCGGCGGCACGCTCGACGATCGCGAGCTTGCCAAGCCGCAAATCACCATTTGGACCAAGAGCGCGCCGTCTTGGGCGCCGATCGACCCAAACATCCCGCAAGAAGAGACCCAGCCGAAGCTGCCGGGTCCGCCCAAGGCTTGAAGCGGCCGCCCAAGGACTGAAGCCTAGCCGCTCGCGTCTTCCCGGTGCCGCATGGCGAATTCTTCCTCCGGCGAGAGCACGAGCGTTTTGCGGCTATGCACCGCGAAATAGGCGATGGCCACCGCGTACCACAGCGCCACGCCAATCACGCCGGTGCGATAGACCGGGTCGGCGAGCTGGAAGCCGATGGTCACGAGCGCGATCAGCACGGTGAGCGCAGCACCAGTAATGCCAAAGGGGCTCCGAAAGGGCCGCTCGATATTGGGGAATCTGCGGCGAAGCTCGATGAAGGTCAGCCCTTGCAGCAGGTAGGAGAACATGGCGCCGAACACCGCCATGTTCAGCAGCACGCCGCCGATAAAGGCGCCCGCGTTCTCGCCGCCCATGGTGAACCAGACGGCGAGCATCACCGCGAGCCCGGTGAGCGCCAGCGACACGAGCGCGGTGTTCGGCGTCTTGTGCTTGGAGTGGGTCACCGAGAGGAAATGCGGGAAGTAGCCCGCGCGCGACAGCGAGTAAATTTGTCTGCCGCCGGCGAAGATGATGGCGTGGAAGCTCGCCACAAGCCCGACGACGGCAGCCAAGGCCAGCGCGCCGGCGGCATGCAGATCGAAGATGGCGGCGAAGCCGTCGAGGATCGGCTCTGGCGATGAGCCGAGCGCAAAGGCGCCCGTCAGGGTCTCGCCGTCCACGATGCGCTCCACCGGGATCGACGGATTGATAAACAGCACGAGGAAGCCGAGCGCGATCAGCGTGAACATGCCGAGCATAATCCCCTTGGGCATGTCGCGCTTCGGGTCGACGGACTCTTCCGCCGCCAGAGGAAGCTGCTCGATGGCGAGGAACAGCCACACAGCGAACGGCATGGCCGCGAGCACGCCATAGACGCCGAACGGCAGGAAGGGCCCGCCGCCGTTCTCAAGCTGCACCGCCTCGCCCGCCTCGTTGACGCCGATATTCAGCGCGTAGCGCGAAAAGTCGATCTGGGGCAGGGCGCTCAGGAAGAAGGTGACCAGCACGGCGATGGCCATCACCGTCACCATGGCCGTGACCATAAAGGACAGCTCGACGCCGCGCGCGTTGGCGGTGACGAAGACAATATAGCCCGCGATCCAATAGAGCGGCTGCAGCTCCGGCGGCGTGCCGAAGATCGCGGTGAGATAGGCGCCGATGAAATAGACGATCACCGCGGGGGTGAGCACATATTCCACGTTCTCGGCCATGCCGGTGATGAAACCGCCCCAGGGGCCGAACGCCGTGCGGGCGAAGGAATAGGCCCCGCCGGTATGCGGCAAAGCCGGGCTCATCTCGGCGATGGAATAGGTCAGGCCGAGATACATGATGGTGATGATGATGGCGCCACAGAACATGCCGCCCCAGCCGCCCACCGCGATGCCCAAGTTCCAGCCGGAGAAATCGCCGGAGATCACGGCGGCCACGCCCAAGGCCCAGAGATAGAAGACGCCGGCGTGGCGCCTAAGCTCCCGGTCCTCGAAATAGCCCAGGCCGGCGGCGGTGTAGGACACCCCCGCCTCGGTCTTACCGCCGCTCGATGTGCCGGCTTTGCCGTCCGCCATGTCCCTGCTCCCTCAAGACGTTAGGCCCCGCTTCCCCGCGGTCCCACCCGCCAGATTCGGGGGCGGACTATAACAGGGGTGTGGGGGAAGGCGAGGGGATGTGGTGCTCCTTCTAGTTTGGCCTTTAGGCGCTCTGTTCCTCGGGCTGGTCGAGTTCGATCGGGGGGATCAAATGGACATCTCTCTGCGGGTAGGGAATTTCAATTCCATGCTCATGGAACTTGTCCCAGACCCTTAGAAGAACCGCACTCTTGATGTTCGAGACGCCATTTTTGGGATCGCGAATCCAGATGCGCATCTCGATGTCGACCGAACTGTCGCCGAATCCCTTCACCAGCACATTCGGCGGGGGCGTCTGTAGAATTCGCTTTTCCTCGCGTGCCGCCTCGAAACAGAGGTCGATCGCCTTGCGCGGGTCTGATTTGTAGGAAATCCCGATCGGAATCTTGAGGCGCACCGCGTCATGACTGTACGACCAGTTTACGACCTGTTGTGTGATGAGGTCTTCGTTTGGAATCAGATACTCGGTCCCGTCCCGGGTGACGACAGACGCATAGCGGGCCCCAAGTGAGTTGATCCATCCGAACGTGTCGCCAACCTTGATGACGTCTCCGGGCTTGATCGACTTGTCCAGAAGAATGATCACGCCGCTGATAAGGTTCGACACGATCTTTTGCAGGCCAAAACCGATACCGAGGCCGATCGCGCCGCCGAAGACCGCAAACGCCGTAAGGTCGATTCCTACGGTCGACAGCGCCACCGCGATGGCGATGCCAACCAGCACGACCTTGAGCAGCTTGATCAGCAGCACCTGGAATGTTGGCGTGATCTGCACGCTCTGGGTAATACGCCGTTCCAGAATGCGTGACGCCAAGATGGCCACCCAGAGAAGGATGGCGAGCGACAAGATGGCGTTGAGGACGAGCAACGCGGAAATCCGCACGCCCGCGATCGAAATCGCCATTCCGTCAAGGACGGCGGTGGCGTCGTCCAATAGGCCCAAAATGCTGAGCGCGGCGAGCCCCCAGGCAATGACCGTGATGGCCTTCGCCCAGCCTGGGTCGCGCACGAGATTGGACGTCAGCCGGATCGCCAGCCACACGGCCAGCAAGGTGGCGGAGATGCGCAGCACGTCTGTCGGATGCTGCGCGTAATCGAAGGCGACATCCGCAACCCAAAGCAAAAGCAGCCAGACCGCGGGCAGCGTCAGCGCGGTCAGCTTCGCGGCGTTCCTCAGAACAATGGACGAGACGCGCCTGCGGGTCTCACGCGCAAAGAGCGTGTCCAGCTTGGCCTTGACCCGCGCTGCGATCGGCCGCGCGATGAAGAACAGAAGCGCCACCGTCAGAAGCTGGGTGAGGTTCGACCAGACAAACACGTCGCTCGCAACCCACGACTCGACAAGCTCCTTGGCCTTGTCGAAATTTTCGTCGGTCATATACTGGTCCACCCGCACTCTCCGTTATTTGACGGTCTATGCCGTCGCTAAATCCATTTCAGCCAGCGCAAGATTACATACTCCAGGATGGCAAGTGCAGGTATTAGAAGCGCCACACCAACAAATGCCCACTCGGATTGAATACCCGGCATGCCGCCGACATTGATGCCGAAGAGTCCGGTCAAGAGACCTGCCGGAAGAAGAAGCGTCGCCACCACCGTCAGCAAGTACATGGTGCGGTTCATCTGATCGTTGACGCGGCTATTGAGTTCGTCCTGCGCGATCGACGCGCGTTCGCGGATGGAATCGAGATCCTCAACAAAGCGTAGAGTGCGATCCGCGCTTTCGCGCAAGTAGGCGCGATCGAGATCGAGCAGCCAATCCACCGTTTCGACTTGCAGCCTGGACATAGCGTCCCTCTGCGGCGCGAGGTAACGGCGCAAGGCAATCGCTTCCTGACGGATCTTGTGCAACCGCTGACGCAAGGGCTTGTCGGTTGGAGCAAGAAGTTCTGTCTGAACTTCGTCCACGGCATCGTCCAATTCGCCGATGACCGGTGCTATGGGCTGCAAGAGTTGCTCCGCAATCTCCGACAGGAAGTCGCTCGCGTTGCGGGGGCCATTGCCGTCCTGGAGGAGGTCGCGAATGGTGGCGCCCGCCATCAGCCGCCGGCGACGCAAGGTGATAATCCGACTTGCATCGATCCACATGTGAAGTCCGACCATGTCGTCAATGGCATCGCCGGGGTTGAAGTTGATGCCGCGCAGCACGACTAGAAGACCGTCACCAATGCGCTGCACGCGCGGTCGTGTTGCCGTAGGCAGCAACAGCGTTTCCGTGGTTGCCTTGTCTATGCCGGTTTCGTTGGAGACCCAGGACTGGGCTCCCTCTCCCGTACGGTCGAGATGGACCCACAAGACGCCTTGCTGTGGGGACCAGGACCTGATCCCCTGCCAGTCCAGCTCGGTGCCACCACCTTGTCCGTCCAAGACATAGGCGAATAGCAACCCGTCACCCTGATCCATAACCTTGGACTCCAAACGATTGCTCCTCGATCGGACTAGGGAGGAAAGCGCAGGATTTCGGAGGTGAGTATTCTCCGCTTGTATGTGGCAACCCCCAGAGACTCAGAGCTTACTTCGCAACGCCGAACCAGCAAATACAGACTGCTCCAAGTTGCGACGACCTCTGGCGTCCACCAGCTGGCCCGGAAGAGCTGAGAATGCGTGCCCATATCCACAAAGTGCGGAATGCCCCGAAAATGGCGCTTAGTGGGCCTCAGCGCGACTTTATCCTCCCTCGGGTGAGGGACGCGGCGCCCGGGGCCACCACGGCGTGGGGGAATGCGGCGGATTTCATCTTGGCGCTACCGGTCTTTTTATTGGTGCTACCGCGCTTCGCGCTAGCGATAGGATGCGCGCGGGTCGGATGCACGACGAGACCGAGCAATCCCGCCTTGGACAAAGCCCCGATGTGGGACGTAGGATGGTCTTGTTAGGTTAGGGATCGAGTTCGTTCAGGAGCAAGTCCAATGCGTCACGCTCTTTGCTTCATTGCCGCAGTCTTCACTGCAACAGTTCTCGCAGCCACAGTCTTCGCAGCCATTGGCCTGGCTGGCATCGCTTCGGCCGGGGCAAGTCCAGTTTCCGCGGTCGTCGTTCAAAATCAGAATTTTGAGCGGGCGGCCGTGGAGAAGGTCGGCTACTGGCGCCGACGCGCCCGGCGGTGCTACGTCTTTGGCGACTGCCCGCCTGCTTATGGGGCCTATCCCCCAACGGTTTACGCGCCGCCTCCCGAATACGCGCCGCCGCCGGAGGCCGAGTACGTGGCCCCCGAATATGTTCCGCCACCGGCCTATGTATATCCTCCGCGCGTCTACCCCCGGCCTTACTACCGGCCTTACGTTCGACGGTATTGGTAGAGCGAGGACTAGTTACCGCGGCGCCAAAATGTTGCGCGAGCGCAGCGCGGTCAGCATGCCGGTGGCGAGCGCCACGCCGCTGAAGAACAGCACGACGAAGATGCAGCCATCGCGCGCCGCGGCGATCATCTGCGCGTCGGGTCCGGCTTCCGCCAGCCTGTGGGCGGGAAACATCGAGGTTACGATCAACAGCGCCAGCAGCCCGTTCTTGACCGCGACCTCGATGACGATCGCGAGCGAGTCTCGCTCCACCGTGCCGCAGGCATAAGCGAGGAGGCGCGCAAGCAAGACGGCCCCGAGACAAAACGCAATGACGATGGCCGGTCCCAACCATCCGTAGCTTGCGAATTGCAGCCGGCCTGCGCCGAGCGAGCCGATGATGATCAGGGCGAGCAGGACGAGGCTCGCGCGCACCATGACCTTGATGAAGAAGATTTGCTGCGGGAGGGTCGTGTGGGCGCGAACAACCATTCCGGCGATGAGCGGCGCGATAAGAAACAAGCCGATGTCCAGCATGATCCGGGACGTGTCGATATCGAAGTCGCCGGGCACCTGCACGCTCACCAGCGCGGCCAGCACGACCGGGGTGGCGAAGAGGCAGGCAAAGGTGGTGATGGCCGTCAACGAGACGGACAGGGCGACATTGCCGTTGCCGATAAAGGTCAGAAGATTCGACACCGAACCGCCGGGCATGGCGGCGACCAAAGCGAGACCGGTGGCGATGCCGACGGCGCCGGCCGTCGACAAGCCGCCGAAGCCGTTCGGGAGCAGGCTGAGGACGAACATCAGCAGCCCCGCCCAGGCCGGGACCAAGAGCAGCTGGGCGGCCATGCCCACCGCCAGCCCCTTCCAGGCAAACAGCGTGGTGGCGAAATCGCGAACCGTCAGCGTGGCGCCCATGCCGAGCATCGACAGAGTGACCATCGTCGCCGACAGGCCGCGTTCGACTTCGCCGAAATTCGTGAAAAACCAGAAGGGGTGGTCGAGCATTGCGGGCGCAGCCTTAGCAGAGCCGATTGCCGCACGATAGGTTCGGGGATTGCCCCCGCCGCTCTCTCGGTGCGCTACCGGCCATTCCTTACTGGCCCTACCGGCCTTCGACCTGCTTGAGATAACCGCGCGGGGACGAGACCATGCGCGAGAGCCCCTAGGCACTTAGGGTCAGAGCGACTACGGTCCAAAACGGCGCTTTGAGCCAATGCGAACGGCTGCCGGCGAGCATGCGAGGGTGCGAAATGACCGGGACATCGACACAGAGCCTTCGATCCTATGCGGTGTGGGATAGGCCGACGCGCTGGTTCCATTGGATCAACTTCGTCTGTGTCGTCGCTTTGGCCGCGCTCGGCACCGCGATCCTCTTCGCTAAAGAGCTGGGGGTCACCGACGAAGGCAAGATTCTGCTGAAGACCACCCATGTCTGGTTCGGCTATGTCTTCGCTGTCAATCTGGCTTGGCGCATCGTCTGGGCCTTCATCGGCAAGGGGCACGCAGGCTGGTCCGCGCTCCTGCCGTTCCGCAAGGGCTATGGCGCCGCGCTCGCGAATTATATGCGTGCGCTGTTCGAGGGCCACGTGCGCCCTTATCTGGGCCACAACCCGCTGGCGCGCCTGATGGTGTCGCTGCTTCTCCTCCTGCTTGTGGTGCAGGCCGTGACGGGGCTCGTTCTCGCCGGGACGGACATCTACTATCCGCCATTCGGGGGTTGGATCGCCGGCTGGGTCGCAAGCCCCGGCGTCGACCCGGCGACGATCGTCCCCTACGAAAAGGCCGGCATCGATCCCACATCCTGGGAGGCGATGCGCGCCTTCCGCTCACCCTTCGTCACGGTGCACTACTGGATTTTCTACACGCTTCTTGTGCTGATCGTGATCCACATCATCGGCGTGGTCGTGACCGAGTTGCGCGAAGGTGGCGGCATTATCACTGCCATGTTCACGGGGCGAAAAATCCTCGACGGGAAGCCCGTGGACGATGGTGAGCCAGACGCCTGATCGGGTCGGCGCGCGAGCGGTCGGATCTCGCAGGCGAGGGGCGCAATTGAAAGCTGTTGCTCAGTCTACGGAACGGCCCTTTGGCGCGATAGTGCAGACGGCCGCAGAGTGCTTGGCCGCAGAGTCCTTGGCCGAGAGTGCTTGGCGCCGGCCTTCCACAGGGCTCCGAAGGCCTTGTTTGAGGGTTTTTTCCCGGGCGTTTTCGGAGTAGCTTTGGCCCCGCGGCCGAGGGAGCGGAACGGGGTTCCATGCTGCCAATACGCCAGTCCAAGGCTCTAGCGATCGCGGTGTTGCTGATCGCTTCCGCCTTGGTTTCTCTCCTGCTTCCGAAAGCGCAGGCGAGGGCCGAGGACGCCGCCCCTGTCCCTGTTTGCGACGAGTTCGGCCTCGCGCTCCTGTCGACGCCGATTGCGCCCTGGCAGGGGGCACCCTTGCGCGTCATCTTCGCCACCGAGAAGCCTCATCCCGGCGGGCTTGCGCTGATCGCGCCGTCGGGCAAGGTCGCGGCGCAATCGTCCGGCATGCAGGGCGGGCCGCCCTATTTCTGGTTCGCCGAAATCGCCTCCCCGGAGGCCGGCACGTGGAAAGCGAAGCTCACCCGGGAAGGCGCCGCGTCCGACTGCCGGGAGATCACGCGTGAGATCGTGGTCGCGGGCAAGCAGCCGCGCGGCCCAAGCGGCGGCAAGGATGTCTGGCCCGTGCGGGGCGAGTGGAACCGCGCGACGGAAAACCTCTATTCGGCATGGATCGAGAGACTGTTCGACGCGCCGCTCGACGAAGAATTATCGTGGAAGGCGATGGGCGAAGTGCTGCACGACCAATCGCGCAATGTCTTGTTCAACCATCTCGGTCTGCGCGAGGATCAGAAGAAGGCGTTCATTCAGCCGGACTGCGCCGACGTTCCGTATTTCTTGCGGGCCTATTTCGCCTTCAAGATGGGACTGCCGTTCGGGTATTCGAAATGCACACGCGGCGACGGCGGCGTGGCGCCGCGATGCCCAAAATGGTGGAACATTGCGGAGGAAGAGCCGGCAGAGACCACGGTTGTCGAGACCCGCGGTAGCCGCAGGGCCGTCAAGAGGACTGGCTTCTTCGGTCAGGTTGTGTCCGTGCGGGAACCGGTGGTACGGCGTCGCGTTGTCGTTTCCAAAAGGCCGGATGGGCTCGTGCCCGGGTTCCACTATTATCTGGCTTCGACCCTTGCGGACGGCGTGCATTCCGGTAACGGGCGCACGGCGGCCGATGACGGCAAGACCGATTTCTATCCCGTGCCACTGAAGCAGGGCACGTTGCGCCCCGGCACGATCTACGCCGATCCTTACGGACACATCCTCGTCCTGGTGAAGCGCGTGCCGCAGACCGACGAAGGCGCGGGCGTCTTTCTCGCAGTCGACGGACAGCCGGACGGGACGGTGGCGCGCAAGCGGTTTTGGCGTGGCAACTTCCTGTTTGCGCAAGACCCCGCGCTCGGCGGTCCAGGGTTCAAGCGCTTCCGCCCCATCGTGCGGGAGAGCAACGGCAATTTGCGGCGGTTGACCAATGCGGAGATCGGCAAGGATCCCGACTACGGCGACTTTTCGCTCGAACAATCGAAGATCAGCGTCGAAGAGTTTTACGACCGCATGGACGACGCGATGTCGCCGGCGCCGCTTGATCCCGTGCAGGCGATGAAGGAGGTCATCACCTCGCTGGAGGAGCAGGTCAATGCGCGTGTGAACTCGGTCGAGAATGGTCGGGAATTCCTTGCCGGCGGTCCCCCGACGGTGGACATGCCCGACGGGGCGTCGATCTTCGAGACCAGCGGTCCTTGGGAAAATTTCGCCACGCCTTCGCGTGATCTGCGCTTGTTGATCGCCATCGACGTGGTGCGCAACTTCCCCGACCGCGTGGCACGGCGCCCGGAGCGCTACAAGATGCCCGCGGGCATGACCTCCGCGCAGGTCAAGGCCCTGCTGGAAAGGACGCTCAATTCGGAGCTCGCGGCGCGCAAGTTCTCTTATACGCGCTCAGACGGCTCGCCGTGGTCCTTGACGCTCGATGACGTGCTGGTCCGGATCGGCGATCTGGAGATGGCCTACAACATCAACGATTGCGCCGAGCTGCGGTGGGGGGCGCTGGAAGGCAGCGAGGAAATGTCGACCTGCAAGCGGAAAGCGCCTTCGGCACAGCGTCAGAAGATGGCGTCGGAGTACCGTCCCTGGTTCAGCGAGCGCCGGCGTCCGCCACGCGGCTGAGACTTTTTGCCGGGACCTGCGTCGATCTCCGCTATTGCCAGTAAAGTCGTTGGATGACCCAATCCGACGAGATGCGGCGGCCTCCTTGAGTAGCCGCACGTTGCCTTGCGCCCATTGTATACAGTCATGGACACAAGCAAGTTCTTGATTAGCTTTGGAATCCGTCTTGAAATCTGGAAAGAGGAACATCGCGCGTTGGTGGCTGGCCTGTGGGCCGGTGCTGGCCAATGAGTGGCCGCCAGCGTGGTTGAGAGCAGGGAGCCATGCCCGAGCACGAGGACGATGCGTTAGAAAGTAAGCAGCCGGCTCTCAATGTGCTCTTCTTCCTTCACAGCACTGCGCTCGGAGGGGCCGAGCGGTGCTTCCTCGAATTCCTAACCTACCTGAGTTCGGATTCAGACGTCGTGTGCACGGCTGTCTGCCCGGAAGATGGGCCACTCGTCCGCGCGTTGCAGGCGCTTGGTGTCCGCATCGTCGTTTGCGCTGGGTTAAGTTGGTGGGCAGGCAAAGGCATTTCCGAGAGTTCAATTCAGGAGTCACTGATCTCTGGAGCGCAGGCATTCCTGGAGCTGATGCCAAGCCTGAGAGATATTGATCCCGACGTCATCTATACCGAAACAATCGTCATTCCTTGGGGTGCCAGCGCTGCAGCTCTGTTGGACAAGCCTCATATGTGGTCGATCTGTGAATATGGCGAGTTGGATCATGGCTTCACTTTTCCAGACGGCCTTGGCGAGATTCTCCCGGAGGTTCGAGATGGCGCATCTTTTATCCTGACCATCTCCGAGGCTGTGCGCGCGACGCTTTTTCCAGACTTGGGTCCAGATCGCGCACGGACAATCTATCGTCATTCCGCTACGCCATCGGTGGAGGCGCCTGCAGAAGAAGCGTTTCATCGACCAAATGCTCTGCGGCTGGCGCTCTTCGGAAGAATAAGCGAAGGGAAATGCCAGCTTGATGCGGTGAAGGCCGTATCACGCCTCAGGCAACGCGGCCGAGACGCGGAACTCATCCTGGCCGGATATGACGCGCCCGAATATAAAAAGAGGATCGAAGATTTCAGTGCGGAGCACGGGCTCCAAGAGCGGGTGCGCCTAGTTGAATTTATCCACGACCCCTATCCCACGATGCTCGCCGCGGATGCGCTTCTCGTCTGTTCCCGGAAGGAGGCGTTCGGCCGCGTCGCGGTTGACGGCATGAAGCTGGGGCTTCCGGTGACCTACGCGAGAAGCGGAGGGGTCCCAGAATTCATGGTCGACGGAGTTACGGGGCTGTCTTACACGCCGGGCAATGTGGAGGAATTGGTTCAGCGCATCGAGGAACTCGCCGATGATCCGGCGCGTGCGGCTCAGATCGGAGCAGCCGCAAAGCAACACGCCGCCGCCAAGTTCGGCTGCAATGGCGATCAGATACTTCGCGTTCTACGAGACCTAGCCAGCGGAAAGGATGGCAAGCGGCGGGTCTCTATCCCAAAGCATGTCGTCGCGGCGATCCTGGCGGGATGCGCTCAATCGGCGCGGGAGATCAGGGACGCGAGAGACCAGCTGAAGTCTCAGGGGTTGAAATTGGAGCAAACGCTAATTTCAGAGCAGAGGCTTCGTGAAAGATTGGACTCGATCGTGTCCTTGCGCAGCTACGCTATCGGTCAAATGATATCCCGGCTTGCGCAGAAGTTCCGATCTTTGATTTCTTGATGATCATCGCACCCAATAGGGCGGAGCGGCACTGCTAGCTTGGCTGCGCCGAGAAGGTGTCGGCAGTGCGGACGCGGTGCATTGCCGGTTGCAAGAGCTTCCCGATGCGCTGTTGCGCCACGTCAACACCAAGGTTCTTTTTGTGAAATCCGCGTCACGAGCGGGGGAACCGGTCTTGAACGGACGGCGTTGTTTGATAGGGTTCCGTGCCGGGGAACGAGGGGTAGATTTATGAGAATGATTCTTGCCGGGCTGCTCGCCGTCTCTGCTGCGGCGGTTTCCTTCGCCGCGGCGGCGGAGACGCAGTCCTACTCGAAGGCCGTCCAGCAGTTCTGCCGGGAAGATTATAAGAAATATTGCGGCGAATACGGTCTGGAAACCTCAGGCCTGCGTTCGTGCATGGACCGCAACGGCAACAGCCTGTCGAAGAGCTGTGTGCAGGCGCTGGTGCGCGACGGCCAGGTCAGCCAGGCCGAGGTAAACCGCCGCAAGCACTGAGGTTTGTTAGATTTCTTGCCAGCGGGCGAAGGTTGCGGCCACGCCCCGCAGGGTGCCATCCGGTTCGCGCAACTGCCACAGCACGCCGTCCTCGATGCGGAAGCGGCGCCCGGATTTGGCGATGCGGACGCCCGTATAGCCGGAGGTGAAGCCGTCCCGAGCGACGGTGTTTAAGAGGCGCTGGCGCTCCTCGCGTATTGGGGCCTCGGCCGACAGTCGCGAGGGCAGCGTCATGAATTCATGCCAGCTATATTCGAACAGTGATTGCGCGGCCTTGTTGGCGTAAATAAAACGCGGGTCTGGGGCCGTATTGTGGGCCAGCACGCAGGACGGCGCCTGGGCGTAGAGCCAGCCGGCGTCCCCGGGTATGCCAGGCGGCAGAAAGGGCGGCTCAGCGCCGGTCAAACGCCGGTAGCTGCCAACGAGAAGGTCAAAAAACTGCGGATTCTGGGCGCGGTTCATTAAGGCGGAACCAAATGGCATGGTGGGGCCTGTCACCATAACGGGTCGCATAGAGGTTTTCAGCGATGCTGATTGTCGGCTTTGGTCTCATGCTTACCGCGGTGACGGTCTTCCTGGCTTGGAATGCTTTTCTCAAGTGCCGGGAGCTGTTGCGGACGCGAGGGCTCAGGGGGGTCCGGAGAGAGAAGAGATCATGACGGAAGAGACGCAGCCGCTCGATGCAAGCGCGTCGGGACGTTTGGCGGTCGGTGGCGAAATCACCATCCACCGCCTCGGCTTCGGCGCCATGCGGGTCACGGGGCCCGGCATTTGGGGCGAGCCCGAGGACCGCGCGGAAGCCTTGCGCGTGCTGAAGCGGCTGCCGGCGCTTGGCGTCGATTTCATCGACACGGCCAACTCCTACGGGCCTGACGTGTCCGAGATGCTGATCCGCGAGGCGCTGCACCCGTATGACGGCCTGCTGATCGCCACCAAGGCTGGGTTCGAGCGACCGCGCGCCGGCGTCTGGAAAACCAACGGAAACCCGGAGCATCTACGCGCCGAGGCGCTCAAGAGTTGCGAGAAGCTCGGCGTGGACCAGATCGCGCTATGGCAGCTCCATCGCATCGATCCGGGCGTGCCGCGCGCGTTGCAGTTCGCCGCGGTGCGGGGGCTGATCGACGACGGCATCGTGCGGCATGTGGGTTTGAGCGAAGTGTCGGTGGAGGACATCGAGGCGGCGCAAGAGGTGTTCCCGGTGGCCACGGTGCAGAACCTCTACAATCTCGTGACCCGCAAGAGCGAGGACGTGCTCGACTTTTGTACGGCGAACGGGATCGGGTTCATTCCCTGGTATCCGCTGGCCAACGGAAAGCTCGCCAACGAGGGCTCGATCCTCGATGAGATGGCGCGGAAGCATGGGTCCACGCCCGGCCAGGTCGCGCTCGCCTGGCTGTTGGCGCGCAGTCCCGTGATGCTCCCGATTCCGGGGACGTCCAAAGTGGCGCATCTGGAAGAGAACGTCGCCGCTGCCAATCTCAAGCTTTCGGCCGAGGAATTCGCGGCGCTCGACGAGGCGGGCCGGGAGGAGGCCGGCTGAGCCTGGTGCGGCGTGCTGCATGCCATGCGGCATGGTCCATGCAAGAATGGCCCTGCGGCGCCACCGAACCAATTGACGCGCCGCCGCAAAATGGCCGCGGGGGCCATGTCTAATCGCCCCAATCCGCCCAATTCGGCGGCATTGGTGATGAAGGATTAGGCGCGTTCTCACGAGTAGCGGGGAAGATCATGGCCACCGACCCGAATATGCCTCAAGCGATCAAGTCACAAACCAAGAAGCCAGACGTCAAGACACCTGCGGCGAAGAAGCCTGCCAGGAGAAGGACCGCCACCGCCAAGGCGAGCCAGACGGCGGCGCGCAAGACGGCCGCGGCGAAGCCAGTCTCGCCTGAGGCGCCGAAGCCGGTCTCGCCCGAGCCGCCCGTCCTGGTCAATGCGGTGAAACCCGACGAGATGCTCCCCGAGTCGGCGCTGATGGGAAGTGCGGTGGATTCGATCGAGCAGTCGCTCAAGGCGGCGATGCCTGCGGCCGTCGCGGTCAATCGCAAGCTCGTCGATATCGCGCAAACCAACATGAACTCCGGGCTCGCGCTTGCGCGCGACCTCGCCAGCGCCAAGTCGCCCGTGGAGATGATGCAACTCGGCATGACCTTTTGGCAGGAGCATATGGGCGTCTTCCAAACCCAGGCGCAGGAGCTGCGCACGCTGTCCGCCGCGTTGATGACGACCGCGAACGAGCCGATCCGGGCGCATATCCGCCGCGCCTAAACAGTTTTCCCGCGCCGCGGGTGACGTCTTTTTTCTCCGGTTCGCTTAGACTGGCGCTCTGACCCATTCGATCCCGGGGGCGCCATGCTGCGCGAAGAGCTGATTTTCGTTGGAACGTGTGACATCGCCGGGCTCGTACGCGGCAAAGGCTTTCCCGCCGCCGAGCTGCGCGCGCGCCGCAAGACCGGCATTGGCTGGACCCACTCCAATTTGATGCAGACCTGTTTCGGGCCGATCCTCGATACGCCGTTCGGCACGGGTGGCGATCTTATGATCGTGCCGGACCCGAGCGCCGAGGTGCATGTGGACTTCCGTGACGGCTCGGCGGCGGAGCATTTCTTTCTCGGCGACATCCGCACCACTGACGGCCGTCCCTGGGAATGCTGCGTGCGCGAATTCCTGCGCCGTGCGATCACAGCTCTCAAGGACGCGAGCGGACTCCATCTGCTGGCCGCCTTCGAGCACGAGTTCCTCTATACGGGCGTCGAGGACCTGCCGGGTCATGCCTATAGTCTGAGTGCCTTCCGCCGACAGGGCGTGTTCGCCGAGATGCTGATGGCGGCGATCCGTGCCGCGAGCGCCAAGCCGGACTCTTTCCTCGCCGAATACGGGCCGCGCCAATACGAGGTGACGGTCGAACCGGAGAAGGCGCTCGCCGCTGCCGACCAAGCCGTGATCGCCCGTGAGATGGCGCGCGGGGTGGCGTTCCGTCTGGAAAACCGGGCCATTTTCTCGCCGATGCCCGTGGCCGAAGGCACCGGGAACGGCGTGCATATCCATTTCAGCCTTCATGAGGAGGCGGGCGCGCCCGCCACCTACGATCCGGAAGGGCCGCTTGGCCTGAGCCCGGTGGCGGCGCATTTCGCCGCCGGGCTGCTGCACCACATGCCCGCGCTCTCAGCCATCACCGCGCCGTCGCCGGTGTCCTATCTGCGGCTGACGCCGAACCGCTGGGCGCCGACCGTCGCCGACATCCAAGCCCAAGACCGCGGTGCGGGGCTGCGGGTCTGTCCGGTGTTTGCGGTCCACGACGACAAGGAGAAGGCGGCCCAGTTCAACCTGGAGTTCCGCGTGTGCGACGCCGCGGCCAGCCCCTACATGGCGCTCGGCGCGATGATCTTCGCCGGTGCCGACGGCGTGGCGCGCAGACTGGCGCTTCCGGGCGCCGAGGTGACGCCGCCGGCCCTGCCGCACGCGCTCGGCGAGGCGCTGGACGCCATGGAGTTTAGCGATACCGTCAAGACATGGTTCGGACCGACCTTCTTCGACGCCTATCTGCGCCACAAACGGTCGGAATTGGCCTATGTCGCCGATCTGTCGCCCGAGGACCTTTGTAGGCACTACGCCGAAGTCTATTGAGGTGAAGCCGACGATAACTGCTCGCTAACGGTGTCGCCCATAGGGTCCATCGGCCAAGAATGATCTTGCTAAGCTGACGCTGGAGGTGCCGGACCATGTGGAAGACGATCCTTGCAGTCTCGATTGTCTGGCTTGGCGCCGTGGCGGTAGCTGGCTGTAGCGACGAAGAGTCGAAGAGCAACTTCATTGCGTGCGAGAGCACATACGCGCTGTGCACCACGGCGGCCTGCACGTCCATTCCCGGCGAGACGGATACGGTGTCGTGCGCATGCGACGTGAAGACCGGCTACTCCGTAGGCGAGAAACCCTGCTCTGGAAAGGTCGAGACCAGCAAAGGCACCGAAGTCAGCTCGCGCTACTATCCGATCAAAAGCTACGCGGCTTGCGACAACGACCGGCCCTGGGCGTGGTGCCTCGACAAACCCTGCATTGTCGACAAGAACGATCCCACCAAGGCAGCCTGCGCGTGCACGGTGACCAAGGACCAAGGTCCCTATTTGGTGGTGACCGACGCTTATACCGACACAACCTGCACCACTGATCTGTGGTCGTCGGCGACCGTGCAAGGCGTGAACCAGATCACCGACTTTCTGAAGACCACGAGCGAGCTCAAACCGTTCGACATCAAGGTTCTGAATGCGCCGAAGTGACGGCGCTACCTGACCGGGACGAGGTCGAGGACGTCCTCCGTCGCCAACATACGGCAATAGCCTTGGAAGCACTGAAGGGCCGCCGCGTGACGGGCCTCGGTCTCGGCGGCGCAGGCATCATGCACGCACGTCATGTAGTAGCCGCGGTCGGCGCCGTCTTTCACCGCATGGTCGATGCATTGATCGGTGAGATAGCCGGTCACGAACACGTCCTCGATGCCCATGTTGCGCAGGAGGTAGTCGAGATTGGTCGAACTAAATACAGAGGACGAGCTCTTGGCCAGGACGATCTCGTCCGGCCCCGGTGCTAGCTCGGTGACCACTTGGGCCTCGTCGGAGCCTTTGGGATAACCCATGTTGGAAAGCTTGTAGTCGAGACTGCGGTCGCGGCCGTCCGCGGTCAAATTCTCTATGACCGTGTAAATAACTTCGAGCTTGGCCGCGCGAAACGACGCTATGAGCGCGGCGATGTTGGGGATCACGCGCAGCGCCGTCGCCTTATAAAACTCAGGCCGCGAGTCTGCCTCTTTCGGCCCGCAGGTTCCATTCTGGGCGTCGATGATCAACAGGGCCGCGCGTCCCTTGGTGATGGGGCGGTCCCGGGTCATGTCTGGTGACGAAGCAGCCATGGCATCGTGGGGCTGTTGTGCCGACAAGCTGGACGGAGTGAAATGCAACACCCAAGAAACTGTCAATAGCGCGATAGGACCTTAACATGCGGACGCTTCTTGCTGCGTTTTCTTTCTTGATCCTCACCGGCGTTGCGGCATGCACGCAGGACGATGTCGCGACCATCGAAGCCGTGGACAATGTCGTGGCCAGACTGGACGAGGCCTTCGAGGCGCAAAATGCCGCGGCGATCAAGGCTTTGATGACAGCCGACCATTTGGCGGTGACGCCCTATTACGGCACCCCGCAGACGGTGGACGAGTTGATCGCCTCGCTGCCCGATCTGAAATACGAGCAAACGAACTTGAGTGAGCCCAAAGTGGCTCTGTTAGGGCGGGACGTCGCCATGCGCACGCTGACCGCGAAGTTGGACGGCACCTATAAGGGGACCCCGTTTGCCCACAAGGTGTTCATCACGGCGATCGTGGTGCGGCAGGGCGGGACGTGGCTTGAACGGTTCTACCAGGTGACGCGCCTTGCGCCTTAGATCCGACGGCCCCGTGAAGGCTGGGAGCTTGCGTGACGGCCTGCCGTCGGTGCCGCAAGCCGAGGAGCTTGTCGACATCTTGCTGGAGAGTTCCAGACTGCGCCTGGAGCGCATCGTCTCCACGGGCCAGACGACCAATGAGGGCGAATGGTACGACCAGGCCTGGGACGAGGTTGTCGTCCTCGTGGCCGGTGCCGCGCGGCTTGAGCTCGAAGGCGAGAGGCACGACCGCGCGCTCGAAGCGGGAGATTGGATGCTGCTGCCGGCTCATTGCCGCCATCGGGTGACCTGGACGCAAAGCGATCCGCCGACCGTTTGGCTTGCCATTCACTACGAGGAGCAGCTCAGCCGCCGCGAAGCAGAAGGGCGATCAGAAGGGTGAGCGGCGTGAGGATGTCCCACCAGAAGATGGGGCCCGCGTTGTTGATGGCGAAGTTCTTGCGTTTCACCATGTCGAAGACGTGAACGGTGGCGGCACTCCACAAGAAGCCGACCGCCATGACTGTCATCGCCCAGGCGGCCTCCGGGCCGAGGGCCGATGCGGCGATGGCGCCGAGGCCAATGCCGAGATTGGCGCCGGCGATCTCCTTCTGAAACGGGCTCGGCGCCCAGCCGATCGATTGGGCGACGCGATCGCTGAACGCCGCGTGGGAGAGCGCGGCCCACAGACTCGGCAGGCCAAGCCCAAGCGACAGCATCCACTGGAGATATGGCGTGAGCGCCGCGCTGCCGAAAGGCTGATCCACATCCAAGAAGCCGAGAACGAGCGCCGCGCAATAGCACAGCGCGGGAAACGCGGAGATGAGAGTCTGCATTGGCCCCACCAAGTCCGTTGGATTCAGTCCCTTGGAATCGCAGAATGAGGATCGGGGATGCGGCCGGGGAAGGCAAGCGGCAGGCCATGGGATCGCTCAAACTTTTTGAAAATGCACCTGAAGCTCCCCATCTTTGGCTAAGCGGGGTGAAACCTTTGGCGCCTAGGGTCCGGTCGCCCTGTCGCGACGGGCCTACCATCAGAGGAGGAACCAGACGATGCAGACCACTTGGACGCCGAACACGGAGCACGGCTCGATCCACAATCGCGCGGAATTGCCCGAATCCGTCTTTGCCTTCCCCATGCAGCGGAAAGAGCCCCTGACCGATGCCAACCATGTGCGCGATGCGCTTGCCCGGTTTGACCAGGTCGAGGGTGTGACCGATGCCGACCGCGACCTGGCCTTCGCCAACATCAAGAAGGCCGCGGCGTATTACGGCATCGACGTGCATGAGGGAAGCTGGCGCGACCTCGGCCACTAGACGACAGACACGCCTTTCGAACACACTTTGAGCGGCCCTGGGATCGTCATCCTTGGGCCGCTTGAGCGCGCTACAGCAGCCCCGGTTTGGCTGGAAAAGCCGGCGGAGAGGGAGCAGACTCTGCAAGATGAATTGCGAACACCCCTATCGTTTGAGCGCGCCGCTGCGCTTCGATTTCGATAGCACGGCAAGCAAGGCCGACCCGTTCCCGTTCTTTGCAAGCTTGCGGGAGGCGGGGCCCGTCATTCCCGTGAAGCTGCCCTTCGTCGGCAAGGTCTGGGTGACCACGACCCACGAGGCCACATCGGCGATGGTCAAGGACAACGCGCTGTTCGTGCAGGAGGCGCGGCACGCCGGCAAGTCTGGCGTGGCCGGCATGGCTTGGTGGATGCCGGCGTCGCTCAAGCTTCTCACCAACAACATGCTGCTCAAGGACGAGCCCGATCACCGGCGCTTGCGCAAGCTGGTGGATCAAGCGTTTCAGCGGCGGCGCGTGCGCGACATGCGCGGCGAGGTCGAGCAGATCGCCGACCGCCTCCTCGATGGCTTCGAGGCTGGCGAAGACATAGACCTTGTGAACGCGTTCTCGCGTCGCTTGCCGCTCGAGGTGATCTGCGTGCTTCTCGGCCTGCCGCGTCAAAACAGCGACGTGTTCTCGGTCTGGGCGAAGACCGCCACGTCCATGCGGAGCAGCTTTGGAATCTTTCGTGCCTTTCTTTCCATGCGCGGGGTGATCGACTATGTGCGCGGACAGATCGAGGAATGCCGGCTTCATCCGCGCGAAGGGGTGATCAGCGAGCTGGTGCGCGCGGAAGAAGACGGCGACAAGCTGAGTGAAGACGAGTTGATCTCCATGGTCTTTCTGCTGCTGTTCGCCGGTTTCGAGACCACCACGCACCTGATCAGCGACAGCGTCATCGCGCTTGAGCAGAATCCGGCTCAGAAGGCGTATCTCCTTGCCGACCCGGCAGGCCGCATGGAGCGCGCGGTCGAGGAGCTGGCGCGGTACACGACGCCGGTGCAGAGCACCAAGCCGCGCTACGCGTCGCGCGATTGCGAATTCTTCGGCCAGCCGCTCAAGCGCGGCGACATCATCATGGGGCTGCTCGCCGGCGCCAACTACGATCCCGCGGTGTTCGACGAGCCCGACCGTCTCAAGCTCGACCGGTTCCCGTATCCGCATCTCGTGTTCAGCTCGGGCATCCATTTCTGCCTCGGCATGCAGCTCGCCCGCGTGGAGGTGCAATCCGCCTTGGCGCGGCTTTATGCGCGCTATCCGGATCTCGCGCTCGCATCACCGGACGACATTCAATGGATCAGGCGTTTCGGTCTACGCGGCGTGACGGAGCTGCCGGTGCGGCTCAATGCAGGCCGCGTGCGAAAGGCCGCCTAAGCCTCAATCATTTTCGTGGCAGCCTTCTTGCGCGTTCCAAGCCAGCCCCCGCGGGCAGCCATGCTTCAAGCCTTCGAGCTGCCAGGTGGGCAGCTGGATCTGCGGCTTGGGCTTGGCGTAACCCTGCACGCATTTGTTGCCTTGGAGCCGATAGCCCGGCCCGCAATGGGTCTGGGCGTTGCGCTTGAGGATGCACTTGCCGTCGATCAGCACCGAGCGTGAGCGGCACTTGGGTGCGGCCTTCTTCTTCGGAGCGGGTTTCGGCGCGGGCTCCACTTTCTTAGGAGGCGGCGGCGCGGCTTTCACCGAACCGTCCGGGGCCTTCAGCGTGACGACGCGTGTACCCGCATGCGGTATGAAGATCTCGATGCAGTTGCCGGGGCCGTCTGTGACCATCCAGGGATGGGTCATGAACGTATCGAGGGTGAGTTTCTCGCCGGCCTGCAGGTTGGCGTAGTCCTTCGGCTGGCCGCTGAAATCGAGCCACATGATGCTGCGATAGGCGCCGGACTTGTTGATGAAGGTGATCTTGGCCTTTGCATTGCTCCCTTGCGACTTGACCTTGAAAAGGTCCTGGCACGAGGGATCGGGCCCCAGGCCTGCGGCGGCCTTGGGTTTTGGAGACGGTGCCGGCGGGGGAGGGGTCTGCTGGGCCGGCGTGGGCGGCGGCGGAGACGGCGCGGCCTCGGCCTTGTTGAGCTTGTCGACATAGGCCCGGGCGAGATCGGCGTAGAACCCGCTCGGATGGCTCGACAGGAAGGCCTCGAAGGCCGCGACCGTGCCAAGCTCCTTGGCGCTGCCAAAGGCGTCCTTTTCGGCGCCATCGCTCGCGCTGTCGGCCGCATCGTCCGCGTCCGTGTCGCCAAGTACCGCCGTCTCGTAGGTGCGGCAGGCTTGCACGAACTTCTTCAGGTTGTCGCGCCCGTCCGCGAGCTCGAGCGTGGCGGCGCGATAACCGGGAACCAGGTAGTCGAGGGTCTCCTTCTCGGCGAAGGCCGTCCACAAGGGATCGTCGTTCTTGATTTCGATATGGACGCCGCTGATGCCTTCGCCCTCGGACCGCTCAATATTGCCTAGCAGAGTCTGCTCGAAGCCGCCCCCGGAGAAGCGCAACTTCGCGTCGGCCCCGTTGGCGAGATCGCCGATGTCGGCGCTGAAGTTCAGGTTCGAGAACCGGGCGCTGGTGCTGGGGCGCGCGTCACACACGCCCATGACCTGGACGTTGTCCGTCTCCGGCACGCCGTAGACGAGGCGGGCGGTCATGGCGCCCTTGTTGTCGGGATCGTTGCTCTCATGGAACTGCCACTGCATATCGTCATCGGCCACGGCGGAACCGGCCTGGAAGGACAACACGGCGGCAAGTAAAGCGATCGGCAGGAGGGAGGATCTCGGCATTGGGCGCTTTCTCACTTCTGACAGGCGCGAAAAATGTCGACGAGGGCCCGATGTCAAAGGCTTCCGTCCATGATGGAGGTTAGCTTAGGGAGACAGGCGCGGTGGGGCAATGGACGCTCATGATAAAATCAGGCGAGCGTCGTCCACAGGATCGCAGCATTGGCGATGACATAGGCGGCGATGAGCCCCGCGGCCCAGATGCGGTCGGTGCGCTTGATCTTGGCCTCCACGTCGGGATCCGCCGCCTGCCAGGAGGACATCACGACGCAAGCCAGCGCCATGATGATGAGCAAGTAGGCGAGCAGGAAGACCTTGTCGAGCATCATCAAATAGTCGACGTCGGGCAGCCCGGCGGTGGCGGTGAGCTGTAGCGCGACGAGCGTCAGAAGCGCGGTGATGCCGAGCCCGATACGGCCCTCGACATAGCGCGGCCGCACGAAGAACACGAGCGAGGCGCAGATCACGATCAGGATGATCGGCACGAAGGTCTTGAGCGACATGGCGATCACCGGTCGCGTCACGGGGACCGATATGACGATGCGCGAATAGGGCTCGGCTTTCGGCTTCGAGAGATCGCCAAAATTCGTCGGATAGGTATTGGTGGTAATCCGCATGGTGGGCTTGCCCACCGTGAATCCCGGCAGCGTGATGATAGGGTCGATGATCACCGGCGTCTTGCCGTCCGCCACATAGGCCTGCTCGGCAGCGCCCGCGAGCGTGTCCTCCATGATCACTTTCAAGGTCTGGGTGTCGAAGGGATAAGCCTCGAGCGGGAACTTGGTGGAGAAGCGTCCCTGATAGCGGAGGATCGCGTAGCGGCTGCCGTCCGGCATCGCCTCGGGCGCGTCGGTCAGTTCATCGCGGCGGTTATCGTCCGAGGCATAGCGGTTCATGAACTCCATGGACTTGGACGGATCGATGTCCGGCGACGCCCAGCGGAACCACACATAGAGATCGATGACGTAATTGTTGGTCTTAAAGTCGAGTTGCTGGATATCGTTGATATAGGCGCCGACGAGCACCTGCTCCGGCTTCGGCGCGGGCGATGCGGCAATCGCCTCCATGACCTCCCGCGGCGGGGAAGCTGACTGTTGCATCAAGGCGGGCGCGTCTTGCGCCGCCGCGGGCCAAGGCAAGAGCATGGCCAGAGCGAGGAGGATCAGAACCGTCAGGCGGCTTGGAAACGGCTGCATGGTATGTCCTGCCACCCTGCGTCGTGTTCAGGATAATGGTGCCCCAGGCCGGACTCGAACCAGCACACCCTTGCGGATAACAGATTTTGAATCTGTCGCGTCTACCATTCCGCCACTGGGGCTTTCGGGCCGGGAACATGGGGGAAGCGGCCTGCGGGGTCAACTCCGGCCGCTCAGAGCCGATGGACAAGGGCCGAGACCCCGGCTAAGCAAAGCGCCATGTTGAGGCGCGCCTACGACCGGGTCATGGAGCTCGCCGCTCATCGCAACGCTCCGTGGGCCTTAGCGGGCGTGGCATTCATCGAAAGCTCGGTCTTTCCGATCCCTCCCGATGTGATGCTGATCCCCATGGTGCTGGCTGAGCGGCGGAAGGCTTGGCTGTTCGCCGGGATCGCGACGCTCGCCTCGCTCATCGGCGGCATTTTCGGCTACCTCATCGGCTACTTTCTGTTCGAGACGATCGGCCAGCCGATCCTCAGCTTCTATGGCTACGGCCACGCATTCGAGGATTTCGCCAAGCGCTACAACGATTATGGCGCCTGGATCGTGTTCATCGCCGGCGTCACGCCCTTTCCCTACAAGGTCATCACCATTGCCAGCGGCGTTACCCAGCTCAATTTCTTCGTGTTCATGCTGGCGAGCGTTGCCGCGCGGGGCTTGCGCTTCTTTATCGTCGCCGGGCTGCTCTATTGGTTCGGCCCGCCGATCAAGGATTTCATCGACAAATATTTCGGCATCCTGTCGATCGTATTCGTGGTGCTATTGATCGGCGGCTTCGTGCTCATCAAATACGTGTTGTGACCATGGCGACTGACACCGACAAACTGGCGGGACAGATGATGATGGCGAGCGCCATCGTCTTCGGGCTCGCGCTTGTCACGATCTTGACGGCGCATGCCTTCGAGCAGTTGGGCGGCTATGCGCCGTGTCCGCTCTGTCTTCAGGAGCGCTACGCCTATTATTTCGCGGTGCCTGCGGCGGTCATCGCCTTCTTCGCCGCGCGCGGCAACGGCTTCGGCTTTGCGCGCCTGGTGCTGGTCCTCATCGCCATCGGCTTTGTCCTCAATGCTGGGCTTGGCATCTATCACGCAGGCGCCGAGTGGAAGTTTTGGCCAGGCCCTGAGACCTGCGCCGGCGGGTTCGATCTTAACTGGGGCAAGGACGGCATCGTCGATACGCCGGTGATCCGCTGCGACGAGGCTTCGTGGCGCTTCCTCTGGCTGTCCTTTGCCGGCTGGAACGCGGTGGTGTCTTTGGGGCTTGCCGCGATCGCCGCCTACGGCGCCACGCGGCGCGCCTGAACCAGGCCTCTCCGCTCACGCAGAATTCAAGGGTGGTGATTGGCGCTTCCCAAGGGGGCCCTGCTATCACGGCAGGGAAGAAATCCCACCTGGAGGTCCAAATGAGCCTTTTCCGCACCCTGTTTGCCGGCCTCGTGGCCGTCATCTTGCTCGGCTCCGCGCCTGCTTCGGCGGCAGAATGGAAGGAATTCACCCCTGAGGCGCTGGCCGCCGCGCAAGCCGACGGCAAGCCCATCCTGGTCGACGTGTTCGCGGCGTGGTGCTCGGTGTGCCGCGCGCAGAACCCGATCCTGACCAAGCTCACCCGGGAGCCGAAATACAAGGATCTCTTGGTGCTCAAGGCCGACTTCGACACCCAGAAGGACCAACTGAAGCCGCTGAACGTGCGGTCGCAGAGCACGTTGATCGTCTTCAAGGGCGATAAGGAACTCGACCGGTCGGCGGGCGATACGAGCGAGATCTCCATCGAGGGCATGCTCGACAAGACGCTCTAGACGCGAAGCCGCGCAAAGCCGCAAAGGCGCAAAGGCAATGATCGGCACAATCGGACTGGCATTTCTGGCGGGCGTGTTGTCGATCCTGTCACCTTGCGTGTTGCCGCTGCTGCCGATCGTGCTCGGCACGGCGCAGAGCGAGCATCGGCTCGGGCCGGTGGCCTTGGCGTCCGGCCTTGCACTCTCCTTCACCGTCATCGGTCTGTTCGTCGCCACCATCGGCTTCGCCATCGGCCTCGACACCAATGTGTTCCGCGCGATCTCGGCGGTGCTGCTGATCGGTGTCGGCGCCGTGCTTTTGGTGCCGCGCCTGCAAGAGCAATTCGCGGTGGCGGCGGGGCCGGTCGGGTCTTGGGTCGACGAGCGTTTCGGCGGCTTTAGCGCAACAAGCCTGTGGGGCCAGTTCGGCCTCGGACTGTTGCTCGGCGCGGTCTGGGCGCCTTGCGTGGGACCGACTTTGGGCGCCGCTTCGCTGCTTGCCGCGAAGAGCGAAAACCTGGGTCAAGTGGCGCTGACCATGCTGGCCTTCGGTATCGGCGCGGCGCTGCCACTGATGGTGCTCGGCTTTGTGTCGCGCGAGGCGATGCTGCGCTGGCGCGGCCGCCTCATGGAAGCGGGCAAAGGCGGCAAGATGCTGCTCGGGGCGCTGCTCGTCGCGGTCGGACTCTTGGTTGCCACGGGCGCGGACAAGCGGCTCGAGACGTTCCTGGTGAACGCCTCGCCGGACTGGCTGACGAACCTGACGACGCGGTATTGAAGGAGGCCGATCTACGGCTCCAGCTCGGTATCCCAGTAGAGATAATCGAGCCAGCTCTCATGCAGGTAGTTTGGCGGGAACAGCCGCCCGTTGCGGTGCAGCTCGAACACCGTCGGCCGATACGGCTTCTGCGCGGGCCACATCTTCGCATGCGCCGGCATTTCGCCGCCCTTCGCGAGATTGCAGGGGGCGCAGGCCGTAACCACGTTCTCCCAGCGGGTGAGGCCGCCGCGCGAGCGCGGGATCAGATGATCGAAGGTGAGATCCTGGGGATCGCCGCAATACTGGCAGGAGAAGCGGTCGCGCAGAAACACGTTAAATCGGGTGAAGGCTGGGTAGAGCGCCGGCCGCACGTAGCTCTTGAGCGACACGACGCTCGGCAGCTTCATCTCGAACGAGGGCGAATGCACCGCGTGGTCGTATTCGGAGACAATGTTGACGCGGTCGAGGAACACGGCCTTCACCGCGTCCTGCCAGCCCCACAGCGAGAGCGGATAGTAGGACAGCGGCCGATAATCGGCATTCAGCACAAGCGCCGGAAAAGTGCCTGGAGCGGCCGATGCGGTTGCGACGTTCAAGGCCAACTGGTCCTTCAACTTGCCCGTCGCACTCGGGCCTCCTTCTCGATGGGCCGGATACTATAAGGACGTGTCACGAATGTGAAGGGCCCCACATGATGTGGTCCTAAGGGAGGTGCCCCACATGGGAAGGCCGGCGACCCCACCCTCTCGACAATCGAGAGAAGCTGTTGTCATCTCGCCTCATGACGCCCGCCCTCCCAACCGAACACTTCGTTTCCCTGATCGAGAGGAACCTGCATTGGCTCCCCGGGCCGCAGCCGATCTTTGTTCGGTACGGAATCACGACGCTGCTCGTCATCTTGTGCTTCCTGATGATGAAGGCGCTGGAGCAAGTGAGCGGTACGGATGGCTTCTTCGTCTTGTACGTGCCGGTATTTCTCGGCGCCGTCCTGTTTGATCGGGGATCCGGCTTCCTGGCATCGGGAATGGCGACCGCCCTTGTCGCCTACACGCTCTTGCCAGAGGGGATTTCCCTCCTCCCCCGGCGCTTCTGGATACCTGTCCTGCTCTTCTTCCTGTTGGGGCTTGGGATCGCTGCGCTGAGCGAAGCCTTGAGGAAGGGATGGGAACGCGCGGTCAAGGCAGAAGGCTCCAAGGATGTCCTCTACCGGGAACTCCGGCACCGGACGAAGAACGATTTTGCCATGGCGTCCTCGGTCCTGGCGCTTCAAGCGCGCTCGCAAGAGAGCCCTGAGATCAAGGAAGCGCTCTTGTCGGCTGCCGGCCGGCTTACGGCTCTGAGCAAGGCCCATGAGAGATTGGAGGCCGGTGAGGCTGGACCAAACGCGCAGATGCACGACTATCTCGAGGCTTTGTGTCACGCCTTGAGCGAGTCGAACAAGCCCGGCAACGCCGTCTCGTTGGAACTCACGTGCTCGGAGATCGAGTTGCCCCTCAGTCGCGCCATTCCCGTTGGCTTAATCACCAATGAGCTCGTCACCAACGCCTTTCGTCATGCATTCGAGCAAGGTTCGACCGGCTCTGTAATGGTCCGCTTCCAGCGTGGCGACGAATTTGAGCTGATCGTCGCAGATGACGGCCAAGGCTGTCCCGATCGGCCCGTCCATGGAGTGGGGTCGCGGCTCATAGAGGCATTGGTGACGCAGTTGGAGGGACGCCTGGAGCGCAGTAATACCGACCCGGGCTGTCACGTGCGGGTGAGCTTCCCAAAACGCACCATAGACCCAGAATATTCGAGAAGCGCGGACTAGGCCGGGTTTTTGGAGAAGGCCTGCTTGAGAAAGGCGCCGCCGAGCCGCAAACCCTCGCCGTCAATGCCGTGGCCGACGCCCGGGGACACGTGCCATTCCACCGGCAGACCGGCCTGGCTCAGCGCCTCGCGGGCCATGTACATCGCGTCCACGGGGATCACCTCGTCCATGTCGCCGTGCACCAGCAGGATGGCGGGCCCGGCGCCGGGCCCGGGCAGGGCCTCGACGGTGGTAAGCGCGCCGGAATAGCCGACAATGGCCGCGGGCGAGGGGGTCCGCGTGAGCCCCACGGCGAGCGCCATCATGGTGCCTTGGCTGAAGCCGACCAGGGCAAGGGCCTCCGCCGGCAGATCATGTTTGGCAAGCTCCGCATCGAGAAAGGCTTCCACCGCCGGTGCGGCCTGCTTCACGCCTCCTGCGATGATCGCCATGTCGCCGAGGGAGAGGTCGAACCATTGCCGGCCCATGGGGGCCATACCGCACGGGTCCGGCGCGTGCGGGGAGACGAAGGCGGCATGGGGCAGCTCACGCGCCCATTCGCGCCCTAGGGCGATGAGGTCGTTGCCGTCCGCGCCATAGCCGTGGAGAAACACCACGAGCTGGCGCGGCGCGCCGCCCGCGGCCGGCGCCAGGCTGGGTCCTTCAAGCTGCGGTAAGGTCATCTGCGTGGAGATGTAGCAGCTTTTGGCTAGTCGTCACCACCGGAGTCGTCGGCGGAGGTGGCGTTGAGCTGGCCGTACATCTGCGGGCCGATGTCGTTCAGCAGGCCGAGCTGCGTCTCGATGAAGTCGATATGGCCTTCCTCGTCGGACAGGAGCTCTTCGAAGAGATCCATGCTGACATAGTCCTCTTCCTTCCGGCAGCAGGCGCGCGCTTCCATGTAAAGGGCGCGAGCGCCGTACTCGGCCTTGAGATCGGATTCGAGGATCTCCTTGACGTTCTGACCGATCATCAAGGGATCGAGCTTCTGCATGTTGGGGAAGCCTTCGAGGAAGATGATGCGCGTCACGAGCTTGTCGGCGTGATGCATCTCCTCGATCGATTCCTCGCGCTCCTTCTTGGCGAGCTTGGTGTAGCCCCAGTCGTCGAGCAGCCGGTAATGCAGCCAATACTGATTGACGGCGGTGAGCTCGCTCGTCAGCGCTTTGTTCAGATACTCAATGACAGTTGGATTGCCCTTCATGTCCCAGTCTCCTCTCAACCTCGATGTTCATCATACGTGTTCTGTTTCGCCCGGCTAGTGTCGTCACCCAGCGGCTAGTCTTGCGTTCGTGTGTTGTCGAAGGGCGAGCGGTGCGGCAACGAGGCGGCCGAGCTTGGCCCTTCCTCGTCGTAGCCAACCATGAGCTTGGTGATCAGCGGCAGGCAGGTGCCGCATGAGGGACGCTTGCCGAGCGTCCGGTAGATCAGCCCTGGGGTGAGCACCACGAACGGGTCCTTCGTGCGTAAGGCCGACACCGCCTCGTGAATGTCCTGAGCTGTGATCATGGTGCAGGAGCAGACAATCATGCCCTTCTCTAAAATAGCGCGGACGCGTTGTCTGCACGTCCCGCCCCCAAAACCGCGTTTCGACGGCCGGTTAGGCGGCGTGAAAGGCCGGCAAACCAGATTAGGATGATTCTAAAGTAGAAGATCCAGGCAGGCAAGCGGAACACGGCGTCATGAAGAGCAAGCGCATGCGGACTTTTGGCATAGGCGCGCCTGTGTCCTGGAGTGTGTCCTGGAGCGCATCTGCGCTCCGGGGAGGCGTTCGGCCTTAGTACCTCATAAACCACGCAATTTAGCCGAGTTTTAAGTCGTGTCTGCCATGCTCCATCGAAAGAGCAAGAACCAACAACATCTCTTTCTCGTGGGGGCGATCATGCAAGCGAATGATTTTCATGCAGGCGATCTGTTTGGGCAGATCCAGAATCTCGTCGATCAGCTCGAGGCCGAACGCACCGCGCGTCAGGCGGTTGAGGCGGCCGATGCAGTCAAGACCGGTCTTCTTGAGATCGTGGGCCGGGAGGTGCGCGCGCCCATGGAGTCGGTCGCGAAGATGGCCGATCTTCTCCTGGCCGGGCCGGTCAGTGCTTCGCAGCGGCGCGAAGTCGAGACGCTGGCGCAGTCGGCGCGGCGTCTGCTCGTCTCTCTCAATGAGGTGCTCGAATTCAGCCATCTCGAAACCGGAGAGGCGGAGCTGACGATCGAGCGGTTCGATCTGCATGGGCTGGTGAAAAATGCCGCGTCCGTGCTGCAAAGCCGCGCGAGTGCGAAGGGGCTGACAAGCGGTATCGACATGGCCGCCAATTGCCCGCGTTTCATCGTCGGCGATGAGGTCCGCGTGCGCCAGGTTCTCTTGGGCCTGATCGAAGCCGCGCTGCAATCGACCGTGCAAGGATCCATCCGGCTTTATGTCAGCGTCAACGACGCGCAGTACCCGCTCACGGTGCGCTTCGATATCACCGACACGGGCGAAGGCTTCAGCGCGTCCGAGCGGGATGGCTTGTTTCAACCGTCCGCCGATACTTCGCGCGTGGGCGGCGGCCTCGGCCTACCGATCGCACGACGCCTTGCCGAGGCAATGGGTGGCGACGTCGGCTGCGATAGCGTCGTCGGTCAGGGCACGCTCTACTGGTTCACGTTCCAGACGGTCGTCGCCGACGACATGGCCGAAGAAGGCCTGGCGGTCGGGCTCGAGGCGGCCAATGACGATATGCCGAAGCCTGCGGTCGCGGCCAAGAAGGGTGCCAAGAAGAGCGGCGCCAAGGGCGCGCTGTCGGGCCATGTGCTCGTGGTCGAGGGCAACACGGTCAACCGCCTGCTGATCGGCGCCTATCTTGAAGACTTCGGGCTGACCCATGAGGTGGTCGAGACCGGCACCGCTGCGCTGATGTGCCTGGCGTCGCGAACCTACGATCTCATTCTGATGGATACGGCGCTGCCGGACTATGACGGCACGCAATTGGCGCAGCGCATCCGCGCCTTGCAAGCGCCGTCGTCCGAAGTGCCGGTCGTCGCGCTTGCCGCTCTGGCAGACAAGGACGACGGCCAGCAGTTGGTCGAAGCCGGCGTGAACGCACGTGTGGCCAAGCCAATCCAAGGCCGGGCGCTCTATGCCGCGCTCGTGCCCTTCCTTCCGGCGCAAGAAGACGGTGTGGTGGTCGCCCTGGCGAGCTAACGGCCCGCCACGGCGATCAAACGTTGTCCATCAAGACGCCGGCAAGCAGGATCAGGTAGGCGATCAGCAGCAGGCCGAGACCGTAGCCGGTGAAGATCGGCAGCGGCACGATCATGCCGATCACGACCAACACGGCGATGACGACGGAGACAATAAAGGTCTCGCGGCGCGGCGTGCTCAGATTGAAGTTCATCGGTAGCTCCCCCTTCGCAAAACGCCTGAAGATTCGGACGTTGGGCGCGAGTCTAGCGGTAAAGCCGGGCTCCTGTCATCGCCCAGGCGAGGGAAGATGCCTTAAAGCGGGATCTTTACCTTGGCCTCGGCAGCGGGCACGGGAATATCGGCCTCCGCCAGGACCTCGACTTTCTGATCCACGAGATTGACGATGCCCGTCATGATCTCGTTGAGCTGGAAGTCTTTCGGGGTGTAGACGGCCGCCGCCCCGCACTGCTTGAGGATGTTCACGTCTTCGGCCGGGATGATGCCGCCGACCACGACAGGCACCTCGCCCATGCCCGCCGCGCGGAGCTTCTGCACCACGTCGCGCACCAGAGACACGTGCGAGCCGGAGAGGATCGACAGTCCCACGACATGAGCTTTCGCGTCCTTGGCCTGTTCGACGATCTCGGCGGGGGTCAGCCGGATGCCGTCATAGATCACGTCCATGCCGACATCGTCGGCGCGCACGGCGATCTGTTCGGCGCCGTTGGAGTGGCCGTCGAGGCCGGGCTTGCCCACCACGAAGGTCAGCGTGCGGCCAAGCTTGCCGGAAACCTCCTTGACGAGCTCGCGCACCTGCTTCAGGCGCTCCTCGTCGATCGCGTGCGCGGCGCCGATGCCGGTCGGCGCGCGGTACTCGCCGAACACTTCGCGCAACACGCCGCCCCATTCGCCGGTGGTGACGCCGGCTTTGGCGGCGGCGATCGAAGGCGGCATGATGTTGCGGCCTTCCGATGCGGCTTCTTTCAAGTCGCGCAGCGCCTGTTTCACGACGGCCTCGTCGCGCTGCTGACGCCAGGCTTGGAGCGCCGCGACCTGCTCGATCTCCACGGTCTCGGGCACGGTGAGAATGCCCTCGGCTCCGGAGTCCAGCGGGGACTCTTCGGTCTCGGTGTAGCGGTTGACGCCGACGAGAACTTGATCGCCGCGCTCGATGTCGGCGATGCGCGCGGCATTGGAGGCGATCAGCGCCTCCTTCATGTAATCGATGGCAGCCACGGCGCCGCCCATGGCGTCGAGCTTGGCGAGTTCGGCGCGCGCCTGTTCCTTCAATTCCTCGACCTTGCGGTCGATCACTTCGGAGCCGTCGAAGATGTCGGCATATTCGAGCAGATCGGTCTCGTAGGCGACGATCTGCTGAAGGCGGAGCGACCATTGCTGGTCCCAGGCACGCGGCAGGCCGAGCGCCTCGTTCCAGGCCGGCAGTTGCACGGCGCGGGCCCGGGCCTTCTTTGACAGCACCACGGCGAGCATCGACAGCAGGATGCGGTAAGGATTGTTCTCGGGCTGCTGCTCGGTGAGCCCCAGCGAGTTGACCTGCACGCCATAGCGGAAGCGCCGCAGCTTGGGATCGGTGACGCCATAGCGGTCCCGGGCGATTTCATCCCAGAGATCGACGAAGGCGCGCATCTTCGAGACTTCGGTGATGAAGCGCACGCCGGCATTGACGAAGAAGCTGATGGCGCCGACGACGCGCGGGAATTTCTCGTCCGAGACTTCGCCGGAATTCTTTACCTCGTCGAGCACGGCGACCGCCGTGGCCAGCGCGAAGGCGAGTTCCTGGGCCGGCGTCGCGCCCGCTTCCTGCAAATGATAGGAGCAGACATTGGTCGGATTCCACTTCGGCATCTCGGTATTGGTGAAGACGATGACGTCTTTGATGAGACGCAAGCTCGGCGCCGGCGGGAACACATAGGTGCCGCGCGACAGATATTCCTTGAGGATATCGTTCTGCACAGTACCCGTGAGCTTCGTGCGGTCGACGCCTTGCTCGTCGGCAAGCGAGACATAAAGCGAGAGCAACCACGCCGCCGTGGCGTTGATGGTCATCGACGTGTTCATCGCGTCGAGCGGGATGTCCTTGAGCAAAGCCCGCATGTCGCCGAGATGGGAGACCGGCACGCCGACCTTGCCGACCTCGCCGCGGGCCAGCGCCTCGTCCGAGTCGTAGCCGGTCTGGGTCGGCAGATCGAAGGCGATGGACAACCCGGTCTGCCCCTTGGACAGGTTCTTCCGGTAAAGCTCGTTCGATGCTTTCGCCGTGGAATGGCCCGCATAGGTGCGGAACATCCAAGGCTTGTCACGTTCTCTCTTGCCGTCTGCCATTCGTGATCTCCGGAGGCGCTTGCGAGCCTTATCGAAGCATGGCCGGTCGCCTCGTGGCAAATTGAGGCGCGGGCCGTTGGCCGCCCGTATTCCACGGAAAAGCCACTATATCAAATCCCTTCCATCGGGATGCCAAACACGACGACGGCGAGCGCGAGGCCGGCGAGCACCAGAAAACCAAGGATACGCGGCGCTCGGTGGCTGACGCGCGGGGCCTTGGACGCGACGGCGGCGGCGACCAGGCATTGCAGGAAGTAGAACAGAGCGAACGCCCGCGAGGCCAGGGTAATGACGTCGAAAATGTCGAGGCTCCAGGTGAGCAAGGTGCCGATCAGGGCGATGACAGGATAGGCGTGACGATGGTCGATGCGCTGGCCGGTCACCTGCTCGATGAGGCCGCCCGCGCCGATAGAGTCGGCCACGGCCGCCGAAAGTTGCGCGAACACAGCGCCGATCACGATCAGGACCACGAGGCTCGAGGCGGCCGGTGCCAATACGGCGATGATGCCGGTGGCGTCGCCGTTCAGCGCGCGCGGATCGTCGACCGCGGCCATCGCCAGAAGAAAGAAGGCGATGTAGATGGCGCCGGACAGCCATTGGGCGTAGCGCATGGTGCGCACGCGAAACTCCGGCGGATAGGCGCCGGCCAGGAAGCGCGAGGTCTCGAAGCCTTGGACCACGACGAGCAGGCCGAGGACCACGCGGACCGATCGCCAATCGATGGGCTTGGGCTGCTCCACCACATGCCAGGTGCCTTCAACCGCCATATCGACATTGAGCCAGACCAGCGCCGCAATGGCCGCGGCGATCACCGCGAGCTTCAGCCCGACGGCGTATTCCTCGATGCTTTCGAGGCCGTGCAGGCCCCGCAGCAGTCCTTGGGCGCCGATGCCGATCAGGATGGCGGTGGTCACGCCCTTGGCCGCGAGCGGATGCGGGGCCCCAAGCCCTTCCAGCAGGAAAGCCGAGAGCAGCGTCAGGTAGTAGGTGACCGATATAAAGTAGGCGAGCGCGAGCGCGAGGTGCGAAATGCTTTCGAGCGAGCGCAGCCAGCCCAAGCTGCCTTTGCTGAACGCTGGCGCGCGATGAACGAAGAGCGGCTCGCCATGGAGAATGTTGAAGCGGATGGCACCGCCGAGCAGATAGGCGAAGGTCACGAGCCCGGTTATGGCGATCACGGCGTAGGAGCCGAGATCGTGGGTCAGGAGCGGGAAGGAGACCAGGAAACCCGAGCCGATGATGGAGGCGAGCGGCGTCACGGTCGCGCGCCACACCGGCGATGCGGTAAGCCGCGGCGAGAACAGGAACGCTGCCGTGGCGGCGAGCGTTGCGAAGACGATGAGGTTGCCGGTCACTTTAGGCCTGTGCCAAGCGTCTCATGGGCCGATTCGAGGGATCGGCCTGGTTTAGGCCTATTCGGCCGGGGATTGCACCCATTTGGCCAGCGGCGGGGTGCCGCGCCCTCTCCGGCGAAATGCGCGAATCAACCCCTGGGCAGAGCCGTCTCTTTTTGCTAACCCTCCTTCCCGATTGAGGCTGCCCTGCCGGAAATAGGGTAATTCCATGATAGCCCCGGCGCTTTGGGGCGGGCTTGTGTTAAGTCTGCGGCCCAAACATGTTGCAGTCGCGAAACGGATAGAAGACAATTGCCGCACTGCAAAAAAAGCGCCTGAAAAGAGGACTGGGGGGACAACCGGATGAATGAAATGTCTTTAACTGCAGTTTCTCCAGATTCGTCTGCGCCGAAGGGCGAGATCAAAGATCTTTATGAGATCGGCGAGATTCCTCCGCTCGGTCACGTGCCGAAGAACATGTATGCGTGGGTGATCCGCAAGGAGCGCCACGGGCCGCCCGACGAAGCCATGCAGGTCGAGGTGGTGCCGACTTGGGAACTCGATTCCCATGACGTGCTCGTGCTCGTGATGGCGGCGGGCGTGAACTACAACGGCGTGTGGGCGTCGCTCGGCCAGCCAATGTCGACGCTCGACGTGCACAAGCAACCCTATCATATCGCCGGCTCCGATGCGTCCGGCATCGTCTGGGCGGTCGGGTCCAAGGTCAAACGCTGGAAGGTCGGCGACGAGGTCGTCATCCATTGTAACCAGGACGATGGCGACGACGAGGAATGTAACGGCGGTGATCCGATGTTCTCGCCGTCTCAGCGCATCTGGGGCTATGAGACGCCCGACGGCTCGTTCGCGCAGTTCGCTCGCGTGCAGGACCGCCAGCTTCTGCCGCGTCCGCAGCATCTCACCTGGGAAGAGGCCGCCTGCTACACGCTGACGCTCGCCACCTCTTACCGCATGCTGTTCGGCCATCGTCCGCACACGCTGAAGCCCGGTCATAACGTTCTGGTGTGGGGTGCCTCCGGTGGCCTCGGCTCCATGGCCATCCAGCTCTGCGCCACGGCCGGCGCCAACGCCATCGGTGTCGTGTCCGAGGACGACAAGCGCGACTACGTGATGTCGCTTGGCGCCAAGGGCGTGATCAACCGTAAGGACTTTGACTGCTGGGGCCAGATGCCCGCGGTCGGCACGCCGGAATACGATACCTGGAATAAGGGTGTCCGCGCTTTCGGCAAGGCGATCTGGGAGATCACCGGCAAGGGCGTGAATGTCGACAGCGTGTTCGAGCATCCCGGCGAGGCGACCTTCCCGGTCTCCTGCTTCATCGTGAAGCGCGGCGGCATGGTCGTGTTCTGCGCGGGCACCACCGGCTACAACCTCACCATGGACGCGCGCTATGTGTGGATGCATCAAAAGCGCATCCAGGGCTCTCACTTTGCCCATCTGCTGCAAGCCAGCCAGGCCAACAAGCTGGTCATCGAGCGGCACATCGATCCGTGTATGTCGGAAGTCTTCCCCTGGGAGCAGATCCCCAAGGCCCACATGAGAATGTGGAAGAACGAGCATCGCCCCGGCAACATGTCGGTGCTGGTGAGCGCGCCGGTCACGGGTCTTCGGACTTTCGAGGACGTGCTCGAAGCCAGCCAGGAAATGCACGGCAAGGCCTAGCGTCGAGGATCAACGTTCTCGATCCCGGTATGACGGCCGCGGATGCCTGAGCGGCATCTGGGCCTCGGTGGGGAGGGGAGATGGGTTCGACACGGCTCGGTTGGGGTCTCGCGGGCGCGCTGCTCGTCGCGGTGGCGGCATCAGGAGGCTGCACTCCCACGGAGCCCTCCCGGGCCGCGCAGGATTTGTGCTCGAAGGACGGCCTGATGCGCCTCGTCCCTCAGCTCCGCAACGCCGACGGCCACTTTCAGGTGCCCGACCCGACGAAGGACCTGGCCGGATTTCTCGCCGCGCAGCAGGGTCTGTCCAACGCGATCGAGATGGTCCTCGCGCAGACGAATGCCGCGGGCGATCCGTATCGCGCTTTTGCCGGCGGGAACGCACCGCTCACCTTCGGCGCGCGCTGGCGGGCCGCCGAAATCGGCATCCAGACGGACGGAAAGACAATCAGCTTCGTCAATCCGACGTTCGCCTCCTATGGAGGACGCTCCTTCCTCGATGGACTGAGGCCTATCGATAAGTCGAACGGTGTGTTCTACGCGATCGCGTCGGACGGGGAATTCCCCGCTCTGGTCTACCCGATGCCCACCGCGCTGCCGTGCGTGAATCGCCTCGTTCTTGCGGCGGACAATAGCGTCGGCTCGTGGCCGGCGCCGACCTACGCTCTCGGCCCGGCCGCGGGCGGCGAGGCTTTCCTCATCGCCAACATCTGCCAGGATTTGGGCAAGGCGATCAGCGTGGGCAATCAGAGCCTGCTGAGCCCGAACGCCGAGCTCTTCGTCGCCTTCCAGTGGGCGGACGCGGAGGATATGGCGGCGTTCCGGACTGAGCAGAAGGCCCACCGCCACCGTTGAGGCATTTGCCGTGTGATCGGGCCCAAGGCGCCTAGTGAGGGGCCCTTGGAGGCCCAAAGATGGGATTTGACTCTCATCTCGTGCCGGGGTTCGTTGTGCCCGAAATCGTGACCAGAATCGTTCAAGGAGCCTGAACTTGACCGCCGCCGAGACCGTAACTGATCGCGGGGCCGTGAGCCCCACCGCGCTGATTCCGCTGCTTGAGGGCGCCGCCAAGGCGGCCACGGCCTTGAACGCCAAGGCGACCGAGGCCGTGAAGGCCAAACTGGCCCCTGGCGGCAAGGTCGACAACGCGGCCCTGGAACGGGAACAGCATGCGGCCCACGGGCTCGCCTGGCTTTCCACCTACGCGGAGGGTATCGGTCAGCTGGCCGACTACGCCAAGCGCATGGAGGGCGAGGGCCGGTTGGGCGAGATGGAGTCGCTGCTCAGCCAGATCGCGGCTGGTGAGTATCTCGCGCAGCTCGCGGGCGGCGTGACCATGAGCCAGGGCGAAGTGGCCCGGCTGCACGAGCTCGGCGTGCCGGACTCAGCCCGGCAAGACTTTCTCACCGACGATGTCACCGCGCTGATCGAGGGCGTGACGCCGGAGATGCGCGCGCGCGTGGTGACGCTGATCCAAGATGCGCAAGGCGCGGCGTCCGCCAATTTCGGCGATCCCGGTCTCGAGGAGACCTTTGAGGAGATCCGCAACGAGATGCGCCGCTTCTCGGAGGCCGAAGTGGTGCCGCATGCGCAGGAATGGCACCTCGAGGACGCGTACATCCCCATCGAGCTGATCAATCAGATGGCGGAGCTCGGCGTGTTCTCGCTGACACTGCCTGAGGAGTATGGCGGGCTCGGTCTCGGCAAGGAGGCCATGTGCGTCGTCTCCGAGGAGTTGAGCCGCGGCTATATCGGCGTGGGCTCGCTCGGCACGCGGTCCGAAATCGCCGAGGAGCTGATCCTCAACGGCGGCACGGATGAGCAGAAGCAAGAATGGCTGCCGAAGATCGCAAGCGGCGAGATCTTGCCCACGGCGGTGTTCACCGAGCCGAATACGGGCTCCGACCTCGCCTCGCTGACGACGCGCGCGGTGAAGGACGGCGACGTCTATCGCATCACCGGGCAGAAGACCTGGATCACGCATGCGGCGCGCGCCGATCTGATGACCGTGCTGGCGCGCACCGACCCCAATGAGAAAGGCTACAAGGGCCTGTCCATGTTCCTGGCGCCGAAGCCGCGGGGCACCGACGACAATCCGTTCCCGGCGGACAACATCACCGGCGGCGAGATCGAGGTGCTCGGCTATCGCGGCATGAAGGAGTTCGAGGTTTCCTTCGACGGCTTCGAGGTGCCGGCGGCCAATCTGCTCGGCGGTGTCGAGGGCCAAGGCTTCAAGCAGCTGATGCAGACGTTTGAAGCCGCGCGCATTCAGACGGCGGCGCGGGCCATCGGCGTGGCGCAGTCCGCTCTGGATATCGGTCTGCGTTACGCCATGGAGCGGGTCCAGTTCGGCAAGCCGATCATCAATTTCCCGCGCGTCTCCGACAAGCTGGCCATGATGGCGGCGGAGATTCTGTTCGCGCGCCAGCTCACCTACTACTCGGCACGCCGGAAAGACGCGGGGCACCGCTGCGATCTGGAAGCCGGCATGGCCAAGCTGCTCGCCGCGCGGGTTGCTTGGGCGGCGGCCGACAACGCGCTGCAAATCCATGGCGGCAACGGTTTCGCGCTGGAATACACGATCAGCCGTGTGCTGTGCGACGCGCGCATCCTGTCGATCTTCGAGGGCGCGGCCGAGATTCAGGCCCACGTCATCGCGCGGCGTCTGCTCGAGCAATGAGCGCCGCGGCGGGGCCCGTCACCTCCAAGCGTTCGCTGATCGGGCTTGGCCTGGCGCTTGCCGCCTCGTTTGCGGCCTCGGTGATCGGTAGCGCGCTGACGCGGCCCAATCTCGACTGGTACGCGACGCTCGTGAAGCCGAGCTTCACGCCGCCGGACGGCGTCTTTCCGATCGTGTGGACCATCCTCTTTGTCATGATGGCGGTCTCGGCCTGGCTCGTCTGGCGTGCGCCTGGCGATGAAGGCGAGCGCAAGACCGCGCTCGTCTGGTTCGGAATTCAACTGGTCCTCAACGTCCTGTGGTCGTTCGCCTTCTTCTTTATGCATAGCCCGCCATTGGGCTTCGGCGTGATCATGGCGCTCATCGTCGCCATCGTCCTGACGATCGTGTTCTTCGACAGGCTGAGCCGTCCCGCCGCATTGTTGCTGGTGCCCTACGTGCTATGGGTGGGCTTTGCCGCCGGCCTCAACTTCATCATCTGGGTGCTCAACAGCGGCTTTGACTTCACCCAGGCACAGTGACCCTGACCGGTCGACGGCTCCATGACCCAACGCTCCGTCCTCATTACCGGTTGCTCGTCGGGCATCGGCTTGGCGTCCGCGCGCATCATGAAGGAGCGCGGCTGGCGCGTGTTCGCCACGGCGCGCACGGACGAAGACCTCGCCCGGCTCAAGGACGATCTGAGCGTGGAGAGCCTCTATCTCGACTATACGGAACCGGACTCCATCGCCGCGGCCGCGGATCACGTCCTTGAAGCGACGGGCGGTGCGCTCGACGCACTCTTCAACAACGGCGCCTATGGTCAGCCGGGCGCGGTCGAGGATGTGACGCCCGAGGCGCTGCGGGCCCAGTTCGAGGCGAATGTCATCGGCTGGCACGACCTCACGCGGCGCGTGATCCCGGCAATGCGGGCGCGCCATCAGGGGCGCATCGTCCAATGCTCTTCGGTACTCGGCTTGATCGCGGCGCCCTATCGCGGCGCCTATTGCGCCTCGAAGTTTGCCATCGAGGCGTTGGCGGACACGCTCCGTCTGGAGCTTGCCGGCACCGGCATCCATATCTCGCTGATCGAGCCCGGGCCGATCGCCACGCGCTTCCTCGCGCACGCGCTTGAGGCCTATCGGCGCAATATCGACATCGAGAACTCACCGCACAGAGAGGCCTATCGCGCCCGAATCGCGCGGATGGAGCAGGGCGGACAGACGACCTTCAAGCTGCCGCCCGAGGCCGTGGTCAAGAAGCTCATCCATGCGCTGGAGGCCAAGCGTCCGAAGGCCCGCTACTACGTGACTTTCCCGACCTATGCGGCGGGATTTTTGCGCCGGGTGTTGCCGACCGCTGCGCTCGACGCCGTGGCGGCAAAGAACTAAAGTCCCGCGCGGGCGGCACTTTACGTCCCAATAAGGCTCGGGAGGAGCATGTGGAATACGCTCTACGTTGGATCTTGCCGTTCGCGGTTGCCGCCGTGGCTATCGTGTTGGCGTTCGGCCTGTTCAATATGCTGCGCGGCGGGAACCCCAATCTCAGCCAAAAACTGATGCGCGCGCGTGTGCTTTTGCAGCTCGCCGCGCTGATTATCGTCATGGCGATCGTCTATTTGGCCGGGCACAGGCCCTGACACGAGGCTTGACCCGCCCAAGGGCCGGGATACGCTAGATTCTCAAGCGGGTTTGCGCTCCGCGGGCCCTGGAAAGCAGGGCGGGTGGCATGGTTGTCCTCAACAAGATCTACACACGAACCGGCGATGACGGCACGACCGCGCTGGGCTCGGGCAAGCGCGTGGCCAAGTACGACCTCCGCGTCGAGGCCTACGGTACTGTGGACGAGACCAATGCGGTCATCGGGCTGGCCAGGCTGCATACGGGCGAGGCCAATCCCGAGCTCGACGTCATGCTCGCGCGCATTCAGAACGACCTGTTCGATCTCGGCGCCGATCTTTGCGTGCCCGAGAAGGATGGCGGCGCCGGCCTTCAGGTGAGCGACGCGCAAGTCGCGCGGCTCGAATCCGAGATCGACGAGATGAACCGCGCGCTCGAGCCGCTGCGGTCCTTCGTGCTCCCAGGGGGCACGCCTGCGGCAAGCTTTCTGCATCTTGCACGGACCGTGTCGCGCCGGGCCGAGCGCCTGATCGTGGCCCTGGCCTCGCGTCCGGATGAGCCGGTGAGTGAACCGGCGGCCCGCTACGTCAACCGGTTGTCGGATTTTCTGTTCGTCGCCGCGCGGTATGCCAACGGCAAAGGCAGCGCCGACGTGTTGTGGGTGCCGGGCAAGAATCGCTGACGGATCGGCGGCGCACCCGTGTTCGTTCCCCTCCATGACACCAACCCTCTCAAGAAGATCCGCTTCCAATATGTGACGGTGGGGCTGATCGTCCTCAACGTCGCCATCTACGCGCTCTTCCAGACGCGGTGGTTCATTCCGCTCGCCGACGAGGACGTGACCGAGTTCGCGGTCATCCCGGCGAAGCTGATGGCGGTCGCAGGCGGGGAGACCGCGTTCTTCGCCACCGGGGCCGTGATGGTGCCGGAGCGGCTGACGCTCGTCACCTACATGTTCCTGCACGGAGGCTGGATCCACCTCATCGGCAACATGCTGTTCTTGTGGGTGTTCGGCGACAATATCGAAGACGCCATGGGGCATTGGCGCTTCGTCATGTTCTATCTGATGTGCGGAATCTTCGCCGGCCTCCTGCACGCTTACATGCTGCCCCATTCGGAACTGCCGCTGATCGGGGCTTCCGGGGCGGTGGCGGGGGTCATCGCCGCCTATCTGATCCTGCACCCGAGGGTGAAGGTTTGGGTGCTGGCGCTGTGGCGGATTCCCATCAAGATCACCGCTGCCTGGGCACTCGGAATTTGGATTTTGGCCCAATTCGCCAATCTCCTGTTCGAGGGGGAGGAGGCGGTCGCTTGGTGGGCCCATGTGGGTGGGCTGGTGGCTGGCGGGGTGCTGATCTTGTTTATGCGGCGGCGCGGTACGGTGCTGTTCGACCGCACCCGGGGCGGGGCCTGAGACCCCACCGAAAAACCCCGGGAACCATTGACTTCGGCCATTTCGAGCAGTACCGTCGCCGCCATTTCGCAGTTGCGAGATACTGGCTTTTGGGGGCAATTCCAACCGTGCGCGGAACAAAAAGAGCCGCATGAAAATCATGGTACCCGTCAAACGGGTCATCGATTCAAACGTCAAGGTCCGCGTCAAATCCGATGGCAGCGGGGTCGACCTTGCCAACGTGAAAATGTCGATGAATCCGTTCTGCGAGATCGCCGTCGAGGAAGCCGTCCGCATCAAGGAGCAGGGCGGGGCGAGCGAGGTCGTGGCCGTGTCGATTGGCAGCGCCAAGTCGCAGGACACGCTGCGCACGGCGCTCGCCATGGGCGCCGACCGCGCCATCCTGGTCAAGACCGACGAAACGGTCGAGCCGCTTGGCGTGGCCAAGGTCCTGAAAGCCCTGGTCGAGAACGAGAAGCCCGATCTCATCATCCTCGGCAAGCAGGCGATCGACGACGACTGCAATCAGACGGGACAAATGCTCGCAGGCCTGCTTGGCGTGCCCCAAGGTACCTTTGCCTCGAAGATCGAGCTCGACGGCGATAAGGTGAAGGTGACCCGCGAAGTGGACGGCGGCTTGGAGACGGTCGAACTGACGAAGCCCGCGGTGATCACGACGGACCTTCGCCTCAACGAGCCGCGCTATGCCTCGCTTCCCAATATCATGAAGGCGAAGAAGAAGCCGATCGACGAGACGAGCCCTGAGACGCTCGGCGTCGATATCGCGCCGCGCCTGAAAGTGCTCTCCGTCGAGGAGCCGAAGGCGCGCGAGGCCGGCATCACGGTGGATGACGTGGCCATGCTCGTCGACAAGCTCAAGAATGAAGCGGGGGTGCTGTAAATGGCGGTGCTGCTGCTGGCGGAACACGACAACGCGGCGCTGGCGCCGGCCACGGCCAAGGCGCTGACCGCGGCGCGCGAGTTCGGCAGCGACGTCGATGTTCTGGTTGCGGGTGAAGGCTGCAAGGCCGTCGCCGAGGACGCCGCCAAGCTCGAGGGCGTGCGCAAGGTGCTGCTGGCCGATGCACCGCATCTGGCCCATCGGCTCGCCGAGGACGCCGCCGCTACCATCGTGCCCCTGATGGAGAATTACGCGGTGCTTCTCGCGCCGGCGACGACGACTGGCAAGAACGTGTTGCCGCGCGTCGCCGCCCTGCTCGACGTGGGGCAGATTTCAGACATCGTCGCGGTGAAGTCGCCCGACACGTTCGTGCGCCCCATCTATGCGGGCAATGCGATGGAGACGGTGCAAACCTCGGATAAGATCGTTGTCGCGACCGTACGGACCACGGCGTTCGCCGCCGCGGGCGAAGGTGGTTCGGCCGAGGTCGAGACGGTGACGCCGGCGGGTGCCGTCGACCAATCGACTTTCGTGGGCGCCGATATCACCGAAAGCGAGCGCCCGGAGCTGACCGCGGCGCGCGTGGTCATTTCCGGCGGCCGCGGCATGGCGTCTGGCGAGAATTTCGAGAAGCTCATCGCGCCGATTGCCGACCGTCTTGGCGCCGCGATCGGCGCCTCTCGCGCCGCGGTCGATTCCGGCTACATGCCGAACGACTATCAAGTCGGGCAGACGGGCAAAGTGGTGGCGCCAGAGCTTTATATCGCCATCGGTATCTCGGGGGCCATCCAGCACCTGGCGGGCATGAAGGATTCCAAGGTGATCGTCGCCATCAACAAGGATGCCGAAGCGCCGATCTTTCAAGTCGCGGATTACGGGCTGGTCGGTGACCTGTTCACGGTTCTGCCCGAGCTCGACGCCGAACTGAAGAAATCAGGGTACGGAGAGTAGCTGGGTTGATGAGGAACGGATATGGACGAAATAGTGCAAGGCTCGGATCTCCGCGCCGATCCAACCTCGAAGCGGGAGCTTAAGGTGGAGCCCATTAGCAAAGTCGGTATTGTCGGCAGCGGCCAGATGGGAAGCGGCATCGCTCACGTGGTGGCGCTCGGCGGCTACGACGTGGCGATCAACGATCTGGAGAAGGATCGCTTCGAGGCTGCGTTCGCGGCCATCGATAAGAACATGACGCGCCAGGTGAGCTCCGGGAAGATCAGCCAGGAAGATCGCGACAAGGCGCTCGCCCGCATCACCTTCGCCGAGTCGTTCCAAGATTTCGCCGATTGCGACTTGGTCGTGGAAGCCGCCACCGAGGACGAGACCGTCAAGCGCAAGATCTTTGTGGCGGTATGCCCGTTCCTGAAACCGGACGCCATCGTCGCCACCAACACATCGTCGATCTCGATCACCCGGCTCGCCGCCACCACCGACCGGCCCGAGCGGTTCATCGGCATGCACTTTATGAATCCGGTGCCGGTGATGGAACTGGTGGAGATGATCCGCGGCATCGCCACGGACGACGTTACCTTCACGCGGGCGCGCGAGTTCGTCGAGACGCTGGACAAGACCACCGCCGTTTCGGAAGACTTCCCGGCCTTCATGGTCAACCGCATCCTGCTGCCGATGATCAATGAGGCGGTCTATACGCTCTATGAGGGCGTTGGTTCGGTTGACGCCATCGATACCGCCATGCGGCTTGGCGCCCATCATCCGATGGGGCCGCTACAGCTCGCCGACTTCATCGGGCTCGATACCTGCTTGTCGATCATGCAGGTGCTGTATGAAGGCCTCGCCGATTCCAAGTACCGGCCTTGCCCGCTTCTGGTGAAGTATGTCGAGGCTGGCTGGCTCGGGCGGAAGGCCAAGCGCGGCTTCTACGACTATCGCGGCGAATCGCCGATGCCCACGCGCTAGGCTGCGTCTTTTCTGACATTTTTGCCCCGATCTCCGGCGGGCCTACGCCGCGCGGGCTCCGCGCGGCAGGGCCATGCCTTGTTTATCGCCGTTTTCCGGGGCTTTTCCTGTGAATGGCAGATGAATGATGCCCTCAGCTTCGGTTCAGCGCGGATCTGCGACAACAGCATCCTGACGAGCGGGGGATCGCTTCCGCTTTCGAAATTGAACCCCGCGCCTTTGTGAGGAAGGCGCATCAAAGTTGGAGGATGATCCGATGTTGAAATCAGCTCTTGTGACTGCAGCCGTCGTTTCCACGCTTGCCTTTGGCGCCGCGCCGGCCAATGCCGAGACCCTTGCGGGCGATGCGCTTCGCAGCGCCGTGGTCGGCAAGACCGTGTTTCTCAAGATTTCAGGCTTTGAGTTGCCGATCGAGTATTCGTCGCGCGGCACCATGAAGGGCAGCATGGGCACCATCGCTGCGGCCTTCTCCCGCGGCGACGGCTCGTCCGACCGGGGTAAATGGTGGGTCGCCGGCAACCAGCTCTGCCAGAAGTGGAACACTTGGATGGAAGGGCAGACCTATTGCTACGAGCTCAGCCGCAACGGCAGCCAGGTGCGCTGGGTGCGCAACGATGGCGCTTCGGGCACGGCCCGGATCGGCGGCTAAGCAACGCCTCCTTCTTCTTTCCTCCCCGCCTGCAAACTGGCCGGAACCCGCAAGGGCTCCGGCCTTTTTTTGTCAGGCGCGCGCTTCGAGGATCATGTTGAAGGGCGTTTCGGTGGCGCGGCGCACGCGGGAGAAGCCGGCCTCCTCTAGCACTTCGGTGAGGCGCTTCTCGCCGGCTTGCGCGCCGAGCGCGGCGCCGACTTCTTGGTTGAGCGAGGCGGGCACGCAGATATTGGTGGAGAAGGCATAATAAATGCGGCCCACGGGATTGAGATTGTCGTTCAGCGTATCGCCGGCCAGCGGCTCGACCAGCATCAGCGTGCCGTCGGGCTTGAGCGTCTTGCGGATATGGGCGGCGACGCCGACCGGATCTCCCATGTCGTGGAGCGCGTCGAACACGGTGACGAGGTCGTAGCCCGTGCTGTCATAGTCCTTGCCGCTCGCGACCTCGAAACGGAGATTGCCGCTGCCATTGGCGGCTTCGCGCGCATGGGCAATCGACTTGGGGTGAAAATCGATCCCGACGAAATCGGACTTCGGGAAGGCTTCCGCCATGATGATGGTCGAAGCGCCGTGGCCGCAGCCGATATCGGCGACTTTGGCGCCCGCCGAGAGCTTCTCGGTCACACCTTCGAGCGCCGGCAACCATTCCTCCACCAGATGCGCCTTGTAGCCGGGGCGGAAGAACCGCTCCGTGCCGCAGAACAGGCAATCATTGTGGTCGCCCCAGCCGACGCCGTCGCCGGATTGGAAGGCGCGTGTCAGCTTGGGCTCATCGGCGAACACGGCGGCGAGCGAATAGAAGCCGCCCGCCATATTGACCGGGCTTTCGGGATCGGCGAACACGGCCGTCTGCTCCGGCGTCATGGCGAAGGTGCCCGACGCCTCGTCGTATTCGATGTATTTTGATGCCGCCTGGGCCGAGAGCCATTCGCGGACATAGCGTTCGTGGGTGCCGGTCTTTTCGGCGAGTGCCTTTGCGCTCAACGGTCCATGGTCGGACAATGCCCGGTACAGCCCGAGCTTGTCGCCGACGAGCACGAGCGCGGCGTTGGCGGCCGCGCCGAGTTCCCCGACCATCATGTGGAGCAGGGGCTCCAGTTTCTCCATATTCAAGGTCATCTCGATGCTCCTTCTGGGCGCGCCTGTGGCCCACGGGGGTGGCGGTCCATCGCATAGCATGCCTGCTTCGAGCGGGCATGACACCAGGGGCGGCGGGACCGGGTAGGGCGTTCGGTTTGGTTCAGACGTCGTCGATCTGCGCCGCTGGCCCCGGCTGAAGATGTCTTCAGCCGGCGCCGGAAGGTCAGATTTTGTGAGATTGCTCGCCTAGTTGCGATGATCCCTGACGCGGGGCTCGCGATGATCGCGAACGATCGGCCCGCGGGCGGCCGGCGCACCGTTGCTCGCGACAGGCTTCGGTTCGCGATGATCGCGGACGATTGCCGACGTCGAAGACCCAGGACTGGGCTACCTCTCCCGTACGGTCGAGATGGACCCACAAGGCGCCTTGCTGTGGGGACCAGGACCTGACCCCCTGCCAGTCCAGCTCGCTGCCGCCGCCTTGTCCGTCCAGACATAGGCGAAGAGCAACCCGTCACCTTGGTCTATCTTTTGAGTCATACGAAAGTCTGCGTTGCTTGCGACTGAATTATGCAGTTGCCTAATTGATTGGCCAGTGCGATTTCAAGTGGCCAAGACTCAGAACGTCAGGCAGCATTGCATAATGCGGAAGCGGGAATAGCCGTCTGCTCTATGATTGCACTGTTCCACTGCATCGGAGCCGTTTGGAGAGAAGACGTGGTCGATCTGCATCGTAACGAGGCTTGCTTGTCATGAAGCAACGCGTCCCTCGTCCAAAACGTCTTAACGGCCGCGAGATCGGCTGGCGCGAGCACGTTGCCCTTCCCGAGCTGGGGGTCAGCTCGATGCGTGCAAAGATCGATACCGGTGCCCGGACATCGGCTCTGAATACCGACCACATGGAACGGTTCGAGCGCGATGGGCAAAAGTGGATAAGTTTCACGATCCCCGCGGCTGGACGAAGGTCGAAGCAGCGCTGCGAGGCACAACTCCTCGATATTCGTGCTATCAAGAACACGGGGGGCATTGCGGAGACTCGCCCCGTAATCAGGACGACTTTGGTCCTCGGCAAGCGTGCTTGGGTTATTGAGATTTCTCTCGCCGATCGCGAGAATATGAAGTTCGACATGATTGTTGGGAGAACTGCGCTTCGCACGCAGCGATTGAGCGTCAACCCAGGTCGGTCATATCTGGCTGGTGAGCCCGTTGGACCCACGCCGATTGAATCGCTCGAAGCTTGATCATGAAGCTTGCTGCGTACGCATCGACGTCGAGACTCTATTTTATTCTTTTATGCTGAGGTTCTCACAATGAAGATCGCTATGATGGCGCGCAACGCGGGGCTTTATTCGCATCGGCGCTTGAAGGAAGCAGCCGAGCAACGCGGCCACGAGCTCGATATCATCAATACGTTGCGTTGCTACATGAACATCGCGTCTCGACGGCCGGAGATTTACTACAACGGCGAGAAGTTGCCCCACTACGATGCTGTTATCCCTCGCATCGGTGCGTCCGTGACCTTCTACGGGTTGGCGGTCCTGCGCCAGTTCGAAATGATGGGCGTCTATCCTCTCAACGAGTCGGTCGCCATCGGTCGGTCGCGCGACAAATTGCGATCGATGCAAATTCTGGCGCGCGATGGACTGGGACTGCCCGTGACGACTTTTGCGCACGATCCAGCGCAGACTGAAGAAGTCGTGCGGTTGGCCGGCGGCGCGCCGCTAGTCGTCAAGCTTCTCGAGGGCACGCAGGGCATCGGCGTGGTTCTCGCCGACACGGATCGTTCCGCCAAGTCGGTCATCGAGGCCTTTCGCGGCGCCAACGTAAACATCTTAGTGCAGGAGTTCATCAAGGAGGCGGGCGGCAGCGACATTCGCGTCCTCGTCATTGGCGGTAAAGTCGTCGCGGCGATGAAGCGTACTGGCGCGGAGGGAGAGTTTCGATCCAACTTGCACCGGGGCGGGTCTGCTCAAACGATCAAGATTTCGCCGGAGGAGCGCTCGACGGCAGTTCGTGCGGCAAAAGCGCTCGGCTTGAACGTTTGCGGCGTTGACTTGCTGCGCGCCAACCACGGCGCCGTGATCATGGAGGTGAATTCTTCCCCAGGGCTTGAGGGCGTTGAGAAGGCTACAGGCATTGATATCGCCGGAAAGGTGATCGAGTTTCTTGAAAAAGAAGCAAAGCCCGGCAAGACGCAAACGCGCGGCAAAGGGTGAAGTTGACGCGACAAGCATTCGAGATCGGCGGCAATAGCATCCGGCCAGATTCGCGCCAGACCGTTGATCTACCGGTCAGCGTTTTGTCGGATCACACGCCCGTCACCATGTCGGTGCATGTGGTCCACGGACGCGAACCGGGGCCGACCTTGTTTGTAAGCGCCGCGATTCACGGCGACGAGGTAATGGGCGTGGAGATCGTGCGCCGGCTCTTGCGTATGCCGAGCCTCGATACGCTGAAGGGAACGCTGCTGGCGATCCCCATCGTCAACAGCTACGGCTTCCTCAATCATTCGCGATATCTGCCGGACCGGCGAGATCTCAACCGCACTTTCCCCGGCGACGCGATTGGGTCCCTCGCGGCGCGTCTTGCCAACATGTTTATGACCGAGATCGTCAAACGATCGGATGTGGGCATCGACTTGCACTCGGCAGCGATCCACCGCACCAACCTTCCGCAGGTCCGAGTCTCGCCGCGCAAACCGGAGACGATGACGCTCGCCGAGGTGTTCGGTGCGCCTATCGTAATGACATCCAAGATTCGCGATGGATCCTTACGGCAGGCCGCCCGGAACCATGACGTGGACATTTTGCTCTACGAAGCCGGCGAAGGCTTGCGCTTCGACGAGGTTTCCGCGCGAACGGGCGTGATGGGCATTCTGCGGGTGATGCGTCATCTGGGGATGGTGAAGGCTAAGGGGATTGCCAAGCCACAGGTCGCACCGATGCGATCCTCTTCAAGTTTCTGGCTCCGCGCGCCGGCTGGGGGGCTGTTGCGTACGGTCAAGACGATCGGCGCCCACGTGGAGCGCGGCGATGTCCTCGGACTGATTTCCAGTCCGTTCGGCGATGTCGAGACCGAAATCATCGCCGGCGAGCCGGGCCTGTTGGTTGGCCGTACGAACCTGCCCGTGGTCAACGAAGGTGACGGACTCTTTCACGTCGCCAGAATCCGCGCCAATGACGACCCGGCAACAATCGACCTGCTTGCCGGCCAGCTGGAAGGGGACCCGCTGTTCGACGAGGATGAAATCATTTGAGCGTGCAAGTCAGGGCGTCGCTCTCGCGGCGACAGGGCGAACAGCACCTCCTACCCTCAGCGCCATTTCGCACCAGTCACATCGCAACTCCACTGGTCAAAGAACCCTGAGCCCATGCGCACGGCGTAGGGGAGGATGACATAGGCCGCCAGGCCATAGGTGGCGGCAATCGCCAGGATCGACGGCAGCTCCCCATCCACCCATTTGAACACGTCGACGATCAGCCAGACGCTGAGCACGCCAAGGCCGATGATTGCGCCCCGCTGCAATGTTCGAATGAGGACCCTCGCGGCCGCCAATTAATCACATCTTGGCCGCTTGGACTGGCCAGCCTCTAACCTGACGTTCCGAGTTGCCCGATTGAAGTCGCCTTGGTGCCAGAACCCGGAAGTCAGCCTCGCATTTCGAACAACAGCCTTGTTCTTTCAATCCGCCGATTTTTTCCAACCAAATCTTAAAAGTTGCCACTTCTAAGTCTCACAACCGGCCAATCATGAAGTTGCGGCGATCCGTTTGCAACGCCGAGTTCAGCAACGGGAGTGAGAGAGATGCCCACAATCGACGCCGCGAAGCCGTTTCACTGCGAGTTTGGCTTTGATCATGTTGCCCTGGTTTGCATCGACATGCAGCGGGACTTTTGCCAGCCGGGTGGATTCGCCGAGTCGCTCGGCAACAACCTCAAGAATCTCCAGCCCTGCATTCCGGTCATCGCCAAGCTCCAGGCCGCCTTCCGCAAGGCCGAGCTGCCGATCATTCACACCAAGGAATGTCACAAGCCGGACCTGTCCGACCTGCCGACCGCCAAGCGTAACCGCGGCAAGCCCAAGCTGAAGATCGGCGACCAGGGACCGATGGGGCGGATCCTGATCGACGGCGAGCCGGGATCGGACTTCATCCCCGAATGCTATCCCGCCGAGTGGGAGCTCGTTATCTCCAAACCCGGCAAGGACACCTTCTACAACACCGAGTTCGACAACTATCTGAAGCTGCGGAAAATCACCCATCTGATCATCACCGGCGTGACGACGGAGGTCTGCGTGCAGACCACCATGCGCTGCGCCAACGATCGCGGCTATGACTGCGTGCTGGTCGAGGATGGCACCGACAGCTATTTCCCCCAGTTCAAGGACATAACCCTGAAGGCACTGGTTGCGCAGGGCGGTATCGTCGGTTGGACGGCTACGTCTGATCAGGTGCTGGAAGCGCTGGATCCGGCCAAGAGCATCCGCTCAAAGGCCGCCTAGATCATTGCGCGATCCTAGTCCTGAGTCGCATTCCCCAATCCGCGGCTCAGGGCTCCTTCACCCGACTTCGGAATACTCTTGGACGGACGGAATTTGTCGATGAAAGCGCCCGTCGATTATATCTTCCCGCCCGCAGTGCCGGGTCAGGTGCCGTACTGGCGACTCGTTCTGCGGGGCACATCGCAAATTTGCTTTCAGAGCAACGAGCTGACGGGCTTGTTCTTCCTGGTAGCCGTTCTCGTCGCGTCACCGATTAGCGCCGCCTATCTTCTGGTGGCCGGCATCATGGCGCCGGCGGGACGCATGTTGATGGGAGAGCGAGGGCCGATCCTCGCGACCGGTCTTCCCGGTCTCAATCCTTGTCTAATCGCGCTCGCGCTGCCTGCGTTCTTTGAAACCGGCTGGGCGAATCTCGGCATGTGGGCCGTGCTCGTCGTGTGTGTCGCGATCACCATCGTGCTCGTGCGGATCTGCGTTGCCATCTTGCCGTTCCCGACTCTCGCTTTGCCGTTCCTGATCGTGTTCTGGGCGCTGTATGCCTTGGCGCCACACCTCGACGCCGTTCAGCCGCTGTCTTTCGCGGCAACGGCGCAGGCCACATTTCATCCCGTCACGGCGGTGCTGTTGAGCCTAGGGCAGGCACTGTTCTCTCCGATGGTCCTGTCGGGCGTGCTGTTTGCTGCCGGCGTGTTTCTCAGCAATTCGCGGCACGGCGTGCTGGCGATCTTCGGCGCCATCATCGGCACAGCGGTGGCTTACTATTACAGCAATGTCGATCCGGCGAGCGCCGACCTTGGCCTCTACGGCTTCAACGGCGTTCTCACGGCGGTTTCGGTTTTCGTGGTTTGCGGCGGAAAGCTCAGGCTCTCCATACTGGGCGCCCTGCTGGCGACCATCATGACGCCCGCGATTGTCGATTTGGGCGTGCAATCCCTCTCCGCGCCGTTCGTTTTCACCACCTGGCTCATGCTCGGCTTGGGCTGGATCGAGGACAACTGGTTCGATGTCGAGCCGGCAGAGGCCTCAACGCCCATCCCCGCGACAAAGCCCGCGCGTGCCGCAAGACCACGTGCTGCGTCGCGGGTCGCGCATAGCCGCCCCGGAGATTGACCCATGCTCGCGCTCCCCACCGCTCTCGTCCTCAACAACCTTCAGGACTACGTCCGCACACTGCGTGAAGAGAGCGATTGGAAGCCGTTCCGGCCGGGGGTCACGGCTCATTGGCTGTACCAGGAACCGGATGGCGGCGCGTCGGCCGTGCTGCTCCGCTACGAGGCCGGCGCGCGAGTCGCCGAGCATGAGCACGTCGGTTACGAGCACATGCTCGTTGTTGACGGCGATCAGTACGATGAGGACGGCGCGTACCTGGCGGGCAGCTTCGTCATCCACCAGCCCGGCTCGCGGCACTCGCCGGGGAGCCACGGTGGCTGCATCGCGCTGCTAATCTACGAAAAGGCCGTCCGCTTCGTGGGCCCCGACTAGTTAAGGGCCGCGGACATCGAACAGGTATGGGGTCCAGCGACCTGCGTGGCGCAGTCGCTATGTGGCAGGCTCACCGCGATCTGCCGATTGGGGCCCCCACATTCAAAACTCCCTTCCAAACAAAACTCCCTTCCAAAATTCCCTTCGCCGTGTGGCCCGCCCGCAGCCGCCTTAATCATCATTTCGTTCAGTCTTGACTGAACTAACAATATGCACCATATGGTCGGTCATGGAACAAGAGACCGAAGACGCGATCGCTGAATTCGTCGAGCGGATGGGCCTCATCACCCAGGCCGACGGACTACCGCGCATTGCTGGCCGTATTATGGGCCTGATGATCGTGCATGGGGGTCCGTTCGGGTTCACCGAATTGGCCGAACGCTTGAGTGTGAGCCGGGCCAGCATCAGCACGAACACGCGGTTGCTGGAAGACCTGGGCGTCATCGAGCGCACGGCGATGCCCGGCGACCGGCAGGATTACTTTAGGTTGAGTCGCCAGCCTTATGCACGGATGTTGCGGGGTTTCGTTGAACGGATGCATCGTGCGCGCGAGGTGGTCGAAAGCGCTCAAGCGGCGCTCTCGCAGGATATGACGGGGGCCCAAGAGCGGCTCGCGGAACTTGATGCCTTCTACGAAGCGCTGATCGACAGCTTCGGGACTGTCATCGAGGTGTGGGAGGCGAAGAGGAACATTCCGGCGCTCCATAAACGGGTGCCCGCGAAGCAACCTGCGTGAGCCGAGGTGGCCAAAGCGTAGCGAGACGAAGTTGGAGCGTTGGACTTTGAACAAGTCATACCTCATTGCTGCAGGCTTCACCCTCGGCCTCGCCGCTTGGGTCGCCGGCGGCTATGTCTTCAAGTCTTCGGGTAAGGAAACACCCGATGCGCCGGCGGTCGCCGACGCTGTCGCGCCGATCACCGTTTCGGTGCGCACCCAAGACGCCAAATCGGTGGAGCAATACATCGTCGCCCAGGGACAGGCGGAGCCGAACCGGACCGTGACCATCCGCGCCGAGACCGCCGGTCAGGTCGACGAAATTCTAGCGGACGAGGGCGCCATCGTGGCTGCCGGCGACGTCATCGTTAGGCTGGAGCCGAACGACCGCAAGTCAATGCTCGACCGCGCCGAGGCACGCGTGCGCGAGCAGCAGAGTGCCTTCGACGCGTCCGAAACCCTCGGCAAGAAGGGCTACCAGACCCAGCGTCAGGCGGACCAGACGTTCTCCTCCCTGCAGACGGCGAAGGCCGAGCTGGAACAGGCGCGCCTCGAGCTCGAGCGCATCGAGATCAAGGCCCCGTTCGAAGGTTTTGTGCTGTCGAGCCCGATCGAGCTCGGCGCTTATATGGATGTGAACGGCGAGGTAGCGACCATCGTCGACAACGATCCGCTGGTCGTCAGTCTTCGGATCACCCAGCAGAACATTTCCGATCTCAAGGTCGGCCAGGCCGCGTCTCTGACCTTTGCCACCGGTCAACAGCGCGACGGCAAGATACGTTACGTCGCCGCCCGCGCCGACGAGGATACCCGCACGTTCCGCGTCGAGGTCGAGCTTCCCAATCCTGACGGCGAGATCCCCTCGGGCATCAGCGCCGAGGCGAAGATTCCCACGGGATCGGTAATGGCGCATTTCGTCTCGCCGGCGGCCTTGTCTCTCAATGACGAAGGCAAGCTCGGCGTCAAGACCGTCAACGAGGACAACAAGGTCGCCTTTCACACGGCCGCCATCGTGCTGTCGGACGTCAACGGCGCGTGGATCACGGGCCTGCCGGCCCATGCGCGCATCATCACTTTGGGTCACGGCTTCGTTCAGATCGGCGAACAGGTCCAAGTCGCCGAGGAAGAAGGCAATGCCGGGCCGGACGGGTCGCAGGAAGCCGCGGCACTTCTTCCCACGAGCAGCACCAAAGAGCCGACGGCCGCGCGATGAATGCTCTCATCGACGCCGCCTTCACGCGCACCCGCACGGTGGCGCTGGCCTTCTTCATGATCATCGTCATGGGCGCGGCCGCTTATGTGTCGATCCCGAAGGAATCCGAGCCCGATATCCCGATTCCGACCATCTACGTGTCGATGACCTATGAGGGCATCTCGCCGGAAGATTCCGAGCGGCTCCTCATCCGTCCGATGGAGAAGGAGCTTCAATCCATCGAGGGCATCAAAGAGATGCGCGCCGTCAGCTCCGAGGGCTACGGCTCGGTCACGCTTGAATTCGATGCGGGCTTCGACGCCAACCAGGCGCTCCAAGACGTGCGCGAGAAGGTGGATATCGCCAAGGCCGAGTTGCCGCCGGACACCGATGAGCCGCGCGTTCACGAAGTCAACGTCGCGCTGTTTCCGGTGCTCACCGTCGGCCTGTCCGGCAATGTGCCGGAGCGCACGCTGGTCAACATCGCCCGCGACCTACAAGACAAGATCGAAGGCCTTGGCGGCGTGCTCGAGGTCGATATCGGCGGCGACCGTGAGGAACTGCTGGAGATCATCGTCGATCCCATGGTGCTCGAGACCTACAACGTCTCCTTCGCGGACGTGCTCAGCACGATCCAGCGCAATAACCGGCTGGTGGCCGCTGGCGCGCTGGAAACCGCTGCGGGCCGCATGGTGTTGAAGGTGCCGGGTGTCATCGAGGAGGTCAGCGATGTGCTCAACCTCCCGGTCAAGGTGGTCGGCAACACCGTGGTCAAATTCCGTGACGTTGCCTCCGTGCGCCGGACCTATAAGGACCCGCAAGGGTTTGCGCGTGTTGGCGGCAAGCCCGCGCTGGCGCTCGAGGTCAAGAAGCGGGTCGGCTCGAACATCATCGAGACCATCGCGAGCGTGCGCGAGGTCGTGACGGCGGAGCAGGCCACATGGCCGGCCGGCGTCGACGTCACCTTCATGCAGGACAAGTCCGAAAATATTCGCGACATGCTCGGCGACCTGCAAAACAATGTGATCGCGGCCATCGTCCTGGTGATGATCGTCATCGTCGCGGCCATGGGCGTGCGTCCGGCCATTCTCGTCGGCCTCGCCATCCCGGGTTCGTTTCTCGCCGGCATTCTCATCATCTACGGGATGGGCCTCACGCTGAACATCGTCGTCCTGTTCAGCCTCATCCTCGTGGTCGGCATGCTGGTGGACGGCGCCATCGTCACCGTGGAACTGGCCGACCGGAAAATGGCCGAAGGCAAGGACCGCAAAGTCGCTTATGCCGAGGCGGCCAAGCGCATGGCCTGGCCGATCATCGCCTCGACGGCCACGACGCTGGTCGTGTTTCTGCCGCTGCTGTTCTGGCCGGGCATTGTCGGCGAGTTCATGAAGTTTCTGCCGATCACCGTTCTCGTCACGCTGGCGGCGTCGCTCGCCATGGCGCTGATATTCATTCCGGTGCTCGGCGGTGTCATCGGCCGCGCCAACAAAGACGACGGCAAGCTGCTGGCCGCCATCAAGGCCGCCGAGGATGGCGATCTCGATCAGATCAAGGGCCCGGCAGGCTTCTATCTCGGTACGCTGAAGCGGCTGCTCGCCCATCCGGCGAAGATCCTAGGTGTCGCCGTGGCCTTGTTGATCGGCACCTATGTGGCGTTCGGCATGTTCGGCCGCGGTGTCGAGTTCTTTCCCGATGTCGAGCCCGATTTGGCGCAGGTCCAGGTGCGGGCGCGCGGCGATCTCTCGATCCGGGAACTGGATACCGTGGTGCGCAAGGTCGAGACCCGTCTCTTGGCGCTCCCCTATTTCGAGTCCGTCTATGCCAGGACGCTGGGGGCCGGGGGCCAGCCGTCGCAGACAGGCTCGGCCGAGGACGTTGTCGGAATCATCCAGTTCGAGTTCACCAATTGGCGCACGCGACCGCCGGCGTCCGAAATTCTGAAAGAGGTGCGCACTCTCACCGCCGATATCCCTGGTGTTATCCTGGAAGTGCGCAAACAAGAGGGCGGACCGTCGGCCGGCAAGCCAGTGGAGTTGCAGGTGACGTCCCGCGACACGGAGAAAATGCCGGCGACCGTAGCGAGGTTGCGGCTAATGATGCAGCAGATCGGCGGCTTCGTCGACGCGCAGGACAGCCGCCCGCTGCCCGGTATCGAGTGGCGCCTCAAGGTCGACAGGGAGAAGGCGGCGCGCAACGGCGCTGATGTCGCCGTGCTTGGCGATGCGGTCACCATGCTCACCAATGGCATCAAGGTCGCCGAGTACCGGCCCGACGATGCCGATGAGGAAGTCGACATCCGGCTGCGTTTCCCGCTGGCCGAACGCAATCTGGAGCAGCTGAACCGGCTCCGCGTGCCGACCGCCAAGGGCCAGGTGCCGATCGGCAACTTCGTCAGTTTCGAGCCGGCGCAGAAGACCGGCAATCTGAACCGGACCGATAGCCGCCGGGTCATCACCGTCCAGGCCGACGTCGCCGAGGGTCTGTTAGTCGACGATCAGGTGCGTAAGCTCAAAGCCGCCGTGGCCGCGGCCGATCTCGATCCGGCGGTGACCGTGCGCTTCAAGGGGCAGGACGAAGACCAGCGCGAGGCGGGAGACTTTCTGCTCAGGGCCTTCGTCATCGCCATCTTTGCCATGACCGCGATCCTGGTGACCCAGTTCAACAGCTTCTATCAGACCGGGCTGGTGCTGAGCGCGATCATCTTCTCCACCGCCGGCGTCATGTTGGGCCTGCTGGTCACCGGCCAGCCCTTCGGCATCGTCATGGGCGGCATCGGCGTCATCGCCCTGGCCGGCATTGTCGTGAACAACAATATCATTCTGATCGACACCTATAACGACATCAAGGCGCAAGGCATCGCGCCCAGGGAAGCGATCCTGCGCACCGCCGCCCAGCGCATGCGCCCCGTTCTGTTGACCTCGATCACCACCGTTCTCGGCCTCATGCCGATGGTGTTCGGGCTCAGCATCGACATCATCGGTCAGGATGTCTCCATCGGCGCGCCCTCCACGCAATGGTGGACGCAGCTCTCCAGCGCCATCGCGGGCGGGCTGACATTCGCCACCCTGCTGACGCTCGTGCTCACGCCTTGCCTCCTCATGATGGGGGACAACGCCTCCGCGTGGGTGAAGCGGCGCCGAGAGCGTTGGGCGCAACAGACCACGCCCGCGCAAGGCACGACGTCCCCTTAGGGTCCTGAGCTCCGATAGCCGCCCTTCGAAAAAGCTGGTGACCCCGGCAGGATTCGAACCTGCGACCCTCAGATTAGGAATCTGATGCTCTATCCGACTGAGCTACGGGGTCTTGAGATGGGTCCTTTTCGATTTAGAGGAGCCTAGGGCCTCCCGCAAGCAGCGATATGGGACGCTGGCGGCCCTCGGCGCGCCTCCCGGAAGGGCCTTGCGCGTGGCCAATTCGGGTCAGGCGAGTTGCACAGCCGCCGGAAGACGTTAGGTTACTCAACCAGGAGAGGCACTTGCCCGCTCCTGGAGGGTATCGGTCATGTCGGCCGCGAAGGAAAAGGCGGAACGGGTCGCCGCTGCGATTCTGCGCCTATTGCGTGTTGAGCCAGGCCAGGCGGACGCCGAGGCCGTGGCGCTCCTCATCGACGAGGCCCTCAGCGCGACCGCGCAGCAGCAGGAAAAGCACGATCTGGACCGCATCGCCGAAGTGCAGGCTTCGGCGCAGGCGCATATGGCCGAACTGCTCAATGCTTCGCCCGCGGTGATCTATTGCCGGGCGGCTGAAGGGGACTTCCAGCCGACCTTCGTGAGCGACAGCGTCAGGCGGCTGTTCGGCTGCACCCCGCGCGATTATCTCTCCGATCCCTATTTTTGGCGGAACCGCGTCCACAAGGACGACATCGACCACATCAATGCCTGGGTCGACCGCATGTTCGATGACGACCCAGGCTCCATCGAGTATCGCGTCCGGCGCGAGGACGGCACATTTATGTGGCTCCACGACCGGCAGCATGTCGTGCGTAGCAATGACGGGCAGCCCATCGAGATTGTCGGCTCATGGACGGACGTCACCGAACGCAAGGAAGCGGAAGAAGCCCAAGTCGAGGCGCGGCGGCAGCTCGACATGCTGCTCGGCGCCGTGCCCGTCGTGGTCTACAGCTTTGCTGCGACCGGTGACTATAAGCCGTCCTATGTGAGCCCGAGCATCACGCGGATTCTGGGCTATCAGGCGGACGAATACCTGACCGAGCCGGATTTCTGGCGGACGCGCGTTCATCCCGACGACCTCGGAGAGATCGAGAGAAAGCAGGGCGACCTTTTCCGCAATGGCGCGAACTGGATGGAATACCGGTTCCGCCGGAAAGATGGCACCTATTGCTGGGTCAGCGACGAGCAATATCTCACCAGAGATGACGCCGGCCAGCCCGTGGAGGTCGTGGGTTCGCTTGCCGATATCGACGACCGCAAAGCCGCCGAGCTCGCGTTTGAGGCCGCGCAAGTGGAGCTTGAGAAGGCAAGCAGGGCGGCGCTGGAGGCGAACGAAGCGAAGAGCATCTTCCTCGCCAATATGAGCCATGAGATCCGGACGCCGATGAACGCCGTCATCGGTCTGTCCCATCTTGCCTTGAAGACCGAGCTCAGCCCGCGTCAGCGAGACTATGTGCTCAAGATCAAGAGCTCGGGGCAGCACCTGCTCGGCATCATCAACGACGTGCTCGACTTCTCGAAGATCGAAGCCGGCAAGCTGGCGATCGAACACATCGACTTCGATCTCGACAAAGTTCTAAAGAATGTCGGAAACCTGATGTCCGAGAAGGCTTCTGCCAAAGGACTCGAGCTGATCTTCGACGTGGAGCCGCGCGTCATGGCCCACTTCAAGGGCGACCCGCTGCGCCTGGGTCAGATCCTCATCAATTTCTGCTCCAATGCCGTCAAGTTCACCGAGACCGGCGAGATCATGGTCGAGGTGCGCGTGATCGAGGATGACAAGGACGGTCAGCTTGTCGAATTCTCGGTGACCGATACCGGAATCGGCATGACCGCTGAACAGGTGGACCGGTTGTTCCAGGCCTTCGAGCAGGCCGATGCCTCGACCACGCGCCGCTATGGCGGCACCGGGCTTGGGCTTGCCATCTCCAAGCAACTCACGGAGCTCATGGGAGGGACGGTCGAGGTCGAGAGCGAGCCCGGCGAGGGAAGCGTCTTCCGCTTCACGGCGCGCCTCGGCAAGGGTTCCGAGGTGCCGCGGCCGCGGCTGCTCCAGTCCGACCTGCGTGGCCGGCGCGTGCTGGTGATTGACGACAACTCCCACGCACGCGCGGTCCTGGCCAACATGCTCACCAGCATGACCTTCGCGACCGACGAGGCGGCCTCCGGCGAGGAGGCGTTGGAGATGCTGGTTCAGGCCGCGAAGCTCGGGGAGCACTACGAGATCGCCTTCATCGACTGGCAGATGCCGGGGCTCGACGGGATCGAGACCGGCCGGCGCATCCAAGCCTTGGCCGACGGCGAAAAGGCGCCGCATCTGGTGATGGTCACCGCCTATGGCCGGGAAGAAGTTCTCAAGCAGGCCGAGGAAAGTGGCTTCGAGAACGTGCTCATCAAGCCCGTGACCTCCTCCATCCTGTTCGATACCGCAGTGGTCGTGCTTGGCGGGGACCAAGGTCATTCCGAGCCGGCGCAAGCCGCGCCCGCGATCGCCACGGACCTTCTGCGTGGGGCGCGGGTCCTTCTCGTCGAAGACAATGAGATCAACCAAGAGGTGGCCATCGGCCAGCTCGAGGACGCCAACATCTTCGTGGACCTCGCCGAGAACGGCGAGGAAGCCATTCGCATGATCGAGAAGAACGACTATGACGTCGTGTTGATGGATATGCAGATGCCCGTCATGGACGGTGTCGCCGCCACGCGTATCCTGCGGTCCGACCGGCGCTACCAGGATCTGCCGATTGTCGCCATGACGGCGAACGCGCTTGCGTCCGACCGCGAGCTGTGCCTGAGCGTCGGCATGAACGATCACATCGCAAAGCCTATCGATCCCCACCAGTTGTTCGGCGTGCTGATGCGTTCGATCCGCCGAGGTCAACAGGACGAACGCGAGGCAGGGGACGGCGCGTCGCCGCCACAGCACGACAGCAACGCCGATGCGGAACCTCTGGAGATAGAGGGGGTCGACACGCGTTCTGGCCTGCGCCTCACAGGCGGCAAACGCGAGCGTTATGAGGTGCTATTGCGGAAGTTCGTCGAGCGGCAGGGGCGAACCGTGGACGTTATACGCGCTGCGCTCTCTCAAGGCGATGCGGGTTCTGCCGAACGGGCGGCCCACTCGCTCAAAGGTGTCGCCGCGACGCTGGGGGCCCCGACGCTGGCAGCGGCAGCCGCGGACGCCGAAACCGCGATCCGGACAGGTCAAGATCCGGAAGAGGCGCTGAAAGTCCTTGCCGTTACGTTAGATCCGGTGATCAAGGGTATTGACGCGGCGTTGCCGCCGGAAACGGAAGACGGCGGCACGGCAGCGCCGTCCGGCGATCCGAGCGCGGTCGCCGCTCCGCTCGCCAGGCTTAAGCAACTCCTGGAAACGGACGACGGCGAGGCCGCGGACTTTGTCATCGATACAAAATCTCAGCTGACCGGTGTCCTGACCCCCCGCGAGATCAAGACACTGTCGGCGCAGGTCGGCAATTTCGAGTTCGACGCGGCGCTCGAGAGTCTTTCGGGGATCGCCTCTCGCCTCTCGATCGACCTGGGGGGTAAATCGTGACGGGTTCGGATCGTAAGCTCGTACTGGTCGTCGATGATACCCCGACGAACGTTTCGGTTATCTCCGGTGTTCTCAAGGACCGATACCGCACGAAGGTCGCCACGAATGGCGAGAAGGCCTTGGCGATCGCCGCCGCGGCGGACAAACCCGATCTCATCCTGCTCGATGTGATGATGCCCGGCATGGATGGGTTCGAGGTGTGTCGCAGGCTGAAGGCAGACCCAACCACAAACGAAATCCCGATCATCTTCCTGACGGCGAAGACCGACTCCATCGACGAGGAAAAGGGCTTCGAGGTCGGCGCCGTGGACTACATCCATAAACCGTTCTCGGCGCCCCTCGTGCTTGCCCGGGTCAAGACGCAGCTCGCCTTGCAGGATGCGGTGAGCGAGGCGCAAGACGCACGCGCACAAGCCGACCTGCTGCTGCATGCTTTGCTGCCGAAGAAGGCCGCGGATGAGATCCGCAGCTACGGCACGGTGATCCCGCGGCGCTACGAGAATGTTGCCGTGTTGTTCTGCGACGTGACCAACTTTACCGCCTATTGCGATCAGCACGAGCCGGAAGACGTGATCTCGCGGCTCGATGCGCTGTTTGTCATCTTCGAGCGCGTTACGGCTAAGCACGGGCTGGAGAAGATCAAGACTATAGGCGATGGCTTCATGGCGGCGGCAGGCCTTCTGCATGAGGTCGACGACCCGATCGGCTCCGCCGTGCGCTGCGGTTTGGAGATGGCCTCGACCCTGATCGATGCTCATCTCGGCTGGGAGGTTCGCGTGGGCGTGCACGCAGGGCCCGTCGTGGCCGGCGTCGTCGGGCAGGAGCGCTATCAATTCGATATCTGGGGCGACACCGTGAACCTTGCCTCGCGCATGGTCGGTATGGGGGCGCCGGGCAGCGTCGCCGCCACCCAGGAGATCTGGGAACAGTTGAAATCGACCTTCCACGGCGAAGCCCTTGGCGAGATCGAGGTCAAAGGCAAAGGCCCGATCTCAATTTTCGGTATTCGCGCCCGGCCTGTTTGAGACGTCTGTTTAAGGTCCAGATTTGAGGTGCAGGGCCAAGTCCAGGTCAAGATCCAGTGGCGCCCGCGCGGCATCGCCTTGTCTCGCCCTGTGCACCATCCCTAGAATGGGACATGGGCGGATGGCTGGCACGACCCTGGGCCTGCCTTTTGGCCGGAGCGCTTTTATGCGCGTCGCCTGCAGATGCGTGCGACTTGCCGCTGGGCGATACGGCGACGGTCGCTTCCGTCATTGACGGCGAGACGCTTGAGCTCTCCGACGGCCGCAAGGTGCGCCTGCTCGGTGTTAAGGCGCCGGCTGCGCCACTAGGCTGGAAGGGCGACGACCCATGGTCCTTCGTCGCGGACTCGAAAGAAGCCCTCGACCGCATGACGTCAGGGGCACGGTCGAGCTCCGCTTGGATGCGCGCGAGGAAGACCGGCATGGCCATGTCCTGGCGCAGGTCTTTCTGACACAAAACGGCAAGCGGCTGTGGCTGCAAGAAGCACTCGTCGCCCAAGGCTTCGCCCGCGTCTATTCGTTGCCGGATGCGCACGCCTGCGTCGGCGCGCTCCTCGAGGCCGAGCGCGAGGCCCGTGAGGCGCGGCGCGGCCTGTGGCGCTCTTGGGCGTACCGCGTTCAGGATGCCGGCGATGCGAAGCGGCTGGGGCGGCTCACGCGCAGCTATCAGCTTGTGGAAGGCACGGTTCACGCGGTGGGGGAGGGGCGCAAGCTTCTCTACGTGAATTTCGCCGAGGATTGGCGCAGCGACTTCACCATCATGATCGAACGGAAAAGCTTGGCGCGGTTCGAGGCGGCAGGTCTCGATTTCGGGCAGCTTGCCGGGAAGCGCGTCCGGGTGCGCGGGTGGCTCGAATTGTGGAACGGGCCGATGATTGCGGCGAGCCATCCGGACCAGATCGAGGTCTTGGCGCCGGCGTCCGGGCTCTAGCGCAAAAAAGGAAATGGCCGGGCGATAGGCCCGGCCATACCAAATTTATTGCCGAATTTCTTGCCGAATTTCTCGGTTCGGAGAGCTCTGCCTTAGGCGGCGGCCGCCTTGCCGCTGGTCTCCGCCGCTTCCGCGGCCATCTTGGCGGTGCGAGCCGACTTGGAGAGCACATCGTCGATCTTGGCGATGGCGGATGCCTCGTCCAGCTTCTCCACGGCCGCGAGTTCGCGGGCCATGCGGTCCAGCGCGGCTTCATAGAGCTGCCGCTCGGAATAAGACTGCTCGGGCTGGGCCTCGGAGCGGTAGAGGTCACGTACCACCTCGGCGATGGAGATGAGATCGCCGGAATTGATCTTGGCTTCGTATTCCTGCGCGCGGCGGGACCACATGGTGCGCTTGACGCGCGCCTTGCCTTTCAGCGTGGTGAGGGCCCTCTTGACCACCTTCTCCTCGGCCAGCTTGCGCATGCCGACGCTCTCAAGCTTCGAGGTCGGGACGCGAAGAGTCATCTTGTCTTTCTCGAAGTTGATGACAAACAGCTCCAGCTTCGCACCGGCAACTTCTTGCTCTTCGATGCTGGTGATGCGGCCAACGCCATGCGCCGGATACACGATGTACTCGTTCGTCCGAAAACCGTGTCTCTGCTGGGGTCTCTTTTTCTCGGCCATGGATCGCCTCGCTATTGAAAATTGCTTGGTGGGCGCGGAAGCGGCGGCGTGAGCAGGCCCAATTCCTCGAAACCAGCGATTTCGCTGGGAGCCGCCTCTGGGCGGCTATTGGGCACAAGATGACGGGTCGATCAGGGCCCCCGATCGCACCAACTCCATCAAGTCAGAAAAAAAGCGCGCCCAAACGGCGTCGCCTCTCTTGGTGCTTCACGCGCCGATAGTCTGCGCCATTTCAAGGATACCATATCACAAATTTGGTGAATCTGGAAGTCGCGCGGCACTGCAGCATGGCCATTTTGGCGGCGCAATATGCGGCATTTTGACCGTAGGGTTAACCCTTAACCCGTTGAATATGCTCAATCCCCTTCGCCGGGGTCGGTGGTGAAATATTTCTTGAACTTGTCCGGCTCGGTCGTGAAGGCGTCGGCATCGGGCGGTGCCGGCTTCTTGGTGGTGATGTTCGGCCAAGTCTCGGAATACTGCCGGTTCACTTCCAGCCACTGATCCAATTCGGGCTCGGTATCCGGCTTGATGGCGTCCACGGGGCATTCCGGCTCGCAGACGCCGCAATCAATGCACTCGTCCGGATGGATCACAAGCATATTGGCGCCCTCGTAGAAGCAATCCACGGGGCAGACCTCCACACAATCGGTGTACTTGCACTTGATGCAGACTTCAGTGA
>Ga0307378_10000555_pt1 | contig 65122 bp, 51 predicted proteins | sample UN1MG_FD_202238 | JGI IMG/M metagenome (GOLD analysis project Ga0307378, IMG submission 202238) | Soil microbial communities from Risofladan, Vaasa, Finland - UN-1 | ecosystem: Environmental > Terrestrial > Soil > Coastal area > Acid sulfate soil | place: Finland: Risofladan, Vaasa | collected... | reverse complement strand
TGGGGGCTGCAAAGAAACATCATTATTTACTTGGCGATCCTTGGCGCTCTTGGCGTCTTGGCGGTTTTCTTACGGCCTATTTGGGAGTGATAAAAAACATCGGGATTATCCTATCAATCCCGTTCATCCCTGTTATAAATCTTCTGATGTGTAAAAATTTTCGGCCATGGCAAATCACGTGAGGCCTATCACTATCACGGAGCGCGGTGTTTTCATCGCCGGCGTTTACGCGCTCTTCTTCGCCTGCTATCTGTTGGCCAACCGCGTGATCAGCGTCGGGCATTGTTTTGACTTCACGACCCGTCTCGACGGCTCCATCCCCTTCATCCCGGAGTTCATCTATCCGTTTTACCTGGCCTACGTCCTGATCTTGCTGCCCGGGCTCTTGGTCCGGGACCGGCGGCTGCTGTACCGCTCCGGCGCCGGGTTCGCCGCCCTGATCGTCGTCTCCTGCGCCCTCTTCTTCCTGGTCCCCGTGTACGTGCCGCGGCCGGAAGCGGTCCCCCCGACCATTGCCGGCGCGCTGGTGGCAGGAGTTTACCAGGGCGACCGGCCGGTGTGCGGTTTTCCCAGCCTGCACGTGTCCGCGTCAATGTTCGCCGCGCTCACGCTGCTCCGGGAGCGCAAGGGCACGGGCGCCGTCATGCTCGGCTTCGCGGCGCTGACCGCGCTGGCCACGCTTTTCGTGAAGCAGCATGTTATGCTGGACGTGGCGGGAGGAGTGGTCCTGGCGATGGCGGCCGAACGGTTTTTTCTGGCGGGCTGGGCCGAGTCCGCGGTGAACGGCCTCAAAGCCGGAGGCTTGCTGCTCCGGAGCTTTACCGAGCGGCCGCACGGCGCGGACAATCCGCGCGTCCGGGAATCGCGGTCGTCCACCCCGGAGGGAGTGGAATACGATTTATACGAGCCGGCCTCCCGCCCGGGGGCAAGGACGTTTATCCTGGTGACGGGACTGACCGTGAGCGGCGAGAAAGATCACCGGCTGGTCAACTTCGCGCGCTGCCTGGCCGAATCCGGCATCACGGCCGCGGCGGTGAGCCTGCCCGGCCTGAAAAACTGCCGCTTCAGCGAGGCCGACGTGGGGCGCATCTCGGACCTGGCCGCGTACCTCGATTCCCGGAGCGGGGAAAAGCCCGGCGTGATCGCCTTCAGCTTCGGCGCCGGGCTCGCGCTCCTGGCCGCGGCGGATGAAAAAAATCACGGGCATCTTGATCCCGTCATCCTGTTCGGCCCGTATCATTTTCTGCCCGAAGTCCTTGACCAGCTCGCGCGAAAATACAACCGCGCGCCGGAGAGCGGCGAGGACTGGGACAACTACGTGTGGCTCCGGACCCTGCTCGCGTACCGGGACCGGGACAAGCTCGGGCTGGATCAAGAGGAAATGAAAGAGCTGATGGATCTGGCCGGGTCGTACTGCTCGGAGCCTTCGCTGGCGCGCAAGCGCGCCTTCCACGAGCGGACGCTCAGCCGGCTGTATCCGTCTCTTTCCGTAAGCGACCTCGAATCGGAGCCGCTGGCCCGGCTTTCTCCAGCCAGCCGGCTCGCGGACGTCCGGGCCAGGGTGCTGATCCTGCACGACGCCAATGACATTTTGGTGCCGCCCGAACAGTCGCGCCGGATTTTCGCGGAGCTTGGTTCGCGCCCGGCCGGCGGGGGACAGCGGCTCCTGATCACGCCCTGGCTCTCGCACGTTACCGCGAGGTCGGCGTGGAAAATTCTCGATGTTTTCCGCATCCTCTCGATCATGGGAGAGATCTTCCGGCGGCCCGCCGAATCCGGACGGGGCCGGCAGGGATCGGAGGCAAGATGAACAGTCGCGCCGCGAAAAAATGGGCCGTGCCGCTCATCATTTTGGGGAGCGGGATTTTGCCCGTGCTCCTGTACTGGCTCTTGATCGGCCGCGTCCCGTCGCTCGGCCCGGATGAGGCCAAAAAATTGCTGGCGGCCCCGGGAAGCAACGCGGTGCTGGTGGACGTCAGGACTCAGCGCGAGTTCAATGAGTCCCACCTGGAGGGCGCGAAAAACTGGCCCGCCGGCGAGATCATGGCCCTCGCCGCGGGCGGCCATCCGCCGCCTGAGTACGCGGGCCGCAAGCTCCTCCTCATCTGCGCCAGCGGGATCCGGAGCGCCTTTGCCGCGCGCCGGATCAGGGAGGCGACCGACGCCCAGGCCTTCAGCGTCACCGGAGGGCTGGCGCAGTGGAACGCGGTTTCCGCCGCGCCCTGTCCTCTGGGTTTCTGCCTGTTCCGGACCGCTTCCGGCGAGCTCAAGCCGGCCCCCAGCCGTCCCTCCCCGCTCCTTGAGCAGTGGGCCGCGTGCATCACCGCCTTCGGCGTCAAGCCGCTGTACATGCTGCTCAGCTTCGCGCTGATCCTGTGGACCTGGAAGCTCGAAGCGCCCGACCTCGCGGCGCTCCGCCGCGGCCTCGCCTTTTTCCTGGCCGGCGAGTCCTTCTGCGCGATGAACTACCTCTTCTTCAGCGAGGACTCGTACCTCATCGAGTACCTGCACGGCTTCGGCATGGTGGTGGCGTTCGGGTTCACGTCCTACGCGGTCATGGAAGGCCTGGACCGGCGCGTGCTCAAGTACAGCGACCAGGCCGCGCAGTGCGCCGCGCTGCCGCTGTGCGGGGCCTGCGCCAAGCATACGGACGTCCCGTGCCGGCTCCGGCGTCTGTTCATGCTGGCGCTCGCGGCGCTTTGCTGCCTATGCTTCATTCCGCTGCTGGCCGGGTTCCATGCCGTGTCTTACAACACGGACATTCTGGGCACGGCCTACAACTATTCCCATCCGGTGCTTTTCCAGATTTACGAGGACCGCTGCTGTCCCGGGGCCGCGCTTTTCTTTTTCGGCTGCGCCCTGCTTTTTCTGGTGCGCGACGGCAAGGACATTGCTCCGGCCAAGGTGATGATGTCCGCGGGCCTGGGCTTTTTCGGGTTCAGCTTTTTCCGGCTCACGCTTTTTTCGGTTTACCGCGACAACCTGGCGTGGTTCGTGGCGTGGGAGGAATTCACGGAGCTGATCTACGTGGCGGGCACGGGCCTCGCGCTGTGGATCTTCCGCGAAAAGCTGTTCGCGGAGGTCCGCCGGGACGAGGACACGGCGTAAAACAGGAACAGCGCGGCCAGCATCACGGCGGCGGCCACCTTGATTCCGGACCGGGATAAAGATAGATTGCTCGACGGAGTTCGGAATATTACCGGGAGGTGAAGGAATGGCGAAAAGGATCGGGATCGTTTATTGCAAGCGGATCCAGGACCAGAGTTGCATCGGGTGCGCCAAGTGCTACCAGGCGGTGAACGACGGACTGTTCGCGTTCGAGGGCATGGGCGACGTCCGGATCGTTTTCAAGACCGGCTGCGGCGACTGCCCCGGCCTTGTCCTCCCCAAGCTGCAGTTACAGATGAGCGTGCTGGAGCATCTGGGGGAGAAGGTGGACGAGATTTACTTCGCCACCTGCGTTAAAAAGGCCAAGGCCGTGATGAACTGCCCCATGAACCTGGACGGCATCAAGGCGAAGATGGAGGAGATGTTCAAATTCCCGGTCAAGGTGGGGACCCACGACCTGTGAAAACGGATCCAAGAAAACTTGATCGGTGTTATCAAGGGGAACGCGGACCATGATTTTTTCGGATGACGTGGTGGCCGAGCCGGCGCGGACGCCGCTGGATGCCCGGGTGCATGACCCGGTGATTCTCTGCCCGGTGGAGGAGATCACCAAGCTGGCCGCGGGAGCCCTGGGGGGCGTGAAATCGCTTCGGCTTTTACACCCGGCCCGGGTCTATACCCTGGGGCTGGGCCGGGGCCGCGGTTCGCTGGTCGGGCCCTGCATGGGCGCTCCGGTGGCGGTGATGGTTCTGGAGAAGTGCATAGCGCAGGGCGTGCGCAACTTTCTCTTCCTGGGCTTCTGCGGCTCGATCAATCCCGGGCTCCGGCTGGGCGACCTTTTGGTTGTCGCCTCCGCGCTGAGCGAGGAGGGCACTTCACCGCATTACTTTCCTGATCGTTTTCCCCCGCTGGCCGGCCCCAAGGCTACTTTGGCGCTGGAGCAGGCGCTGAAGTCAGAGCGGGTGAGGTATCAGAAGGGACAAGTCTGGACCAGCGACGCCTTTTACCGTGAGACCCGGGACAAGGTCCGGCGTTATGGGCAACAAGGAGTGCTGGGGGTGGAGATGGAGACGTCCGCGCTGTTCACGGTGGCCCGCTACCGGGGCGTCAACCTGGGCGCGCTGATGGTGGTCACCGATGAGCTGTTCGGTCCGAGCTGGATTGTCGGCTACACCCGGTCGGTGGTAATGAAGGCCATCGGCAAGGCCATCTGCCTGGTCCGGGCCGCGGCCGTCAGCCTGGCCTGACCGGCGCCGCGCGTTTGTTGTAATGCGTGTTGCACGCGCGCCGGCGCGCGTTCAGACGATGGGCACGCAGGTGCACACCAGGTTGCAGGTGCAGATAGAACCGCCCCCTCCTCCTCCGCCGCCGCCCGAGCCGGGTTCCAGGGGTCGCAGCGAGTCGGCGAGCTCTTCTCCGCTGGGCAGCGGCATCTTGCCGGGGACGCAGTTGCAGGTGCAGACGGCGCCGGCGGGCACGGGCGCGCCGCAGGGCCAGGTATAGGTCACCAGGCGTCCGTTCTGGTCCTTGATCTGAAACACGGTGGCCGCGGTGTTGACCAGCGTGGCCTCGGGGTCGAAGAGGCAGGCGTGGAGCGTGCCGCCCTCGAGGTCCCAGATGCGCGCCGTGCGGTCGTCTCCGCCCGAGCACAGCGTGTTCGTGTTCGGGACGAAGGCCACGCAGTTGGCCCCCTCCTCGTGCCCCCGGATCATTTTGAGGGCGGAGCCGGTCTCGGCGTCCCACAAGCGCAGCGTCTTGTCCAGGCTGGCGGAGGCAATGGTCTTGCCGTCCGGGCTCACGGCCACGCCGTTGACCCAGTCCCGGTGGCCGCGCAAGGTGCGCTTCACGGACCCGGTCTTGACCACGCAGAACTTGACGCCCGCGGCCAGCGCGGAAACCGACTCCGGCGGCACGGTCATCCGGAGGCCGTAGGAAAAGCCGCGCCGGTCAAACGCCCGGATGGTCCGCATCACCGTCTCATGCGAGCCTTGGCCGCCCGCGGTGCGGCGCTGCCGGTCCTGCACCTCGGGCAGGCCGTCGAACGAGACGCTCATAGCGTCAAGATTATCCTGGACCCAGGCCAGCGTCTCCTCATTATAATGGCCGTTACTGGACCCGCTGATCTCCGCGCGAATGTTTTTTTGCCGCGCGTGGGCCACGGCGCCTTGCATGACCTCCCGGGCGAGCGTCGGCTCGCCGCCGCCGTGGAAGCCGAGATCGAATTTAGGGAGCCCGCGGCGTTCGGCGTTTTCCGCCGCCACGTCTATGGCGGCGCGGGCGAGGCCGAGCGGCATTTCTTCGAGCGGGGCCTCCCCCGACGAGGCGTAACAATAAGTGCAGCGCAGGTTGCAGCGGTTGGTGAGGAACAGGGTGGCGCAGGTTGGCTGATACGGCTCGACCGGCTCGGGCCGGGGAGCCTCGGGATCAGGACCCAGAAAGCCGGACTCGGAGAGGAAACGGTAAGCATCGCCATGAAGCAATTCCGGCGCAAGCTCCACATTATCATCCAGCGCGTCCGCCACCAGGTTGGCCATGGCCTGGTTCCCGATAAAGGCCTGGCGCAGCAGGGGACGATAGAGGATGTGCTTGCCGTCAAAGGGTATCTGGAAAATCTCGGGGATCGCCGGCATGGTACTCAAATTATATCTGATCGAACCGGCCATGCAATAAAAAATAATTCATTTCTTCTTGGCGAGCTTGGCGCCTTGGCGGTTATCTTCGCTTGCCTTTTTTATGTTAATACTTCCCGAACTCCCGGGCCGCCTTCACCATGGCGATGTAGTTCTCGGGCTTGACCCCGGGATGGATGGAGTTTGACGAGCTCAGGATGTAGCCGCCGCCGGGCGCGGCCGCCGCGATGGTCCGCCGCACGCTCTCCCGGACCTCAGCCGGGCCCTCGAAAACCAGCAGGAACGCGCAGTCAATATTGCCGAGCACGGCCACGCGGTCCCCGAATTTTTTCTTGGTCTCGCCGATGTCCATGCACTGCGGCTGGATCGGGTGCACGCCGTCAATGCCGGCCTCGATCAGCGACGGGATCAGGGGGTTGAGGTTGCCGTCGCTGTGCTTGATGACCTTGCCCCCGAGCTCGTGCACGCGGCTGATGATCTCCGTGTGATACGGCATGATGAACTCGCGGTAGTGCGCCGGGCTCATCAGCGGGCCCGGGTTGTAAGCCAGGTCGCCGTCGAGCACGAAAAAGTCCGCGCCCTTGTGCATGGCCATCTCCACGGTCTCGAGGCACATGTCCGTGACCATGCGCGCCAGGCCGTGAACCATGGCCGGCTCCAGGATGTAATCCATGAGCAGCCTCTCCATGGCCCCGCGCAAGGACCACGAGTACTTGAACGTAGCCGCCATGTGAAAACCCACGGCCTTGTCCGGAAACGCGCCGCGCAGCACGTCGAGCATGACGAAGTCGCCCGGCTCCGGCCTTCTCAGCTTGAAGCCCTTGAGGTCATCGGGCCCGTGAATCGGCCCGTCCACCGCCATGGGCTCGCCCACCTCGCTCAGGTGATAGGTCACCCCGAGGCCGTCGCGCATGTGCTGCTCATCAACCCGCGTGCGCGGCGGCAGCCACATCGCCGTCACCCCGTCGTTGTCCAGCTCCTTCAATAGCGTCACCAGGCCGAACAACATCCGGAGCCGCTCCTCGTCACTCATGTCCATCACCGGCTTCACCGCCGGCAGCTTGTCCGCGTCCATGAAATGCTTCGCGATCCCGATGATCGAGGACTCGTTGAACGCCAGCTCCCACACCGGCACCCGGTCCGGAATGCCCCGGTTCAGCGCCGTCATGAACCTTTCCTTGTTATTCATGGATTCATTTCTCCATCCCCCATGCGGTTTTTTGCACGGGTTTCTTCTGCACCATTATAGCGTAATACTTTTACCCTTCAATCCGCTCCGGGCTCATTGAAACAATGGCGGATGGCCACGCTTGAATTGAATTTACAAACAGGTATGGTAGAATTATCATCAATCAAGGTTAAACTGAATTATGGACTTGATCTATCTTGATTACAACTGTTTCCAACGGTTCTTTGATGATCCGAGCCAGGTCAGGATTCAAATGGAGTCGCTGGCCTGCGAGGAAATCTTCGGCCGGGCGCAGAGGAAGGAATTCAAGCTGATCTGGTCTTTCATGCATGAAGACGAAAACATGCTTTGCCCCTTTTCAGAGCGAAAGATCGAGGTGGCCCGTCTCGCTTCCTTATGCAAGATGGCCATAGGCCCGGAGGAGTAGATCCATCGCCAGACCGTGGCGTTCCAGAAAAAGGCGGGCTTATCGCCAAAAGACGCGGTTCATCTGGCCTGCGCCCATTACGCCGGATGCAACTTCTTTCTTACCTGCGATCAGGAGCTGATAAAGCGCTCCAGAAGACTGAGACTTGAGCTAAGGGTCATGAACCCCGTGGATTATGTAAGGGGGCCCGAATAAATGAAACGTAAAAAAATGGATGACGCGGAGATCAAGTTCCGCGGGATAGACGCGCTGAACAAGATCCTGGGCCCGACCGACGCGCTGAGGTTTCTTGCTTTGCTGCATCGCGATCCCACCGACTACGTGGAAATTTCCAGGTCTCTCTACGAAGGCCAGAGCATTGATGAGATTTTCGCCAGAGCGGCGGCTCGCCAAGCACGCCGTGCATGATGGTGACCTATCTCGCCCCGCTGGTACCGTATTGCTATTGACTTCCGCTTGACGGCCGGCCGGCTGGTCCCGGTCCCTCTTGTAAAGTCCAGCCCGGTTTAATATGCTGAATCCACTCCATCATGTTTTGCGTGTTGATGCAGCTATGATAAAGGGGGCTTAACCATGGGCAAATTGCTGAGAGTGAAGATGGGCGAGGCCAGGGCCGGGTTCGAGGACGCGGGCGAGTATGCCGGCTTGGGCGGGCGCGGGCTGACGTCGCGGCTGGTGGGGATCGAGGTTCCGGCGACGTGTCATGCGCTGGGTGCCAAGAATAAGCTGGTGCTGGCGCCGGGGTTGTTGTCGGGGAGCTCGTGTCCGAACGCGGGGCGGATGTCGGTGGGCGCGAAGAGCCCGCTCACGGGCGGGATCAAGGAGTCGAACGTGGGCGGGACCGCGTCGGCCCGGCTCGCGCGCCTGGGAATCAAGGCCATCGTAGTTGAGGGCAAGGCCGAGCGCGGGAAGCTGTATTGCCTGGTCGTGAACAAGGACGGGGCCGAGCTCGTGCCGGCGGACGAGTACCGCGGCCTGGGCAATTACGCGCTCGCGGAGAAGCTGAAGGCGAAGTACGGCGACAAGGCCACTGTCGTGTCCATCGGCCCGGCCGGCGAGATGCTGCTCTCGGCGGCGACGGTGGCGGTGACGGACACGAAGGGGTATCCGTCGCGTCACGCGGCGCGGGGCGGCCTGGGCGCGGTGATGGGCTCGAAGGGCCTGAAGGCCATCGTGGTTGACGACAAGGACGCGGAGGGCGTGGCGTACGCGGACCCGGAGGCGTTCAAGGAAGCCGCGGCGGCGTTCCGCGACCTGCTTTCCAAGCACCCGGTGACCAAGAGCGGCGGGGGCCTCAGTCTGTTCGGGACCAACGTCAACATGAACATCATCAACGCGGCGGGCGCGCTGCCGACGCGCAACTTCAGCGCCGGCCAGTTCGAGGGCGCGGCCAGGATCGGCGGCGAGGCGCTCCGCGACGCCCTCACCAAGCGCGGCGGCGCGGCCGGCCACGCGGCCTGCACCGGCTGCGTCATCCACTGCTCCAACATCTTCAATGACCAGGACGGCAACTACGTTACCTCCGGCCTCGAATACGAGACGGTCTGGGCCAACGGCGCCAACTGCGGCGTTGACGACCTCGACTCCATCGCCCGGATTGACAGGCTCTGCGACGACTTCGGGGTGGACACCATGGAGGTCGGCTGCGCCGTGGCCGTGGCCATGGCCGCGGGCCTGAAAAAGTTCGGCGACGCCGCGGGCGCCATCGAGCTGGTGCGGGAGATCGGCAAGGGCACTCCGCTCGGCCGCATCATCGGGAGCGGCGCCGCCACCGCCGGCGAGGTGTTCGGGGTCGAGCAGGTGCCGGTGGTCAAGCGCCAGGCCCTGTCGGCATACGACCCGCGCTCGATCAAGGGCATCGGCGTCACCTATGCGACCTCGCCGATGGGCGCGGACCACACCGCCGGCTACGCGGTGGCCGCCAACGTCATGCGCATGGGCGGGTACGTGCCGCCATTGCAGAAGGAGGGACAGGTCGAGCTCAGCCGCAAGACCCAGCTCGAGGCCGCCATGTTCGACGCGCACGGCATCTGCACCTTCGCCTCCTTCGCCGTCATGAGCGGGCCCGAGGCCATGAGCGTCATCCCCAGGATGCAGAGCGCGCTCACCGGAAAAACAGTGTCGCTCGACGACGTGATCGCCCAGGCCCGCGAGATCATCCGCATCGAGCGCGCGTTCAACACCGCCGCCGGCTTCACCAAGGAGGACGACCGGCTCCCCGATTTCCTGACCGAGGTGCCGCTCGCGCCGCACAACTCCGTGTTCGACGTGCCGGACGAGGAGCTTGACCGGACACATGAGATATAGAGGGGGGAGAAAATAGGGAGGATCCTTTTACACGCAAAGACGCAAAGACGCAAAGGCGCAAAGAAGAAGAGAAGAAAATATTTTATCTTTGTGCATTAATGTTATGAGCTCTTGATGTTTTCAGTCCCGGAGGGACAATTCGATATTAGCCCAGGAATTTATTCCCGGGAACCCGGGATCGTAAACCTCCAAGTCCCGGCAGGGACGGACGAGGCGCCGGACGTCCCTCCGGGACTAAAGGTGTCGGGGGGCGGCCGGCCCACCCAGCGATGAATGCGGGGCTATTCTCGCCCGCCCCTTCCGGGGCTGAAAACGGCAATTAATTTCCGCTCACGTCAGGGAAGTATTCAGCCATGAAAATAACGGCAAGGCTCTTCGCCACCCTGCGCGATTTCCTGCCTCCCGGCTCGGACGGTTACGAGGCGGAGCTGGAAATCGAGGAAGGCGCGAGCGTCAAGACGGTGATCGGTCTGCTCCGGATTCCCGCCGAAATCAGGCTCATCATCTTCATCAACTCGGTCCACGCCGACGGGAATACCATCCTGCGCGAGGGCGACGCGCTCTCCATGTTCCCGCCGCTGGCGGGCGGCTGAATTCAGTGGGCGGGACACTCCTGTTTAGAAAATAATTTTTGACAGGATTAACAGGATGAACATGATGAAAGAAAATAAGCATCTACTCGCTCCGGAAAATCCCGTTAATCCTGTTAATCCCGTCAAAAATCCTTGCTTCTCACTCGGCCTCCAGCTCGACCGTCTCCACTTTAGCGAGGTCGCGCTCATAGAATTTTGCCCCGGCATAAAAGAAAGCGGAGGCCAGGAGGGCGAAGATGGGCAGGACCAGGAGCGCGCTCCCGAGCCCTCCCTTCATGCGGTCGGATAACGCCCCCACCAGCCAGGGCGACCAGTTGTCGCCGCAGAGGTGCTGGATGATCACGCACATGCCGTAGCTGAAGGCGCGCACTCCGGGATGGACCACGTCCTGGGTCACCGCCGCCGCCGGCGCGATGTAGCAGGAGGCCAGGATGCCGAAGATGACGAGCAGGGGCAGTTGCGCCTTGGACCCGCCGTTCAGGAAGACCAGCAGGAGCAAGACGGCCGAGGCCGCGGAGGTGATGGCGGGCAGGAGCAGCCTGGCGTCCTTGCGCGTCTTGCGCCAGCGGTCGGAGATGAAGCCGCCGAGCGGCGCTCCCACCAGCACCATGGCGAACACGGAGACGGTATAGGTCCCGCCCTTGCCCGGCTCGGCCGCGCCGATGCGCTCGAAGTATGAAGGCAGCCAGGTCATGAGCGCGGTGGTCACGGCCACGTTCATGGCGAATCCGAGGTCGGTGAGCATGAGGGAGGGGATGCGCATGATTCCGACCGCCCTCTTGGCAAAGGCCCTGAGGTCCGGGGCCGATTTTTGCGCCGCATCCTTTCCGGCCGGCACGGTCTTGTAATCGGGCAGGAACCAGGCGGCCACGGCCAGCGCCATTCCGGGAACGGACACGAGCCCGAAGGCATGGTGCCATCCCCATTTGCTCGCGATGATCCCTCCCAGAAACAGCCCGAGTCCCGCGCCCAGCGGAATGGCGGCGTTCCATAGCCCCAAGGCCCGCGCCCGCTTTTCTTCGCCATAAGCCGCCGCCAGCATGGCGGAGCCGGCGGGGGCGTAGCCGGACTCGCCGATGCCGATGAAGGCGCGGGCGACCAGGAGCTGGGTGTAGTTAACGGTAAAGGCGCAGGCGAGCGTGGCCAGGCTCCAGAGCATGACCATGATGGAGACCATCTTGCGGCGGCTCCAGCGGTCAATGATAACGGAAGCGGGAATGGTGAAGACGGAGATGAAGATAAGGACGACGCTCATCAACATGCCGGCCTGGGCGTCGGTGATCTCCCAGTCGCGCTTGATGAACTCGAACATGGAGGACACGATGTAGCGGTCCGCGTAATCGGAGATGTAGAGGAGACAGAGCACGGCCATGATGAAGGTGGGCGCGTTTTTTCCGGACGCGGGTCCGGCCTGCTGATGGCCGCCGGAGGTGAGGTCTTTCATGGGTCCGCTCAATTCTGGAGCTTGCGGCCGCTGAGGAGGAGGTCGAGTAAAGACGGGCTCAGCCGCTCCATGACCGAAGTGAGTTTGCCGAGGGGCGTGAGCACGCGCTCGCGCCGGCGTTTTTCGATCATGCGGGCGATGGCGCGGGCCACGCCTTGCGGAGTGTCGTGGGGCGGCCGGTTGATGGGCCGGGCCGAGCCGTCGCCCGTCATCACGGTTTTGCGCGGGTCCGTGGTGGTGAAGCCGGGCATGATCACGCCCACGTGCACGCCGAAGGGCCGCAGCTCCAGGCGCAGGGACTCGGCCAGGGAGCGCAGGGCGGCTTTGCTGGCGCTGTACATGCCGCCCTCGGGAATGGCGCGGATGCCGCTTACGCTCCCGAGGAACACGATATGGCCGCGCGATTTCTTGAGGGCGTCCAGCGCGGCCATGGTCATGTAGATCGTCCCCATCAGGTTCACGTCCATGAGCTTCCTGGCGACCTCGGGCCGGGTCTGCGCGAACTCGGCCACGATGCTCACGCCCGCGTTATTGACGAGGACGTCAATCCGGCCGAAGCGCTCGAGCGCGGCCGAGACCACGGAGCGGCAGTCGTCATCCACGCTCACGTCGGAGCGCGCGGCCATGACCGTGGCCCCCTGCGCCGTGAGCCCGGCCGCGGCCACGGAGAGATCGTCATCATTGACGTCGGAGATGACAACCTTCGCTCCCCGCGACGCCAGGAGCTCCGCCGTGGCCAGGCCGATGCCCCGTCCCCCGCCGGTAATCAGCGCCACCTTGTCCTGGAAATAATCCACTCTCGTCTCCTTGCCGTCTTGAATCCGCCGAAGCGTAGCGCGGATCGCGTAGAGCGTAGAGCGAAGAAGACCATCGCCCCTGGCGCCGCTTTAATTCACGCCCTCCGTCCTTTGCCCCTCGCTCTACCCGACTTCAGCTCCTCTCACTTTTATCATGATCCGCTCGCGAGCGGGAAGAACCTATTTTTTCCGGACACGCGGCGCTGCAGGCCTTGCAGTTCTTATCGCACGGCTCGATATGCACGTCAATCTCTGCTCCCTCCGGGAAAAGCTCCTGGATGTCGTCCTCGATGTGGCGGCCGATGGCGTAGGCGTCGTCCACCGGCAAGAGGCGGGGCACGCCCAGGCGGATGTGCACGTGGTGGCGGCCGCCCGACGAGCTGACCTTGAGCTCGTGAATGCCGGCGAACGCGCTCTCGTGCTCGCCCACCAGCTTCTTGATCAGCGCCTTGTCATCGTCGTGGATGGCGCTCTGCCAGCCGCCGCCGGGGCGGATTTTCAGCACCGTCTCCTTGACCTCGGGCACGCAGGCGGTGAGCCGCGCCTTCAGGTCGTTCACCAGGACGCTGCTCTCGGCCAGGGTGACTTCGGGGACCAGGCACAGCTCGGCCTCCAGCCGGATCTCGCCGCCGTAGAGCCATGCCGTCAGGTCCTTCACCTCGCACACCCGCTCGTCGCGGAGCAGCTCCTCGTTGATGCAGCGCAGGCGCCCGTCGTCCGGCGGCAGCACGGCGGTGCGCTTGGACGGCTCGACGTGGACCAGCACGTGCGCGCCGGGCAGCTTCTCCTCGATCCTGGCTTTGAGCGCGTGGCTGATGCCGTGTCCTTGTTCGAGGCTCACGCCGGGCCGGAACCCCATGTGCAGGTCCACGTACAGGCTGCCGCCGGCGCGGCGGGTGCGCAGCTTATGGAAGTCCACGCCCTGGCCCGCGAACTCATCCATGGCCTTCTGAATGGCGCTCAGCTCTTCGGCTGATGCGGCCACGTCCATGAGGGGAAGGAAGCTCTTTCTGGTGATGCGGTAGGCGGCATGGATGATGAGCAGGGCCACGCCGATGGCGATCACCGGGTCGAGCCAGGCCAGGTCCGCGTCGAAGAAGCGCCGGCCCAGGCTGATCGTGGCGAGTCCGGCGAACACTCCGGCCGAGGTGTAAACATCGGTGTAAAGGTGGGCGGCGTCGGCTTCCAGGGCCACCGAGCGCTCGCGGCGGCCGGTGCGCCGCAGCAGGGTGGCGACTACGAGGTTCACGACCGCGGACATGGCCATCACCGCGAGTCCCGGGCCCAGGTGTTTGAGCTCCACCCCGTGCCGGAACTTGTCCACCGCCTCGCTGATGATCCAGCCCGCCGCGCCGAAGATGAGCAGTCCCTCGATCACGCCGGAGACGTTCTCGATCTTTTCATGGCCGTACTGGTGGTCGCTGTCGGGCGGGCGGTCGGCCGCGTGCACGGAATAGGCGGCGATGCCGGAGGCGATGAGGTCGATGGCGGAATGGGCCGCCTCCGAGAGGATGCTGACCGAGCCGGTGAGCAGGCCGGCCGCGAGCTTGCCCGCGGTGAGCAGGGTGTTGCTGGCGACCGAGAGCCAGGCCACGCGCTTCTTGGAAGAGGGAGCCATTTAACGTACAACTGGTTTCATAACCAGCACCATCATCCCGGATCAGAAGATTAGAAACAAGGATGTCAAGGATTTCAAGGATGAATCCAGAGATTGCTTTTATCCTGATTATCCTTAATATCCTTGTTTCTTCTTCTTGAAAGGGTCATGAAGCAACCAGCTCTCGTTATTGTAAGGCCGCCGTGAACGCCCGTCAAAGATGCGGCGGGACGCGTGGATGGCGCGCTCGGTTGCCCGGCCCGGCCACATGCTACATAATTGAGCGGATGGGAGAGGACGCGGCAAACGCTTTGCGGTTCATCGGCCTGTGCCTGGCGCCGCTCGACCAGGCGCGGAGGCCGATGCTGGCGGACGCCGCGGCGAAGGTCACGGACTGGGAGCGGGCGCTGCTGCTCTCGGGCGCCAAGCACGTTACGCCCACGGTGTACGCCTGCCTTCGCGACAGCGGCCTGCTCTCTGCGGTCCCGGCGCCGGTGGCGGCGCGCTTCGAGAAGCTCTACGTGATGAACGCGTCGGTGAGCGCGCTCCGGCTGCACCAGGCGCGGAAGGTCACCTCCATTTTGCGCGAGCGGGGCTGCCGGATGCTCTACTTCAAGGGAGCGAGCCTGGTGATGGCGCGGGATTACCCGGACGCGGGGCGGCGCATGTTCTCGGACGTGGACGTGCTGGCCCATGGCTCAAGCCGGGACATGGTGCGCGCGGCGTTTAAGGAGGCCGGCGGGTTCACGGAGCAGCCGAGCCAAGTAATGGAGGACTGGGAGGTCACGTCGTGGATTGACGAGTTCAGCAATGAGCTCGAGGTCCACTGGGGCCTGAAGCCGCATAACGGGGCGGCGGCCGGGCTCGCGGAGCAGCGGCTCATGGCCAATGCTTATGAGCTCGAGTACCGGGGCCGGCGGGTGCTCGTGCCTTCGCCGGAGGACCGGTTCATCCAGGCGGCCCTGCATTTCACGGCGCACCATTATTTTGATTCCTCTTATTTCATGACCGGCATCTCGGACCTCAGCCACGTGCTCGCGGCGCACGGGCTCAAGTTCGACTGGGACCGGATCGTGGAGGGCGCGCGGGCGGAGCGGATGCTGGAGCACCTGGCGGTGGCCGCGGGGCTGGCCTACGAGCTCACGCGCCATGAGCCTCTCCATTACGCTCTCGCCGCCATGGAGGAGCGGGCGCCGGGCCTCAGGGACACCGCGGCGCCGCTCGTTGCCTCCTTGTCGCGCCTGGCATTGAAGCCCTGGACCTTTTACAGCTTCTATGAGCGGCGGCTGTTCGTGAAGAAGTCATGGGGCGAGTGGGCCCGCTATGTCTTTGCCGCGATGAAGAGAAGGATCGTGCACCCCAAGCAGGCGCCGGCGACGCCTAAGCATCCGGGCCGCGATTACGAGGGCATCACCGGCGAGCCGCGGCATGAACGGAGGCTCGGGGACGCCGATTTCCTGAGATACCTCTTGGCGCTGTACCGGTTCGACCGCAGGATCGCCTATCAGATAAAAATCGGGGGGGAGGGCCGCGAGGATGGCGGATGAGAGGGCGGTCCGCGCGCGGCTGGGCGTACCCGCCGGCGCGGAGCGGGTGATCATCTTCGGAGAGTCGAGCCACTGGGACCCGGACTGGCTGTTCACGGCGGAGGAGTATTACCGCCGGCGCATCCGCAAAATCCTGGATAAGGCCGTCGCGGAGCTGCTCGAGGAGCCGCGCCGGGTCTATTCCATCGAGTGCGTGTTCTTCCTGAAAATGTACTGGGACCGGAACCCGGAGCGGCAAGACTTGATCCGGGAGCTGGTAAACCAGGGCCGGATGCGGCTGACCGGGAGCGGGATCACCACTCCCGACACCACTCTGCCCGAGACCGAGGCCATCCTCCGCGATTACCTGATCGGCCAGGAATGGCTGCGCCAAAACGGGATGACCCCGGAGCCGCGGCTCGCGTACCTGCCGGACGATTTCGGCCACTCCCCTGCCCTGCCCTCCATGCTTCACGCGCTGGGCTATGACATGGCGGCCATCGCGCGCATTGACGGCTGCTATTTCCCGGGCGCCGACTACCGCCTCCCCTCCTATTACCCGCGGCCGGGGTCGTCGGCGGAGCTGTTGCAAAAGCAGCTCAAGACCGCGGACTTTATCTGGCGCGGCCCGGACGGCTCCACGGTGCTTTGCCACTGGAACCCGTTCACCTATTTCCAGGGCGACAGCCTCGCGCTGTTCGGCCTGGGGCGGTGGATGGGGATCGAGGCCGGCGTGCCGGCGCGCTCCGGCCGCGCGGTGGCGAAAAAGATTGACGGCTACGTGAAGAGGCTCGCGCCGCTGGCGCGCACGCCTTACCTCTTCTGTCCGATCGGCTGCGACTTTGTCGAGCCCATCCGCGGACTCATCGAGCTCCTGGACGGATACAACAACCGCCGCTTCCGCGAGACCGGGGTGTGGGCGCAAAACGCCGGGCTGGACGATTACCTGGAGCTGGTGTCGTGTCACCGGGAAAAGCTCCCCGAGCTCGCGCTCGACCCCAACCCTTACTGGATGGGCTTCTACTCCTCCCGTCCGGAGATGAAAATGCGCTGCTCCCGGCTAGCCCGCGACCTTATCCGCGCCGAGTCCGCGCTCGCGCCGTCGCCGGAATATGACCAAGACCCCGAGATCGCCCGCGAGCTCAGCGCGGCCTGGGAGACGGCCGCGGTCTCCAACCACCACGACTTCATCACCGGGACCGCGCCGGAGCGGGTCTGGTTGAAAGAGCAGCTTCCCATGCTGGAACGGGCACAGGCGCGGGCGGACAAGTTGCTGCAAAAGGCCGGCGCGGTCGCCGGCGCGGGAGCGGCCGCCCTCTCGGGAGCGCTCCCGCAATGGGGCCTTTCCCGCGGCCGGCTCACGGTGGAAACGAGCTGGTACGTGATCGAGCTTGACGAGGCCGCGGGCGGAGGCATCACCCGCTGGCTGGATCCGGAGTCCGGCGCGGCAAAACTCGCGGGCCTGGGCAATGAGCTGGTGAGCTACAAGGATTCCGGCGGGCTCTGGCGCATGGGCCACGAGTTCAACGGCGGCGTGTTCCGGGAAAAGGCCCGGGCCGGCGCCTCGCGCGCGAGCTTGAGCGCGGTCGAGGAGCACCATGCGCTGCGGGTCGAGGCCGAATCCATCCTGGAAGGCGCGAGATTCGTCCGCCGCCTCTGGTTCACCGGAGATTCGCCGGTGGTGAGGATGAGCCTGGAAGGCGGCGCTCCCCGGCGGCGCACGATCTGCTGCCGCTTCCGCACCGCGCTCTCTCCGGCTGGCCTTTGCATGGACGTTCCGGGCGGGGTGGTACAGAGGCCGCTTATTAAAATTTACGATCCCACTTTCTGGGCTGCCGCCAGCTTCGCGCACCTGCGCGACGTTGCGAGCGGCCAGGGGCTGGCCGTCTTCCTGGGAGGTCCCGCCAGCGTGTCGGCCAATGGGAGAGGCGTCGTGGAGTGGGTCGGGTTGCGCAACGCTCCGAGGGAGCGGGCGTTTGGCGTTCTTCCCGTGCCCTCCTGCCCGGCGCGGGGCGACGACACATCTTCCCATACGCTCGATTACGCGCTCTGGTTCACGGGGTCCGGCGACTGGCGCGAAAACCGGCTTTTGGCCGCGGCCCGGCGTATGCGCGCGGACTTTGCCGGGAACGGAGCCGCGGCCCAGGAGGCGGGCAACGGCTTTACGATCAGCGATCCGGAGGTAATCATCGGCGCGGTCAAGCGCGCCTCGCGAGGCCAGGGGCTGATCGTCCGGCTCTTCCGCTTTGGCAAGAGCGCGGATGACATCAGGCTGCGCTGGGGCAAAGGACCCATTCTCAAGGCCGCGCTTTGCGATGCCAGAGAGCGGGATTTGCAGCCGCTTTCTGTTGATCGAGGGGAGGCCGTGGTGCCGGCACGGACCAGCTTGATAACGGTGCGAGTGCGGCTCTGATTACCCCGCAGGCGGCCCGGCCCGGCCCGGCAAGACGTAACCTCTTGAATAGCCTGATAATTTTACTTATCAAAAAGTCCTTGACAAAGTGCGGAAATATGATATGTTAGGGCTTGTCCTAAAAGGGCCTTTCCTTTTGGGAGATAGTGTATTGGAATGGGCGTAGACCAAGGAGGGGATTGATGAAGAGGCGCGGCGTTGCTAAGACCGTCGGTTTATTGGCCCTGGCACTTCTGGCCTCGGGCCTGATGTACGCGGTTTCGGCCCAGGATTCGGACCTGTGCGCGCAGGTTGACATGAAGCCGGTGCTCAGCCTGCAGCAGGTCAACCAGGCCGAGCTGGTCCATTACATGGTAGTGCTCGCGGGCCTGGCCCCGCCTTCAGCGGAGGGTATGAGTCCCGAGCAATTCTACCAGGAAGAGGTCAAGCTTCTGGTTGACAATGGCTATCCTCCCATCCTCTCCGACACCGAGCCGGACCGCCTGGTGACCCGGCGCTATTTCGCCTCCGTCATGTATCAGCTCGCCCTTCTCACCGACCCTGACTTCGCGTCCAAGTACAGCGGACTCGCCAATGAGACCGACCAGCTCAACGCCCTGGTCGAGTCCGAATGGATTTACGCGGAGGAAGGCCGGATGTACCGGGAGGAATTGCTGTCGGTGCTGTGCAACCATACGATCAAGATCATACCGCCCGCGGCCATCAGCATCGCGCCTGAAGAAATCATGGAGGCGATCATCGAGGCCCCGCGCAGCCCCATCTGATCGTGGGGATCGTTTTCCCTTTGTCCTTAATATTGATACGCGGAGGGAGGTGAATACTCACCACGGCTAAGCATTAAGCCGAACAAGAAAAGGGAGAATCTTGAGGTCCCGGCCGGGAATCGGCGTCCGCCTGAATAAGCCTCGGGGGGACGGGCCCAATAGCAAAGGGAAGATTTCCAGGGCGGGGTAAGGTGAGGTTTTCATTTCAAGCAAGAACTTTTTCTGGATCATCACCGCGGGGATGATGATGGAAAAAGTTTTATTTTTTTGTAAGACGCGGTGAAATGTGCCAAGATATTTGAAGAGGAAAGCCTGAATGCCTTATGATCCTCCGAAACTGACCGTTGAACAGACCGAGCCCGTGGCGATCAATCCGCTGGACCTCTTGGAGCCGATGCTGAAGAACCGCTGGATCTTCGGCCTGATCGTCGCCGTATGCGTGCTGACGGCCTTCTTTTACAACCTTTACGCGACTCCGATCTACTCCGCCCAGTCCAGCGTCATCATCCGCCGCAACCTGAGTTCGAGCGTGATCCGGGAGCAGGTATCCGACGTACCCAACATGCGCAACACGACCATTGATTTCAATACCAAAGTAAAAATGGTGACCTCGGAGACGTTCGTGGAAGACCTGGCCAAGAAACTGATCGAGAGGGGGTACTTCAAGCAGCAGCTCAGGGAAAAGGGTTATGACCGGATGGATCCCGACGCCAAGGCGATTTTTATCCGCAGGCTCGGGGACATGACTAAGGCTAATATTGACGTGGGCAACCCGAAGATGACCAACATCGTCACCATCTCGTACCAGAGTCCGAACCGGCCCCTGGCTCGTGACGTGGTGAATCTTCTGGCTGAACAGGTGGTCGAGTTCGGCCAGAACGAGGACCGGATTATACTGGAGAACACGCTGGGCTTCCTGGACCAGCAGTTGGAGGACTCGCGGATCAAGGTCCGCGAGGCCGAGGACAAGCTGTTCAAGTACCGGGTTGACCACAATATCTTCGAGTCGATTTCGGACCGGGAGCTGATCTCTAACCGGCGCGGCCAGTTACAACAGAACCTGACCAACATTCAGGAAGGGATGAGGGAGCGCGAGGCCAAGATCAAGCAGATCGGGAGCTTGCTGGTGCGCAAGGATTACACCAAATATACCGCCATCGAGCCGGGAGACCCGGTGCTTTCCGGCCTGAGCGAGATGCTGACGCTCGCCGAGATCAAGTATGATGAGCTTCTGATCAAATACGGCGTCAAGCATCCGCAGGTGATCAGCGCGGCCCAGGAGATCGAGATTCTCCGGAGCAAGTTCGGACAGGAGCTGGTGAAGACCAAGACCCGTCTCGAGTATGAATTGAACGTTTACGAGTCAAGGGGAAAGGCCCTGCAGGAGGCGTTGGCCGAGGTCGAGGCCAACGCGGTGACCGGCACGGAAAAGGACATTGATTACGTGGTGCTGGACCGGGACGCCAATTCGGCCCGCGATCTTTACAAGACCCTGCTCCAGGCGGTCAAGGAGGTAAGCGTCGCCAGCAACAACATGACGAACAATCTTATTTACGTGCACGAGCGGGCGATCCTTCCCCAGAGCCCCGTCAAGCCGCGCAAGACCCTGAACCTGCTGATGGGGCTGTTTCTGGGCATCGTCCTGGGAGTGACCATCGTTTATGGAAGAGAATTTTTAGACCAGAGCATCAGAAACCCCGAAGACGTGGAGAAGGCCGCGCAATTGCCCGTCCTCTCCACCGTGCCTCTCTATATCGGCAAGGGCGAGGAAAAGGATCGCAAAACCACGAGCCTGTATCTGACCCATCATCCCAAATCGCTGTTTTCCGAGAGCATCGCCGCGCTGCGCACGCACCTCAACATCAAGCTGCCGCAGGAGACTTCCGTGGCCATCCTCATCACCTCCAGCGCGCCCCGCGAGGGCAAAAGCCTGATCGCGGCCAACCTCGCGGCCAGCATGGCCATGGACGGAAAGAAGACCGTCATCGTGGACGCCGACCTGCACCGTCCCTACATGCACAAGGCCTTCGGGAAAGACAAGCACACCGGCGTTTTCGACATGATCGTGGATGCCCTGAATCCCCGCTGGTCCGAGCTGGACATGAAGGCCTTGAGTTTCGGCGACCTGCGGCACATCATCCGCCTCAAGCAGTGGTCCGGCACCATGAAAATTCAATGGGATTCCCTGCCCTCCACCCTCAACATCTCCTACCGGGAAGGCCGCCCCGTCGGCTCCAATATCACGGAGTGGAAAAATAAATTCGCCCGGGAAGGCTCATTCCCCTCCCCGCAGAACCCGGGCTTCAGCCTCGATGAGTCCGCCATCTCCGAAGTGGAAAACCCGGACAGCTCCGGGGCCCAGGCGCTCGGATTCATCGGGCAATATCCCCGGCTGCGCGCCTCCCGCTATTTCATTGACGTGGTCCTCAAGCGCTATACCCGCGAGACCGAAGTGGAAAACCTCCACCTCATCACCGCCGGGACCAACCCGAAAAATCCCAATGAAATCCTGGGATCGGAACAGATGAAAATCCTGCTCCAGCTCCTCAAGGAACGCTATGAGCGGATCATCATTGATTGCCCGCCATCGTGGCCCCTCTCCGACGTCAGCGTGCTCTCCCCCCTCATTGACGGCGTGTTATGGGTCTGCCGGGTCGGCGAGATACCCAAGGGCATGTTCAGCCGCGTGGTCAAGCAGATCCAGGCGGTCCAGCCCAACATCCTGGGGGTCGTCCTCAACGCCGTGGACCTGCACCGCGACCGTTATTATTATTATGGGTATTCTTATTACTATTACCGTTACTACCGTTCGAGCTATTACAACGATTATCTGAACGAACCGGGAAGCGGCAAGAAATCCTCCCGCTCGCGCAAGGGCAGCCTTCCGGCCAAGCCGTGACGCGCCCGGGGACGGCGCGGCGTCCATCTTATGAAGCAGCCATTTCCCATCCTGGTCCAGGCCGGCCTCATCGCAGGCGCCGGAGCCGCGGCCCTGCTGCATGGCGGCCACAGCCGCCTGCACTGGCCGCCGATTTCCATCATGCTGCTCGGCCTGCTCGCCGCTTTCATCGTCCGGTCCATCCACCAGGACCGGCCGCCCCGTTTCAACGCCCCCATGGACCTGTTCCTCTTCGCCTACCTCGCCTGGATAACCCTCTCCGCGGTTTTTTCCTTCAACCGGGAGCAGAGCCTGGGCGAGGCCCTGCGCATGACGATACCGGTGGCGGCCTATTTCCTGGCGGCCTATGCCGCTCCCCCGCAAAAAAAATATCTGGTCTTGGGGCTGGGCGCGGTCATTCTGATGGAGGCAGCCGGTGGGCTGCTCGAGGTTTTTTCCCCGGGCTTTTTGCCCGCGGCGCTCCAAACGGCCGTGCCGGCGACCCCGGGGCGCGTCCATGGAACCTTCGTCAACTACAACCACTTCGCCGGGCTGATGGAGGCCGGGATTTTCCTTTCCTTCGGCGTGCTCAACACCGTGGACCTGGACCCGGACGTGGCCGGCTTTGACCTCATAGCCAAGCGGGCGCTGTTCGCCATCCCCGGCGGGCTCATGATCATCGCCCTGGTCTTGAGCATGTCCCGGGGCGGGTGGGCCAGCTCCTTGGCCGGGATCATTTTTTTCGCCGCCATTTTCCGGTGGCGCTTATTGAAGGACTGGAAACGGATCGCGCTCCTGGCCGGCGTCATACTCATCTTGGCCGGCGCCTTCCTGGTCAAGGCCAACCGCGACCTGCTGGCCAAAAGGATCGGGGATATCGAGGCGCTGTACCAGGAGAACGAGATCTCGGGAAACGAACGGATCTCGCTGTGGAAGAGCAGCCTGGAAATGGTCAGGGACCATCCGCTGTTCGGCGTGGGCTGGGGCGCCTTCAAGGACGCGTATCCGTCCTACCGCCGCGATAACATCTTCGTCGGCCTCGTCTTCGCCCACAATGATTTCCTCCAGATCGCCGCCACCAGCGGGGTGCCCGGACTCGCCTTTTTCCTGCTCTTCGTGGCCATGACCTTTGGGCAGGGATTCAAGGTGATCCGGGCCGATGCGGAGGATTTCGAGACCAGGGTGATGCCGGGGATCCTGGCCGGTCTTTTTGCCATGCTGGTGCATGAATCCGTGGATTTCGGGCTGATGCTGACCTCCAATGCCATGGTCTTTTTCATGCTCTGCGGCATCATCGCGGGAAGGGCCAGGGAACCCTCATGAAAAAAATCGTCTTCGAGTCCCTGGTGCTGGCCCTGGCCCTTGGCCTGGCGTGGAGCGACGTGGAGATTTTCCGGGCCGAGTATCATTTCCAGAAAGGCGAGGATAAGAAGGGGCGGCCCGATTATGCCGGCGCGCTGGAGCAATATGAGATGGCGGCCGCAATCCTGCCCGACCGGTACTCCTACCAGCGCGCGGTGGGAAAGACGAGTTACAAACTTTATGACCCGGGCTCCGGCAACCTGCGGCCCCTCTACCAGTCCTATGAAGCCTATCAGCGGGTATTGGCGCTCGATCCGCACTACCCCTACGGCTGGTTCGAAATGGCGGACGTGCTCGATGAATTTGAACGGGCCAAGGTTTCCGGGCTTGACTCCCCCGAGCCGTATTTCCGCCGGGCCCTGGAGATAGATCCCTCCAATCCGCGGTTCCTGGCCGGGCTGCTCGACTGGAAGCTCCGGCACGGGCAGAACGAGGCGGCCTGGGGCCTATTTCTCGAGCTGATCAGATCATACCCGTATGCGGTCGTGAAGATCGGTCCGGCCATGCTCAAGACCGACCGGGATTTTGCCCGCCTCGGCCGCGAGATTGACGTGGGCGGCCCGGCCGCCATCGAATACGCAAAATATCTGGTCAGGGTCCGCCGCATGGAAGAGGCCCAGGGCCTGCTCACGAGGCTTGAAGGGCAAAAGGCCGCCCGGCTCGTGGTGGCCGGCCTCATGTCCGACGTTTACATGTCCCGCGGCGAGACCGCCAAGGCCCGGGAAACTCTGAGCAACGCCCTGGCCGCGGCGCCCGGAGACCTCGCCCTGAACTCCAGGCTGGTCAAGGTCTTCATGAAGGAGCGTGATGACGAGGGGGCCATCGCCGTGTATAAAAAGGCTTTTACCTATCATCCCGGACGCTGGGAGCTGGCAAGCGCGGCGGCGGGCCTGGCCATGAAAATCGGACACGACGATGAGGCCATTGATTTATTCACCCAGGCGCTGGACACCGGCAAGCCCGACGCCAATACCAAGAAGAGAATTTATGAATTGCGCGCCAAGCTCCGGGCCAAGCGCCATGACTTCGGTGGGGCGATAGCCGACTACGAAAAAATCTTGGATTTGGACCCGGACAATGAGAACGCGATTCACGCCATCAAAAAGGTCAAGATTGAGATGGAATATGCCGGCCATTCCGGGAGATAGCTCCAATCGCCGCCCGGATCCGGGCCTGGCCCCCCGGCGGCGCCCCCCCAACGGCTGACGGCCCACGCCGTCCCGGGCGGGAATTTGACAATATGCTTAAAATGCTATTATATAATATTCGGGGCAGGCCAAAAGCGAGGAAACTGATCCGAGGCCGTGGCCTTGAATTTCATGGGTCCGGGAAGATATGGGCCGTCACATCTTGCCTAAGCGCCGCGAACCAGTTGAAAGAGGAATGGGCCTAAACCATGCTCAGACTGTCCGATAACCCGCCTGGCCGCTGGCCTCTGGACCGTCCCCTCCTGGATGACCTGGGCCATTGGTGCGTGGCGCGGGTGAAACCGCGGCAGGAAAAGGCCCTGGCCCATGACCTGGTTCGGCTGGGGATGGCGTATTATCTGCCGATGATGACCAAGCGCACGGTGCGGCGGGACAACGGCAAGCCGCGCAAATCAGTGGTGGTGCTGTTCCCGGGCTACATCTCGGTGGCGGGCAACGGGGAGCTGCGGTCAGAGCTGATGAAGACCGGCCGGACCGCGGGGGTGATCGCGGTGGCGGACCAGGAGCGGTTCGTGAGCGAGCTCGGCGGCGTGCAGAGGGCGCTGGATAGCAATTTAGCCGCGGACACGCATCCGCTGATGGCCGGGCAGAGAGTAAGGATCGTGGCGGGTCCGCTGCTGGGACAGGAGGGCGTGGTCGAAAATTGCGGCCGGCCGGGCCGGCGGGTCTATATCAACGTGGAGATGTTCAACCGCTCGGTGGCGGTGACGGTTTCCCCCGAAGAGGTTGTGGCTATTTGATCTCATCCGCGGCCCGGGCCGCGGATGAGCCATATTTATCAGTGTGTTAAAAAGGTTGGCCGCGCCGCCCGGTGCCGCCGACGGATTATTGGTATGCGAATTGTCAAACATGCTAAGCTTCCCGCTGACACCGGAGTTAATTGCGGACCTCTTCGCGCGAGCGCCCCGCCGGGAGCTATTCTCGGAGAGGCCGAAAAAACGGATCGCGCCTGAAAGGGCTCTCGCGCGACGCGTCCTGGGTTTCATGTATTCATGAAGAAGGTATCAGTCATTTTCGGCACGCGGCCGGAGGCGGTCAAGTTGTGCCCGGTGGTGCTGAAGCTCCGGGAGCATCCGGATTTCGCTCCCCACGTCTGCGTTACCGGCCAGCACCGCGAGCTCCTGGACCAGGTGCTGGACGTGTTCGGGGTGAGGCCGGACGTGGATTTCGACCTGATGCGTCCGAACCAGGGTCTGGCCGACCTCACCGCGCGCGCGATCACGGCGCTGGACGGCTATTTCCGGGACCAGCAGCCGGACGTGGCGCTGGTGCAGGGGGACACCACCACGGTGTTTGCCGCGTCGCTTTCCGCTTTCTACAACAAGGTCAGGATCGGCCACGTGGAGGCGGGCCTCCGGACGTGGAACAAGTATTCGCCGTTTCCGGAGGAGGTCAACCGGATGCTGACCTCGCACCTTGCGGACTATCATTTCGCGCCCACCGAACCGGCCAGGCAAAACCTGCTCCGGGAAGGCATCCCGGCCGAGAGGGTGTTCGTTACCGGGAACACGGTGATAGACGCCCTATTGATCGCGGTGGAAAAGGTGAGAGCGGAGAAGACCGTGGTCCCGGGCTTGCCGCCTTCCTGGTGGAACGAGGATTCGGGCCGGCCCCTGGTTCTGATCACGGGTCATCGGCGGGAGAATTTCGGCTCGGGCTTCGAGGCGATCTGCCGGGCGGTGGCGGCGCTGGCCAGGCGTTTTCCGGACGCGGTGTTCGTTTACCCGGTGCATCTGAATCCGCACGTCCGGGAGCCGGTGTTCCGTCTCTTGTCGGGCCATGCGAACATCCATCTCCTGGATCCGCTTCCCTATCATCAGTTCGTCGCGCTGATGGACCGATCCACCGTCATCCTGACGGATTCCGGTGGAGTCCAGGAAGAGGCCCCGAGCCTGGGCAAGCCGGTGCTGGTGATGCGCGACACCACCGAGCGCCCGGAGGCGGTGGCGGCGGGCACGGCGCGTCTGGTGGGGACGGACGCGGACAAGATCGTCGAGGGGGTTTCCTCCCTTTTGTCGGACACGCGGGCATACCGGGACATGGCATCCAAGATCAACCCCTACGGCGACGGCCATGCCAGTGAGCGGATCCTCCAGACGTTACGGGAACAATTCTTCCCGTGATCGGTTCTCTTTTGGAGCTCCGGGACAAACATCCGCCCGCGGAATCACTTCGCCGCCGCTTCGCAACCGGGACCTTCTGGTCCGCGGCCCAGGACATAGGTACTTTGAGTCACGTCTATCTCTCCATAATGATAAGGCGGCCGGGAAAAGTGGATGCGGGCCTGAGCCAAGACCAGGAATCCCTGCTATAAGAGGAGGGCATGGTGAGCGAGGATCAAGTTTTACTTGGAAGCGAACGATGGTGGGATGAATACTTCGCTCCCGGGGGCGGCTGGGAAAAGAACCGGGGTCCCAATCAGACCCGGCAGTTTGTCAAGGCATTTTTGCGCCTCGTGATACTGGACAGGGACAAAGCCTTGACTCTTCTGGACGTGGGCTGTGCGCTGGGCCACGCGATCGAGCTCATCCATGAGCGGTATCCGCGGGCTGTTCTGACAGGCGTTGATTTTTCAAGCATGGCGGTGCGGCGTTGCCGGGAGCGTTTGGGCTCGATTGCCGGCTTTGAACGGCGAACGATCGAAGAAATCAATGAAGAATATGATGTGATTTACGTCTCGCATCTGATGGAGCATTTCTGGGACTATCGCGGAAAAGCCAGTCATCTGGCCCGACATTGCCAGCGGCTGATCATCTCCGTTCCCTACAATGAGTTCGGGGCTCCGGTGGCCGAAGCCCACCCCGAGCGCCACCACCAGGCGAACTTCGTGGAGGATTCCTTCAATTTCCTGATCGGTGAAGGACTGGCGGAGAGGATCCAAACGCATATCTTCGATTGCCCCGGGGCCTGGAGCTTCAGTTGGAAAAAGAAAATCTGGGAACTGGGATTGAAAAATACTCTCCGCTTCTTTTTGGGCAAGAAAAGAATCCAAGACAAGTTCATGGTCATCTTCGACATTACCTGCAAGAGGCTTGATCCGACATGACGGCGCTGGTCGCTTCCGCCTCAAATATTATCAATCCGCACTGAGTAGGAAGAGACTTTGACCGCACCCTTTCCATCCTCGGCCGACAGCTATGATTACACTTAAGTCAATTCAGGCGGCCCAGGCCAAGTACCTGCCGGCGGGGTCCCTGCGCAACCGCTTGGCCACGGGCACCTTCTGGTCCCTGACGGGGAGCACGTTTAACCAGTTTCTGAGCTTAGCCGGCTCGATCATTTTCGCGCGCATCCTCGGCAAGTCGGTATACGGTGAATGGGGGATCATCTTCCAGACCGTAAGCATGTTCGGCGTCTTTGCCGCGATGGGGCTGGGGCTCACCACCAATAAGCACATCGCCCAGTTGCGCAACTCCGACCCGGAGCGGGCCGGCCGCATTATCGGCATGACTTGGATGGTGGCGTGCGTGACCGGCGGCCTGGTCGGCGGGTTCTTCCTGATCTTCGCCCCTTATGTGGCCACCCATATCATCAACGCCCCCCACTTGGCCGTGGAATTGCGGATCGCGGGCGTGGTGCTCTTTATCTATGCTCTTAATTCGTCCCAAACCGGCGGCCTTTCAGGGTTCGAGGCGTTCAAGACGCTGGCCATCCTCCGCTTCATCATGGGACTGGTCCAATTTCCCGCGTCCATCGCCGGCGTATATTTCTGGGGCTTGCGGGGCGCGGTCATGGTACAGGCCGCAATATCCATCTTCTCCTGGTTGGTATATCATCTGGTCTTTCGATGGGAGGCGAAAAAGGCGGGGCTCAGGATTTCATTCAGGAACCTCCGCTCCGAGTTACCGGTACTATGGAGTTTCTCCCTGCCCTCCTTGCTCACCAATTTCACTTTTATCTTCGCGATGTGGGTGATCAACACATTTCTCGTCAACCAGGCCGGCGGCTACGCTGATCTGGGCCTGTTCAAGGCGGCGAACCAATGGCGGATGGCCCTGCTCTTCATTCCCACCGTCATCGGCCAGACCATCATCCCGATGTTGTCCAACACCATGGGCGAAGGGGAAAAACGATCAGTGCTGAAAATTTTCTGGGGAAGCATAGGCATCAACGGGCTGGCCAGCCTTATCCCGGGAATCGGATTGGTCCTCTTGAGTCCGTGGATCATGTCCCAATACGGTGAAGGGTTCCGGGAGGGTTGGCCGGTGATGGTCGTTTGCATCGGCACCGCCGTGCTGATTTCGATCCTTTCACCGGTGGGAACCGTGATCGTGGCTTCGGGCAAGATGTGGGTCGGGTTCATCTTGAACCTGGCCTGGGCCGTGACGCTGATCATAGCGGCCATTCTGTTCCTGCCGTTGGGAGCCATGGGATTGGCCCTGGCCTATTTGGTCGCATATCTTCTTCACGGGGCATGGACGTGGCTGTACGCCTATTTCGCCATTTTGAGAAAAAATGCCGGGATCCATGATTTGCCCCGGCTTGTGGTCCCCGACCAAGGGGAATAGGAGTCGGTTGATGGCGACGACCAGTCCTGTTGGCTCATTGGGGAAACGCTGATGGAAAGCCCGCGCCCCGCGACGGGCGACATGGAGGAAAGCATGGAAATCGCGTTACCGCCCCTGCTCCACTCCCGGCGGGTGGGAGCCCAGCCCCAATGTGACCATTCCCGGCTCCGGCGGCGCCCATGCCCCGTATGCGGGGAGGATCAACCGTTCTGCATCCGCCCCGACGGGCTCAGGGTCAGTCAGTGCGGAACGTGCGCCATGATTTACCTCGCCGACGTTCCCGCGAAAGAGGAGATCGCGGCATATTACCGGAGTTACGTGGGTTCCAAGGGCTATCCCCAGCGCCACCGCCTCTCCACCCGGGAATTGATCTCCCGGTCCAAGCTCGACCTCTACGTCCGCGTCCTGGAGACCACCGGCGGCCTCCACCGGCAATCGCTCCTGGAAATCGGCAGCGCCTATGGCCGGTTTCTCCAGGTCTGCGCGCATCAGGGAGCGGAAGCGGCCGCGGTGGAAACCGATGATGACGCCCGCCGGTTTTTGACGGAGCTGGGGTATGAGGCCAGCGAGAAGATAAACGATGCCGCGCGCTATGACATCGTATGCGCCCTTCAGCTCCTGGAGCACCTGCCGGACCCGGGGGCCATGTTGGCCCAGGCGGCCCGGGTGCTGAAGCAGGACGGCCGCCTCCTCGTGAGCCTGCCCAACGGCGGCGAGGCCGATAAGCAGGGCCCAACCTGGGTGGGTTTCCGGCTGGACTTCGAGCATCTTAATTATTTCAGCCTCAAGTCCCTGGGCCGCTTGCTGGGCCGACACCAACTCTACATCGAACAATTCTGGGAGCACTCGCAGCCGTCCCTGGCCCGCACCATCGGCGCGCCGCCCCGCCCGATCACGCTCCTGCGGCGGCTCTACGGCAAGGCCCTGGCCTTAAGACACCAGTTGCAGCCGGGCCTTCAGGTCCCCGATCCCAGGCAGGGTTCCTTTGTCCTCACGGTACTGGCCAGGCGGGCGTGATGCCGGACCATCCTCATTCTCCCGAGCAGGTGTTTGACGGTCTGTGGGCCAAGGCCAGGTTAGACAAAATGGCGGCCGCCCGCACCTCCTCCTGGATGCCCCCGTTCCTCCGCGAGCTGGCGCCGGGGCCGGGCAGGAGTTTCCTCGAAGTCGGCTGCGGCACCGGAAAAATATCGCTTATGCTGACGCAGGCCGGCGCTCAATGCACCCTTATTGATCTTGCTCCGAATGCGCTGGAGCTGGCGACGAAGGTTTACCGGGGAGAGGGGCGGGAGGCGGCTTTTTGCCTGGGAGACATGTTCCATCTCCCCTTCGCGGACGCCAGCTTCGACGTGGTCTGGAACACCGGGGTGCTCGAGCACTTTGATGAGGCGGGGACGGCCGCCGGATTGGCCGAGATGTGCCGGGTATGCCGTCCGCAAGGGAAGGTGGTGGCGGCAACGCCGTCATCCCGCGCCTTGATATATCGCCTGGGGAAATGGTGGAGGATGAAGAAAGGCACATGGCCGTATGGGTTTGAGCGTCCGATCCGGACGCTCCGCAAAGCCGCGCCGCCGGGGTGGCGCCGCGTGAGGGAGTATCAAATCGGGACCGCCTCCCAGGTCCATTTCTGGCCTTTTCGAGGCCAGAGAGCGTTGACCACGATCGTGGGCTCCCTTGCCGGGTCCGAGGAGCGGCGGCCCTGGCTGGGCAGGATTTTGGGAGGATACCTCCTGGTCTCGGTGCTGCAGGTCGAGGACGCCCCATGAGACGAGTGCTCCATCTGGGCAGCTACCTTCATGGGGTCAACGACATCGTATATCTCATGCGGCAAGACCTTACGCCCTTGTGCGAGCTGACGGCGGTGGACATGCGGTTATATCCGGGCCGGTGGCGGTATTGGCCCTTGCACCGGCCGTTGGTGGAGCCGGAAGGCAAGGTCAATTGGATTCGGCCGGAGAGAATAGGCCGCATCATCGCCCGGGCCAGGCCGGAGGCGATCATCTGCAACGCGGGCGGGCTCTCTTTCCGGCCCGAGCATCACCAGCGCCTCGCGGATCAAGGGATTATCCGCGTGGGCATCGCCCTTTCCGACCCCGATGTGTTCCCGGACCACGGCCGGCTCTTCGCCCGTTATTTCGACCTTTTTTATACCAACGCCGAAAAATCCCTGGCTGATTATCAAGCCATCGGCGTCCGGGCGCGGCTGCTTCGATTTGCGGGCTCGCCGCGGCTGCATCGTCCCCGGCCCGAAGTCCCCCGCACCTGCGACGTGGTGGTGGTGGGAGGCGCCCGGCCGGACCGGAGAGAGTTGGTTGATAAACTTCGCTCCGCGGGCTTTTCCGTGGGCTTGTTCGGCAGGGGCTGGAATTCTCCGCCCCGGCGGGACGTGATCGTAAGGGGCGAGTCCCATGTTCAGGCCATCAATTCGGGCAAGATTTACCTCTCCTTCAGCCAGACGATGGCCGGCTACATTAATATCAAGGTTGGCATTTTCGAGGCGGCGGCCTGCGGCGCGTGTATCCTGACGGAGAAATTTCCGGAAATGGAGTCATGTTTTGAATATGGCCAGGAGATCCTGGGCTATACCAGCCACGATGAGGCCGTTGAACTGGTAAGGACCTATATCGCCGACCCGGAGCGGCGCCAGGAAATCGCGGATAATTGCTACCGCCGTTTCGGGGCCGAACACACCTGGAATCGCCGCTGGGAACAGGTGTTGACCGACCTTGAACGGACGATGGCGAGCGCCCCGGAAACCAAATGAAAATGATGAGAGGAACTATTGAGACGCCGGTCCTGATAATGGGAGATTATGGCACGGGAAATGTCGGCGATGATGTGTTGATGACGGTGACCACCAGGATCGCCCTGGATTGCCTGGGGAACTCGGGGGTGGCGGTGAATATCGGCAAACCGGAGCAGGTCCCGGAGTGGGCGGCCCCGGCCCGATACATCTCCCTTGTTGATTATCAAGTCATCAAGGCACGAAACTTGATCTATGGGGGAGGCGGTCAGTTCTTCAGCTTTCTGAACGTGGGCAAAATAAAGAAGCGGACCTTCAGGCAGCGCCTTGCCCGCATATTCAGGGGAGAGGTGGGAAAGGAACAGTTCAAGAAGTGGCTGCATGACACGACCCTTGGCTCTTCGTATTCCCTGGAAGCGTCCCGTCATGGGGCTTTTTGCGTGGGCGTCGGCCCCTTTGAAGCCGGGCATCCCCTCAACGAGGCCGCCTGGCAAAAGCTTTCGCGCTGCGAACTGCTGATCGTGCGGGATGCCATGAGCCATCAACTTTGCGTGCAGGCGGGCCTCTCCCACGCGCTTGTCCGCACCGATGCTTGTTTCCTGCGGGAACTGTGGCTCGACGACTCTCCCCTGGAAACGAAAGCAGGGAGCGGCCGGGTGGCGGTCATCTTCCGCTCCTGGCGTCACGATCCGGCGGGAGATGCTTACCTGTCGCCTCTGCGCAACGTCGTGGGCAGGCTCCGCGCCGAGGGACTGAAGGTGACCCTGGTCTCTCTCGCGCGGATAAAGGATAAGGAACTGATCGAGGCCTGGAGCGACGAGGAGATCATAGTCTACGATCCGTTCAAGCAATCCCCTTCCCGGTTCACCCGCTCCCTGGCCGGGTCTTTTGATCTGGTGGTCTCCGCCCGCGCGCACGGGATCATGTTGCCGGCCTTGCTCGGGACCCCAGGGATTTGCGTGGGATTGGAACCGAAACTGGAAAACGTCCATAAGATGCTGCCGCTGGGGACGAGGTACTGGGGGCCGCCATTCTCGGAACCGGAACTCGTGGATCAGGTTCTGGACATGTTGGAGCATGGCGAGCAAGCCCGGATCAATTTGCAGCGGGAGGTCCAGGCGAATCAAGCACTGGCCCGCCGGGCCCGGCGCGAGCTGGAATTATTTCTCCGGGAAGGCGGGCCGTGACCAGGCGGGGCCGCGGCCCTCGCCCGTGGCCCCGATGATCAAGGCCCAAGCGTTGGGGACGACAAGCCCTTCCCCTCAGGACTATCAAGGTTATTTGTATGCGCATCCTTATGATAACGGAGCATTTTCCGCCCTGTGTTGACTCCGAGGCGATCGTGGCGGGCAAGCTGGCCAAGGCCCTGGTGGAGGCGGGAGTGGAGGTAGAGGTGGTGGCCGGCAATTTTGCGGGGACCGGCCGGGTGGTTTCCGATTCGCCGGGGTGGCGCAACGGCCTGGGCTCGGTGACCCGGCTCCGCTCGGGCGTGGTGGACTGGCGCCGGGATTATTGGGCCAAGCTCCGGCTGCTTAACGAGGCCGGCAACGCCTGGTCGCTGGCGGCCTATCGGGAGGGCCGGAGACTGCTCCGGGAAACTCGATTTGACTTATTGATCTCAAGGACTTGGTCCGTGATGGCCATGATCGCGGCCTGGCGCCTCCACCGGCCGGCCCTGCCCTGGCTGGCCGTGATCAATGATCCCTATCCGGAGAGCCTGGTCCCGGTGGGTCAGCAGCCCCTGCCCGCGACGGCCCGACTCCGCCAGGCCCTTCGCCGGCGCTTCACCAGGAAGGCCCTGGCCCGGGCCTCAGCCGTGGCGTTCCCGACCGACCGGCTGCGCCAATACATGGAGCGCAGGCTGGGGCTGGACCTCGCCGCCAAGTCCATCATCGTGCCCCACATCGGATGGAAAGCCCCGATCCGACGCCCCCTCGGCCAGGACCGCCGGGTCCTGAATTTGCTCCATTGCGGATACCTCAGCATCGCCCGTAACTCCGAGGCTTGGCTCCAGGCTTTCCACCAGGCCTTCAGCGAGCGGCCCGACTTGAAAAGCCGCGTTATGATCCACCAGATCGGGCCGATGCGGGACGCGGAGTTCGCCCGCAAGATCAAGGCCTATGAGCTGGAGGAAAATTTTTCCTTCCGCCCTACCGTCGGCTATGAGGAAAGCCTCGAATACATGGCGGGGGCCGATGCGCTACTCCTGGTGGAGAGCGTGCTGGAGGAGGGCATCTTCCTGCCGTCCAAGTTCGCCGATTACGCCGGCTCGGGCCGGCCGATCATCATGTTCAGCCCGGAACGGGGCAGTATATCGGACCTGGTCGGGGGCTTCCGGCATCCGGGTTTTCTGGGCCAGAAGCCCGAGCAGGCGGCCCCCCGGCTCCGCGATTTCCTTTCGGCATGGAACCGCGGCGGCTCCCTCGATGATTATCGTTTCCCCGATCCCGACCGCTTCGCGCCCGCCGCGGTGGCCACGACGCTTCTGGACGAGCTCCGGCGCCGCTGGCCGGAGATGGGGCCATGATCGGGGAGCGCTGCTCCGGGGAGAGTCAATGTCCCAGCCGCCGGCAAGGTCCGCCCGGAAAGTAAAATGCGTCTCCTGATGATCACGCCGAACTTCCCTCCCGAGGAGAACCCGGAGGCCGTGGTCAACTATAAGCTGGCGCTGGCGCTCTCCCAGGCGGGGGTGGAAATGACCGTGCTCACGCGGGAGCTGGACCGCGGCGAAAAAATTGACGAGTCCTGGCCGGCCGAGCTCGACGCGGGCGAGGTGGTCCGGATCGCCCGGCCCTGGCACATGCTGCCGGCGAGGGTCGTAAACAACCTGACCCGCGCCCGGATGCGCCAAGTCGCGATGACCTGGTTCGGGGGCCGGGCCTATGATGCGGCGCGCCGGCTGCTGCGCCGCGGTCGCTTCGATGCGGTGCTGAGCCGGTCCGGGACGGTTGACGCCATCGCGGCCGTGTCTCATCTGCAACAGGAGTTCAAGCCGCGCTGGATCGCCGGCATCAACGATCCGCTCCCGCCATGTTTGTATCCGGCGCCCTATCACGGGAGTGGAAGAAATTTACGGGAGCGTCTGGAGCTCAAATGGCTGAGAAAGGCCCTGTCCCGGGCGGACCAGGTCATGTTCCCGTGCGAGGCCCTGGGCCGCCACCTGGCCCGCGGCCTGGACCTGGATTTTCACGGCCGGATGCTGGTGGTCCCGCACATCGGGTGGTCCGCCGCCCCGGAAAAAACCAACCATCTGGAAATCCTTCATGCCGGGTCCGTGGGCGGGCCCCGCATCAGCGAGCCGTTCTTCGCCGCCCTCGCCCAGGCCTTGCGCGAATTCCCTTCCCTGGCCCGGGCGTTGCGCGTCACGTTCCTGGGCAAGGTGAATGACGATCTGGGCCGGGTCATCGCTCGATACGGCCTCTCCGACAATGTCCGGGTCGAGCCCCACCTCGGGTACGGCCCCAGCCTGCGCCGCATGGCCCAATCCCACTTGTTGCTGCTGATGGAGGCCACTCTTCAGGAAGGCATCTTTTTCCCGTCCAAGTTCGCCGATTACTCGGCCGCGCAAAAGCCGCTGCTGCTGTTTTGTCCCGAGCGGGGAACCATCTCGGACTTCGTCGGCGGCTATGAGCATCCCGGGTTCCTGGGCCAGAGCGAAGAGAAGTGCCGGGAGCGCCTGGCCCGGTTGTTCCATCTCCTGGAGCGCGGCGACAGCATCGCCGCCTACGCATATCCGCGTCCAGGAGACTTCGATCCCGCGCGGGTGGCCCGCGAATTGATCGCAAGATTGTAGCGGCCGCGCCTTGGCAAGTGGTTGCAGGGCGGACGATGGTCTTTTATGTTATGCTGGTGATTGCGGACGCGGCGCCAGGGGTCGGAGCTTTCCCCGAGCGGGCCACCAGGCCTTGGCTCCAGAAAAGAATAATATTTCACCGGCGCCGGGAATTAGATCAGTGGTGGATTTCACGAGCCGATATTATCCGGAGAGCCGCTTCGGAGGGTTTGCCGACGTTGACGGCACGGTGGTGTTTTACACCCGCGTCAACAGTTTCATCACCGCGGATTCCGTGGTGCTCGACGTGGGCTGCGGGGTGGGGGTTTACGGGAGCGACCCGGCCGGGACCAGAAGGAAGCTGCGCATCATGAAGGGCAAATGCCTGAAGGTTATCGGCCTGGACGTGGACCCCCAGGCCCGGGAGAACCCTTTCCTCGATGAATTTCACCTGGTTGAGGAAGGCCCTTGGCCGGTGGAAGCCGGGTCCGTGGACGTCATCATCGCGGACAACATGCTCGAGCACGTCGCGGAGCCGGACCGGTTCTTCGCGGAATGCAACCGGGTCTTGAAAAAGGGGGGCCGGCTGTTTATAAGGACCCCCAACGTCTGGAGCTATTTCGGCTTGCTCTCGAGGCTGGTGCCCGACAAGTTCCACCACGGGTTCCTGGCCCGGATCAAACACCCCCGCGAGGAATTCGACGTTTTTCCGACTTACTACCGATGCAACGGCATCAGGAAATTGAGGAAGCTCTTGCGCGCCCATGGTTTTGACGCATGCGTCTATGGCTACGAGGCCGAGCCCAAATACCTTTCCTTCTCGCGCGCCGCTTTTTTCCTGGGCGTGCTGCACCAGAGATACGCGCCCCGGTTCCTCAAGCTCGGCATCTTCGCCTTCGCCGAGAAGATCGAACACCAATGTCCGTGAGCACTCTGATGGGACCTGAATATAAAGATAGAATCTATGAGCGATACGTCTCCAGCCGGGCCACGCCGGAGTGGTCAAGGGCGCGGGATTATTACCGGGTCCAGTTGTCCCGGTGGTTGCCAACCGAGTTTTCCTCGTCTATATTAGACTTGGGCTGCGGCCAGGGGGACCTGCTGGCGTTTCTCCTGGAGAGAGGATACGGCAGTGTCACCGGCGTTGACTTGAGCTCTGAACAAGCGGCGCTGGCACGCTCGCGGGCCCCGGGGGCCGAGATCGTCGAAATGGACTTGTTCGAGTTCCTGGCGGACGAGAGCGAGGCCTATGACTGTGTGACGGCGCTGGACTTGATCGAACACCTGGAGAAGAAGGAGGTCATCCCTTTCTTGGACCTTGTTTACAAAGCGTTGCGCCCCGGGGGCCGGCTGATCCTGCAGACCCCGAACGCCGCCTCGCCGTGGGGAATGGCCGTGCGCTATGACGATTTTACCCATGACTGCTGCTTCACGCCGGGGGCCTTGGCTCAAGTGCTCGCCCTCGCGGGATTTGTTGATTTTCAGGCCCAGGAGACCGGCCCGGTTTTCAGGGGCATCATCAGCTCGGTCCGATATGTTCTATGGCGGCTCCTCATCCTGTTGCACCGTTTCTACAATCTGGTGGAGACGGGCGCGTCCAGGGAAGGGGTCTACACCCGAGTATTTCAATGCTCGGCCCGGAAAAAGTGACTTGGCCCCGGTGGAGAGATTCCGTTTATGATGTACCTGGTTTTATTTGCGTTGCAGCTCATTTTAGGGATTGCCACCTATCTGGCGGCGGAATATAAATTTAGTCAAACGTTGCTGGTAGCAGGCATCCTGGCGGGCGTGCTCTATGCAAGTCTGGCTTATTATGAATTAAAACGGGAGAAATGGATCATTTCTCCCCTGGTGGCGTACCTCGGCATCTCCGTACTTTACATTGGAAGCGCCTCCATTTGGGCCTATCTTTGCGACTACTGGGAGACAGGAGATTATAATGTTTTTCAAGTGGGATTTCTCGACATTTACAATAGCCGGCCTTATGCCGTGGCTTATGGCATAATCGGATCTTCCTTTTTTTATTTGGGATATCATCTGGTGTTGAACACGCGCCTACTGAACCTGGCCACGCGCATAGGAAAAAGGACCCCCGATTTAATGATCCCCTTGCCGGTCTTGCTGCTGATCATCGCATTAGCTTATTTTATTCGGAAAGCGCCCGCACTCCTGCATATTGATTTTAATGTGCTCGGAGCCATATCCAACAATATTGCCCTTTATACTACTATTGGCGTGTTCATCATCTTGACATCAAATGTCGCCTATGCGGGAAGAAAGGCGATTATCAAACCCGCGGGATGGCATTTATATCTTGCACTCCTTGTTGCGTTAATTGATTTGAGGTTTAATGCCTTGAGGTCTGGAATGCGCGCTCCCATGATGATGTTGATTATCTTCTTTGCCTGGGGATATCTGCTGCAAAATAATATTTTCGCGAAGCCCCAAGACTCATTCCGCAATTGGTTAAAGAAGTCCAAGTCAGCCCTGATCCTTGCCTCGTTATCCATTCTGACGTTATTGGTTATTGTTCCCTTCGGGAAACAAATAGCGAGGGGCGGTAGCTTGCCCACGGAATCCGAATTCACACGCAACATTATCCATTGGAAAGATGAATTCCCTAATGGCGGAATTTGGACCCTTCCCGCAAGAATGGCGGCATCCTCGATTAAAAGCTTGGCGGCATGCATTGAACTTCGTGAAATGGTTCCACCAGATAGAACCGTATTATACGTGGTCTCTTATGGCGTAATCCCTCGCCTGATTTGGCCGGAAAAGCCTTATGTGAGCCAAAGCGCGTCTTTCACCCTGTTTCTGGAACCAACCGGTGAGTATGGGACTGATGAAACTCAATCGTATTCTTCCACGGGTTTGACCGCGATCGGGGAGTTATACTGGTCATATGGAACGATCGGGGTTCTCGTCGGCATGCTTATAATCGGCCTGGCCTTTGGGTTTACCTTTACCGTCTTTTCTTACAACCTTCCTCTTAACCCCGTGCGTTACGTGGTCGTATGCGTATTGGTGTTCAGTGCCTGCAAGTGGTTCGAAGCGGAGGCTTCCGCGATTTATAACTATATAATTTTCATCTGGGTCGTGTTCTTCCCCATGCTCTGGATGGTAACTCTATGGCTTCCCTTCACAACAGTCAAGACCGCGAGGGCCGGATAAGTTGACGGTCGGGATCGCCCCTGCGCGGAAAACGATAGCATCCGTTACCGGCATCTCCCTAAGCCAAGGCGGGAATTCTCCATTTCCCGCCGGGCAAAGCGGGAAATTATTTGATGCCGGCGCAAAATCATGAGGATAAGCGCGCATGAGTGAAGTCCCTTCGTTCACCGGGCACCGAATTTTATTTGAAGGAGAGAGATGGTTCGGGAGCAATTGCGGCTCTTCTTTCCGGGCCCTCCTCCGAATGGGAAACTCCGTCCTCGATGTGGACCCGAGCTCATACATTCCCCTCGGATGGAGCGGCTTTTTCCTTAAAGCCGCCAGGCGGGTGATGATGCCCATGCTGGTGAAGCAATACAACGGGAGCATTCTGAAACTGGCCCGGGGCTTCAAACCCGAGATCTTCCTGGCCTTCAAGGGGCAATTCATTCTTCCGGAGACGCTCCAGGAGATGAGGGCCATGGGCATTTCCCTTTATAATTTTTATCCGGACACCTGGGTATACGCCTCGAATACTCCCTGGCTGCCCCGCACTCTGCAGGAATATGACTGCGTTTTTTCCACTAAGAAATTCACCGCCAGTGACATGGAGAAGCGAGGGACGCCGTTGCGCGACTTCTTCTACCTGGCCCACGGCTACGATCCCGAATTGCATTGTCCCACCCCGGTTTCCGTGGTTGAATCATCCATTTATGGAAGCGATGTGACTTTTATCGGAGCTTATTCGCCGGGGAAAATGGAAATACTCTCCAAACTGGAGAGCCTCTCGCCGGGTTTGAACCTGACCATCTGGGGAAATGACTGGGAGAAGGCCAAGGCCCCCAATCTGCAGCAATACATTAAAGGCCGCTGGCTGCCGGGTGTGGAGTATGTCAAAGGCTTATGCTCCTCCAAGATCGCGATCGCGCTTCTGCTCGAGAGGTCATACGGCGCGAGCAGCGGCGACCGGATCACCTCCCGGACCTTCAACATCCCCGCCACCGGGACCTTCATGATCCACCAGCGCACCGACGAGGTCATGGAATATTTCGAGGAGGGCAAAGAGATCGAGTGCTTCGGCACTCCCGAGGAGCTGGCGGAAAAAATAAAATTTTACCTGGCCCATCCGGAAGAACGGAAGGCCATCGCCCAGGCGGGGTATCGCCGCTGCGTGCCGGCCTATTCCCAGGACAGCAGGATGAAGGTCATCCTCGACTGGCACCGAAGCCACTCCGGGCGATAAGCCGCGCCTCTCACCCGGGGCCGCGCCTCTTCCCATCATGCCTGCGCCCGGCCCGGCGCAGTACTGGAGCAACCGGACATGCCGATCAAAGTAAAATACGTGAACACCCACGTCATTCAATACTTGGCGCCTCTGATCCAGCGCCTGGCGGCATTGGAAGGCATTGAGCTCAAGGTAATTTATGGGACGGACGCCGGGGCCTTGACTTACTATGACCGGGATTTCGGCAAGGAGATAGCGTGGGACCGGCCTCTGCTCACCGGCTATAAATATTCCGTGCTCCACCCCGGAGCTCCCCTTCGGGGAGGGTTCATGGGAATCAAGGGTTACGGCCTCGCCAAATTGTTGTCCCCCCGCGACACTGACGTCGTGATCGTCCATGGCTGCTACAACCATTTATACCTGATGGCCACGCTGACCGCCCTGGCCCGCAACATCCCCCTGCTCTACCGCACCGAGACCCATGCGCTCATCAAGAGTCGGCCCGCCTTCAAATTCCTGAAGCCCCTCTTCCTCCACCCGCTGTTCCGCCGCGTGGACGGCCACCTTGCCATCGGGACCTTGAACCGGCAATATTACCTTGACCTCGGGGTCAGGCCCGAGCGGATTTTCTGGGCCCCTTACTCCATCGACACGGCGTTTTTCGGCCATCAGACCTTGACCCCGGCCGACCTCCGAGCCAAAGAGCAAGGGATCGGACTTGAGCCCGGAACATTCCGGGTGATCTTCGTGGGCAAGATCATAGGGGTCAAACGTCCGGCCGACGTGATCGAGGCCGTGGCCTTGATGCCGTCCCGGCAAGCAGTCGAGGTGATTTTTGTCGGGGACGGAAAGCTGCGGCCGGCCCTTGAGCAACTGGCAGAGTCGAGGGCGGTCCGGGCGCATTTCCTGGGGTTCCGCAACCAGAGCGAGCTTCCCGGGCTATACGCCCTCGCCGATGTCATTGTCCAGCCGTCCGAGCATGAGCCCTGGGGCCTGGTCATCAATGAAGCCATGACCGCTGGGCTCGCGGCCGTGGTCTCGGACGTGGTCGGATGCGGACCCGACCTGGTGATCGAAGGCCGGTCAGGTTCCATCTGCGGGGTCGGGGACACGACCGCCATGGCCCGGTCCCTGGAAAAAATGGCCTCCGACCCTGATTACCTTCAGCGTTTGAAGCAAGGGGCCGCCGAGATGGTCAAGGCCTGCAGCATGGACCGCACGCTGGAGGGATACCGAGAGGCGATCCAGGCCGTGGCCGCGCGGCGCAAGCCCAGGCGTTGAAGAACGGCCCGGCAACGCCCGAGCCGCGCGAAGGACCTGCGCAGCCGCCCCGGCATCGGAAGCTTACCATGGCCCAATCACCAATGCGGATAAAGTATTGCATTACCCATCCGATCCAATATTTGGCCCCTCTCCTCCGCGCCCTGGCCGCCAGAGAGGAAGTGGACCTTGAGGTTATCTATGCCGCGGACATGGGCGCACGGGAATATTACGATCCGGGTTTCTCCCGGGAACTGGCCTGGGACGTGTCAGTGCTGCAAGGCTATAAGTACCTGACACTTACTCCCGGTGGGAAAGTCCGGGCCGGACTGCGCGGCGCGCGTTCCGGCGGGGTTGCCAAATATCTTGACAAGAGAAACACCGACGCCGTCATCATCCACGGTTGGGGCAATTATTTCTACCTGGCCGCTACCCTGGCGGCAGCGCTCAAGCGTATCCCGATCCTCTACCGTACGGACATTAACCGGTTCTATGATCAAGCGGCCTTCCGGCCCCTCACCCGGACTCACCGGGCGGCCCGCGCCTTCAAGCCCTTGATCTTATCGCTGCTCTTCAAAAGAATTGACGGATTTCTGGCCGTCGGCTCATTGAACAGAGAATACTATCTTTCATGTGGAGTAAGCCCGGAACGCATTTTTTCGGCGCCCCTATCCATCAACAACGACTTGTTCGCGCCGGAGAGGGCCAGCGGCGAGATGCGCGACTCTCTGCGTAAGAAGCTCGATCTTAAGCCGCACACGTTCAAGGTCATCTTCAACGGCAAGTTGATTGCCCGCAAGCGGCCGCGGGACATGGTGGAAGCGGTTGCCGGCATGGAGCAGAAGCATAAGATCGAGGTGATTTTTCTGGGTGACGGCGAGCTGATGGAGGAGCTTAAGGCCCTGGCCCGGGACCGAGGCTTGGCCGCGCGGTTCGCGGGGTTCGTGAATCAGAGCGAACTGCCGGCTTACTATTCGCTGGGCGACCTTTTAATCCTGCCCTCGGAGAATGAGCCTTGGGGACTGGTGGTGAACGAGGCCATGGCCATGGGATTGCCGGCGGCGGTGTCGGACATGGTCGGCTGCGCGCCGGACCTGGTCATTCCCGGCCGGACCGGCTACATTTTCCCGGTGGGCGATGTCAAAGCCCTGGCCGAGATCATCGCCCGGGTCGCGGGGTCGGCCGCCCTGCAAGATCAACTCCGCGCCGGCGCGGCGGCGATGGCCGCGTCCCATACCATGGCCGCCACGGTGGACGGATACATTAAAGCGATCCAGGCCGTGGTACTCCGCGCGGCGCGTCCCTGAACCGGCGACAGCCTCCTCTATTGAAGTTCCCGGTTGAAGCCATGGGCCATGAACAGCTCTATTACAGCCGTCAACATCGTCGAGGTTCCCTTTGAGGACTGGCCCGGAGGAGAGGCCAGGTTGGCGCATGACCTTTGTCTAATGCAGGTGCGATGGGGCTACCGCGTCTACCTGGTGGGGAAAAAATTCCGGGGCGACTTGCCCGACCGCGAGGAGATTGCAGGTGTCACTGTCATCCGTCTCCCAAGCAATTATCGGCCGCCGCCTGACCCGCGCAACATGCTGGAAAGGATCACCGCCACCAGCCGGGCGGTCAAGCGGATTCTCGCGGAAACCGGAAGCATTGCCATCCTTCATACGCACACCCCGCTGCACGCGCTCGGCGCCATGCGGGAGGTGGCCAAAACCCGGACCCTCAAGGTCCATTCCATTCACTCCCCCTGGCTCCTGGAGATGGAGGCAGCGGGCGCCTGGGGGCAAGACCGGAGCCTGAAAGGGAGGGCCAAGTCAGCCGCGGCGAAAGCGGCGGCCCGGTTCATTGAAAAAAGATGCTTCCGCGGCGCTGATTTCCTGACCGCGGACTCGGAGTTCACCAGGCGGGAGATAATCAGGGAATATCGCGGCGTGGCGCGGGACAAATCGTTCCAGGTGTTGCCGGGCTGGGTTGACACGGACCGCTTCAGCCCGGACGGGCCCCGCACCGACTGGGCGCCGGAGCTGGGGAGGAAGCCGCGCGGGCCCGTGTTTTTTACTGTGCGCGCCCTGGTTCCCAGGAATGGACTCGACATGCTGATCAACGCGTCCTCCCTGCTTAAAAACCAGGGACTCCAATTTGAAGTCGTCATCGGCGGCAGCGGACATCTCCGGGATGAGCTCGAAGCCCAGATCAAGCGCCTGGCCCTTGACGATCACGTCAAAATTATCGGACGCATTGAAGATGAAAGACTTCCAGTCCTCTACCGCTCCTGCGACGCCTTCGTGCTGCCCACCATCGCCCTGGAATGTTTCGGAATCATTATTTTGGAGGCCCTGGCCAGCGGAAAGCCGGTCATAGCCACCCCGGTGGGCTCGATCCCCGAGGTCCTGGGGCCCATATATCCGGAGGGGCTGCTGTCGGAGGTCTCAGTCCAAGCCCTTGCGGAATCCATGATAAAATACTATTCTAAGATCAAAGGCCAAGCCCGGCCCGCGGGTGAAGCTGAACGACTCCGGAACCATGTCAGCCAAAATTTCTCCACCGCGATCGGCACGGGACGTTTCCGACGAATTTATGAATCCGAACCGGCGGCCAGGCCATGAACCCCGCCGGCAACGTTCCCGAGCCATTTTTTGCCCTCCCCGCACAAGGCCCGGCGGCCAGGATGGAAAAAACGGATGAATTTTATTGCTAATCGAGTATCAGCCCGCAGAAGGGCGGAAGCGGAGCAAAGGGCGGCCCTGTACTCGGACGCTCCCTCAATCCCGGAACAGCGGCTGGCCCTCCAGCTTGATAAATTCAACGCCTGCTGGCGGGAGATCCAGGCCCGGGTGCCATTTTATAAAAGACTGATGGAACAGGGCGCCGCGCCGGCCCGGTTTGACGGCTGGGACCAATACCTCGCGGCGTTGCCGGTGGTGGACAAGAGCTTCGTGTACAAAATTACTTCGAGCTTTCAGACCCTTCCCGTCCGGCGGATTTCCAGCGGGTCACCGGAGGGTCCACCGCGAGCCCGGTTCAGCTCCCGGCCTGGAACTCGGAAATCGGCGTGACCGAGCCGGACATGTGGATGGGGCGGGGCTGGTATAACATCGAGCCCGGCGACAAGCTGTTCATGATCTGGGGCCACCGCCACCTTCTCGGCAAGGGCTTCCAGGGATGGAAAAACGGGAAGATACGCCAGGTCAAGGACCGCATGCTCGGATACACCCGCTTCCCCGCTTATGATCTCTCCATCGAAGCCATGCGCCGGGCCCGCCACGCCCTGCAAAAATCCGGCGCCGTTTACGCCATCGGATACAGCGTCGCGCTCGACCGCTTCGCCCGCGCCAACGAGGGAGAGCGGATGTCCCTGTCCCCCCGCCTCAAAGCCGTGATCGGGACCGCCGAGTCCTTCCCCTTCTCCGACTCGGCCAGCCTGGTGGAGCGGGTCTTCCAGGCCCCGGCGGCCATGGAGTACGGCGCGGTGGAGACCAACCTGATAGCCCATTCCGTTCCGCAAGGGGGGTTCCGCGCTTTCTGGCTCAGCTATTTTCTGGAGGCCCGGGAGCGGGGCCCGAGCGGAGGCTATAAGCTCCTGCTGACCAGCCTCTACCCGCGGTGCTTCCCCCTGCTCCGATACGACATCGGCGATGAGATCGAGCTTCCCGCGCCGGCCATCGGCGTCGCTTCCTTCAACAGGGTGATCGGCCGGTGCAACGATTACCTCGAACTCGATGACGGCCTTAAAATCCATTCGGAGGCCATCACTCACAGCCTCAGCGGGGTCAAGGCCATCTCCGGCTACCAGATGGTGCAGGAGGGCAAGCGCCTGTTGCTGCGGCTCACCCTTCACGACGAGCTTGACGATGCGGAGAAGGCCGGCATCCGGGAGAGATTGACCAGGATTCACCAGAGCCTCGCGGCCACTGAATTCGAGATCGTGGAGACTCTGGAACGGACCGCAGCCGGCAAGACCCCCATGGTCGTCCGCCATTGATTCCGCCCGATCAGCCTTAAGTCTTGACCATGAGCAGAAGTATCACCGCCGTCAATGTTGTCGAACTGCCGTTCTGGGATTACCCGGGAGGATTGGGAAGGCTCGCCCACGATCTCTGCTATCAGCAGGTGAAATGGGGCTACCGGGTCTATCTGGTGGGTAAAAAGTTCTCTGGCCGTCTCCCGGACCGGGAAGAGATTGACGGTATAACCGTCTTGCGCATGACGAGCAAATATTGTCCCTCGCCTGACCCGCGCAACATGATGGAAAGAATTTTCACCACCCGAAAAGCGGTCAGACGGGCCCGCGAGGAAGCCGGCCAAATAGATCTCGTCCACACCCATACCCCCTTGCACGGCGTAGCGGCCTTGAAAGAACTTTCGCGAAGCGGGACATTAAAGGTGAATTCCATCCATTCGCCCTGGCTCATGGAAATGACGGCCCAGAACCTCTGGAGCGGCCAGAGAGGGATCAAGAACGCCGCCAGGGACTTCCTGGCCCGCTTCGCGGCAAAACACATCGAGGCGGCCTGTTTCAGCCGCTCCGATTTCATCACCGCTGACTCCGAATATACCAGGACCCAAATCACCCGCGATTACGGAAAGATCACTGGCGCCAAGAATTTTCAGGTGCTGCCCGGATGGGTGGACACCAGCCGCTTTTCCCCGGAGGGCCCCCGGACCGACTGGTCCCCCGAACTGGGCCGGACCCCGCGGGGACCGGTCTTTTTCACCGTAAGAGGGCTCAAGCCCCGAAACGGCCTGGAGCTGCTGATCCAGGCCGCGGCCCTGGTCAAACGGGCAGGCCAGGACTTCGATCTGGTTATCGGCGGACAGGGGGCATTGCGGGAGAAACTGGAAGCCCTGGTCCAAGAGCTGAAGCTCACGGACCGGGTCAAGTTGTTGGGCCGGGTCGAGGACGAACGGCTTCCGGTGCTTTACCGGTCCTGTGACGCGTTCGTGCTTCCGACCATTTCCCTCGAATGTTTCGGCATCATCATTCTGGAAGCCCTGGCCAGCGGCAAGCCCGTGATTGCCACGCCGGTGGGCGCCATCCCGGAGCTGCTCGCGCCCATCTATCCGGAGGGGTTGATCAGCCAAGTGTCCGCGGGTTCCCTGGCCGAGGCCATGATCGCTTACTTGAGAGAGGGACGGCACCGGATACCGAAGGACCAGGCTGATCGTTTCAGGGCCTACGTTCATGAAAGCTATTCTCTGGAAGTCGGCACGGACCGGTTCAGGAAAATCTATGAGTCGCGTCTTCGGTGATGCCATCCCTCGCCCGGAGCATTTGCCGGGAGGAAGGGGCAGCCAGTGTGCGGGATAGCGGGCATTGCCGGACCCGGCGCGTCCCGGTGCCGGGAGGCCGTCCTGCGCATGGTGCAGGCCCTGACCCACCCAAACGGCATGTTCGTGCGGGGAAGGCACCTCCGGGCGAATGCGCCCGGCAGGTGACGGCGTATTCCCGAGCTTGTTTTTTCATCTCCCTCATACTAATTTATAAAGCAGGCGATGAGAATCCTTCAAATCACAGAAAAGATCAATGAGCTTGCGGGGGGGACTTCGGTCCACATCTGCAAGCTGGCCGGCGCCACCGCCGACATGAATGCGGGTCCAGTCGAGATCGTGGCCTTTAAATGGACCAAGCGCCATAAGGGAGGCCTGGTGGAGACGCCCCCCAACGTGCAGCTCCATTTGTTCGAGCCCAAGCGGCCCTATTTATACGGCCATAGCCGGGAATTTGGCAATTACCTGAAACAGGCCGCCGCGGACGAAACCGCGATCTTCCACGTGCATAACATGTGGCGGCTGCCGCTGGTGGCCGCCTGTGAACGCGCCTATAAGAACGGAAGGCCGTGCGTGGTCTCGCCCCACGGCGCCCTGAACCCCTGGGCGCTCACCGTAAAGTCCCTGCGCAAGAAGGTCATGTGGCGGCTGATCGAGAAATCCCGGCTGCAAAATGCCACCGTGGTGCACGCAACCTCCATGCTGGAGGCCGATTATCTCGCATCCCTGATCCACGGCGTCCCCATCGCCATGATCCCTCCCGGCACCGACCTGCCTAAGCTCCCCGCGCAGAGGCCCGTGAACGAGCGCAAGACCGCCCTGTTCCTCTCCCGGATCGCGCCCAACAAGGGGCTCCTCTTGCTGCTCAAGGCCTGGTCCATCATCCGGCCCAAAGACTGGAAGCTCGTCGTGGCCGGCTCCAACGAGGGCGGACACCAGGAGGAATGCCAGCGCGCCGCCAGGCAATACGGTCTCGACGATTCCATTTCCTTCATCGGATCGGTCTTCCAGGGAAAAAAATGGGGGCCATACCTGAGCGCCGACCTCTTCATCCTCCCCACCTTGAGCGAAAACTTCGGCATCGCCATCGCCGAGGCCCTGGCCAGCGCCGTGCCCGTGATCACCACCAAGGGCGCGCCGTGGAAGGAGTTGCTCACGCATCAATGCGGCTGGTGGATTGATATCGGGGTCGAGCCTCTGGTCGCCGCGACGCGGGAGGCCTTCAAACTGGACCTCGCCGAGCTCCGGGCCATGGGCCAGAGGGGACGCGCCCTGATTGAAAAAAAGTACACCTGGCCAGGCATCGCCCGGGAAACGGTGAAGGTGTATGAATGGGCCGCCTCCGGCGGCGACCGGCCGGCCTGTATCGTTTACGAGTAGGGCCCGCCCGGCAAAGATGACATGATGCGGATTTATCATATCGCGGACACCATCAACGAGGCGGGGGGAGGCACTTCCGTGTATATTTGCAACCTGGCCTCGGCCACGGCGAAGCTGAAAGTGGGCCCGGTCGAGGTAGCGGCCATCAATCAACCCGAGTTCGGGAAACTGGTCGCGACCTCACCGGAGGTCAAGGTGCGGACGTTCCAGCCCAAGCGGCCCTATCTGTACGGGCGCAGCCATGGCTTCGGCGAATATCTGGAGAGCGCGGCCCGGTCGGATGACTCCGTGTTCCACGTGCACCGGATGTGGAGGCTGCCGCTGGCCAGCGCCAGCAACTATGCTCACCGGTTCAAGCGGCCTTGCATCGTGTCGCCCCACGGCTCGCTTAATAAATTCTCCATGTCGCAAAAGCCCGTGCGGAAAAAAATCATATGGTGGCTCATGGAAGGGCGGCGGATCCGGCGCGCCGACATGGTCCTGGCCACCTGTTTATCGGAAGCCGAGGACATTGCGGCCCTGCTGCCGGAGGTTCCGATCGCCGTCATCCCGCCCGGGACTGACCTTCCCGTGATGCGCGAGCCCGGGCCCGCCCGGGAATTCAAGGTGGCACTCTTCCTCTCCAGGTTTAACCCGAAAAAAGGGCTGATTTCGCTGATCAAGGCCTGGGGCATTCTCAAGCCGGCCTCCTGGAAGTTGGTGATCGTCGGCTTCGATGAGGAGGGCGTTGAGGCTCAATGTCGAAAGGCCGTCGCGGACTTGAAATTGGAGGACAGCGTTATTTTTGCCGGTCCGGCCCTTAAAGACCGGAAATGGGAACATTATTTCAACGCTGATATTTTCATCCTTCCGACCCTGGATGAAAACTTCGGTATTGTCATCGCGGAGGCGCTGGCTTCAGGACTGCCGGTCATCACCACGAAAGGCGCGCCCTGGGAAGACTTGAAGCTGCGTAACTGCGGCTGGTGGATAGACATCGGCGTCGAGCCGCTGGTCAATGCCATGCGGGAGGCCTTGGAGCTGGACCCCTCGGAATTACGCGCCATGGGCGGGCGCGGCCGCACCCTGGTCGAAGAGAAATTCACCTGGGAAGCCTGCGCCCGGAAAATGGTCGAGATTTATAAGTGGGCGCTGGGCGGCGGAGCCAGGCCGGAAGATGTGCTTTGGAAAGGGGCCGCCGCCGGATGATGGATCGTCTATCCGGCCGAACTGCGCCCTGAGCGGCCAGGGCATTGACCAAGGCCCTGGTTTTTCGCGAACACTTTTTTTTCAATGAGGGTCCAATAATCCGATGTGTGGGATTGCAGGTCTTGTTGGTGAGTTCATTCCGGAATTGGCGCTGCGCATGAGCCGCCTCCAGGCCCATCGCGGCCCGGACGGGATGGGACTGTTCGAGGATGTGGCCGGCCAGGTGGCCCTGGGCCATGTCCGGCTCGCCATTCTGGACCTGAGCGAAAACGCTGCCCAGCCCATGACCTCCCCAGACGGACGTTTCGTCCTGGTTTATAACGGAGAGATTTACAACTATCTCGAGCTGCGCCGGCGGCTCCAGGGCAAAGGCTGTGTCTTTAAATCCAGCGGCGACACCGAGGTGCTGCTCCTGGGGCTTGCCGTCTTCGGAGAGGATTTTATCCAAAAGATCAACGGCATGTTCGCCTTCGCCCTCTGGGACAAGCGCGAGCGCAACCTGCTGTTGGCTCGGGACCATGTCGGCATCAAGCCCCTCTATTACGCCGAGCCCCGGCCCGGGACCCTGGTCTTCGCCTCGGAAATCAAGGCCATCCTGGCCCATCCCGCGGTCCGGAGAGAACCCGATTTCATCGCCTTGTATCAGCACCTGGCATTCTGCCACGCCTCCAACGACCGCACCGCCTTCAAGGGAATCTATCGCCTGCCTCCGGGAAGCGTGCTGCGCTGGAAAGCATCAGACCCGCGCCCCCAAATCAAGCGCTTTTGGAAACCAGCCTTCAGCAATCACGCCCCGGCCGACCACGACGGCGCCGTGCGCGAGCTCAGGGATTCCCTGGAACAATCCACCCGGCGCCAGCTCGTCTCGGACGTTCCCGTGGGGACACTGCTCAGCGGAGGACTTGACAGCAGCCTCATCACCGTCCTCGCCTCCCGAGACCTGGGCGACAGACTGCGCTGTTATACCATTACCTACCCTGCCTCCGAAAACGTACTCGATAACTTCGCCGATGATGTGCCCTATGCCCACCGGCTGGCGAAGCTCCTGGGAATCCGCCTGGAAGAGATGGAAATCAGGCCGGAAATGGTATCCCTCTGGCCCAAGCTCATCTACCACCTCGACGAGCCGATCGCCGACCCCGCCGCCATCGCTTCATACCTTATCAGCAACACGGCCCGCGAGCACGGCACCAAGGTCTTGCTCTCCGGACAGGGCGGTGACGAGCTCTTCGGAGGCTACGTCCGATACCAGGTGATGTCCACCACCAACTGGATGAGCAGTCTACCCGGCGCCCTCCAGCGCGCGCTCTCAACCGGAGCCGACATGATACCTGGTTCCATGGAGGGGGGCATCGGCGCCACCGCCCGACGGGTCCGCAGGGTCTTCCAGGGGTTGAATCCCAACCCCGACAAGAGGTTCCTCGCATATTGCGGCTCCACACCTTTCCCCGAAATCATCAAGGCCCTGGACGCGGACTTTTATCAGGCCGTGAGCGAAAGCAGCCCCTGGGATGAATGCCTCGAGCACATGAACGAGCAGGGACTAAAGGGCGTGGACCGCTTCCTCGAACGCGACCTGTCATTCTACCTTCCCAACCACAATCTCTTATACACCGATAAAATGGGCATGGCCGTCGGACTCGAAGCCAGAGTCCCTCTCCTCGACCTCGAATTGGTCAACAAAGCCGTCGGATACCCCGGCGAATGGAAAGTGTCAGGGAACACAACCAAGGCCATACTCAGGGAAGCCGCCAGAGGAATTATTCCCAACGAGATCATCAAGAGGAAAAAGGCCGGCTTCGGAGCGCCCTACCGCAAGTGGCTGCGCTACGACCTGGGCGAGCTGTGGAACGATCTAACCTCCGAGCAGACCGTGAAACGCCGCGGATGGTTCAACCACGCCGGATTGCAAGAGGCCAGGCGACGTAGCCAGGAAGGAAAAGCCGACCTCTATATGCTGCAATGGGCCGTCCTCACCATCGAGCTCTGGGGACAGATCTTCATGGATGACGCCGGCTTCCCTTCTAAATATATCGAGCGGTCATGAGACAAGTAGTTCAAAACCTCAAGAACGGGAAACTCTCCGTCATCAAGGCGCCGGACCCGATGGCCCGGCCCGGCCACGTCCTCATCGCCAACGCCCGGTCCCTGATCTCCGCCGGCACCGAAAAAATGGCCATGGAGCTCGCCCGCATGTCGCTCCTCGGCAAGGCCCGCGAGCGGCCCGACCAGGTCAGAAGGGTCATCGAAAAACTCAAGAACGAGGGGTTCTTCTCCACCATCGCCCAGGTCCTGCAAAGGCTCGACGAGCCCATGACCATGGGCTATAGCTCTGCCGGCGTCGTCATCGCCTGCGGAGAGGGAGTACAGGACCTGAAGCCCGGCGACCGCGCCGCCTCCAACGGGCCCCACGCCGGCGTCGTCTGCGTGCCCCGTAACCTCTGTGCCCGCGTCCCCGATGCCGTCTCCTTCGATCACGCGGCCTTTACCGTGCTCGGCGCCATCGCCCTGCAGGGCGTGCGCCTCTCCCGCACGGGACTCGGCGACACCGCGCTGGTCATCGGACTGGGACTGGTCGGCCAGATCACCGTGGCCCTGCTCAAGGCCGCGGGATGCCGCGTGATCGGCACTGATCTCGACCCGGCCAAGTGCGCGCTGGCCGAAAAAATGGGCGCGCACTCACGCGCCGGGCTCGGCGCTTCCGACGTCGCCGCCATGACGGGCGGCCTCGGCGCCGACGCCGTGCTCATCACCGCCTCCACCGACTCCGACCAGCCCGTCGCGCTCGCCGGAGAGGCCGTGCGTAAAAAAGGGCGCGTGGTCGCCGTCGGCGCCGTCGGGCTCGACCTGCCCCGCAGGCCCTACTACTTCAAGGAAGCCGAGTTCGTCGTGTCCTGCTCCTACGGGCCCGGCCGCTACGACTACGCCTACGAGGACGCCGGACGCGATTACCCGCCCGCTTACGTGCGCTGGACCGAGCAGCGCAACATGCAGGCCGTCCTCGACCTCATGGCCGCCGGAAGGCTGGACGTCTCGCCCCTCATTACCCACCGCTTCAAGATCGAGGACGCCCAAAAAGCCTACCGCATCATCGAGACGGCCGGCGAGCCGTATCTGGCCATGCTCCTGGAATACCCCGACGCCGAGTCCCCGCGCCGCGAGCGCCATATCATGCTTAAAGCCGCGCCCGCGGGTTCCGCCCTCGGCATCGGCTGTCTCGGCTCCGGCGCCTTTGCCCGCGCCGTGCTCCTCCCTCTCCTTAAAAAGAACCCTATGCTCGATCCCCGCATCCTCTGCTCCGCGGGAGGGCTCTCCGCCGCCGACACCGGCGCCAAGCTGGGATTTGCCTCCGTCACCACCGACGAGGACGAGGTGATCAACGACCCCGCCGTCAAGGCCGTGTTCATCATCACCCGCCACCACCTCCACGCCGGCCAGGTGATCAAGGCCATCCGCGCCGGCAAGCACGTGTTCGTGGAAAAGCCGCTCGCGCTCCGCGAAGAGGAAATCCATGAGATCGAGGCCGCGCTCATGAGCATGGCGGAGCCGAGGCCGCTGTTGATGGTCGGCTTCAACCGCCGCTTCTCGCCCAGCGCCATCAAGGCCCGCGAAGTGTTCGCTGAAGTCAGCGCGCCGCTCACCATCGGAATCCGCATGAACGCCGGCGCCATTCCCGCCGATACCTGGATCCAGGACGACGACGCCGGCGGCGGCCGCATCATCGGCGAGGCCTGCCACGCCATTGACCTGGCCTGCTTCCTGGCCGGCTCGCCCCCGGTCCGCGTCTTCGCCGAGTCCGTGGGAGGGGCCTTTGCTCCCGCCGTCACCGACGACCAGTGCTTCATCACGCTCCGCCACCTAAACGGCTCCGTGTCCTCCATCGCCTACCTGGCCGGAGGCGACAAGGCCTATCCCAAGGAGCGCGTCGAAATCTTCGGCGCCGGCCGCATCGCCGTGATCGAGGACTTCAAGGAGACCGTCACCGTGATTAACGGCAAGATCAAAAAGACCGGCGCCATGAAACAGGACAAGGGCCACCGCGCCGAGGTCGAGGCCTTCGCGCGGGCACTGCTCAAAGGCGGAGAACAGCCCATCCCCTGGACCGACCTGCGCGCTGAATCCCTGGCCGCCATCCTGGCCGTGCGGAGCATCCGCGAGGGAATGCCCCTCGATATCCCATGAAATTGCAAGACGCCGCCAGATACCTGCGCACTATCAACCGACTGAAAGCGAACCAGCTTTATTGGCGGCCCCGCTACATGCTGGAAAAAATATTCTCTCCGTCCCCCCTGCCCTCTCCGCCTCCGGAAATTTCCGAATCCGCCATCGCCCCGCTCGGGGCCCGCTTCCCTCCAATGCCCCTCTTCCTTCGCCCCGGACCCGTGGGCGAGGAGTGCGTCGCCATGCTGGACCGCGGCGAGTTCCGCCACCTCAATCGCGCGTCTAACATCAACCAGGACCGTCCGGACTGGCGCCTGGGCGACCAGGACGAGCACCGCCTCTGGATCAATACCCTGCATTACCATTACTGGATCTACGACCTCGCCGAAGCCGCCGCTCCCGCCGCTCCCTCATCCGCGGCCGCCGCCGGCCTCCTGGCGCACTATCTCACCGACTGGATCCGGCGTTGCGCACTCGAGGCCCCCGGCTCCCGCCATCTGGTCTGGAACTCCTACGTCATCGCCACCCGCCTCACCTGGTGGATCAGGGCGCTGCTTGCCCTGCAAGCGAGCGGCGTCCCCTTTCCGCCCGGACTTAGCCAGACCATGCTCACCAGCTTGTGGCGCCAGGCCTATTATCTCAATGACCACGTCGAGTGGGACCTGCGCGCCAACCACGTGCTCCGCGACGCCGCCGGCCTGGCCTGGGCCGGAAGGTTCTTCCCCGGCAACGACGCCCGCGACTGGCTCGCCTCCGCCGCCCGCATCGCCACGGCCGAGGTCCCCGAGCAGGTCCTCCCCGACGGCGGCCACTTCGAGCGCAGCCCCATGTATCACCTTCACGTCATGGAAGACGTGCTCTCCCTGGCCCTCCTCCTCGAAAACGCGGACGCGCGCGCCGCCATGATCGAGGCCTGGAAAAAAATGGCGGGGTTCCTGCGATGGATCGTGCACCCGGACGGCGGCATCGCGCTCTTTAACGATTCCGCGATGAACGGCTCGGCCGGGCCCGCCCGCATGTTATCTCTCGGCAACGCCATCGGCGCGGCCGTCGCTCCCGGCCCGCCCGCCGGGGGCAGGCTCTTCCCCGACACCGGCCTCGTCGTCTGGCGCGGCGTTCCCTGGACCGTCTTTTTCGACGTGGGCCCGGTCGGGCCTGATTATCAGCCCGGACACGCCCACGCCGACACCCTCTCCATCGAGTGCTCGTTCCGCGGCTCCCGCCTCTTCGTGGACCCGGGGACCTACGCCTACGACCATGACGCCCGCCGCGACTATGACCGCTCCACCGCCGCCCACAACACCGTGTGCATTGACGGCGACGATTCCAGCGAGGTCTGGCACATCTTCCGCGTGGGCCGACGCGCCCGCCCTCTCAAGGTCAGCGCCGAGATCGCGAGCGGCGCCATGAGCGCCTCCGCGTCCCACGACGGCTACGACCACCGGCCCGGCCGGCCCCGCCACGCGCGCACTCTCTCCATCACCGCTGACGGCGTGCTCACGGTGTCCGATGAAATCACGGGCGCCGGCACGCACGAGGTCTCGGGAGGCTTCTTGCTCGCGCCCGGCTGGGGGGCCGAGCCCGCGCCCTCCGGATGGAAGCTCTGCAACGGACCGCTTCGTGTGCACGTCGGCTTGCAAGGCCCGCCAGAAATGAAGCTGAGACTGGAGCAGCGGCCGTATCATCCCGAGTACGGATTGGAGCTTGCCGCCGCCCGCATCGGCTGGAGCGTTGACGCGCCCCTGCCGGTCACCGTCCGCGCCGTGATCTCCGAAGAATAAAATCAATGCGCATCCTTTACGTCTCCCAGTACTTCCCGCCCGAGATGGGCGCGCCCGCCGCCAGGGTCCACGAGCTCTCGCGCGAATGGGTGAACCTCGGCTGCGAGGTCACCGTCCTCACCGGCTTCGCCCACCACCCCGTCGGAATCAAGGCGCCGCGGGACCGCTATAAAATTACCCGCCGCGAGAGTCAAGACGGAATTGACGTCGTCCGCTCTTACGTTTACGCCACGCCCAACAAGGCCATCGTGAAGCGCATGATCTCCTACGCCTCCTTCATGTGCTCCGCCATCCTGGTCGGCATGGCCCGAGTTGAAAAACCGGACGTCGTTATCGCCACCTCCCCCCAACTCCTCTGCGCCTGCGCCGGATACGCCCTGGCAAGGTGGTTCCGCGTGCCCTTCATCTTCGAGGTCAGAGACCTCTGGCCCGAGTCCATCATCGCCGTCGAGGCCATGCGGAAAAACATCGTCGTCCGCGGACTCAAAAAGGTCGCCGCGTTCCTTTATAAAAAGGCCGACCGCATCGTCACCGTCGGACCCGGCTATTCCCGCAAGATGATCGAGCTCTACGGCGTGCCTCCGCAAAAAATTGACATCGTGACCAACGGCATTGATACCGGGATCTTCATCCCCGGCCCCCGCGACAACGAGGTCCGCCGCGAATACGGATGGGACGACCGCTTCGTCATCATGTACGTGGGCACCCACGGCATGGCCCACGCCCTCGACAAGGTCCTCGAAGCCGCGCGCGAGCTCTGCGCCGACCCCGCCAAGCTCTTCGTCTTCGTCGGCGAGGGCGCTGAAAAACAAGCGCTGAAAAAGAAGGCCCAAGAATGGAAGCTCGCGAACGTCGCGTTCATTGACCAGCAGCCCAAGGACCGGGTGACGCTTTATTATGCCGCCTGCGACCTCGGACTGGTCACCCTGCGCAACACTCCCCTCTTCCAGGAGGTCCTGCCCTCCAAGCTCTTCGAGTACCTGGGCATGGAGCGGCCCGTGATCGTGACCGTGGACGGAGAGCCAAGGAACATCGTCGAGACCTCGGCCTCCGGCGAGTTCGTGCCGCCGGAGGACGTGCCGGCAATGGTGGAAGCGATTCAGCGCCTCTCATCCGGCCGCGCCCGACTGGAGGAAATGGGAAGGAGCGGCCGCGAATACGTGGTCGCCAACTACGACCGCAAGGCCCTGGCCAAACGCTACCTGGAGATCCTCGAGCGCCTTCGCGCCTGACCTGATCGCGGGATCAGAAAAAGAAAAGATTATTAACAAGGATATTCAGGATTCCCAGGATAATTTCTGTTATTTTCACTCTTGTCCAAAATAGGCCGTAAGAAAACCGCCAAGACGCCAAGAGCGCCAAGGATCGCCAAGTAAATCATGATGTTTCTTTGCGTCCCCAAAAAGAACAGCTCCGGAGCGTTGGCCCCAACCGGCTTGGCTAACCGGCCGACGGGAGCGCCAAGCAAAAAACATTCGCACCCAAGCCCTCTTAAAATCTTGTTTAAAAATAATCCTTGGCGCTCTTGGCGTCTTGGCGGTTCTCCGGTCCGTTTATTTTGGACAGCACTGGTTTTTTTTCATATCCTGAGCATCCTGAATATCCTTGTTAATAATTCTTGGAAGGCTTATTTTTCGAACTACTAGCGACGCTATTGCCATCTGAAAATCTTGAGCGCGACCACGAAGCTCATGACCCCCCATACCAGCAGCACGATCATGGCCGGCCAGATGGAAAAGATGGACGCCCCGTCGTTCATGATCGCCCGGAGCGCGTCGTTCAGCGCCGTCAGCGGCAGCGCCCGGATGAACGGGTGCGTGAACTCGGGAAAGCGCGAGTAGGCGAAGAACGAGCCCGACAACAGCCACATCGGCAGCATCACGAAGTTCATCCACCCCGACACCGCCTCCACGCTCCGCGACCGCGCCGCCGTCAGCAGCCCGAGACCGGCGAACGTCATCGCCCCGATGATCGTCACCAGCGTGAGCGAAGCGATCGAGCCGTGAACCTTCACCCCGAACACCACCCACCCGAACCCGATCAGCGCCACCACCTCCAGCACCAAAAACACCAGGCGCGAGAGCATGAACGACAGCAGGAAGTGCGGCCGCCGCATCGGCGTCGCCGTGAGCAGCCGCAGCAGCTTCCGGGTCCGCGCCTGCACGATGTTGAAGCCCACGCCCCACATCCCGCTGCCCATCAGGTTGAGGCCGATCAGGCCCGGGATCAGAAAATCTATGTAGCGCGCGCCCGACTCGCTCACGAACCGGTCCCGCGCCCGGATCACGTCTCGCCGGCCCAGGCCCCGCTGCAACTCATTGTCCACCACCAGCCGCGCCGCGCGGCTCTGCGGCCGCGTCGGGTCGTAAAGGAACGAGAAGGAAGCGGGCGGGGCCGCGTTGACGCCCGGCGCGTCCGGCGCCTCAGCCTGGCCGCCGCCGGGGGGAGCGATCACCAGGTCGGCCTTGCCCGTGCGCAGCCACTGCGCCGCATCCTCTTTAGTGAGCAGCGTCGCCTTGATGTCGGCGGAGCGCGAGAGCATATCCATAACCATCGCGGCCCGCGGCGTCGTGTTCTCGACGCCCACGACGGCCTGTTCCGGCGCGCGGTTCCGAAAAGCTATTCCCAGCGCCAGCGCGAGCAGCACCGGAAAGATGAAGACCCAGAACACCGCTTCCGGCTCGCGCCCGAACTCGCGCACCCGCGCCAGCGTCAGCTCCCACAACGGATTGAGGTTCGTTACGCTCCCGATCCCGCTCTCGCCCCACGCCGACCCCTTCCCGCCTCCGCCATCTTGCCCATCGTCAGGCATCGCGCAACTTCCTCCCCGTCAGCTTGATGAAAACGTCTTCCAGCGTCGCCTGGTGCGTGGTCATCGCGTCAAGCCGGAGCCGCCGCCGCGAAAGCTCGTCAAGCAGCGCCGGCAGCGTCACCGCCGTGTTCGAGACGTGCAGCAGAAAATCGTGGTTCTTCATGCTCACCCCCGTCACTCCCGGAAGCCCGCTCAACTCCGAATTCTCCATGGCGCCGTCAACGCTGAACTCGATCACCTGGTCCGCGCCCAACGATGTGATCAGCTCGGAAGGGCTCCCCAGCGCCATCAGCCTCCCGTGGTCCATGATCGCCACCCGGTCGCACAAGCGCGACGCCTCCTCCATGTAATGCGTGGTCAAAAGCACCGTGATGCCGCGCCGGTGAAAATCCTCCACCAGCGCCCACACCTGGATCCGGGCCTGCGGGTCGAGCCCGGTCGTCGGCTCATCCAGAAACAGCAGCTCCGGGTCGCCCACCAGCGCGCACGCCAGCGCCAGCCGCTGCTTCTGTCCGCCGGATAATTTTCCCACCCGCGCCTTCTCCTTTTCCGTGAGCTCCACGATCCGGATCACGTCCTCGATGTCGTGACCCCGCGCGTAAAAGCTCCGGAACAGCCGCACCACTTCCTCCACCGTCAGCTTCTCCGGGAACTGCGTCTCCTGGAGCTGCACCCCCAGGCGGCCCCGCAGCTCCGCGTCGCGGCCCTGGCCCCACTTACGCCCCAGCACCTCCACCTCACCCCGGTCCGGCGGAGTCAGACCCTCCAATATTTCCACCGTCGTCGTCTTGCCCGCGCCGTTCGGACCGAGCAGGCCGAAGCACTCGCCCTCCCGCACCTCAAGGTCAAGACCATTGACCGCGACCACGTCGGCATAGCTCTTCACCAATCCCTTGCAGCGCAGCGCAAAATTTTCCGGAGACTCCCCCGCCATCCCTCTCACTTCACCGCTTTCCTCTGACACTTCCTCACTCCTCGCCATCATTATGCGCACCGTTACCAGGGCTTTCAACCAGGGAGCGGCGCGTGTGCTATGCTTGATTATAATGTCTAAAAAACAAAATTCCGGAAACGCCGCCTTCCTTCCCATGGACCGCGATGAGATGCGCCGGACCGGATGGAACGGGATTGACGTGCTGATCGTGACCGGCGACGCCTACGTTGACCATCCGTCCTTCGGCGCCGCGCTGCTCGGCCGCTGGCTCGCGCATCATGGCTTCCGCGTCGGTATCGTGGCCCAGCCGCGATGGGACACCACCGCCGACGTGGCGCGGCTGGGCCGGCCGCGCCTCTTCGCGGGCGTCACCGCCGGCGCGCTCGACTCGATGCTCGCGCATTACACCGCCTTCCGCAAAAAGCGCTCCGATGACGCCTACACGCCCGGCGGCCGTTCCGGAGCGCGGCCGGAACGCGCCACCATGGTTTACGCCTCGCTCCTCAAGAACGCCTTCCCCGGCCTGCCCGTGGTCATCGGCGGCATCGAGGCCTCGCTGCGCCGCGCCTCCCACTACGACTTCTGGTCCGACAAGCTCCGCCGCTCCATCCTCCTCGACAGCAAGGCCGACCTGATCGTCTACGGCATGGCCGAGCGCGCCGTCCTCGAAATCGCGCGCCGCCTGGCCTCCGGGTCCGCGCTTCAAGGGATCCCCGGCGCCGTTTTCGCCCCGCGGCGCTCCGGGCCCGCCTTCTCATTCCCGGAGCGCGCCCGCGTCGTGCGCCTGCCGTCGCACGAGGAAATCCTGGACGATCCACGCAAGCTCATGGACGCGACGCTCGCGCTCGAGCGCCAGATGCACGACGGCGCGTCATGGGCCATCCAGTCCTCCGCCGGCCGCGACGTCATCATCGCGCCCCCGGCCCCGCCGCTCTCCACTTCCGAGCTCGACCTGCTCTACTCCCTTCCCTTCACGCGCTTGGCCCATCCGTCGTATCATGATCCCGTGCCCGCGCTCTCGATGATCCAGTTCAGCATCACCTCGCACCGCGGCTGCGCCGGCGGCTGCACCTTCTGCTCGCTCGCGCTGCACCAGGGCCGGCGCATCGCCTCCCGCGGCGCGGACTCGATCATCGCGGAGGCCCGGAGGCTCGCTGAGCACGGCGACTTCAAGGGGAGCATCACCGACGTCGGCGGCCCGAGCGCGAACATGTGGGGCGCGGCCTGCGCCAGTGACCCGGCCCAATGCCGGCGCGCGAGCTGCCTCCATCCGAAAATCTGCGCGAGCTTCCAGGCCAACCAGGCGGCGCAGCTCAAGCTGCTGCGGACAGTGGCGCGCCTGCATGGAATTAAGCACGTGCGCGTGGCCAGCGGCCTGCGTCACGACCTGGCGCTCACGGACGATGCCTATGCGCAAGGGCTGATCGCCGGCTTCGTGGGCGGACAGCTCAAGCTCGCTCCCGAACACGCCTCCGAGCGCGTGCTCCGGCTCATGCGCAAGCCATCCTTCCGCTCGTTCACGCTGTTCCTGGAAAAGTTCGAGGCCTGCTCGCGCGAGTCAGGCAAGGAGCAGTACATTGTGCCGTATCTGATCAGCGCCTTCCCCGGCTGCACCGGCCGGGACATGGAGGCACTGGCGCGATGGTTCGCATCGAGGGGCTGGAAGCCGCGCCAGGTCCAGTGTTTCATCCCCACGCCCGGCACCGTCGCCACCGCCATGTACTACGCCGGCATTGATACCCAAGGAAAATCCATTCACGTGCCCCGCTCCGATGCCGAGCGCCGCCTCCAGCATCAAATGCTCACGGACCTCATCACGGAGTCAGCAGCAGATGATCGGCCGCTCGCGCCTTCACCTTTTCCGCGTCCATCACCGCGGTCACGTATTCGCCGCCCAGCCACAGCTGGTGCATGTCGTCGTAATGCGGCGAGAGCCACTGCCCGGACTCGGAGCCGTCAATGACCAGCAGCGCGCCGTCCGGGTCGCCCAGATCCATGATGTGCCGAAAGCACGGACCCATCAGCGTCTTGTACGGCTTCCTCCCGAACCCCGCCGCCTTGGCCATGCGCACCGTCTGGTCCGCGCCCAGGTGCGGGAACGGACCCACCGACATCACGCCGCCCGGACCGAGCCCGAGCAGGTGGTAGAACTTGATGTAGTGGATCTTGCCCCAGCGCCGGTCCTCCGGGTCAGGACCGTATTTCTTCTCCACCCGCGCCATGGCGTCGCCCAGCGACTTCACGATCATATCGTCCATGTCCTCCACCACGCCCCCGGTGCGCACGTCGTCGAAGAATTCCGACGAGCCGCGCGTAAGCCAGATGTTGATCGCCATGTCCGGATACCCCTCGAACTGCAAGTGCTTGACCCCGCCCTTGCCCGCCTCGTCCTCCAAAGTGTTGCGCATTAAATCCTTCACGAACTCGAAGAAGATCACCGTGGCGGTCGAGTCCAGGTCCGCCTCGTAATCCCAGTTCTTGAGCTCCGCGGCCGCCCGCAGCACCCGCGGGTCCGTGACCTTCTTATCGGTTACCGCGCGCAGGATGATGGGCACCTCCCACTCCGCCCGCCGCACGTAAACGTCGTTCTGGATACGCTCCATGTCCTTCATATCCAGCGGAGTGAGTTCTTGAATCAGCTCCTCGATCCGCATCCCGCGCCACGGCTCGCCGTAGCTGGTCGCGAAAACGTACGGGTACCATTCCGCGTCCACCACCTCGCCGTTGGCGCTGGCCATGTAGCCGCGCGCCGGGTCAATGCCGTGCGGCAGCTCCATGGTCGGGATGAAGCCGGTCCAGTCAAACCCGCCGGAGGCGCCGGGCACGGGCAGCACTCCGATGCCCTTGCCCCGCACCGGCACCAGTCCGCCGGGCAGGTACGCGATGCGGCCGTCCCAATCCGCGGCGATCCAGTTCTGATTGGGCAGGTCGAGCAGGTCCATGGCCCGGATGAAATCGTCGAGCGATTGCCCGCGCATCAGGAGATCGTAAGCCATGCAGATGTTCTTGACCTCGAACTTTTGCGGCAGCGCCCGGAAGCGCGCGATGAACTCGTCCGGCGAGCGCGAGCTAACGGCCAGCTCGAAGGCCCTGAGGTCGCGGCTAAGGTCCCACCCGGTCCACCGTAGCGCCACCGGCGGCGTGCCCGGCGGCAGGTCCGGCGCGATCTCGTTCATGATCGGCCCGTGCACGCTCTGCCTGATCTTGAGCTCGCGCCCGACGAGCCGCGAGCCCACCCGCACCCTGATGGTCTCCGTCCGCTCGATAAACGGCCTCCACTCGCCCCGGTACAGGTACATGCCCGGCCGCTTCGGGTCCACCGTCTCCACGAACAGGTCCTGCACGTCGGACCGCGAGGTCGTCGCGCCCCACGCCAGCCGCCGCGTGTGCCCGAGCACGATGTAGGGGTTCCCGGGGAACGACGCCCCGAAGGCGTCAATTCCCGCGCCCATGAGGTGCATCAGGTAAAACAGCGACGGCTCCATGTGGTTGAGGTGAGGATCGTTGCACAGAATGGCGTTGCCGCTCGCGGTCAATTTTCCCGACACCACCCAGTTATTGGAGCCGAACGACGGATCAATGCGCAGCGCGAGCCGCACCGCCTGCTCGGCCAGCAATAATTTCATGGCGGCGTTACCGGTAAGGGCCGGCGCTTCCCCCAGCTCCTCGTCCGACGGCCGGCCGCCCGGCGGCAGCGCGCGCGGCGACGCGAGCTTGTTGGCCAGTATCTCTTTAGGCACGATGGCGATGCCGGGCCCTCCGAACAGCGGGAACAGCTCCCATCCCTTCTCCTCTCCGAACTTCTTGATGGCCGCAAAGCGGTTTAATTCGACCTCCATGTTCCCGCACAACATGCTCCCGATGAACCGGCCGAACGACTCGCAGTCCGCCGGGGTCCAGTGCTCGGGCCTGATCCTCAAGATCTGGAACTCCACCGGCAACTGCTCCCATTTCTGGTGCGAGTCAATGAAGGCGTTGACCCCGCCGCAAAACGACTGCAACTGCCCGTACACGCGCGGGTCGGTCTCGCGCACCAGGGCCGCCGCGACTTCACCCATGTATTTCATGCCCATGATCCGCTGCCGCCGGTCAATGGCGGCGGTGGAAAGCGAATAGCCGCTCATCCGCACGCCGGGCACTCCGACGTCTCCGAAGATTTCGGCCATCCGGCCCTGGGCCAGCGCGCGGAACAGAATCATCTCCCACAGCCGGTCCTGGGCCTGCACGTAACCCGCCGCGAAGAACAGGTCATGCTCGTTGTCCGCCATGATGTGCGGAATGCCGTAAGCGTCGCGGTAAACGTTCACCTCGGCCCTCAGCCCCTCCACCTTGAGCGCGCCGCCAACCGCGGGCAGCGACGGATTCTTCTCATACCCGTTCATCGCGCTGAAACACGACATCAGCGCCATGAGCGCGACGAGCGGCAAACATATCTTCAGCTTCCTCGTCATCATCAACCTCCCATAAAAAAAGGCGCCGCATGGCGACGGCCGCCGGCGGCGACACCAACTGACGCTTCTAAGCCTCTTCCGCCGCACCGCCGCCGAGCGGCTGCCAGTCCTCCCCCATGTACAGCGGCAGCTCCGCCGCGCAAACCGGCCCGATCTCCACCGGCCGGCCAATCAGCAGCTCCAGCTCGCCGGCGAGCACGGATGCGAGCCCGGGCAGGATGACGCGCGTGCTCACGCGGTCCGGCTTGATGCGCAACGGTTCCAGCGCCGCGGCGATCTTCCCGGCGGTCAGCGATTTGAAGATCATGGCCATGTCCACGGTATGGCCCAGCGTGTCAACCTTGAGGAGCTTCATGGGAGTTGAGGTCATGGACAGGAGCGCCAGCATCACGGCCTCGCTGAACTCGGAGTTGCCGGTGACGAGCACGGGGGAGGTCTCGTCGGTTTCCAAGAGCTCGACCAATCCGGTCGCCGTGGGCCGCGGCGCGTCCAGCATCGGCGTTGACGGAAGCACCTCTCCCGCCCGGACCGCGAGGCGGAAGGCCTCCACTCTCCACGCCGGCCAGTGCGGGCACGATCCGGCCTGGACCCGGCCCTCCTGAAGCCGGCCCAGGAATTCCTCGAACGAGCCCACCTTGCACAGCTCGCACGTGTCCTCCCCGCAATACTTGCGCAGGTCCATCCGGCCAAGATACAGGTCAGCCGCGCGCGCCATGGCAATCTCCTCAAGCACCGGCATTACAATTGGGAGCGGCGAATGGTGGACGCTCCGCCAGGGGCGCGGCGTGACGCGCCCTCACGGAGCCGGGGTTCCAGGAAGGTGATGAGCGATCAGAACGCCACGCCGACCCTCGCCCGATAGTTTATGTCGGATGTATCGTGGCGGTCAACATAGGGCGACGATGCGTCGAACCATTGCCAGATGGCGGCGGTCTGGAAGAAGACGCCGGGTTTGAGGAACCAGTTGAGGCCGAGGTAGAGGTCATGCGCGGTCTCGTTGACTGATGGCCGGCCCAGCGCGGCTGAGGCGAGGCTCACCTCGCGGCCGGGAACCGCGGTGTCGCCCATGATCCATTTCTCGCCCGTCTGATAGCTGACCACGCCGTAGCGCGCGGCGAGCTCGAGCGCTCCCCAGTCGCGCGACGGCTGCAGGTTGGCCTCCGCGTTTTCGCCGGTGATGACCCAGACCAGGAACGCGTTCCATCCCAGTTCCTCGAGCGGCTCCAGGTCGCGCCCGGTGGCCTTGTCCGCGCCGCCCGTCCGCAGATCCACGGTTACGCCGTCGCGCTCCTCCCGCGACGAGATGATCTCGCCGCCCACCCACAACGAGCGATAGCGCCATTCCGCGTCGCCTTCCCACCGCGTCCGATAACCGTCAACCGGGATGGGCGCGAAGAACGCGAGCTCGTTCATGGTCTTGCCGCCGAACGATTTTGTCAGGTCCCGCTCCGGAGCGCGGCGTCCGCGCGCATAAGATACGGCCATGTCGGCCGCGCCGGGAAAATCATCAAACATCGAGTCAAAGCGCAGGACCACGCGGCCGACGTACTCGAAGTCGTCGTCGGTGTTGGGGGTGACGATGGGCTCGCCGGTGTAGCAGCCGAGATAGACGTTGACGGCGCCGGCGCCGGGATGGAACACGAGCGACGCGCCCTGGCTGCGGCGCAGCTCGAGGTTGGCGGCCAGCGACCGCTCCATGAACGGCTGGCCCGAGGCGTAACTCGCAAGCCGCTCCTCGCTGAACGGCATCTTCATGAGGCCGGCGTTCAAATCCAGCCACGGCGTGAACGGGATCATGACCATGGCATCGAGGATCGGGGTCTGCGCGACGTCGAACGCGCCCTGCATGTAAAAGCCGATCCGGTCCCAGAGCTTGGCCCGGAGCTGGATGCGGGCCCGCCGCTCGAAGATGTTGTTCTCCTGCGAGCCCACGTCCTTGATGTATTGCTCGCCGTCATCGAACCCGACGTAGTCAATGTGGATGGAGCTGTGGATTTCAAGACGCACGCCCGGAGAGGAGATCACCGCCGGCATGGTCCCCATCTCGATGCCGGAGCGCGGCGGCGGCGAGGGCTTCTCCTCGGCCCCCGCCGCGGGAAAAGACGCCGTCATGCAAATCAGCGAAAAACTCAATATCGCCGCGCACACCCTCGGCCTCGACATTATGATTACTCCTTTTCCAGGCTGGCGGATATTCTAGCAAACCAGCACGCTCAAGGAAACATCTACTGGATCGTGATCTGTTT